>OUNM010556553.1_pt1 | contig 13788 bp, 11 predicted proteins | sample 1769961 | NCBI WGS metagenome assembly OUNM01 (sample SAMEA3914820, study PRJEB12502) | metagenome | biome: forest; material: soil | place: USA | collected 2012-03-12 | depth 0.3 m | reverse complement strand
TCGCGCAGTGCTCGATCAGCGGGGCGAGATAGATTTCCAGAGGAGGGGCAGCGTCGTCGAGATTGATGAAAACGAAACCACCCCATGACGCGGTGCGGACCGGGGCGAGCCCATGCGTTGCCGGGCCGATATGAGGCGCATCCCACGCACACGGCACGCGCTTGAGGCCGCCATCGAGATGCCAGGCCCAGCCGTGGAAGCGGCAGCGCAATTCGTGCGCATGGCCCGAAGTACCGGATTCCTGGATTTTGGTGCCGCGATGCATGCAAGAGTTGATATGTGCCCGTACCGCGCCACCTTCGTCGCGCACGACAAGCACGGACGTGTCGCCGATATCATAGACGATCCAGTCGCCGGGCTCCGGAATATGCTCCTCGCGGCACGCCCATTGCCATGTGCGGCTCCACATCTCGCGCATCTCGCGATCGAAGAAGCCCTGGTCTGTATAGCGATCGAACGCGATGTCTTCGTCGCCGAGGAAGCGGTAGGCTTCCAGCGCATATCCGTCCGCCACAGGCCGAGCGTCGCGGTGAATGATCGCCTGGGTGGAGATGCCAGGTGCCCGGGCTTCGCCTGGTTGGAGTGGACGTGTCATTTCGTTCATCGCCGGACCTTCCTTCACTCGGCTGCGGCGCCCTTACTCAACGGCATCATCTGAGCGCGTGCGTAGGTCTGGATGTCGCCAATCTCGATCGTTATCGGTGTGTTGGCGTCACGCGCGGCGTGCGCGCGCCTCCACACCGCAAACAGGCCCATGATATGCGGCGGGTCGCCATGGATTTCAGTGAAGCCGCCGTTGAGCGCGCGGGTATCGAAATAGGCGGCGTTCACGCCGTCGGCAAAGAGCTCGGTTGCGAGTTCATAACCCATATCGAGCCAACGCTGTCGCTCGGCGGTGAAGTCCGAGACCAGATAGGCGATGTGGTGGAAACCTTCCTCTCCGGTGGCGAACATGTCGCGGTAGATCGAAGGCTTGTCGTCATGCTGCTGGATCAACTGGATCATGAGGTCGCCGAGATAACCGAATGCGTAGGACACGTCGGCCTCAACTGACGTGCCGCGGTAAGAGAATTCCTCGGTCTCATGATGACGGACCATGTAGAAGGGGCCGGCGCCCAGCGCGTCAGCCCACGCGCGGGCCGCCTTGTCGAGATCCGCCACGAAATAGGCCTGCTGGAACAGCGCGTGAGAGGTTGTCATCAGTTGGCCTCCAAACGGGCGCTCGCCAGATATTTGTCGAGCGTCTGCTGGAACTGGCGGATGCGGATCTCCTGATAATTGCCGAGTTCGACGCGGTTGTTCTTGGACAGTTTCAATCCCTCCTACACCCAGCAAAGATTCTCCATGTCCTGGTCAAACACTTCGCCGAGCGCCCCCCAAGCGCGATAGCTACCCCATGGCTCATCCGGCCCAAGCATGTGCATGGAAGGGCAGGGGGGCGTCGGCTGTCCGGTCGGCACACGCGAGAGGATGCGGACCTCCATCAGCGTGTGATCCTGATCGGGCCAAGGCCGCCAACGGTAGAGGATCGAGGGCAGGAAGCCGCCCCATGGCGAGAAGTTCGGGAAGACGTTGTAGACGAGCGCGTCCAGTACTTCGCCGTCGCTCACCTGCGACAGATCTCGATTGGCCTCGCGCCCGAAAACGCCCCGATAATAGTCGGCGAGCGCCTGCCGTGCAGTCTGCCCATCGGGCACCACGAAGTCAGTCGCGGCCGCGTTGCGGCCATTATATTTGAGAAACTCCTCGGCGATCCATTGCTCGGTTTTGCCGGTACCCGCGAGATGCGGCGACAGCACGCCGGCCGGTGTCAAGGCGCGGTTCACATGATCACCGTAGATGTCGTAGCGGGTGTTGGAATCGCCCAGAAACGCCAGGAACTGCGGATGGGTGACGATGGAGTGCCACGCCTCCATAAACGCCTCGGACACCACTTTCCAATTGGCATCAACCACCTTGCCGACCCAGATCGCGGTTGCGCACTCCTCGTTCTTCCAATCGCGGAAATGTTCGGGCAGCGGCGCCAAATACTCCTCGATCGACGGCCCGTCAGCCTCCTCGCGGACGAAAACGAAGCCCTGCCACCGCGCGACTGTCGCCTCGGGCAGCGCCATCTGCTCATCCGCTAAATGCTCGAAATCCCAGCGACAGGGAATTTGCGCAAGCGAACCGTCGGTATTCCAGGTGAAACCGTGGAACGGGCACTGGAAGCGATCGGCTGACCCGCTCTCGGTGCGCAGTTTGCGGCCGCGATGGAGGCAGACATTGTGAAAGGCGCGGATGCCGCCGTTCTCCTGGCGCACGACGATGTAGGAGCGCCCGACATTCTCGTAGACGATATAGTCGCCGGGATGCGGCAATTCCTCCTCGCGCGCCGCGAATTGCCAGACGCGCGGCCACATCCGCTCGCGCTCTCGCTGGAAGAATTCGGGTGAGACATAGCGGTCGGCGGCGATCGGTTCAGAGCCGCGATATTCGTAATGATCCTCGTACAGGAAATCGGGCACCGGCTTCAGGCTGGTGTCGAGGACGTCCTCCCAGCTATCTCCGGGGCTGCGCGGGCGGTCGCCTGCGGGATTGAGTGTGCCGTGGGAGACGTTCATCCTGTCCTCCGCATCATCAGAACTCGAAGCCGAGCTGAACTCCGGCCACCCGCGGTTCGCGCGGCGTTGAATAGGCCCACAAGTTGGGGAAGGCTGCGACGGTGAAAGCGAAGGCCGGCCCGCGATCGTCCAGCAGATTGCGCGCAAACGCCGTGACCCGCGCTTTGGCGCCACGCTGGTTCATGGGGAACATCATTGAAATGCTGGCATCGACGAGGTTCTGCCGGTCGGTGCGCACCCGCGGGTCGTTGCGGGGGACCACCACGATGCTGGTCCCCGTCGGATCAGCGAGCAGGCTCGGATAGAGCGCCGGGTCAGGGGCGATCTGCTGGTCGTAATGAGTGATGTGGCGATAGCCCGCCGACAGGGTGAGCTTGTTGACGCCGATCGGTATTGAATATTCGCCGCTGATGGAGATCGTCCATTTCGGCGCGAAGATCGGATCGACATCCGAAAAATCGAACGAGCGCGTGATGTTCGCACCGCTGGCAAGGGTCACCGGTTGGTTGACGATGAAGCCGTGGAACTTGGCGTCGGTGTAGCCGAGCGCGCCGCGCAGGGTGAAGTCCTTGAACGGTCGCGCGGTCAGGTCCGCCTCTGCGCCCTTGATCTTGGCGCCGGCGGCGTTTGTCACGATGGTCTCGTTACCCTGTCCACCGGCCAGCGTGATCGTCGAGGATTCCTGGATATTCTTGTAGTCAGTGTAGAAGCCGGCGAGATTGAGCGCGATCTTACGGTTGAAGAACTCGCTCTTCACGCCTGCCTCGTAGCTGTCGACCGTCTCGGGATCATAGGGCGTCGAGGCGGAGAAGACCGTCAGGCCGCGCCCGTTGAAGCCACCTGAGCGGTAGCCGCGCGACCAGGTGGCATAGAGCATCAACTGATCGTCGGGTCGCCAGTCGAGCGTCACGCGCGGCGTGAACTTGTGCCATGTCGCCTTGGCGGAGCCAGAATAGAGCAGGGGATTGCTGTAAGCCTTGTGATCTCGCGTGTAGCGTCCGCCGCCGGACAGTCGCCAGTGCGGCGCGAACTGCCAGTCGACATCGACGAATGCGGCTTCCGACTTCGATCGGCCGATCGTGTTCTGCGCTCCGGCGAAGGCGCCGAACACGGTGGTGTCCTGCAAAAGCTGATAGCGGCTGTCGAAATAATAGAGCCCGGCGACATAATCGAAACCGCTGAACAGCTTGCCGCTGGCGCGCAGTTCTTGGCTGAACTGATGATAGGTTTGCCTGCGGTCGGCGACATAGAGCCCGCTTGTTCCGATGTCATAGAACTGGCGTTCGCGACTCTTGCGATAGGACGTGACAGACGTGAGCTTTACCGGCCCGGTATCCCAGTTCATCTCCAGCGTCGCGGCCCGCGCGCGGTAGCGTCCGAATGGAGTAACGCCGGGATAAACCGTGTAGGGGTCCGTGGTCTTGTTGCCGTTGCAGGCGCCGGCTGGCACGAAATTGCAGAACACATCGCCCGTCTCGAGCAGCGAGCCAAAATAGCTCTGGAACCGCTGCTGCTGCTCTTCCAGCGTCAGCAGCGCGTCGAAATTGCTGGAGGGCGTGAGCAGGAAGGCGGCACCGAAATTCTCGGAATTGCTCTTTCCGAGGTGCCTGTCTGAGAAGGCATCCTTGAGATAGCCGTCCGTCTGCTCGTGGAATTCGAAGAGCTTGGCTGCCAGAAGGCCTTTCACCACCGGGACATTAAGGACACCACGCATCCCGAACGTGCCATAAGATGATGCACTCGCCTCGAACTTGCCGCCCCATTCGCCGGTGGGGCGTGTGCGGCGAATGTTGATGACGCCTGCAATCGTGTTGCGGCCAAAAAGTGTGCCCTGCGGGCCGCGCAGGATTTCGATCGACGCAATGTCGAAAAAGTCGAGGAATTGCCCCGTCGAGGTACCGATATAGACCCCGTCGACGTTGACGCCGACCGCCGGATCGAAGCTCTTTTCGACATCGGCGAAGGCAATGCCGCGGATCGAGATATTGGCGGTCGTGGCGCCGGTCGGCTGCGATGTGATGAGGACATTGGGTGCGGCGCCCTGAAGCTCGCCGATATTGACGCTTGCCTTGTTTTCCAGCATCGCGGGCGAGATCGCCGTGACCGCGACCGGCGTCGTCTGGATCGATTCAGACCGGCGGCGAGCCGAAACGATGATCTCTTGGATCTGGCCGCTGTCTATACCGGTCGGCTGCAGACCGGTTGCCGCCAACTGCGTGCCGGCCGATGGTGCGGTGCCGGTCGATGGCATTGGCTGCGTCTGCGGCGTGGTCGCCTCCTGCGCCATCAGCGGCACACTCCACCAAGCCATCGCCAGTCCACCGAGCAGATGCCCCCGCATCAAGCACTTCGTCATGTCCCCTCCTCCTTGGCGCCGTCGCGATCGTGCGCTCGCGGTCGCCAATTTCTGTGACAGGCACAGAAGCCGCGAAGAAAGTTGTGCGCTTTCATCAGAATTATGGAACCTATTACAAAATCCAGCTGCCGCATCCGTCGCGTCACGCTCATCTGGACTCAGGTCAGAGGACCAAAGGCACGGCGAGATTTGGCAGAGCGGTCCGTACAGCGATCGCCACTTGCTTGGAGGTGAGATGCGCAGGATCCTGAGGTGGCCATGAATGCGATGGTCAACCGCCAGTGGCAGGTGGCGCGGCTGCCTGATAGCGGCGGCGTCTCCAATTCCGGTGGCCTCTCCCTAAGCGAGGATGTCTTCGGTCTAGGGGATGCGCCGGTTCCCGAGCCTGGCCCGGGCGAAGTGCTGATCCGCGCCGTCTATTTTTCACCCGATCCGATGAACCACGCTTGGGTTCGCGGGATTCCCGGCAAGTTCGATCCGATCGCGGTCGGCCAGCCCATGAAGGGCGGTGTGGCGGGCCGGATCGTCGCATCCCGCCATCCCGACTGGCGTGAGGGCGAGGGGGTGACCGGCTTTCTCGAATGGCAAGATTACGCCGTATCGGACGGCACCGATCGACTGGGTGTGCCGCTCCAGCGCGTGCCCGATGATATTGCGCTCGCCAGCGGCCTCGGTACGCTCGGCATGACAGGGCAGTGCGCGTGGCTGGGTATGACCGACATCGGCCGGCCGAAACCCGGCGACACGGTGTTGGTGTCGGGTGCATCGGGGGCGATCGGCTCGATTGCGGGCCAGATCGGCCGTCTCGCCGGCGCGCGGGTGATTGGCATCGCGCGTGGCGCAGCCAAGGCCGACCTTGTTCGCGGTCTCGGCTTCGATGATGTGATCGATGCCATGGCCGGAGACCTTCCCGCGATGGTGGCAGAGGCTGCCCCGTCAGGTGTCGACGTGTTCTTCGACAATGTCGGAGGACCGATGCTGGATGCAGCATTGGCTAATCTCGCGCGTGGTGCGCGCATCGTCATCTGCGGCGCGACGGCCCATTATGACGGCCCGACACCCATCACCAACCACCTGATGCTGGCCATGCGTGGGGCAACAATGGCCGGGTTTTTCTATTTCGACCATGTCGCCCGCTGGGCGGAAGGGCGTGAAAGGCTCGCGCACTGGCTGCGCACCGGCGCCATCCGCGACGCGCTCGACATTTCAGAGGGGTTCGAGGCGGTGCCGCAGGCTGCCCTCGCGCAATTCACTGGCGGTAACGCCGGCCGCAAGCTCATCCGTGTTTCGGAAGATAGACTTGTCTGAAGCAGAAATGATCGCATTCCTTCCTTCAGAAAAAGCGCCCGCGCCGCCGCTCGGTCGTCGCTACGCGAGCCCGCTGATTGCGGAGCGCCGATCCCGCATTCTTGGCGAGACCAAGAGACTGATCGGCGAGGTCGGCATGAACGGCTTTACGCTGCGCGATCTGGCTCGCTGCGCGGGCGTGTCGGTAACCACGATCTACAACATCTTCGGCGACAAGGAAGGCGTGATCGCCCACGCCTTGCGCGAATTCCATGAGGGCATCCGTCTTAACCTGCCCGGCGGCGGCGCGAACCTCGTCGGTATTTGCCGATCGATTATCGAAACCACCGAGATCGTGATCGCCAACCGCAGTTACGCCCATGCGCTGGCGGAACTCTATTTCTCATCCTCGCTTGCCGACACGATCTTCGAAGTGATCCGCGCAATGCCCCTTCAGGTCTTCTCGCATTGGCTAAGAGTGGCTCAGCGTGATGGCGTGCTGGCGGGCACGATCGATCAGAACGAAGCGGAGCGGTTGTTTGCCAATCTTGAATGGGCGAGCATCAAGGATTGGGCTGGCGGGCGCATAACCGATGCCGCGCTTCCGGTTTTTCGTCAGAGGAATTTTCTGGTGATGGCCGCGTCGCTGTGCCGACCAGCAAGGTCTCGGGAAGCGCAGGGATTGCTGGCCAAACTTTCGGCCAAAAACCTTGAGATCGTACCTTCTTGACGAAGGCGCGTTCCGGAAAACTTACGCGGGATTGTGATCAGGAACTGCGCGACGCCGATCCCCGCGGCCGGATCGAGCGTCGACCAAAAGCTAGCGCCGGATCGTGCACGCACTTCACCGGCCGCCGATCCTGAGCGCCACGGGATGGCGCCTACCGGGGCATCATATGGCAGGACGGCATTCGCAACCATCAGATCCGCAGCCGCCAACACCCGTAAACGGGCTTAATCGCGATCCCATGCACCACGCTCTGGATCGGCGCATCTCCATGTCGTCGATGAGCCGCTGGCGCAGCGGGCTGGCAGGTGTGGGAAGGATGAACTGGGTCGCCGCCCGTGCTCCTTGGTTGAAGGAGCCACGATGCTCTGCCTCGGCCGACGCCCTCTCAACGGGCGCTCCTAAGATGCTTCTATCGCGACCTCGACGCAGGCGCCCCTCCCGCGCAGCGGCTTCGTTCGACGGCCACCTGCCGACAAAAACACGCCCGAGCTCGGGACGCTGGCGGCAGTGAAGCGTCACATCCGTGCCGCTCGCGACACGGCGAAACTGTCCTCCAGCATCTGGAACCTCGTGATCAGGCCGCCGGATGTGGTGAGAATGATCGCGAAGTCGGTCTCGACGACCTTGTCGGTCGCTTTGATCCGAGTGGCGAGTTCGCCGACGATCACGGCGTGCGTGTCGTTCGCCAGAATGTCCACCACATCGAACGCCAGCGGCTCCGTCAGCGTCTGTATGCCGATGATGAAGTCGACGACTGCTTGGCGCCCCGTCCGGTGACCGATCCACGGCAATACCCCGTCGTCCCCGGGGATTTCGAACGGAGCATCGTCGCTGAACATGGCCGCGACGACCTCGGCGGGAGCCTGTTCGCCGATCGCGGCGAGCAGGTGCTGCGCCAACAGGATGCTGCTCGGCTGCGTCATGGCTCTGCCTCCCGATCCGCCGTCAGACACCGCGATAGACGAGTGCGGTGAAGAGCTTGCCGCTGATGACGGACCCGCCCCATTTCGCATCGAAATTGGCGGTCGGGCGCGCGGCCTGCACGTCCTCAAGCGACTTGCCCTGCGCCTTGAGCGCGGCCACGCGGCCGCGGATGCTGACAAGCATGTCACGAAAAGCGGCCAGCGACGCGCGATTACCCACCGGGCCATGTCCCGGAATGACCAGCGTGTGCGGGCCGATCATCGCGATGTTGGCATTGGCGGCGGCGATGGCGCCGTCGATGCTGCCGCCCGTGACATAGTCGATGAACGGATACATGCCGTTCCAGAAGGTATCACCAGTCTGGAGGATGTCGGCCCTGTCGAACATGACCGAGAGATCGCCATCGGTATGGCCCGGGCGATAATGGCGGATCCGCACCGTCTCGCCATTCAGGCGGAGCAGCTTGTCTCCGGTGAGCACAGAATTCGGTAGATCCTTGGGCGGTATCGGGGTGAAGGTATGGCCCCATTCGACGACACGAATGGTCTGAGTGAGACGCTGCACGGCCAACTTGTCGGCGATCAGCGTGGCGCCGGTACGGCGGACCCAGCCGTCCCCATCGCTGTGATCCCAGTGCCAGTGGGTGAGGATCGCATAGCGCAGCTGCCCAGGACCGAGTTGCGCCAGTGCGTGCTCGATCTTTGCCTGCGACACGGCGATGCCGCAATCGACCATGAGCTTGCCATTGGGGCCGGTCAGCACGCCGATATTGCCGCCTGATCCCTCGAGCACGCTGACCCCGTCGCGGAGATGGTGTACCACGATCGGAGAGGTCGCGGCAGCGTGATTGATCATGTCATAGGGCGTTTGCTGAGCGCCGGCCGACGCTGTTCCGAGAGTGAGGACGGCAGCCAGGACCGCTTCGCCTCGTCGCCACCCGCGCGATGCAGGGGGTGGCGAGGGCGTCGGATCGCGAAGTATGTCGTGCATCGCTCGGTCTCCCAAGTGCCGGCCGTTGGCCGGATCAGCTGTTGGCGAGATGGCGGTCGAGAAAGTCCCGGATGAGGGGGGCCATTTCGTCGAGCTTGTCCTCAAGCGCGAAATGTCCGGTATCAAGCAGATGCAGTTCGGCATCCGGCACATCGCGCAGATAGGGCATAGCCCCGTCGGCGGGGAAGATGAAGTCGTTCTTGCCCCAGACGATCAGCATTGGGGGCCTGAATTGCCGGAAATAGGCCTGGAATTCGGGATAGAGGGGAATGTTCGTACCATAGTCGCGGAACAGGTCGAGCTGGATGTCGCGATTGCCCGGCCGGTCGAGCAGCGCCTGGTCGTGCGCCCAGTTATCGGGATCGATGCGCGAGACGTCGCGCACGCCGTCGACATACTGGAATTTCGTCGTCTCCGGCGTGACCAGCACATTGAGTGCCTCGCGGCGTTCCGTGGAATCGTCGGCCCAATAGGCCTTGATCGGATCCCAAAAGGCTTTCAGGCCCTCCTCATAGGCATTGCCGTTCTGAACGACAAAAGCGCTGACGCGGTCCGGATGCTTCAGCGCGAGCCGGTATCCGACCGGTGCGCCATAATCCATGACGTACATGGCGTAGCGCGACAGCTCCAGCTGCTGGAGCAGGCCGTCCATGAGATCGGCATAATGGCCGAAGCTGTACTCGAAGGCCGCGTGATCAGGCGCCGCGCTTCCCCCAAAACCTGGATAGTCGGGCGCGACGACATGGTATTTGTCGGCAAGAAGCGGTATCAGATTGCGGAACATATGTGACGACGTAGGGAAGCCGTGCAGCAGCACGATGGCCGGTGCGTCAGACAGGCCGGCTTCGCGATAGAAGATCTCGACTCCGTCCACGGTCGCCGTTCGATAGTGCGAAACCTGTACCAGTTTGCTGGGTGCGTGGTGCAGAACGTTCGATGCTGTCATCGTCGATCTCCGGCGGCATGGCTGTCATGCCTTCAGGAGAAGCTAGACCGTTGGTGGGGAGACCAGAATGCCCGACGTACGGCAACCTAGCTTCCGCACCCCGGAACCATGATCGACCGGCTCGATACGATGCGCGTTTTCGTAACGGCGCTCAATGAAGGGAGCCTCGCCCGAGCCAGCCAGCGCCTTGGCCGCTCACCGGCCGCCGTCACGCGCGCGATCGCGGCGCTGGAGAGCCATGTCGGCACGATCCTGCTGCACCGAACCCCGCGCAAGCTGCAACTGACCGAGGCCGGTGAACGCTATGTCGCGGTCTGTCGTCATGTCCTGGCCCAGCTCGATGAGGCGGACCTTTCGGCCACGGGAGGGGGAATGGCGCCGCATGGCGTGTTGACGGTGACGGCGCCGGTCATGTTCGGCACGCGCATCCTCCGCCCGATCGTCGGCGAGTTCCTGCGGAAATATCCCGCGGTGCAGGTGCGTTATCTGCTGCTCAATCGAATGACCAATCTGGTGGACGAGGGGATCGACGTCGGCCTTCGCATTGCCGCTCTGCAGGATTCGGCGTTGATCGCTCTGCGGATCGGCGAGGTTCGCCGCGTCTTGTGCGCGTCCCCTGCCTATCTCGCCCGCCGGCCGGCGCCGGTGACGATCTCCGATCTCGCCAGTCATGACTGCATCGCGATCGAGCCCACCAACGCCGAAGACATCTGGAGCTTTCCGCCACTGACCGGACGCAAGATGGCCCGCACGGTCAGGGTCCGACCGCGGCTCATGGTCAATGCCGATGAGGCGGCGGTGAGCGCCGCGGTCGATGGAGAGGGCATCGTCCGGATCCTGAGCTACAAGATCCAGCAGGAGGTATTGGACGGCAAGCTGGTCATTCTTTTGCCGAATGATCAGCCACCGCCGGTTCCCGTTCACCTGGTCGCCTCGGAACATCGCTTGGCCCTCACAAAGGTCCGTACGTTCATGGATTTTGCTGGCGAGCGATTGAAGGCAAGCTTCAGGGCAACGGAAACCCTGGCTCCCGTGAATGAACCAATAGTGACGGCCTGACGACCGTGACCCTGCCGACCGATGGCCAAAAATGAGATTGCTCCTGCCTTCGCGGCTGCGGAAGCCGGCTGACAAACGATCGTGCGTGGCGAGCGAGCGCTATATTCTCTTCGCCAACGGCCGTCTCCTCGCGTCTTGTCATTTAAAGCGGTCGGGCCGCGATCGGCCAAATTATTCGCGCTAAGCCTTTGCGTTAATTCGTGTTCGTGAACTGTTGGCGAATGGGGCGGTTCATCGACCTATCCCCCTATGCGATCTGGTGTGCCGTGCTGCTTGCCAGAAGTATCGGGCGGTGAGCAGATAGCGCATGGGGCGAAACGATCTGATCGCGGGTGCGTCGGTCGCCGGGTTGATGCTGCCGGAAGCGGTGGCCTATGCCGGGATTGCAGGGCTGCCGCCGCAGCGCGCGATCTTCGCCGCTATCGCCGGGTGCCTTGTTTATGGGATTGTGGGGCGCAGCCGGTTCGCGATCGTGTCGCCCACTTCCTCATCTGCGGCGATCCTGGCTGCGACCCTCGCGACGATCCCCGGGGGCGTAGCGCTCAAGGCGGGCCTCGCCACGGTAGCGGTGGCGCTTGCCGGCCTTTTCTTCCTGCTCGCCGCAGCGGCCCGGCTAGGGGCGCTGACCGGGTTCATCTCACGGCCTGTGCTGCATGGCTTCGCGTTCGGCTTGGCGATCACGATCATCCTGAAACAAATGCCGATCCTGGTCGGCCTACCTGTTCACGCGCCCGATCTCCTGCATCTCGCGGGGGCGCTGATCCGCACGGTCCCCGACTGGAACACGGCCAGCCTGACCACTGGTGGCGTGGCGCTTGTCGCACTGATCGGATTGCGCCGTGTGCCGGAGGTGCCCGGCGCGTTGCTTGTGCTGGGGTTGGGGATTGCCGCCTCGACGATATTGCAGCTGCCAAAGGCAGGGGTTGCGACCGTCGGCGCGATTGATTCAGCGCTCGCCTGGCCATCGCTTCCAAGGCTGGGTTGGACCGAGATGTCGCAGCTCGTCCAATTCACGCTGCCGCTGGTGCTGATCCTGTTCGCGGAATCCTGGGGAACGGTGCGTGCACTGGCACTGCGCCATGGCGATACGATCGACGCCAATCGCGAACTGGGCGCACTGGGCATCGCAAATCTCGCCTGCGCGATCGTGCAGGGCATACCGGTCGGCGCTGGCTTCTCGGCGGGTTCCGCGAATGAGGCGGCCGGCGCGACCAGCCGCTGGGCTGCTGGGACCGCCGGGGCCGGTCTCGCTATCCTGATCCTGTGTGCCGGGCCGCTAATCGCGCGCCTGCCCGAACCGGTGCTGGCGGCGGTGGTGATCGCGGCCCTCACCCACGCACTCGATCCCGCGCCGCTGGTGCGGCTATGGAGGATCGGGCGTGATCAATATATTGCGGTTGCGGCGGCGATTGGCGTGCTGGCCTTTGGTGTGCTCAATGGCATGTTGATCGCAGTCGCGCTGTCGATCGCTGCGCTCGTCCAGCGGCTGGCAAGCCCGCACGTCGCGCAGCTCGGACGGCTTGGTGGTGGCCACGACTTCGTCGATCTCGCCCGGCACGCCGATGCGATTGCTCCGCCGGGAATTCTGATCTGGCGCCCGGCGCAACCCTTGTTCTTCGCCAATGCGGATGTCGTGCTGACCAAGATCGTGCGGCGTACAAGGGCGACGTCCAGCCGCGCGATCATCCTGAGTCTCGAAGAGAGCTTCGATCTCGACAGCACTGCGCTCGATGCGCTCTATGAATGCGATAGCATGCTGCGCGAAGCAGGCATCCGCATGCAACTCGCCCGCGTGCACGATCGGGCCCGTGATCTGCTGGTGCTCGGCGGTGCATCCGATCTGCTTGCCCGCAGCAGCTACAGTGTCGACGACGCCGTCGCAGCACTCGCCTCTTATGTCCCAGGCCCGGAGACGCCAAGATGAAACATGAGATCGAACCGCTGCTCCACCCGGTTGCCATTGCGGATCTGCGCCCCACGCAGATGACCGTCGGTTTGCGCGAGGTAAACCGCAAGCGAGCCGAATGGCGCATGCGAGCGGATCGCGACGGACCGGATTTTCTGGGGCGGCACATGGTGCCAGCGGTTTATGGCCCGAAGCGACGCCCCTATCTGATCGATCATCACCATCTCGTGCGCGCCCTGCATGAAGAGGGTGTCAAGCATATCCTCATTGCGGTGGTCGCCGATCTCAGCAAGCTCGAAAAACCGGTTTTCTGGACGTTCATGGACAACCGGAACTGGCTGCATCCGTTCGATCGCGAAGGCAAACGGCGCGCGCATGACCGCCTACCGAAGTCGATGGAAAAGATGGCGGACGACCCCTATCGCTCGCTCGCCGGCGCACTGCGGACCGCCGGTGGCTATGCCAAGGATGCCACGCCCTATTCGGAATTCCTGTGGGCCGATTTCCTGCGACGGCGGATCGATCGGAAGGCGGTGGAAGAGGGATTCGAGGCAGCTCTGGTTGCCGCGCTGGACCTCGCGCATACACCCCACGCCAGTTATCTGCCCGGCTGGTGCGGATCGAGCGACTGATACGAATGGGAGCGATGACAGATCGTCTGCTTGTTAGGAACTGTGGACAGAATCCGCCAACCTGTAGCGGAGGCAGACGGCAGGTGTCCGATTGACTGCATCGCATGTTACAGGGAATCTAGGTCAGCGGTGATCAGGAGATCATCGTTTGCCGACCCGGCTCTTGCGAGCCGCATAACGCGCGTCGCGTGCCGCCTTTCGCTCCGCTTCGGTCAATGCGGGCGCGCGCTCGTCGTGGGCGGCCTCTTTGCGGGCCCGCGACTTTCGGGCGGCCGTCTCGAGTTCCCGCGCCGCACGCTTTTCTTCCCGCGCCTTGGCTTCGACGGCCTCGCGGGCGAGGCGCGCAGCCTGCCGC
>OUNM010120280.1_pt1 | contig 13790 bp, 16 predicted proteins | sample 1769961 | NCBI WGS metagenome assembly OUNM01 (sample SAMEA3914820, study PRJEB12502) | metagenome | biome: forest; material: soil | place: USA | collected 2012-03-12 | depth 0.3 m | reverse complement strand
CCTCCGGGAGGGACTCGGCCAGCTGCGCCCCGCCGAGCGCCGCGCCGACCGAGGCCACGCCGATGACGAGGGCGGCGCGCCAGCGCACGTTCCCGTAGCCCTGCTGGCGCCAGACGCCGACGAGGACGGTCGGGATGATGGCGAGGAGGGACGTCGCCTCGGCGTGCAATTGCGTCAAGCCGAGCCACGTCAGCGTGGGGACGAAGAGGATGCCGCCGCCCACGCCGAAAAGGCCGGAGAGGACGCCGGCGAGGAGGCCGAGAAGGACGGCGAGCGCGTACGTCACTTCACGAGCAGGTCGATGGCGATGCCGACGAGCAGAGCGGCGAAGGCGAACGAGAGGCCGCGCACCGGCACGCGCTGCTGAAGCGTCGTCCCGCCGACCGCGCCGATCGCCGCGGGCACGCCCAGCAGCACCGCGTAGTCGGCCTGCACGTCGCCGTGGACGAGGTAGATGACGAAGCCGGCCGCGGCCGTGATCCCGATCGCCGCCAGTGACGTCGCCGCCGCCGACCGTATGGGCCACCGTTCCGCGATGAGCAGCAGGGGGACGATGACGGTGCCCCCGCCGACCCCGAAGAGCGCGCTGAAGAACCCTGCGGCCAGACCGATCAGGACCAGGCGCACCGGCCTATGCTAAGCCTGTGGCTGCGGAGCCTGCGCTGGTGGAGCAGCTCGCGGCCGAGCCGCAGCTCGCCGGTCTCTTCCTCGACTTCGACGGCGTGCTCGCACCGATCGTCGAGCATCCCGACGATGCGCATCCGCCCTCCGCGACGCGGGCCGAGCTGGCGCGGCTCGCACGCCGTTACGCACTCGTCGCCGTCGTCTCCGGCCGCGCGGGGGACGACGTGCGGGCGCGCGTCGGCGTCGACGGCGTCGTCACCGTCGGCTCCCACGGCCTCGAGCTCGACCCGTCGGCGGAGGAGTGGCGCGCACGCATCGCCGCCTTCGCGGACGCAGCGGCGTGGCCCGACACCGAGCGCAAGGGCCTCGCGGTGTCGTTCCACTATCGCCGAGCGGAGGACGAGCGCACGGCCGTCACGCGGCTCGAGGAGATCGCAGCGCGCGCACGCACGAACGGGCTCGTCGCGCGCTTCGGCCGCAAGGTGCTCGAGGTGCTGCCGCCGCTCGAGGCGAACAAGGGCACGGCGGTGAGCCAACTTCTCGCCGACAGAGGCCTCCGCCGGGCGCTCGTCGCGGGCGACGACACCACCGATCTCGACGCGTTCCGCGCGCTCGACGGGCTCGAGGTGGCGGTCCGCGTCGCGGTCGCGTCGGACGAAGGGCCCGCGGAGCTGCGCGAGGCAGCCGACGTCGTCGTCACCTCGACCGAGGAGTTTCTCGAGCTGCTGCGATGCATGTAGACGACGCTGTCCTCGCTGCGGTGCGCGCGCGCTTCGGGACCCCGGCGCAGCTCGACTGGGAGGGCGAGATCACCGACGTCGAGTGGGCCGTGGCAACGCACAACCCGGCGCGGACGCACGACGTCACGCTCTTCATCCTCGATCCGTCGAGGCGGTTGGCGCTCATCCGCAAACCGCAGTTCGCCGCGGACGTCTGGCGGCCGCCCGGCGGCGGCATCCATCCCGGGGAGGACTTCGTCGCCGGCGCCGTGCGCGAGGCGCTCGAGGAGACCGGCCTGCGGGTGGACCTTCGCCGCTACCTCGTCGCCTCACGCGCGCTCTTCACGAACGGCGGCCGTGAGCTGCGCTGGCGCACGCACGTCTTCCTCGCGGAGACGACCGATACCGAGATCGTCCCCGCTGACCCGGGCGAGATCGCCGAGGCCCGCTGGGGGACGCTCGACGAGCTCGCCGGGCCGCTGCGAGAGCGGCTGCTCGCGACCGGGCGCGCCTTCTGGCGCTACCGCGTCGCGCTACATGACGCGGCGCTTCAAGCCTTGCGGACGCGCACCGCCGTGCCGTAGGCGCAGATCTCGGTCCAGTTCGGGCCCATCTCGGACGTGTCGAAGCGCATCGCGATGATCGCGTTCGCGCCCTTCTCCTCGGCCTCCTGGATCATCCGCTCCATCACCTGCTTGCGGCTGTCGATGAGGGCGGTTGTCATCCCCTTCAGCTCGCCGCCGAGGATCGACTTGAGCTGGGCGCCGATCTGCGAGCCGACATTGCGCGAGCGCACCGTCAGGCCCATCACCTCGCCGAACACTTCGTCCACCGTGTAGCCGGGAATGTCGTTCATCGTCGTGACGATCATCGGTTCAACACCTCCCATGCGCGGCGCACGTCCGCCTCCGTCGTGCGCGCATTGCCGATTGCGAGCCTGAGCATGTAACGGCCGTCGAGCCGCGTGTGCGAGAGGAAGATCTCACCGCTGCGGTTCGCCTGCTCGAGGATGGCCTCGTTCTCCTCGTCCGTGCCCCTCCGCCTGAAGACGACGAGCGAGAAGCGGAGCGGAGCGGCCAGCTCCCACTCGTCGCTCTCCTCGACCCAACCGGCGAAGAGCCGGGCGAGCCGGATGTGCTCGCGATGGATCGCACGGAGCCCCTCGCCGCCGTAGCAGCGAAGGACCGCCCAGAGCTTGAGCGAGCGGAACCGGCGCCCGAGCGCCGGCCCGTACTCGGAGAGCGCGTACGCATCCTCCGGTGTCCGCAGGTATTCGGGGACGAGCGAGAACGCCTCGCGGAACTCGTCCGGCCGCGCCGTCCACAGGAGCGAGCAGTCGACGGGCACGAGCAGCCACTTGTGCGGGTTGACGACGAGCGAGTCGGCGAGCTCGACGCCGTCCTGCGACCACCGCTCCTCCTCGAGGATCCACGACGAGCCTGCGTAGGCGGCGTCGACATGCACCCACGCGCCGGCGGCGCGCGCGCGCTCGGCGACCCGCCGCACCGGGTCGACGGACGCGAACGAGGTGGTGCCGACCGTGGGCACCACGACGGCGACGTCACCGAGGTCGTCTGGGACGCGCATGCGCAGCTCGTCGTCCGTGGGTTGCTTGCACAGCTCCATCCCCAGCATGCGCGCGGCCTTCTCGACGGACGAGTGGGCGTGCTCGGAGCACACGACGACGTCGCGTCCAGTCACGTGGCGCGCAGCGATGAGCGCGGCGAGCGTTCCCGTCGACGCCGTGTCCTCGATGTGACCGTGCCAGCCGTCCGGCAGTCCGAGCAGCTGCCGCACCCAGTCGACGGTGCGCAGCTCGAGCTCGGTCGACGCCGGTGACGCGCGCCACGTGAGCGCAACCTGCTGCATCGCCGCCGCGAGCAGCTCGGCAAGGATCCCCGGCTCGGACGCCGTGACCGCGAAGTACGCGAAGAAGCGCGGATGCTGCCAGTTCGTCAGCGCGGGGACGATCAGGTCGTCGAGATCCCGCAGCACATTCGCGAACGGCTCCCCCTGCTCGGGCGCCGACGCCGGCAGCTTCGCGGACAGCTCGCCGGGCTGCACCTGTGCGAGGACTGGCAGCTCGCCGACACGATCGAGGTAGTCCGCGGCCCAGTCGACCGCGGCGCGGCCGTCCTCCCGGAAGCTCACGGGCGCTTCCGCCGCAGCTTCTGGAAACGGCCCCACGGCTGGGTGTTGAGCAGATCGTCCTTCGTCAGCCATCCGCGCCGTGCCTGGCCGATGCCGAGCTCGACGTAGCCCTGCGCGCGCACCTGGTGCGCGTCGGAGCTGACGACGAGCTTGAGGCCCGCCTCCTTCGCCGCACGGGCGTGGACGTCGCGCAGGTCGAGCCGGTCGGGTTGGCCGTTGATCTCGAGGACGACGCCGGCCGCGAGCGCCTTCTCGATCACCCGCTCGACGTCGACGTCACGGGGGCCACGCTTGCCGATCCGCCGTCCGGTGAGATGCCCGATGCAGTCGACGTATGGGTTGTCCATCGCCTCGAGCACGCGTTCCGTCGGCCGCGTGTGCGGTGCCTGGTGCACCGACGCCACCACCCAGTCGAGACGTGCGAGCTCCTCCGCGGCGACATCGACCTCACCGTTCGAGCGGATGTTCGCCTCGATGCCGGCGAGGATGCGCAGCTGCGGGAACTTCTCACGCGCACGCTCGATCTCCTCCAGCTGCGCCAGGAGACGGCCCTCCCGCAGATAGTGGGAGTGATCGGTGATCGCGTAGTACTCGTAGCCGCGGGCCGCCGCCGCGCCGACCATGTCCTCGAGCGTGTTCTTGCCGTCGGCAGACCAGCTCGTGTGCGTGTGCAGGTCGCCGCGGAGGTCGGAGAGCTCGACCAGCTCGGGGAGCTCGCCTCGGCGCGCCGCATCGAGCTCGCCCTGGTTCTCGCGCAGCTCGGGTGGGATCGGCTGGTAGCCGAGGAACTCGTACAGCGCATCCTCGTCCTCGGTCGCGAAGACGTCGCCCGTCTCCGCGGTCGTGACGCCGTACTCGGAGATGGACAGGCCGCGCTTCACCGCCGCCTCGCGCATGGCGACGTTGTGGTCCTTCGAGCCGGTGAAGTGCTGGAGCAGGTTCCCGAACGACTCCGGCGGGACGACGCGGAGGTCGAAGCGCAGCCCCTGCCGCGACACGACGGTCGCCTTCGTGTCGCCGTGCGCCGCGACGTCGGCCACCCACGGCAGCTGCGTGAAGAACGCGGTCAGCTCCGCCGGCTCCGTGGCGGTCGCGATGATGTCGAGGTCGCGGAAGCTCTCCTTGCGGCGGCGAACCGATCCGGCCTCGCTCACCGCGACCGCGGCCGGGTGCTCGCGCAGCTCGGCCACCGCGGCGAGCACCGCGGGAAGGCCGTCGCCGAGCAGCTTCCGGCCTTCGTCCGGGTTCTCGGCCTTGAAGGCGAGCGCCTGCAGGATCTTCTCCTCGCTCCGCGGGCCGAGGCCGGCAAGCGTGCGCAGGCGCTCCTGCTCCGCCGCCTCCTTCAACCCGGCGAGCGTCGTCACGCCGAGCTCCTGCCAGATGCGCGCGGCGGTCTTCGGACCGAGCCCCGGGAGACGCATGAATGCGACGACGTCGCCCGGGACGAGGTCGCGGCGCTTCGCGAGCGCCTCGATGTCGCCGGTCTCGACGATCTGGACGATCTTCTCCTCGATCGTCTTGCCGATTCCCTGCAGCTCCTTCGCCCGCCCGTCGAGTGCGAGCTGCGCGATCGACGCCGACGTCTCGCGCATGCGCGTGGCAGCGCGGCGGTACGCCAGGATTCGAAACGACTCCGCTCCCTCCAGCTCCAGCAGGTCCGCGAGCAGGTCGAACCGGTCGGCGACCTCGGCGTTGCCCGGAAGGGAGGCCATCGCGCCGATCATATGTAGCCTCCCGCAGGGTGCCGAGCGCGACGATCTGCCTGCCGACGTACAACGAGCGCGCGAACATCGAGCCGATGCTGCGCGCGCTGCAGCCGCTCGGCGTACGCGTCCTCGTCATCGACGACAACTCGCCCGACGGCACCGGTGAGATCGCCGACCGGCTCGCCGCCGAGCTCGATTTCGTCTCCGTCCTCCACCGCGAGCGCAAGGAGGGCCTGGGACCGGCGTACGTGGCCGGCTTCCGCCGAGCGCTGGCCGACGGCGCCGAGCTGATCCTGGAGATGGACTGCGATTTCTCCCACGATCCCGAGGACGTCCCGCGGCTCATCGCCGCGTGCGAGCAGGGCGCCGACCTCGCGCTCGGCTCGCGCTACGTCCCGGGCGGCGGCACCGAGAACTGGGGGCGAGGTCGCAGGATCGTCTCCACCGGCGGCTCCTGGTACGCGCGCACGCTGCTCGGCGTCGGCGTCCGCGACCTCACCGGGGGCTTCAAGTGCTATCGCCGGCGGGTGCTCGAGCGCATCGACCTCGACGCCGTGCGATCGAAGGGCTACGCGTTCCAGATCGAGACGACATATCGCGCGATCCGCGCCGGCTTCACGGTGGTCGAAGTGCCGATCGTCTTCGCCGATCGCACCGAGGGCACGTCGAAAATGAGCCGCGCGATCGTCATCGAGGCCGTCACGCAGGTGCCGGCGCTACGGTTCGCGGCGTTGACGGGGAGGATCCGATGATCGAGCTCGACGCCCGCACCTTCGACGCGGCGATCTCCGACGGCCCGCTGCTGGTGGACTTCTGGGCACCGTGGTGCCGGCCGTGCAAGGCGCTCGAGCCGATCCTCGCCGAGCTGGAGGCGACCGTCCCCGTGGCGAAGCTCAACATCGACGACCATCCCGGCCTCGCTGCCCGGTTCGACGTCCTCTCGATCCCGACCGTGACGCTCTTCGCCAACGGCGAGCCGGTGAGCTCGCTGCTCGGCATCCGGCCCAAGGCGCACTTCGATCAGTGGTTAGACGAAGTGCTCCCAGCCGCGCAGGTCGACGCTGATGCCTGAGCCTTCTTCGCAGCGCCCGACGACGGCGAAGTCGAGCGGATCGGGCGTCGCCGCGAGCAGCTCGTAGTCCTCGCCGAACTCGAGATCGGCGCGTGTCGCTCCCGGCGCGAGCGGCACGGCATCGAGATCGATGACGAGGCGGCAGCCGGAGCGCTCGGCGATGTGTCCCGCGTCCGGGCCCAGACCGTCGGAGAGGTCGAGCATCGCATGCGCGACGCGCGCGAGCCTGCGGCCCTCCTCGAGGCGAATCGGCGGCCGGGCGAGCCGTCCCTCCCTGAACGCGGCGCCGGCCGCGCCGAGCGGCCCGGTGACGACGAGCACGTCGCCCGGCTTCGCCCCGGCGCGTCCGGGGACGCGCTCCGACCTCCCCAGCGCCGTGACGCTGATGACGACCGAGTCCGCGCGCGTCGTGTCGCCGCCGCGGACGGGAACGCCGGCCTCGGCGATGCCCTCGTACAGGGAGATCGCGCCGTCGAGGCCCGGCGCAGCCAGGCTGACGATCAGCGCGACCGGCTCGGCGCCCGAGGCCGCGAGGTCGCTGAGGTTGACGGCGGCGGCGCGGTAGCCGAGCTCGTGCCAGTCGACGAGGTCGAAGCGGAAGTGGACGCCCTCGACGAGGGCGTCCTGCGTCACGACGAGGCCGTCGATCTGGGCCGCGTCGTGCGCGACGCCGACGATCAGCCCGCGCCGCTCGAGCTCCGCGAGGAACTCGAACTCCTTCACAGCGCGATGCGCGTGCGAGCGTCGAGGGTGGATGGGTCGAGCGCGTAGAGCGCGTCGTACAGCCGCGCATGGAAGGTGCCTGGGCCCTGCGCTCCCGTGGCGGCATCCTCGGCCGCGACGCCAAATGCGGCGAGTGCCTCCGCTGCCGCCTCCAGCGGATCCTCCGGCTTCGCCGCGAGGAAGCACCCGGTCAGCGCCGACGACATGCAGCCGGTGCCCGTGACGGTGGCGAGCAGCGGGTCGCCGTTCCCGACCGTGAGGGTGCGATCGCCGTCGGACACGTGGTCGATCGGGCCGGTGACCGACGCGATCACGCCGAGACGGGCGGCGGCCATGCGCGCGAGGTCGGCGGGATCGATCCCCGTGCCCATCGACTCGACGCCGCGCACCTCCGCGTCGGCGCCGACGAGCGTCGCGACCTCGCCGGCGTTGCCGCGCAAGACGGTCACCCGCACCTCGTCGAGGATGCGCCTCGCGGTCTCGGTGCGATACGTCGTCGCTCCTGCGCCGACGGGGTCGAGCACGATGGGAATCCCCCGCTCGCCGGCGGTGCGGCCGGCGGTCAGCATCGCCTCCACCCACAGCGGCGAGAGGGTTCCGATGTTGAGCACGAGTGCGGACGCGATTCGCGCCATCTCCTCAACCTCCTCACGTGCGTGCGCCATCACCGGCAGCGCGCCGAGCGCGAGCGTCGCATTCGCCGTCTCGTTCATGACGACGTAGTTCGTGATCTGGTGCACGAGCGGCTTGCGCTCGCGCATCGTCCGCAGCGTCGTGCCTGCACTGATCATCCACGCACCCCCAGAATGTCGACGGGGCCTTCTCCGGAACCGATCTCCACGAGACCCCACGAGACCGCGCGCGACGCGGCGTCTGCCGCGCCCCGCGCAGCATCGGAAAGGCTCTCGCCGCGGGCGAGCAGCGCGGCAAGCGTGGCCGAATGTGTGCAACCCGCGCCGTGCGTCGCTGCGACCGGGTGGCGCTCGACCGGGATGTCGAGATGGGTGCGCCCGTCGAAGAGATGGTCGAGCGCGTCCGCCGTGTGGCCGCCGGTGACGATGATCGCCGGTGCGCCGAGCTCGTGCAGACGCTCAGCCAGCTCTGCCTGCGAGCCGTCGGCGCCGGCAAGCGCACGCGCCTCCGGCAGGTTCGGGGTGATCACAGTCGCGAGGGGGAAGAGCTCGTCGACGAGCGCGCCCACAGCGTCGTCCTCGAGGAGCTGCGCGCCCGAGCTCGCGACCATCACCGGGTCGACGACGAGCGGGACCGGATGCTCTCGCAGGTAGGCCGCGACGGTCTCGATGATCGTCCGGGAGAAGAGCATCCCGGTCTTCGCGGCGTCGACGCCGATGTCGTCGAAGACGGCGTCGAGCTGGGCCACGACGAACGCGGGCGGGAGCTCGTGGATCGCGCTCACGGCGCGCGTGTTCTGGGCGGTCAGCGCGACGAGGACCGAGGAGCCGTGCACGCCCGCCGCGGCGAACGCCTTCAGGTCGGCCTGGATACCGGCCCCACCGCCGGAGTCGGATGTCGCGATCGTCAGTGCTCGAGAAACCATGCGCTCCCTTCGCCGGCATGACCCGGATCAGGTTCGACGGGTGTGATCTCAGCCGCTCCCGCGGCACCCCGGTGCGCGAACGTTAGCGTGCTCGGCATGGCGATCGCCGTCTGGGACGACCTTCTCGCCGGCGAGGAAATCGCATACCTCGGTGCGGAGGCGGCCCGCGCGGCGCGCACGGTGCCGCTCCCGGGGGAGCTGCATCCCGCGGTCCGGGAGGCGCTCGGCCGCCGGGGGATACGCGAGCTGTACGAGCACCAGGCACGCGCATGGGAGGCGTCGCGTCGCGGGGAGCACGTCATCGTCACAACGGGAACGGCGTCGGGGAAGACGCTCGCGTTCAACCTGCCGGTGCTCGACGCGCTCGCGGCGGAGCCGAAGAACCGCGCGCTCTACCTCTATCCGACGAAGGCACTCGCGCAGGACCAGGCGCGCACACTCGCCGGGCTTGCCGTGCCCCGGGTGCGGGCGGCCATCTACGACGGCGACACACCGCGCGAGCAGCGCCGGCACGTGCGCACGTGGTCGAACCTCGTGCTCACGAATCCCGACATGCTCCACGTCGGGATCCTTCCGCGCCACGATCTCTGGGCGGACGTCCTGCACAACCTCCGGTACGTCGTCGTGGACGAGGCACACGTCTACCGCGGAGTGTTCGGGTCGCACGTCGGCAACGTCCTCCGGCGCCTCCGTCGGCTCGCGCGCGTCTACGGAGCCGAGCCGCAGTTCGTGCTCGCCTCCGCGACGATCGCGAACCCGGGCGAGCTCGCGCGCCGGCTGCTCGGCCTGGAGACGACGGTGGTCGCCGGCGACGCCGCACCGCGCGCGGAGCGCACGATCGCGTTCTGGAACCCGGAGCTGATCGACCCCGAGCTGGGGCTGCGCGCTTCACCCCTCGGGGACGCATCACGCCTCCTCGCCGACCTCGTCCAGCGGGGGCTGCGCACGATCTGCTTCGCGAAGAGCCGCAAGGCGGCGGAGCTCGTCCATCGCATGACCGTCGACCGCGTCGACGCGGAGACCGCCACGCGGCTCGCGCCGTACCGGGCCGGATACACCCCGCAGCAGCGTCGGGAGATCGAGCGGCGACTCGTCGAGGGCGAGCTTCTCGGCGTGTCCGCGACGGACGCGCTCGAGCTCGGCATCGACATCGGCCTGCTCGACTGCGCGGTCTCCGTCGGCTTCCCGGGGACGGTGGCGAGCCTGCGCCAGCAGTGGGGGCGCGCCGGACGCCGCGGTCACGGCCTCGCGGTGCTCGTCGCGTCGGAGGACGCGCTCGACCAGTACTTCATGCGGGAGCCGGAGACGCTCCTCGGGCGGCGGGTCGAAGCCGCCATCCTCGACCATGCGAATCCGCGCGTGCTCGACGGCCACGTCGCCGCGGCGGCGTTCGAGGGGCCGATCGACGACGACGACCGCGCGACGCTCGGCGACGCCGCGCTCGAGCGCGCGCCCCACGTACCCGATCTCCGCGAGACCCCGCGCGGCTGGGTGTACGCCGGCAAGGACTACCCCGCCGCTCGTACGCCGCTTCGGTCGGCGACCGCCGATGCCTTCTCCGTCGTCGACGAGACGACCGGCACGGTGCTCGGCATCGTCGAGCACGAGCGCGCCTACTCGACCATCCACGAGGGCGCGGTCTACCTCCACCTCGGCGAGCAGTGGCTCGTGCACGAGCTCGACCTCACCGGCCGACGAGCGCTCGTCGCCCCGTTCGCGGGCGACTGGTACACGCAGGTCAAGAAGGAGACGTCCACGGACGTCGAGGAGCCGCTCCGGGTCGAACGGCGACTGGGGCTGGAGCTCACGTTCGGCCGCGTGTCCGTCACCGAGCAGGTCGTCGCCTACCAGAGGAAGGGGATTCGCGACCAGGCGACGATCGCGACGGTCCAGCTCGACCTGCCGCCGACGATGTTCGACACAGAGGCGATCTGGTACGTCCCGACCGAGGCGCAGCTGGAGGGCCTGGAGCAGATGCCGACGCTCCTCTCGTCGCTTCATGCGGCCGAGCACGCGATGATCGCCATCCTGCCGCTGTGGGCGATGTGCGACCGCTGGGACATCGGCGGCCTGTCGACGAACTATCACGACTTCACCGGCGCACCCACGGTCTTCGTGTACGACGGGCACCCGGGCGGCGTCGGCATCACCGAGCGCGGCTTCCACGAGTTCGAGGGTTGGGTGTCGGACACCGTGCGCCTGCTCGAGGGCTGCCCGTGCGAGCACGGCTGCCCCTCCTGCGTCCAGAGCCCCAAGTGCGGCAACCTGAACGAGTACCTCGACAAGAAGGGCGCCCTGACGCTGCTGAGGAGGATGTCGAATTCGGGCTAGTCCGTTCGTCGTACTGTCGTCACCGACCTCGAAGGAGGCTCCATGCAGTACTTGCTCCTCATCTACGACGACGAGGCCACCTGGGCGGAGATGCCCGAGGCCGAGCGGAACGGGTACTTCCAGGAGTACATGAAGTACACGAACGACCTGCAGCAGGCCGGCGTGCTCGTCGGCGCCGACCAGCTCCAGCCGACGAGCACCGCGACCGTCGTCCGCGTGCGGGACGGCGAGCAGCTCGTCACCGACGGGCCGTTCACCGAGGCGAAGGAGGTCCTGGGCGGCTACTACCTGATCGACGTGGGTTCGCTCGACGAGGCCCTCGAGTGGGCGGCGAAGATCCCGTCCGCACGCCTCGGCGGCATCGAGGTCCGCCCCGTCGTCATGCGGGCGGCAGAGGTCGGCGCATAGGGCCGCTCGAGCAGCTCTTCCGCGAGGAGCACGGACGCGTCCTCGCCACCCTGATCGGCGTCCTCGGCGACTTCGACCTCGCCGAGGACGCGCTTCAGGACGCGATCGCCGTCGCTCTCGAGCGCTGGCCGCGCGACGGGGTTCCGGCGAATCCGGCCGGATGGCTCGTGACGGTGGCGCGGAACCGTGCGGTCGACCGGATCCGCCGCGACCGCACGCTCCAACGCAAGACGGAGCTGCTCGCACGTCTCGAGCCCCAGCCGATGGACGACGAGTCCACGATCCCCGACGAGCGCCTCAGCCTCGTTTTCACCTGCTGTCATCCCGCGCTCGGGATCGAGTCGCAGATCGCGCTCACGCTCCGCTCGCTCGGAGGGCTCGAGACGGGTGAGATCGCACGCGCGTTCCTCGTTCCCGAGGCGACGATGGCACAACGACTCGTCCGCGCGAAGCGCAAGGTGCGCGACGCCGCGATCCCGTTTCGCGTGCCGTCGGACGAGCGGCTCCCCGACCGGCTCGCCGCAGTGCTGCGCGTCGTCTATCTCATCTTCAACGCCGGCTACGGGCCGCCGGTGCGCCGCGAGCTGTGCAACGAAGCGATCCGGCTCGCGGCCATGCTCGCGCTGCTCATGCCCGACGAGTCGGAGGTGCACGGCCTGCACGCGCTTCTCCTCTTCCAGGACGCGCGCCGCGATGCGCGCGTGCGCGACGACGCGCTCGTCCTGCTCGAGGAGCAGGACCGGCAGCTCTGGGACTACGGGGAGATCGCCGCCGGCCACCGAGCGCGAGCCCGTGCGCTCGCACTCCCTGGACGGGGCCCGTACCTGCTGCAGGCCGGGATCGCAGCCGCGCACAGCGGCGACGTCTCCGACTGGCCGCGCATCGCTGCCCTGTACGCCAGCCTCGCCGAGATCGAGCCGTCGCCGGTCATCGAGCTCAACCGGGCCGTGGCGGTGGCGATGGCGGAGGGGCCGGAGGCCGGGCTCGGGGTGCTCGACCGCATCGACGGGCTCGACGGCTACTACCTCTTCCATTCGGCGCGCGCCGATCTGCTGCGCCGCCTCGGGAGGCCCGCCGCGGAGTCGTACGAGCGCGCACTCGAGCTGGCACCCACCGACGTCGAGCGCGGATTCCTACGTTCGCGCCTGCGCGAGCTGCAGCGCTAGCTCGACCGCCTCGGCCGGCGTCGACGCGCGGTGCGTGCCGTCGACCTGCCAGCCAGGCTCGAGCACGACCACCGGCCGTCCGAGCGTCAGGGCGAACCCGATCTCGGCGAGCGTGCCGTAGCGTCCGCCGACCGCGATCACCGCGTCTCCGGAGGCGACGACCGCGAGGTTGCGCGCATGACCGATGCCGGTTACGACGACGTGGTCGAGCCATTCGTTCATCTCTGCGCGCGTCTCGCCTGGGAGGATGCCGATCGTCGTGCCGCCTGCGCGCTTCGCCCCGCGTGAGGCGGCCGCCATGACCTCACCGCGGCCGCCGCTGACGACGGTCGCTCCACTCTCGGCCAGGAGCCGGCCGACCTCCTCCGCGCGCTCGTCGTGCTCGGCGCCGCTGCCGACGACGGAGACCTGCAGGGTCACGGCGTCTTCAGCCGCTGCTTCGTCGTCAGCACACCCTCGAACAGGTCGCCATGCTTCCGCACGCGCTCGAGCACGACGTCCATGGTGAACGTGGACGGGTCGAGATCCTCGTTCACCTCCTCCCAGCGCAGCGGCGTCGACACGGGCGCTCCGGCGCGGGGGCGCACCGAATACGCGGACGCGATCGTCTTCCCCTCGCCGTTCTGGTTGGAGTCGATGAGAACGCCGCGCCGCTTCGACTTCGACCACTCCGTCGTCGCGAGCCCGCGGTGTGTGCGCGCGATGGCACCCGCGACGATCTCCGAGAACTCCCGCGTGTCGTCGTACGTGTAGCGACGCTCGATCGGCACGAGGACGTGCATACCGTCGGCGCTCGACGTCTTTGCGAACGACACGAGGCCGAGCGCATCGAGCGTCGCCTTCACGAGCAGCGCGACTTGCACCGTCTCGGCGAAGCCGACGTCGGGCGACGGGTCGAGGTCGAAGAGCACGAAGTCCGGGCGGTCGAGTCGATCGACCCGCGAGTACCACGTGTTCATGTCGATGCATCCCATGTTCACCATCCAGAGCAGCGCGTCCTCGTCGTTGACGATCGGCGCGGAGATCCAGCGCGTTCGACGCGGCGTCTCGCGCGTCGACACCTGCACGCGCAGCCGCGGGATCCACTCGGGCATGTGCGTCGGCGCGTCCTTCTGGAAGAACGCCTTGCCGAAGGCGCCGTCGGGATAGCGCCGCATCGTGAACGGCCGGTCGCGCAGGTGCGGCACGATCGCCGGCGCGACGGCGGCGTAGTACTCGAACAGATCGCCCTTCGTGATCCCGTCGTCGGGGAAGAGGACGCGATCGGCGCTCGAGAGCTCGACCCGCGTCATGTGACGAGTCTACGAACTACCTATGGACGCCGGTCGGCGT
>OUNM010356961.1_pt1 | contig 13796 bp, 12 predicted proteins | sample 1769961 | NCBI WGS metagenome assembly OUNM01 (sample SAMEA3914820, study PRJEB12502) | metagenome | biome: forest; material: soil | place: USA | collected 2012-03-12 | depth 0.3 m | reverse complement strand
GGCCTTTTACACCAGCGGTCGCACGAGCAATGAAGCGGCCTTTCTCTACCAGCTTTTCGTGCGGCAATTCGGTACGAACAATCTGCCCGATTGTTCGAACATGTGCCACGAATCCAGCGGTTCGGCGCTCAACGAAAGCATCGGCATCGGCAAGGGCTGCGTCACATTGGAAGACCTTGATCACGCGGACGCGATTTTCATTCTGGGCCAGAATCCGGGCACGAATCACCCGCGCATGCTCACGACTTTGGAGCAGGCAAAGAACAACGGCGCGAAGATTGTCGCCATCAATCCGCTGCCCGAGCCGGGCCTCATGCGGGTGCAGAACCCCAATCCCGAGGAGTACGACAACATCCTTCTGTATCCGCTGAAATTGCTGGCCAACAAAGGCGTGCAGCTCAGCGACCTCTGGCTGCCTGTGCGTATCAATGGCGACATGGCGGCCATGCGCGGCATCATGAAGGAGATGCTGGAGGTGGAGGACAAGCTGCCGGGCAGCGTCTTCGATCTGCGTTTCATTCACGAAAACACCATCGGGTTCGATGACTTCATCGCGCATCTGCGGGCTACGCCGTGGGAGGATATTCTCGCCGGCAGTGGGTTGAATCGCGAGCAATTGCGCGCGGCTGCGGACATTGCAATGGGCGCGAAATGCATCGTGTGCTGCTGGGCGATGGGGCTCACGCAACACAAGAACGCCGTCGCGACGATCCAGGAGGTGATGAATTTCCTCCTGCTCGGTGGAAACATCGGGAGGGAAGGCGCCGGCCCGTGCCCTGTGCGCGGCCACTCGAATGTGCAAGGTGATCGCACCATGGGCATCTGGGAGCGCATGAACGACCATTTCATGGCGAAGCTCGGAGCGGAGTTTCAGTTTACGCCGCCGCGCTGCCACGGCACGGATACGGTCGAGACTATCAAGCATATGCGGAAGGGCGAGATCCGGTTCTTCCTCGCCATGGGCGGCAACTTTCTTTCGGCCACCCCGGATACGGAATTTACCGCCAAGGCACTGCAGAATTGCCGCGTAACGGCTCACGTGTCGACGAAACTGAACCGCTCGCATCTCATCACCGGCGAGATCGCGCTCATTCTGCCGTGTCTCGGGCGATCGGAAGTCGACCGGCAGGCGACTGGCGAGCAGTTCGTGACCGTCGAGGACTCGATGGGTATCATCAATTCTTCACGTGGCCACCTCGAGCCGGCGAGCGAGCATCTCCTCAGCGAACCCGCCATCATCGGGCGTCTGGCGCGCGCCACGTTGGGCGGGCGCACCACCGTCGGTTGGGAAGCGCTCGTGGCGGATTACGATCGCATCCGCGACCATATCGAGCACGTCATCCCCGGTTTCGAAAACTTCAACACGCGCATTCGGCAGGACGTCTTTTATCTGCCGAACGAGGCGCGCGATAAGCGCAAGTTCAATAACGGCGAAGGTAAGGCGAAGTTCATCGTCTCGAAGATCGAGCGGCACGATCTCCAGCCCGGGACGTTCCTCATGATGACGATCCGCTCGCACGATCAATTCAACACCACGATCTACGGCCTGGACGACCGCTACCGCGGCGTCTACCACGGGCGACGGGTCATTTTCATGAATCCTGCGGATGTCCGCGAGGCAGGCTTGCAGCAGGGGCAGTTCGTCGATCTCACGAGTCACTATCACGATGAAGAACGCACCGCGCGGCACTTCATGGTCGCACCGTTCAATATCCCACGCGGTTGCACGGCCACTTACTTTCCCGAGGCAAATGCCCTCGTGCCGATCGGCAGCACTGCCGATCGCAGCAATACACCGACCAGCAAGAGCGTGGTCATCACCATCGCGCCTTCTCCCGATCCGGAAAAAGCGTTTGCGGGGCTGAAGGCTGGCGCGGCCGAGACCATGGCGCCCGCCTAGGAACCCCGATCTATGTCCATCCTCGATCGCGAAAGCACTGTCGCCCCGCCGAGCTTCAATCGTTGGCTCATCCCTCCCGCTGCACTCGCGGTGCACCTTTCCATCGGACAGGTCTACGCGTTCAGCGTTTTCAAGCTGCCCCTCACGCGCATCATCGGCGTGCACCAATCTGCGCCGGGGGATTGGGACCAGCCATCGCTCGCCTGGATATTCAGCATCGCCATCGCTTTTCTTGGAATCTCGGCTGCGGTCTTCGGCAAATGGGTGGAGCACAACGGTCCGCGAAAGACCATGCTCGCAGCTGCGTGTTGCTTTGGCGGAGGCTTCCTCGTCTCCGCAGTCGGTGTATTTCTACATCAGCTCTGGGTCATCTACCTGGGCTACGGCGTGCTCGGTGGTTGCGGGCTCGGGCTGGGGTATATCTCACCGGTTTCGACTCTCGTGAAATGGTTTCCCGATCGGCCTGGCATGGCCACGGGCATGGCCATCATGGGTTTCGGCGGTGGTGCACTCATCGGCTCCAACCTGAGTCTCGCCCTGATGGACTTTTTCAAGTCCGCGACCTCGACCGGTGTGGTGCAAACCTTCCTCGCGATGGGAGCCATCTATTTCGTCTGCATGCTTTTCGGAGCAGCAATCGTTCGCGTGCCCGCCGCCGATTGGAAACCCGCCGGCTACACGGCGCCAGCGGCTCCACGGAAATTGATTACCACTGCAAATGTCACGGTCGATCAGGCCTGGCGCACGCCGCAGTTCTGGCTGCTTTGGATCGTGCTTTGTTTCAACGTCACCGCCGGCATCGGCATTCTAGAGCAAGCGTCGCCGATGATTCAGGAGATGTTTCACGGGCACGGAGGGCAGAAGAGTGTGAGTGCCGCTGCAGCAGGCGGCTTCGTCGCACTCTTGAGTCTCTTTAATATGGCTGGCCGTTTCCTCTGGTCATCCTTAAGCGACTTCATCGGGCGCAAGGCGGTTTACGTTATCTATCTCCTGTTTGGTGCGGTGCTTTACTGCTTCATCCCGCTGACAGGGCATGCAGGCAGCCCTACACTCTTTGTTGCTGTTTGCGTCATCATCTTGAGTATGTACGGCGGCGGTTTCGCCACGATTCCGGCGTATTTGAAAGATCTCTTCGGAACGATGGAAGTAGGTGCAATCCACGGTCGTTTGCTCACGGCCTGGTCGGTGGCTGGTATCCTCGGCCCCGTGCTGGTCAATTACCTGCGCGTCTATCTGCAAGAGCATGGCGCGTCCGGCGTCAGCCTCTATGCGCCGACGATGTATCTCATGGCGTGTCTGTTGATCATCGGGCTCATCTGCAACCTGCTCGTGCGTCCCGTTTCCGAGCGTTACCACTATCACGGTGACCAGAGCCACCCGCACAGCCCGGACGATCACCTCCCGCATGCCGCCCACGCTTGAATATTCACGATCATGGAAACTTCCGAGCGACCCAAAACTTCCGGCGTTCAACTCGCCATCTACTGGACTGTAGTCAGCCTGCCCCTCCTGTGGGGAATCTGGAAGACCGCGATCAAGCTGCCCGCGCTGTTTCAGTGACCGCGCCCGGCTGAATCTCGACCAGACGAAACCACGGTCGCTCCGGCTGGACGCGCTTGAGAATCGGCAGCGACACATTGAATACAGGGACCCCTGCGCTGGTCTTCGCTTCCGGTTGGCCATTGTGCGCATGGCCGTGGAAGGCCAGCTGCACGTTGAAGCGATTGAGAGGCCCCTCGAGGCGCGTAGAGCCGAGGAATGGAAAAATCTCAGGGTCCTCTCCCACCACCGTATCGCGGATCGGCGCATAGTGCAGGAGCACCACGCGTTGGGCCGTCTCGATCCGCCCCAGAGCACGTTCCAGTTTCACCCCATGGTCGATGGCCTCCTGCACAAATGATTTGATCAGCGGCTCTCCCCAGGGATTCAGCATGCGGCGGCCAAATCCGCCGCCGAAGCCGCAAACGCCAGCGAAACCGACCCCGCGGATTTCACAACATTCGCCGTCGAGCATCTGCACACCTGCTTCGGTAAGAATGCGGGTCAGCTCCGCGGTTTGCCCGGATTCGTAGTCGTGATTTCCCAGTACTGCGAGAATGGGAATCGTCGCGAAGCTGCGAATCTCCTCGGCCAGCACATGGGCCTCCTCCGGCAGGCCATAGTCGGTGAGATCGCCGCAGAGCAGCAGCACGTCGGCTGCTTGCGAGGCTTCGGCAAAGAGCGGGTGGAAATGTCCCTTGCCCGATTTGGTGCAATGCAGGTCGGCCGCGGCCGCGATTCGGAGTGGTTTGGAGTCCATATTCATCTCTTCTTCATAAATCGTCGGCGGGGAGGCGGTTTGGCCGTTTCGATCCACGTAGAAAAGCGGCGACACGCGTTTCATTAGTGATGAACAGTTCTCCGTCTGCCTCCGCATTTGGCGTCGATTTCTATCAGCAGGTGCTGGATACGCTGAACGCGGCGTCCGTCGATTTTCTTCTCGGTGGTGCGTTTGCCTTGCATGTGCATACCGGGATCGAGCGCGACACGAAGGATTTCGACCTCATGCTGCGGGCCTGCGATGTCCAGCGGGCTCTCGACGCGTGCCGTGAGGCGGGATTCCGGGCGGACATCGCCTACTCTCATTGGATTGCGAAAGTGCATCGCGGGGAGCATTTCATCGATCTCATTTATCGCGCGGGCAACGGTTTGTGCGACGTGGATGATGAGTGGTTCGCCCACGCCCGCGAGGCGGAGGTATTCGGCCGCAAGGTGCGGCTGAGCCCGCCAGAGGAAATGATCTGGCAGAAATCATTTGTCATGGAACGCGAGCGTTACGACGGCGCCGATGTCATGCACCTGCTGCGCAGCACTGCAGCGAACATGGATTGGGAGCGCCTCATCGCGCGCTTCGCGGAAGACTGGCGCGTGTTGCTGAGTTACCTGATCCTTTTTGGATTCGTCTATCCGCAACACCAAAAGGACATCCCGTCGACCGTCATGGAGCGATTGCTCACTCAGTTGAGGAACGAATCCGCTACAGCTGCGGGGAGCGAAAAGATCTGCCGCGGCACGTTGCTTTCCCGGGGGCAATACCTTCCCGATGTAGAGCGGTGGGGCTATCGCGACGCGCGCTTGGACGAACGCAACAAAATGACCGCGGATGAAATGCTGGCCTGGACCACGGCCATCGATCGAGTGAATCGCTTGCGGTAGAAACCAGACGTTTCGTCTGCTACTTGCGCTTCGCAGGGTAGGCCGGTGGGGCGTAGGTGCTGAATGCCGTCGCTTTCGCAGAACCCGTATTGGTGAACTTGTGTGGCGTGCCGGCGGGAACGATCACGATGTCGCCGCTGCGCATCCGCCGCTTTTCATCGCCGACCTCGGCGGTGAGTTCACCCTCCACCAGCAGGACGACTTGATCGCTCTTCGGATGGATGTTGGGTTCGCCACTGCTGGCACTGCCCGGAGTAAGCGTCATCACGGCAGTCTGGCTCCGATCGGTCGTTTGCAAGACCTCGAAAAACTCGGAGCTCTGCTGGAGATTGGCGAGATTCATTCCGCGCCGGACAGGCTATGGCCTTGGGCCACACACTCCCTCTTTGCGCACAGCACTTCCGCACCGTGATCGCGATCGTATTCGAGGGCGCCACGCCATTCCGCACTCAGCGGATCACAAAAATCCTCCATCGCTCCGGCGTCCTCCGCTTGCGCGGCCGGCCGGGTGTCTCCCTGTTGTGATGACCGTTTCGTCTTCATACTAGGAGTTCGCTGCAGCGGGGCCTCTCGCGCTGGTTTTTGTTGCGCAGACCGCTTCTTCCGCTGTTTCGCGGCCCTTCCGCCATTACGTAGTGTCGCACCACGCCCATTTGCGTGGTGGGCCACGAAGGCTTTATTGACTTATGAACACCGAAACACCTCTGGGGACTGATTTCCATTGTCCGCTTTGCGGTGAAGCGCTTCCGGCCAATGCCACGGAATGCACCAAGTGCGATTGGGTGCCCGGCTATCGTCAGGCACAAATGAGCATGCGTAAATCGGCCAACCCACACGATGTGCTTGCCGCCGTGCTGAGCCTCGTGCTTCCGGGCGCGGGACATTATTTCAAAGGCTATCGCGCGGCAGCATGGATGATCCTGCTGCTTGGCGTCCCGGTCATTGTCGTATTTGCGTTTGCCTTCACCATGTTCTTCGGCTGGTTCCTTGTGCCGACGTACTGGGTGGCGGTGGCGACCGACGCCTATCTCCGCAAGGACCTGCGGCCGGAACTCCTGCCTGCGCAGAAACCGGCCTAACATCGCGCAATGAATTCCATCGTCGTCGGCTCGGGCCCGAATGGGCTCGCCGCGGCGATCACGCTCGCCCAGGCGGGCTGCGAAGTCCGCGTACTCGAAGCGCAGGCCTCCACAGGAGGTGGGGCGCGCTCGATGGAACTGACACTGCCGGGATTTGTGCACGATCACTGTTCGGCGATTCATCCGCTGGCCGCGGGTTCGCCCTTTTTTCGGCATCTGCCGTTGCATCTCTATGGCTTGGAATGGGTGCACTCAGAGTATCCACTGGCCCATCCATTGGACGATGGCACGGCGGCTGTATTGCATCGTTCCGTGGAAGCGACCGCGTCCGCCTTTGGGCCGGATGGCACGCCCTATCGGCACCTCATGCGGCCGCTCGTGCAGCATTGGGAAGCGCTGAGCGATGAGTTCCTGCAGCCGCTGGTGCACTTTCCCTCGCATCCGCTTCTCCTCGCGCGCTTTGGGATGCAGGCGTTGCGTTCGGCGCGTGGGCTGAGTTCCCGCTGCTTTCGCTCGGAGGCAGCCCGCGCCCTTTTCGCGGGACTCGCTGCCCACTCCTTTCTGCCGCTGGATGCGCCAGGATCGGCCGCGATGGCGCTGGTGCTGGCGATGTTTGGCCATGCGGTGGGCTGGCCACTGCCGCGGGGTGGCGCGCAGTGCATTAGTAACGCACTTACCTCTCTCCTGCGAGCACTGGGGGGAACCATTCAAACGCGGCGCGAAGTCACTTCGCTCGGGGATTTGCCAGATGCCGATGCAATCCTGTTCGACCTGACCGCCTGGCGGGCTGCTCCGTTGCTGCATGGGCATGTCTCTTCCCGTCTGGAGAAACGGCTCGCGTCGTTTCCGCACGGACCGAGCGTCTTCAAAGTCGACTATGCATTGAGCGCTCCCATTCCGTGGACTGCTCCGGAATGTCGCGAAGCGGCGACGGTCCATCTCGGCGGCACGTTCCGCGAGATCGCGGCGGCAGAGCACGATGTCACCCAGGGACGGCTTCCTGAGCGTCCATTCGTCCTGCTGGCGCAGCCCACCATTTGCGATTCCACCCGGGCGCCGGAGGGCAGCCACATTGCGTGGGCTTATTGCCACGTGCCTCGCGGGGACACGACAGACATGAAGGCGGCAATCGAAGCGCAGATCGAGCGCTTTGCGCCCGGCTTTCGACAGACGATTCTTGCTCGCCATGTTACTCGGCCTGCCGATTTCGAAGCTGCGAATGCCAACCTCGATGGAGGCGATATCACGGGCGGAGCTTATGATCTCTGGCATTTACTCGTCCGTCCGGTATTCGCCTTAGATCCGTATCGGCTTGGCCGCACCCATCTTTACCTCTGCTCCTCGTCGACACCGCCGGGAGGAGGGGTCCATGGCATGTGTGGCTACTGGGCCGCTCAGAGCGCGTTGGGTGTGATGGGGTTGAGGTAAGGGGAGGGCCCTATATTGGCATCGGGGTAATGGTCTTCGCCCGCGCCCGAATGACCTACTGCGAATGAAGGTGGGCAAGCGTCGTTATGCCGCAGCTATTCTCCCGCTACACGAATACCTTGGCGCCCGCGACGATCGTCGCGGTGTTAGCCACAGTAGGTGTGGCCATCTGGGGAATGCATGCCGTCATCTTTTCCTCCTACGCGACGGAGGTGGGGCATCCCATAGAGCAGGTGGTGCCGTTTAGTCATCAGCATCATGTGGCTGGGCTGGGGATCGACTGCCGCTATTGCCATACCGGGGTGGAGAGCTCGCCGTTCGCCGGCATTCCCGCGACGGAAACTTGCATGACGTGCCATTCGCAGGTGTGGCGCGATGCGCCCATTCTCGCGCCTGTGCGTGAGAGCTGGACGACCGGGCAGCCGCTCCACTGGAACCGCGTTCACAATCTGCCCGACTACGTTTACTTCGACCACAGCATCCATGTGCAGAAGGGTGTGGCCTGTGTGAGCTGCCACGGGCGGGTGGATCGCATGCCGCTCATGGCGAAATCGCAGACACTCTACATGCGCTGGTGTCTGGATTGCCATCAATCGCCCGAGAGTCATCTCCGTCCCGCGAGCGAAATCTTTCTCATGAAAGACGAGGCGCCGAATCCGCATCGCGGTGCGGAACTCGCGCGCGCCAACGGAGTCCAAACCGCACACCTTCAGGATTGCTCGGTATGTCATCGATGAACGCGCCGCAGCCTCATGTTCCTGCCGCGGCGTTTCCCCGCGAGGAGGACGAATTTGCACCGGGCGCAGCGGAATGGCCGGAGGAGATCAGCCGAAGGCGGTTCCTGCAAATCATGGCTGCGTCACTCGCGCTGGCGGGCGGGGGAGCGTGCACGCGTCTGCCGCATGGGGAGATTCTGCCGTATCTGCGCCAGCCGGAGGCTTTGCTGCCCGGCAAGCCGCTCTATTTTGCCACGTCCATGAATTTCGGCGGCGTCGCGCAAGGCCTGCTCGTGCGCAGCAATGAAGGGCGGCCGACGAAGATCGAAGGCAACCCGGATCACACCGGCAGCCTGGGCCGCAGCAGCGTGCATGCGCAGGCGGAACTGCTCACCCTTTACGATCCCGCACGCTCGCACACGCCGATGAAGCTCGGCCATCCGGAGACATGGGAGGGTTGGCTGGGTGAATTGCTTCCGCAGATCGTCCGATGGAAAGAGCGCGAAGGCGCGGGTGTGCGTCTGCTGATTCAGCGCATCGGCTCGCCGACGTTGCATGCGCAGATCGCCCAGTTTCTGACGAAATATCCGAAAGCGCGCGTGCACTTTCACGACGCGGCGTTTCCCGAATCGCCGATGCCCGCGCGGGTGTCTCTCGATCGGGCGCAGGTGGTGCTGTCGCTGGATGCCGATGTGTTTGGTTACGGTGGCGGGCATTTGCAAAACGCGCTGGCCTTTACGAAGTCGCGCCGGCGGGAAGAGGGGCCTGCGCGTTGGTACGCGGTGGAATGCACACCGACACTCACGGGGGCGATGGCGGATCATCGCCGCGCACTGGCGCCCAGCGCGCTGGTGAAGTACGCGCGAGCGCTCGCGGATGCGGTGCAGGGACGCACAAAACCGACGGATGAATGGAACGCTGCCATGATCCGCGATTTGCAGAAGAACCAAGGCCGCTGCGTGGTGGTAGCAGGAGAGTTCCAGCCGATGAGCGTGCATCAAGCAGCGCGAGAGCTGAATGAGGCGCTGGGGAGTATTGGCAAGACGATCGATTACGTTGCCGCCGTGGATGGCGATCTTGCGCTCGCCAGCTTGGGTGAGTTGGTCACGGCGATACAGCATGGAGAAGTCGACTCGCTCCTGTTGCTCGGGGGCAATCCCATTTACGACACGCCGGCGGATCTTTCTTTCGCAGAAGCACTCGGGAAGGTTTCGTTCAGCGCTCACCACGGCGTCTACGAAAACGAGACCGCGCAGCGCTGTCGCTGGCATCTGCCGGAGTCGCATTTTCTCGAAGCGTGGAGCGATGCACGGGCATTCGATGGGGCGGAATCCATTGTGCAGCCGCTGATCGATCCGCTTTATCCCAGCCGGTCTGCGCATGAACTGCTCGCCATGCTGCTCGAGCAGGTGCCGACGACGGGCTACGAGATCATTCGCGGTGCTTGGCAGAAGCGGCACAACGGCGAGGACTTCGAAAGCTTCTGGCGGAAGACACTGCACGATGGTGTGGCTGCATTGCCAACCGCTCCGCCGCCAACGACGCAGGTGCCTTCGGCGCAAACTCCGCCACAGCCTGAGCCAGCGGGTGGGGCGCTGGAGTTGATCATCCGCCCAGATCCGCACATCCTGGATGGGCGCTTTGCGGAAAACGCCTGGCTGCAGGAATTGCCCAAGCCATTCACCCAACTGACTTGGGAGAACGCCGCACTGATCAGCCCGCAGACGGCGAAGTCGCTGCACCTCGAGCACGGCGACAATGTGGATCTTCAATACCGGGGGCGCACGCTGCGCACGGCGGTCTGGATTTTGCCCGGGCAGGCGGATGACTGCGTGACGGTGCACCTGGGCTATGGCCGCATGCACGCGGGGGTGGTCGGGTCCAAGTTGGGCAGCAATGCTTTCGTCCTGCAGACCAGCGATGCTCCGTGGGGCGGCAGAGGATTGGAAATTCGCAAGGTCGGCGGGCGTCACGCGTTTTCGACCACTCAGTCGGAGCGCAACATGGAAGGCCGCGATCCAGTGCGGTTGGTGACACCGGACAAACCTTCCGCAGAACCACCTGCGGGTGAGGAACCGGAGTCGACGGAGACACTTCTCCCCGCATGGAAATACGACGGGCCGGCGTGGGGCATGGTGATCGACCTTTCCGCCTGCATTGGCTGCTCGGCGTGCACGATCGCCTGCCAGGCGGAAAACAATATTCCCGTCGTGGGCCGTGAACAAGTGCTGCGGCGACGGCAGATGCACTGGATTCGAGTGGACCGCTATTTCGATGGCGACGACAAAGCGCCGCGTCTGCTGCATCAGCCGGTGCCGTGCATGCATTGCGAGAATGCGCCTTGTGAGCTGGTGTGTCCCGTGGCCGCCACGGTGCACGATCACGAAGGGCTCAATGTGATGGTTTACAATCGCTGCGTCGGCACGCGCTATTGCTCGAACAATTGTCCTTACAAAGTCCGGCGCTTCAATTTCCTCAAGTTTAACGACACGGACTCGCCGACGCTCAAGCTGATGCGCAATCCCAATGTGACCGTGCGCATGCGCGGTGTGATGGAGAAGTGCACGTATTGCCTGCAGCGCATCAGCGCGGCGCGCATCACGGCGGAAAAGGAAAAGCGGCGCATCAAGGACGGCGAAGTGGTTCCTGCCTGCGCGCAGGCTTGTCCGGCGGATGCCATCGTCTTCGGAGACATTCATGACAAGGCGAGCCGTGCTGCCGCGATGCGGGAATCGCCGCGTCATTACTCACTGCTCGCCGATCTCAACACACGCCCACGCACGACGTATCTCGCGCGGATGCGCAACCCCAACCCGGAGATCGGCTGACCATGCCCAGCGCCGTCCAGACTTGTGAAACGATGAGCGACCGCCTGAGCGGGCTGGTCCTGAAGCGGCCGCTCGGTCTCGCCTGGCTCGGCGGATTGGCGATCGCGTTTTCGCTGGTCTTGCTGCTGAACCTGGCGATTGGCTGGCTTCTCCTGAACGGCGTCGGCATTTGGGGCGTGAACCAGCCGGTGGCCTGGGGCTTTGCCATCGTGAACTTTGTGTGGTGGATCGGTATCGGCCATGCGGGTACTTTCATCTCCGCGATCCTGCTGCTCTTGCATCAGCACTGGCGGACTTCGATTAATCGTTTCACCGAGGCGATGACGCTCTTCGCCGTGGCCTGCGCCGGACTCTTTCCTCTGCTCCACTTGGGGCGTCCGTGGGTGTTCTATTTTCTGCTACCGTATCCCGATACCATGCGGATGTGGCCGCAATGGCGCAGCCCGCTGGTGTGGGATGTCTTCGCCGTCAGCACCTACTTCACGGTCTCGCTCGTCTATTGGTACGTCGGCCTCGTGCCCGACCTGGCTACCTTGCGCGATCGCGCGAAACCACGTTGGATCAAGATCATCTACGGGATCGGCGCGCTCGGCTGGCGTGGCTCGGCCAAGCACTGGGCGCGTTACGAGATGGCTTACCTGCTGCTGGCCGGCCTGGCCACGCCGCTGGTGCTTTCTGTGCACAGCGTGGTGAGTCTTGACTTTGCCGTGGCGATGCTGCCTGGGTGGCATTCCACGATCTTTCCGCCTTACTTCGTCGCGGGCGCGATTTTCTCTGGCTTCGCCATGGTGCTCACGCTGCTCATTCCGGTGCGTGCCGCCTATGGCTTAAAGGATGTGATCACTGAGCGGCACCTCGATCTGGCATCGAAGGTCATGCTGGCCACCGGTCTCATGGTTGCACTCGGCTACGCCAGCGAACATTGGATGGCTTGGTATTCGGATGAATCGAACGAAGAGTTCCTCGCGATGAACCGCATGTTTGGCCCCTACTGGCCAGTGTGGTGGACCACCATGACGTGCAACGTGCTCGTGCCGCAGTTGCTATGGTGGCGGAAGATGCGCACGAGTCCCGTGCCGCTCTTCATCATCTCCATCCTGGTCAATGTCGGCATGTGGGCGGAGCGCTATCTCATCGTCGTAGTGAGCCTGCATCGCGATTTCCTGCCGTCTTCGTGGGGCAAATTTCACGGGACGATTTGGGATTGGTCCACGTTCCTTGGCACGATCGGGTTGTTCTTTACCCTGATCTTCCTGTTCGTGCGGCTGCTGCCGATGATTCCCATCGCCGAGATGCGCAAGCAAAGCGTGGAGGAGGAAGTGAAATGAACTCCGGCGAACTCCATGGATTGATTGCGGAATTCGACGATCCCGAAGCGCTGATCGAGGCGGCGCGCCAGGCTTATGCCGCTGGCTACCGGCGGCTCGATGCCTACACACCCTTCCACGTCGAGGGGCTCGTGGAAGCGCTCGGCATGCACAATACAGGTGTGCCGGTCATCACGCTGCTGTGCGGCACTACGGGTGGGCTCACGGGCTACGGTATGCAGTATTTCGCCGCGGCTATTCATTATCCGCTGAACATCGGCGGACGCCCGTTGCATAGCTGGCCGTCGTTCATTCCGATCACGTTCGAGCTCACGGTGCTCTTCGCCGCACTGGGCACGGTCGTCGGCATGCTGATGCTCAATGGTCTGCCACGGCCGCATCACCCCGTTTTCGAGACACCCTTCTTCGAAGAACGCAATCAATCGCACTTCTATCTCTGCATCGAGGCGCGCGATCCGATCTTCGATCGCAGCGAAACGCAGCAGTTCCTGCTGAAACAAAAGCCCGCGAATGTCTGGGAGGTGCCGGCATGAACGGACACGCGCTGAGAATGGTCGCGTTGCTGGCACTGAGTGTCACCGCCTGCCGCCGCGACATGGGACAGCAAGCCTATCATCGTCCGCTCGATGCGAGCAGCGTCTTTGCGGATGGCCGGGCGGCGCGTCCATTACCCGATCACACCATTGCGCGTGGGCAATTGCGTGCGGATGAGCTGTTCTTCACCGGCCACGTCGACGGAAAGCCGGTCGATCTGTTTCCCGAGCCGGTGACCCCAGCGATGATCGAACGCGGTCGCCAACGCTTCGACATCTATTGCGCGGTCTGCCACGGACGCACGGGGGAGGGGAATGGCATGATCGTGCGACGCGGATTTCCCACGCCTCCTTCGTTTCATATCGATCGACTGCGCTCGGCGCCAGCCGGCCATTTCGTCGAGGTCATCAACAATGGATTTGGGCTGATGTATTCCTATGCTTCGCGCGTGGAGCCGGCGGACCGCTGGGCAATTGCCGCGTACATTCGCGCGTTGCAGTTGAGCCAGCATGCCGGGCTGGCCGACGTGTTGCCGGATGATCGGGCGAAACTGGAACAGGAGGGCAAACCATGACAGAGGCGCTTCAGGATCGATTTGCCAAATGGCAGCGCAATGCGTGGATCGTCGGCGCGATTGGGTTCATTGCGTGGGCGATTGGCATCCTCTTCGCGCGGCACACTGCATTTCAGAGCTATTGGTTCGCGTGGATTTACTGGAGCGGTCTTGGCTTCGGCGCGCTCTCGATCTTGCTGACGCATCTGTTGTCCGGTGGCGCATGGGGTGAAGC
>OUNM010364223.1_pt1 | contig 13805 bp, 17 predicted proteins | sample 1769961 | NCBI WGS metagenome assembly OUNM01 (sample SAMEA3914820, study PRJEB12502) | metagenome | biome: forest; material: soil | place: USA | collected 2012-03-12 | depth 0.3 m | reverse complement strand
TCTCTGGCCTCACTGTCAAAATGGGAAGAGATTTGGGAAGTTCCTCTTCTCACAACGGAGAACAAAAGTGCAGAGATGAACTTTTCGTATCTCCAATGCATGTGTGTGACCCCAAATGTTCCTCCGGAGGTTTTCACCAGACTTACGGATAAGCATATGGACCAGATTTCGGACTATCTCGCTAAGAAAGCCACCGCAACGTGGTTCTCTAGCGAGACACCGCAGGCCAGAAGCGGTGAAGCGATCACGGCAGAGCTCATGTACTACTGGATGAGCAGTTTCGCGATCGACTGGCAAGCTCAATACTGGCACCTCAACAAACTTCTGACGCTGATTAAGGTTCACAGTGTCAAACAGGACAACAAGCCCAAGAAGATCAACCGTACTCGAACCGACATGGAGCGCATGATGTCTGAGAACCAGCGTCGTATGCGTGAACTCGGAACTACAGGCTGAGAGGAGGCATCATGACCGATACGCTAGTTTGGGACGACTCAGGAGCTCGGTACTACGAGACTGGTGTCTCCAAGGGAATTCTGTTCCCGATTGATGGCTCGCCTGGTGTTCCGTGGAACGGTTTGGTAGCAGTCAATCTCGATCCTCAGGGCGGAGAGCACGAAGCGTACTACTTTGACGGCATCAAGTACTACGACAAGGTGCTTTCGGAAGACTTCCAGGCGACGATTCAAACGATCACGACTCCTAAGGAGTTTGAGCGTTGTGAAGGTATTCGTCAGTTCGACGGCGGCGCAAAAGCGTCGTTCAACAAGCGCGACAAGTTCCACATGGTTTGGCGAACTGAGATCGGCAGCGACGCTGGAGAAGCGATTGGCTTCAAGTTACATTTCGCCTACAACAACCTGGTTCAGCCTTCAGGAACAGCCTACCAAACCATCGCCGACACGGTTCAGATGGGCACTCGGTCTTTTGTGATCACTTCTACGCCGGCTTGTGGTCGTAACTCATATTTCTGGTACGACTCTCGTGAGTTCGATCTCACGGAGTTGGAAGCGCTCCTGGCTACTGGTGTGCTTCCTATGTGCTGGGAACTGAAGGACTACGCCAACCCTATCGGTGGTGGAGATGGCGGAGGCGGTGGCGGTTCAACTGATCCTGACGAAGGATGTGACTTCCTTTTCGAGAATTTCGAGTCCTATGTCCACGGGCAGACTGTCGACGAGACAAAAACTGTCGTAGACCACGAGACCATCATCTATGGTGTGATCAACAACGGTTTGGACATCATCGAACTTCCAGCGGGGGGAGCATTCGCCGCCAACGATTCGGCTGCATCGGAGGTCGGCACCAGTCCCACACTGACTGATGACGACGACGCGACCTACATCACTTCGGCTGATGGCGACCTAGGTTACACCGTCGGGCTTCCCCCGCTGGTTGGTTACGTCGAGGGCTGCACTCTCGAGCTTCATATCCGCATGTCCATCTCGGGAGGTGTGAATCCGGATGATCCGGACAACATGGACGCGGATGCACAAGTTCATATTTCGACGGATGCAGGTGGTGACGACACCATCGGCGGCTTCTCCGACGGAACCGATGAGGGCATGGGCTTTGCGCTTTCGACTGTGGATGGGACGATTGTAGACTACGTCGTCCCGCTCGACATGGATGCTTGGGTGGATACGACTATCGAAGATGTTGTGACGGCTCTTGAGGCCGGCGCATATCTGAACGTTGTTGGCGTTTCGAACAATAACACGGATACAACTCCAGAGGTCAAGGTCTACGAGGCGAAGGTCGTCATGCTGAATGACACCGATCCGGACAAGTGGCTTCGAATGGTGCCCGATGATGAGTTGGGAACCGTTCAGGAGAAGATCTTCGAGCCTGCGACCACGACTCCAGTCACGGCATCTCTCTCAGTAAGTGTCGACTTCAAGGCGATGCAAATCGCACAGAACGGCGATGCTGACGGAAACACGATCACCGCCATCCAGCACATTGGCGGCGGGACGCATCCTGGCTACATCAACGTTGAAGCGGACAGTGGCGATCTGAAGTTCTTCTGGAGAGCCAACGACTTCACCACGGTGTACGACTCAGTGGACCTTGAAGAGAGCTTGTGGTATACCGCAGTTCTCGATTGGTCATGGGAGACAATTCGACTCCGAGTTCTCAACAGAGAGACTTCGGAGGTTGTTTTCGACCACACAGAGACGCTCACCATCTCTCCGACCGCGCAGTTCGTTGCGAATGTCGGTATGACCGGCGACAGCGACGTGACTTACGAGATCGGGGTTGACAACATGAACACGCAGATCCACTGCAATGACGAAGCGCCTCCTGCTCCGATCACCGATTACTACATCTTCAAGGCCAAGACCGGTCTTCCTGGTGTGGACAGTAACGGACTCGAGAACGGTTCGTCGTTGACGGGTTCCAGTACTCAAGCGGCACTTTCCGACGGAAGTAGCGGAACCTACGTGGCGCTTCCTCAGAAGAGTTCTTTCCCGCCGGCCTCCCACCTGATGGTCGTGCAAGAGGATCTCACTGCCGACACATGGACGGATTCGTGGCTTGAGTTCGACTACGTGGTCGTCGGTGGAGGCTCTGCTGAGTTCAACTGGGAGCTGTACGTGCACAACGCAACCGGCTCGAGTTACCACTCGGTCTGGAATGCTCCGGTGACCATCACGGGTAGTGGCACGTTGACCCAGGATCTGCCCCTTGCTGGCGGATCTTTCGACGGGGAGTCCAACCCTGGTGTGTTCACGGTTGCCAACATGGTAGCTAAGGGCGCTCTCAGCAACGCTGTCAACGACACGATCTACATGGATCTCACGGTTCAGAACACCAGTCAGGGCACGATCAGGATCACTGAAGTTCGTCTGATGGTGTCTAGACCCGGATGATAGGAGGAAGTGTGCCTCGACCAAAGGCTATTGCTCTCTTCTTTCTTCTGAACGCACCTTTCTGGGTACTCTACTTCTGGTGGGGACAAGGTCTGCGTTTGGCTACGATTCTGCTCGCTTTCGTAGCGATGTGGAGTCTCTGGGTTGCGAGAAGGGAACGTAAGCATTTGTGGACCCCCAAAACGCACGATATTTGGACGGTTCAGTTCTTGTGGTGTGTGGCGGCGGTAGAGGGCAACTCAGAGCTCTACTACCGCCACGCTAAACCCTCTGTAGCCATACTTTTGGTCGTGGGAATTCTCTGGCTCACTGTCAAGGGAGTCTTCAACGGCGACAAGTACACCATTGATCAACCGTGAGAGGAGGGGCAGTGGGAAGAATCATCACGTTCAAGACAACTGGAAAGTTCGTCAAGACCACTGCCTACCTCAACCGGTTGAAGACACTTCAAATCCTTCGGATCCTAGATCAGTACGGACAGCGAGGTGTGGCCGCACTATCAGCAGCGACCCCCGTCGACACGGGGGCTACTGCCAATTCCTGGACCTATAGTGTGGGTAACCAGGGAACACGGTTCTGGATTGACTTCCATAACCATCACTACAACCCAGGTCCTGTGGCCATCCTTATTCAGTATGGTCACGCTACTCGAAACGGCGGCTACGTGCCTGGCCGTGACTTCATCAACCCTGCGATCCGTCCGATATTTGACGAGATCAAGAACGGCGTTTGGGAGGAGGTGCGCAAGGTATGAGCAACGAGATCGAAAACCAAATCGTCTCAATGCAGTTCGACAACAAGCAGTTCGAGCCTGGCGTTGCGCAGTCTCTGGCCAGTATGGACAAGATCAACAAGGCCATGCAGTTTCCCGACGCTGGCAAGGGCCTTGATGGTGTGAACGCTGCGGTTCGTGGCTTCAACATGAACCCAATGGCGTCTGCACTTCAGGGCGTGTCCAAGAAGTGGCTCGCTTTGACTACGGTTGCAGTCACCGCGATCGGAAACATCACGAACAAGGTCGTGGATGCGGGCTTGAAGGCTGCTAAGAGCCTTACGATCGATCCGTTTACTCAGGGTTTCCATGAGTACGAGACGAACCTCAACGCGGTTCAGACCATCATGGCGAACACTGGTGCGAACGTTAAGACCGTCAACAAGTACCTGAATGAACTGAACCATTACTCCGACAAGACGATCTACAACTTCTCGGAGATGGCGAAGAACATTGGTACCTTCACCGCAGCCGGTGTGCCTTTGAAGCAGGCTACCAGCGCGATCAAGGGCATCGCGAACCTCGCCGCTGTCTCTGGTTCGAACTCTCAGCAAGCCTCTACTGCCATGTACCAGCTCTCTCAGGCCCTTGCCGCAGGCAGGGTTGGCCTTCAGGACTGGAACTCGGTTGTAAACGCGGGTATGGGTGGCAAGATCTTCCAGACCGCTCTGGCTCGCACCGCTACTCAGATGGGTACTCTCGACAAGAACGCCGTCAAGTACGGCAAGCATGTCGAGATCATGGGTGGGGCTTTCCGTAACTCGCTGACGCCGCCTCCTGGCGGTGGGCCGACCTGGCTTACCAGCGATGTGCTGACGGAGACTCTGAACCAGCTCTCTGGAAGCATGAACAAGGCGAAGCTTGCCGCGGAGGGCTACACCCCGGTTCAGATCAAGTCGATTCTCGCGCTGGCCAAGAATGCTCAGGCTGCTGCGACTAGAATCAAGACCATTTCCCAGCTGTTCGACGTCGTCAAGGAGTCGATCGGTTCTGGGTGGGCCAAGTTGTTCCAGGACGTCTTTGGTAACTTCAAGGAAGCCTCAAAGCTGTGGACGAGTGTCGGAACCACGATCACTACGGCCATCAGCAACATATTTGGGGCCGTCGACAAGATGCTTGTCGGCTGGAGGAAGCTGGGTGGCTTCGACGACCTTTGGACGTCGATCGGGAACATCTTCAAGGTTCTCGGAAACCTGATTCATCCAGTCATCGTTCTGTTCCAGGCGGTCGCTCCATCCACGGGCAAGGCCGGCTCTGGTCTGGCTAAGTTCACCAGTTTCTTGGCGAAGTTCACTGGCTTCCTCGTCAAGCTAACTGATCCGATCGGAAACTTCAACGGAAAGCTCGGTTTCATCGGCAAGGCAATGAAGATCGCTGGCGATACCGTCCACGCGTTCATCTCGGCGCTTGCGCCGTTGCTTCCTGTTCTTCAGAAGATCGGATCTGGAATTTCTGGTCTGTTCGAACAGGGAATCACCATAGGACAAAACCTTATTGCCGGTTGGGTACAGGGTCTAGACCCGAAGGCTCTTCAGAAAGCGGCCATTGATTTGGCCAACAGCTGGGTTCAGTGGATTAAGGACGCTCTGGGGATTCACTCTCCGGCAACGACCATGGTTCCAATCGGTGAGAACATCATTCAGGGCATCGTGCAGGGTCTTCAGGCAGCGGCTACCGGTCTTATCGGAGCCATGCAGAAGATCTTCCTCGGTCTCGGTCAGGCGATGAAGTGGGCTGTCGAGAACATCAGTTACAGCGACGTTCTTGACACGATCAACTCGGGTCTATTCCTGGCCTTGGTTCTCATGTTCAAGAATTTCGTCGGGGTATTCCGTGGAACTATGAAGTCGTTCCAGGCTCTGATGGGCAATGCTGGCGGGGTTCTGAACCAGTTCAAGGACAACCTGAAGTCGATGCAGACTGAAGTTCGCGCAAAGGCGATCATGGAGATCGCTATCGCGGTTGGTTTGCTTTCCGCTTCGGCGGTTGTGCTTTCGAATGTGCCTATCGACAAGCTCAAGGCTTCTTTGGCTGCTATTGGCGGGCTGATGTTCAGCCTGGTGGCGGCTATGCGCCTTATGACCGCCGGCGGCGGAAAGAAGACGCCTGACGCTAAGACCATCGCTAAGCAGTCTGGTCAGATCCTAGCCCTTGGCGCGGCTCTGATCGAGTTCGCTACCGCCATCCTGATTCTGTCGTCTGCCGTTGCAGTGATGGGATCCATGGACCCGAAGACCATGCAGCAAGGTCTCATTGGCGTTGGCGCGGTTGTCGCTGGTGTTGTGGCTGCTACAGCCATCCTGTCTAAGACAGGTGGAGGAGCCACGATCATCGCTACAGCCACCGCGTTGCTGATCCTGTCGGCAGCATTGACGGCATTTGTCGGGGTCATGGAGCTGTATTCCAAGATCGATTTCGGGACGATTGCCAACGGCGGCGGTAAGGCTGCTTTGGTGATTCTCGCAGTGGGAGTGGCCATGCGCGCCTTCGGAAAGGGCGCTATCGGCGGAGCAACAGGAATGCTTATCGCCTCGGTTGCTCTTCGCGTGATCGCAGATGTTCTCGAAAGGCTTGCGAAGATTGGCGGTGGAGACACCGTCAAGTCGGTTCTGGCCATTGTGGTTGTTCTTGGAGCTCTTGCTCTGGCTACGAAGGCGATGAATCCGGAAAGTGCAGCATCTCTGTTGATCATGGCAGGAGCCTTGTTCGTTCTCGGAAAGGTTCTTGAGGGTTTGGCAAAGGTACCGTTCTGGGATCTGGTCAAGGCAGTTCTGGCTATTGCCGGCGCGATTTTCATCCTCGCGATTACGGCAGCAGCACTTTCGGAGCTGAGTCCTCTGGTTTCAGCTCTTGGTATCGCCTTGCTGTTGCTTGGTGGAGCGATCTTCTTGGCGGGCGCTGGCGTGTTCCTGTTCGCTTCGGCAATGGGGATCCTAGCAATTGTCGGACCGGCAGCGTTCCAAGCGTTGACTGACGGAATCAACCAACTTCTTGAGGTTCTTCCGAAGATCGGCGAGGCAATGGGCGGCTTCTTGGTGTCCATCCTTACTGGAATAGTCAAGGCCGCTGGGCCGTTGACAAAGGCGCTCGGTAAGTTGATTGGGATCATCATCGATGAGCTGATCAAGCTGATTCCTAAGGGACAACGTCTGTTCCAGAGGTTCATCAATGCTGTGCTGGATGTAATCGTGCACAGCTATCAACACGGAGCCAAGGTTCTCCTGGGTTTCGTATTGGTTCTTCTGGATGAGCTGGACAAGGCCGTTCCTAAGCTGATCCGACGGGGTACTAACCTCATCATCGCGATCATCGAGGGACTGGGCAAGGCGCAAGTTCGTATTGCCAATGCGACAGGAAAGGCCATTCTGGACTTCCTAAACGGGATGGACAAGGCCGTTCGGAAGTATGCCCCTCAGATTCGAGCAGCAGGCTTCAAACTTGCTGTTGACATGATCGACGGTATGAGCGGTGGTCTTATCACCTATGGTGAAACTCAGCTGCGAGCAGCGGCTGAGAAGATCGCGTCTCATCTTCCTGGCTGGATGAAGAAGGTCCTCCACATCAGCTCTCCTTCAAAGGTCATGCATGACCAGGTGGGTAAGTGGGTAGCTTTGGGTGTCGCATCAGGTATCGATGCCCACGCTTCGGGAGTCAAGAAGTCCTCTGAGAACATGGCCTACAACGCTCTGGACGCAATGCGCTACGCGTTCAACAACAGCAAGAAGGCTGCTAACGGTCTGCAAGACCTCACGCCTAAGATCACGCCTGTTCTGGACCTGTCCAGGATGGCCGATGCGGCAAGCCAGATTTCAGCCAAAATGGGAAGTCATTCTGTAGATGTTGGCACTTCGAAGAGGAAGGCCAGAGACATCTCGGCTGAACACATGGCCCGACATGGCTCCGGAGGACCTGATGGAGAAGGCGACGTCTACAACTTCAACCAGGTCATCAACTCTCCGAAGCCTGTGAACCATCGTCAGGTATACCGCGGCACCAACTCACAGATTGCACTATTCAAGGAGGTGAAGAGAGGCCGATGACAGTTCTAGAAGCAATTCCTCAGTTCACTTCAGTGACCATGAAGGGACTCGATAAGGTAGTACTGCCATGGCGCAATATCTTCTTTGATGGAGACAACTCTGCGGCGCTGCACCTGCTGGCTGACGACAGCGACAAGTATGTCGTCAAGTCAATCACTGGACTCGACCCCCCGGATCGTACGCCCGCCATTGCGCGGACTGCTTCCGGGGGGTCCTTCCAGGGAATCCAGACCGAAGATCGTGAAGTGGTTGTCCTGGTCGCATTGCAGCCCGACTGGGATGCAGGAGAGACTCCGAAGCTGCTTCGGGACAACCTCTACACGATGCTCTACACCGGCTACGACCCGAAGGTCGACTTCATCCTCAATGCGGGGTTCTTTCCGCTGTGTCATGAGTATGGGTACGTCACAAAGTTCGAAGCCGCGATCTTCGACGCCAACCCCGCGGTTCAGATCACATTCTCCATGCTCAACCCGACTTTCCGAGCATTCAACCCGACGACGTACGATCCGGCAGATCTTAGCGAGACCGCGCCGGACATCTACAACTACGCAACAGCGGAGACGGGTTTCCAGTTCGGAGTGAAGTTCACAGGGACTCGGAACGGGTGGTTCATCAAGACTGCTGAGAGTCAGTCGATCGGCATGATCTTCGACTACACGTTCCACGACGGTGATATTCTCACCGTGTCGACGATCCCCGGCAAGAAGTACGTCCATCTCAAGCCTCACCGAAAGAAGGTCAAGAACATGCTTAAGATCTTGACCTCTGACTCGGAGTGGATCCAGCTTCATCCTGGTCATAACCATTTCCTGGTCCCGAAGAAGGTTTCGATCTGGGACTGGAGTGGGAAGTTGACCTTTACCCCTCAGTTTGCGGGGGTGTGATGGATCTCATACAGGTGAATCGAAGGACGTACGAACTAGGTCGACTCGTCGAGTTGAACTGGATGACCGACACTCTCATCTGGTCGGAGCGTTTTCAATCCCTGGGAGATTTTGAGCTCCATACTCAAGCTGTAAAGGAAGTGAGGGCTCTTCTCCCGGAGCGTAGTATGTGTACTCTTCGTGACTCAAACGAGATCATGTGGGTTGATTCGCATGAAATCGACGAAGGCGAAGATGGCATCCCAGAACTGATTGTAAAGGGACGCTCACTGGAGTGGATCCTGATGCGAAGGAACTGGACGAACGCTCCGTACGGCAAGAAGCTCACGATGGCTAAGAAGTACTCAACCCGCAAAGCGGTGGAAGTATGGGTGTGGAATGCGATCTGTAACGGAACGGGAAACGACCGAATCAAGACGTCGGCATCGTATCCTGCTGGGAATCAACTTCCGAACGTCGTTGTCACGGACTCAATTCCTCCGTCGGGTGATGGCCCAGACGTTGCGCGAAAAGTCTTCAACGGAGACGTCTACTCCCAAATGCAGACGTTTCTGAGCTCTGGGCACTACGGAATTCGCATCATCCGTCCCAATGGCACCAAGGGACGCGTTGTTCACGTTGCAGGAGACGGGACATACAGCACGGATAGTGTTGCCGACATCTCAGACCTCAGATTCGACTTCTACAAGGGTCGGGATATTTCGGACAAGGTGGTCTTCTCGTGGAAAGCGGGCCATCTCGACAATCCGACATATCTCTTCTCGAGTGAGAATCTGATGACTGGCGTCTTTGTAGATGGCGATCCTCGTGATCACTACTACACCGACCCTGATGTTATCGCTGGCACGAATACTGGCTGGAACCGTTTGGACGGTTACGTGGATGGCGGAACAAAGGACACTGGTGTAGACGCGGACGATTTCGAAGACAGCCTCGAAGATCTCGGGCTGCGAACTCTTCGTCATGACGGACAGCACATCAATGCGGTTGATGCAGATATTTCGCCAAGCATCAACTTCAAGTACGGACGCGACTTTCACCTTGGCGACAGGGTGATGGTCCAAGGACGATACGGAGCCCACGAGAAGAAGTGGGTAACTGAGTTCATCCGTTCACAAGACAAGGATGGATATTCGGGAGCGCCCACCTTGTCTTCAACGCTGTCGTAGAAAGGGCGTAGTACATGAAGGAGTGGCAGTTCAATGTCCTCTTCTTCGTCGGCGTGGGAGGCGCCATTCTGATGTTGGTTGGCCCCGAAATAGGGATCAACATCGGTACAAATCCCACTGCTGTTACCGGGGTAGGCGCAATCCTTACGTACGTCCTGACGCAAAAGAGAGCGTTGGTAAAACACCCCCCAAACGAAGACAAGAAGGACTCGAAAGACAAAAAGAATCCGAACCAACAGGAGGAGGAAGATGGGTCTTGACGACCGGTTGTGGTATCTCCTTCTGGGGATGGCAATCGGCTTCGTCTTGGGCTATTTCACCCGATCCCTCGACCGCCTGAAGGATGAGGTGGCTGACATCAAAGAGGAGTTGGATGAGGTGGATGAGATTGTCAAAGAAGAGCGTGATATTCTCAGGCACCAGAATGAGGATGGCTTTGTAAAGCCTACTGGTGTCATGGGACTCGCTCTCTTCGTTGTCATCGCCGTTACCGTGGGGGCAGCCTTCCTTAGCCAGAAGGCTAGCAACGACGCCCAGCATGCACGTGAGGACCTCGCTAAGGTCACCGCATGTAACACTGCATTGCTGTCGAAGTTGACCGTTGCTCTAAACGAGAGAACAACCTATACAGGTGCACAGGCAAACGCGAATGTGGAATTGCAGAAGGCACAGTCGAAATTCTTCGATCTTCTTCTGCACCGGCCTCCATATTCTGAGCGTAAGAGGTACCACGCTGCTCAGAATTACCAAGGGAGCCAGCATCTGTTTCTCGATCTGACCAAGAAGACAGCCAACAAGATCGAGAACAATCCAATCCCAACCAAGGAAGAGCTTCAAGCTTGTTTGGTTGTTGCAAAACAGAAGTGAAGGGGAGCACTACATGAATCTCACGAACAATTTGTACGACAAGCTCAAGTTCGTCGTGCAGGTCTTGATCCCAGGAATCGCCGCGCTTTACGTCGGTCTCGCGCAAGTCTGGACGGATGTCAGCTTCTTTGATTACGCCACCCAGGTCTCTGCGACCGCTGTTGTGATCGCGACGTTCCTAGGTCTGTTCTTGACGGCCTCCTCCAGACAGTACGAGGGTGCTGGGGATCTGGTGGTGACTACGGACGGTCAGGACGGTGACGTGTACCTGTCGGCCGATCTGAACAAGCATCCGTCAGCGTTCAAGAACAAGAAGAACGTCGTCCTGAACGTGAAGCATCAGGACGCCGCTGCCTAACTACGGGTCGCAAAGGGTTCATAGCCTATAATGAACCCTATGGAAGGAGACCCATTGCGAAAAGACATCTCGGCCGAAGCCAAGAGCCTGAACGCCACCATCGCACAAGCTGAAGCAGACCTTCAGACCTTCGACACAGGTTCCGAGCAGTATGCCAAAGCATTAGCCCACGTAGAACGGTTGTATAAGCTTCGCGCGTCCAACGCGCCGAAGCAGATCGACCCGAACACCTGGCTGATCGTTGGAGGCAATCTGCTCGGGATCCTGATCGTCGTCGGATACGAGAGAGCTCACGTGCTCGGTGGCAAGGCCATCGGCTTCGCCGGCAAACTTCGCTAGGCACAACCACAGAGATCGAGTTTAGAGGCCCTGGAGCAAACGTTCCAGGGCCTCTAAATTTTTGCATGGTCGCAAGACTTACAGGGACTGTAATAGAACCCATCTACCCCAAGGAGAAAACCAATGTTCCGCAACCGCAAGAACTCCTCCGTCCCGAAGCAGAAGAAGACCATCAAGCGTCAGCTCGGCACCACCGCCGTCCTGGTCGCAGGCATGGTCGGACTCTACATCCTCGGGAAGCGAGAGGACGCCAAGCTCCAGCGAGCGTTCAACGACTTCAAGGGGGAGTGACATCCCCGGAGAGGGCCCGCCAAGGGCTCTCTCTTTCTTACCAGTCGCTCCGGACGCACGATATTCATGGTCTCTAATAGGAACCCATCAAAGGAGACACCATGCTCAAGACCCTCGGACAGAAGTACCGCGCCGTCACACCCAAGATCCTGCATCCCTACACCAAGGAGAACATCGTCGCCCAGCTCGTGCTGAGCGGTGTTCTCGTCGGTTGGATGATGCACAGAGAGTGGCGTGCAGACCGCGAGCTTCGCCGTGAACGAGAGAACAACATCACCTACATGGAAAACTACGCTAGCCGGCGTTAAGGCCGTTAGAGAGCTCCACAAGGGCTCTCTTTCTTCCTTGAGTCGCGGGATATTCATGGCCTATAGTGAACCCAGATAGGAGAAAACTATGGATCCATTCCACATTCTCATGACCCTGATCCTCCTCGGCATTTTCGTCATCATCGCGACCCCGTTCGTGACGATGTTCAACACGTCGATTCGGATCATGACCAGGAGCGTCAAGAAGACCCACAAGACCATCCGATCCTGAGCCAGAAGGAGGGCCCTACGCCAAGGGCTCTCCTTTTCGCAGAAAAAACAACGCCTCTAATGAGAAGGAACTGAAAGTAAGTTCGCTAACCGCATTAGCGGCTTCTCTTTTTTGTTTCGGAGACCCCACAGAAAGAAGAGGACCCAATGCCTACACCATTGGATGTTGAACAGGCGCGTCAGAAGCGCCTCGCACGAGAAGTACAAGCACGTCGAGACGCGGAAGAGATCGAGTTGTCGGTCTCTGCACATTACGCAAACGACACCGAGTGCACCCACCACTGCTACGACTGCTGCCCAGCAGAGCATCTGCTGTTCAACGGAGTATCATGATGAAGGTCTGGGCAGTCAAGACGGTCTTCAACACCGATCACGAGCACAAGCCTGTTCCGGACGGCGTCGCATTCGACGATCTCCCGACGGTCTATCACGGCCCGTTCGAGTCGGAGGAAGCAGCCAAGGACTGGGTGTATAACGTCTACCCGGATGGCGACACTGATGTCGAAGACCAGTTCTATGGCGAGTACGAAGTCGAGGAGGCCTGGCTGAACGATCCGAACAGCCTCTTCTCCTAAGGCCGCAAGAAAAACACGGTGTCTAATGAGAAGAGGACTCGAAAGAGTTGTCAAGACACTAATGACCAGGTTCGAATCCTGGCTGGCGTGATAGCACGGACCAAACAGCTATCCAACGACGACGTTTTAGTTGGGCGTCGTACCTCTCCTCACTTTTTATGAGTGAGGAGATTCCTACAATGCAAGAAGATGGAGCAAGAAGATGCAGATCCACACTATGGCAATGTTGATCACGGACAAGAACTGGTCAGTTGCCGCAGCCGTTCTCGGCGCAGAGGTCACTGGAGAGCCTCCCGCCAACACCTACGGGAGCTTCCTTGTGATCAACACGTTCGAGGACGGTAACGTGTACCGATCCCCGGGCATTCGTCGCCACAGCAACTTCGGTGACCTGACCCTGCGCAACATCCTGCTCGAGTCGGACGAGTTCAACTACATGTTCGACTACGACAAGCGTACGAAGAACCTGGAGCAGTTCTTCAACGTCACGCACATCAACAAGCGCCCGGTCAAGATCCATCCGGACGCGAAGATCGATGCGGCTGTTCAGGCTCTCAACGAGGCTTGGAACAACGCCGATGACTGACGAGACCGCCAAGTCGGTCACAGAGACCGTCGTCAGCAAGTCCAAGGGCAAGGTCAGCCTCGTTTTCGAGGAGTATGAAGACCTCGTCCGCAAGGCGGCGCGTCCCGTCGTCAACAACGTCACCGTCAACCGGCTGACGAATCAGCAGGTCGCCAAGCAGAACGTTATCTACGGATCTCTTCTTCTCGGCGTTGGTGTGGTCCTCTCTATCGGAGGGGCTCTGATTCGTCAAAATGGGAAGGCGAATCTGAAGTGAACGAGATCCTCCAGTGGATCGACATCCTCATCGTGACAGTCGTCGCGGTGATTCCGAAAATCGTGCAGGTCGTGCGCGATTTCAGAGAAGAGGAACGATGAAGCCAAGCATCAAGCACATGGCCAAGCACACAGGAAGGGTCGTATCGGTGCAGTCGCCGCAGATCTTGACAGTCGTCGGCGTGGTCGGTGTCGCAGCAACCGCAGTACTGGCCGGCAAGGCCGCGTTCAAGCTCGGCAAGGACGTGCAGGAC
>OUNM010999983.1_pt1 | contig 13810 bp, 16 predicted proteins | sample 1769961 | NCBI WGS metagenome assembly OUNM01 (sample SAMEA3914820, study PRJEB12502) | metagenome | biome: forest; material: soil | place: USA | collected 2012-03-12 | depth 0.3 m | reverse complement strand
GAAGGCGGCCACCGGAACGGCGCCCGCCGAGTGTCAGGCGTGCGTGACGTCGAGCGCGTGCCCGGCCAACCGCCCCGCCTGCAACTACGGCTTCTGCGAGAAAGAGTAACGCGCTTCGGATCGAAAGTGAGCACGACGCTCAGCGGATCCAGCGAAGCGAGAGGAGACGCCCACCCGCGACTGCACCGATGAACGCCATAGTTGCGACTGGCGCGACATGGCCGAGCGCGACGTGCAGGAGCTCCGCGTGAGGGCACTGAACGGCGACGACCAGGCCGCCCCAGCTCGCGGCGACGGCGCCGAGCGCCGCGCCACTCGCCCATGGCTTGACGGGATCACTCCCGCGAAACACCCAGAGCAGGGCGGAGGCGGGCGCGATCGAGAAGAGGATCGCGCTCGCCGCGCACATGCCGTGGACGCCCCAGCCACACGACGCGTGGACCGCCGCTTCCGGAAAGGCTGCGCTCGCGACGAACGACGCTGCAAGCAGGGACGCCGGCAGAGCGAGGGCGAGCAGCGCCAGCAGCGGCCTCGGACGACCGAGCGCGTGGGGTTGGCGCCCGAGCGTCCACAGCGATGCCGCGAGGATGATCGCCGACCAGCTAGCGGCGGTGACGACTACGTATCCCGTGGGCCGGCCGGCCGGATCGAGCCCGCGAAGGGCGAGCCTTGCGAAGACCGGCACCAAGGACGCCGCGACGACCAGACGCGTCCGCGCGCGGCTCTCTGCGCGTGTGGGGGCGCGCCTCCCGGCGATCGCCGCTTCGAGACGCGCACGGACCTCAGGACTCGGCCTGACCATCGTGCTCATCGCGTCCTCCCCACCGCGCCGAGCGTCGCCCTCAGATGTCTGTAGGCGCGGTGAGCTCGAAGCTTCACCGCCGCCGACGTCGTGCCGAGGACGGCGGCTGCGTCGGCGACCGAGAGGCCCTCCTGTTTGATGAGCCGGAACGCCTCGCGCTGGCTCGGTTTCAACGTGGCGAGCCCCGCGTCGATTGCGGCCTCGGTTTCGTGCGCGATCAACCATTCCTCGGGGTTCGTCGTGGGGCTGACGGTCATCCTCTCGATCACGTCGGAGGCGACGATGTCCGTCGCCCGCCCTTTCGTGCGGCGCAGCATGTCGATGTAGAGGCGGCGCCCGATCGCCATGGCCCACGGCGCGACGTTCGCGCCCTGAACGAAGCGCGCGCGTGCGTCGTGCATCTGGAGAAACGTCTGCTGGAGCAGGTCCTCCGCCGTGCTCGGCTCGCCGCTCAGCCGGAGCAGAAAACCGAACAAACGCGGCGAGAGCGCCTCGTACAGATCGGAGAACGCCGTCTCCTCACCGGACGCGTAGCGGTCCATCGCCTCGCTCGCACGATCGACCGGGTCGCGCGTCACTTCGTCGCGCGCACCGCCCCACCTCGCGGCATGTGTCATTTGTCCGCGAGCTTCGCGCCGTCGATCGCCGCGAGGATCTGCGCCGTCGACGGTCGTATCGTGACCTCGGGATCGGAGTGCGCCCAACGCACGACGCCGGTTCGGTCGATGAGGAACAGCGAAGGGATCGCGATCTCGTGGTGGGTCTTGCCGGACGAGCCCTCGAGATCGACGCCGAAGCCCTTCATCTTCGCGAGCGTCGCGTCGTCGACCTTGTTCACGACGTGGAACGCTTCGATCATCGTCGCGTCGGTGTCACTCAGCACCGGGAAGGGGATGGCGTAAGCCGCCTTGGTCTTCGCCTCGACGTCCGGCTTGTCGACGCTCACCACCACCGGCGTGACGCCGCGCTTCTGGAAGTCGGGATACGCCTTGGCCAGCGAGTGGTTCTCGGTGTTGCAGAAAGGGCACCATCCGCCGCGATAGAACGCGAGCAGGATTGGCCCCTTACCGTAGAGCGACGACAACGACACGTCTTTGCCGTCCAGATCCCGCGCGTGGATGTCTGGGACCTTCTGGCCGACCGGGATTCCCGTGCCCGGCGCGAGCACACCGACGCGGCCTGCCGGCGGATCCGAGTAAGGCTTCATGGGCGGTGGCGCTGGCATCGCGGCCGCGGGACCGGACGACGCCATCGGGGCCGTCATGCTCGTGGCGGGCGCCGCTCCACCGTCGGCGGGCTTCGAGCAGGCGGCCACGATGACGAGGGACGCCGTCAGCATCGGCGCCGTGATGTGTGAAAGGCCGCTCATCGCGACACCGCCTTCAGGGTCTCGAGAATGGCCGCTGGCTCCAGCCGCATCGTGTAATCCGGATCGACGTATCGCAGACGAACGACGCCCTTGCGATCGAGCACGAAGGTCCCCGGCATCGGCAGCTCCCACGAGTCGTCGCCGTTGAACTTGGGGATCGGGTTGCCGAACAAGCTCTGCAAGTCGCGCAGGGCGTTGCTCAACGGGAACACGAGGCCGTACGCGCGCGCAACACGGTTGGCGCGGTCGGTGAGCACCGGGAAGGTGAGCTCCTTCTTCTCCACATCGGACAGCGCATAGTCGGGTGTCTGCGGCGAGATCGCGACAAGCTCCGCGCCGAGGTCGTGGATCTGGCGAAGCACGCCCTGATACGCGCGGAGCTGCAGGTCGCAAAAAGGACACCACCCTCCGCGGTAGAACGTGACCACCGCGGGACCGCGCGCGAGCACGTTCGAGAGCGTCGTCGTCCAACCCCCGGCGTCCGGTAGAGAGAAGCCGGGCGCCACGGCTCCCTCGTTAGGCGCCCGCGCCGCGATTGCGGATTCGGCGAGCTTTCGGATCTCGCCAGCGAGCGTCGCGAGGACCTCGGGCGGCGCGTGCTTCGCCATTTCGGCGGTAAAGGCGTCGATGCTGTCCTGCAGGCTCGCGACAGTGGTTGCGCGAGCGTCGTGCGCGTTCATGACCGCTTCCTTCTTGGTGGAGATCGCCAATGTTAGTCAACTAACTAACTGTCTGAGCCAGCGATGTCAAACCGGCTCGAAACCTTCGTCGGTGAGCCGCGTAGTTCTGATGAGGCGCCGACCATCGGCGTCGTCGCGAAGGTAGGGCACGTGGACGCAAGCGATCCGCTCGGCCTCGTGGGGCAGCTCCTCGACGGCAAATATGAGGTGCAACAGGTCGCCGGCATCGGCGGGACTGCGGTCGTGTACCGCGCGCAGCACCGTGCGTTGGAGCGGCCGGTCGCCATCAAGGTGGTTCGAATCCTGAGCGGCATCTCCACGTCGAACGGGGACGCGCTGTTCACGCAGCTCTCGCAGGAGGCGACCCTTCTCGCCTCTCTTTCCGAACGAACGAGCGCCATTCTCCAGGCTCGAGACATCGGAATGGTCGAAATCCGAGGCGGCTTCCGCGTCCCCTATCTCGTGCTCGAGTGGCTCGACGGCGCATCTCTCGAGGAGGTCCTCGAGCGGGAACGCGCAGCAGGCCTCGCCCCGCGCTCTCTCGAGGAGGCCATGTACCTGCTCGAGCCTGTCGCCCAGGCGCTCGCGATCGCGCACCGCCATGGAATCGCGCACCGCGACGTCAAACCGGCCAACGTCTTCGTGGTCGGCGACGCTCGTACGCCGAGCGCGATCGTCAAGGTCCTCGACTTCGGAATTGCAAAGGTCGTCTCCGCTGCTCAGGCCATGGACGGCGGATTCCGCACGACCTCGGCGAGCACGTTCTCCTCCTTCACACCGGCGTATGGAGCTCCCGAGCAGTTCTCGCGGTCGTTCGGTGCGACGGGTCCGTGGACCGACGTGTTCGCGCTCGCCTTGGTGCTTGCGGAGGTCGCGACGGGCCGCCAAGCCCTGAGCGGCGACGACCTTGCGCAGCTCGCGGCGGCCTCCACATCGAAGGAGACGAGGCCGTCGCTGCGAGCGCTCGGTCTCGTGGTCGCAGACGGAGTGGAAGCGGTGTTCGCCCGCGCTGTGGCGGTCGACCCTACCGTTCGCTACGGCAGCGTCCTCGAGCTCTGGCGGGATCTGGCGCTTGCCGTCGGGCAGGCTCCGCGAAGCCGAGGTTGGCCGAGCTCTCCGGACCTGCCTGCCCTGGCTACATCGCCCGAGAGTGGACCGGTAGCCGCTCCGCCACCGCCGATATCGATCAGCCGGTTGCACGGCGCGACTACCGAGCCTGCCGCGCTCGAATCGCAAACGAGACTGCGGAAGCCGCGAGGGTGGGCGCGCACGGCGGCTTCGATCGCGAGCGTAACGGCGATCGGCGCGCTGCTCGGTGCCGCGGCGTTCGCGTATCCACGTCTCCACGCAACACGGCCCAGAGCCGCCGCACCAGTCGCGTCATCGGCAGTGGCGGCGGCGGTCATCCCCTCCGATGCTCGGGCAGCGTCATGTCCCGAAGGGATGTTGCCGATACCCGGCGGGAGATTCTTCATGGGCTCGGATGACGCGATCGCCCTCGACTTCGAGCGACCGGCCCACCAGGTGACGCTGAGCCCGTACTGCATCGATCGCACCGAGGTGACCGTGGCTGCCTACAAGAGCTGCAGCGACACCGGCGACTGTAAGCGCGCGCCGACGACGAACGAGTGGACCGAGATCTCGGCTCATGATCGCGCGGTCTACGATCCGCTGTGCACCGCGGGCGATCCTGTCGCGCATGCGACGCATCCGGTGAATTGTATCGACTGGACGCTGGCCGATGCCTTCTGTCGCGCGCAGAGCAAGCGCCTGCCCACCGAGGCAGAATGGGAGTTCGCCGCGCGCGGGCCCGACGGTCGCGTTTACCCCTGGGGCGACGAGCTACCGTCCGGCGACCTGCTCAATGCCTGCGGAGCAGAGTGCGTTCGCTGGGCGAGAAAGGCCGGGGCGCCGCTCGAGCCGATGTACGGCGGCGACGACGGCTTTCCGACGATCGCGCCCGTTGGCAGCTTCCCTCGCGGTGCTTCGCGCTACGGCGTCGAGGACGTCGTCGGAAACGTATGGGAGTGGGTCGCCGATTGGTATGGGCCGTACGCCAGCCGACCGGAGACGGAGCCTCTCGGTCCGATGACAGGCACGGAACGCGTCATTCGCGGCGGCGGCTGGAATGGAAGCAACCCCGCGTGGGTGCGTCCGACGTTCCGCTACAAGGACCGCCCAGGCAAGCGCAGCCACGGCATCGGCTTTCGATGCGCGGCGGAGCAGCGTTGACGAGAGTTGACCAGACGAGAGCTTCGGGAGCGCGTGTCGAAAAAAAAGTGGAACGTTGTGAGCGACCGCTTCGTCTTGGTGGTCGAGCATCATCATGCGTCATTTTCTCAGCTCTAGGTCTCGTTGGTTGTCCTCGATGGTCGCGGTCTTCTCGACCTCCGCGTCGGTCGTCCTCCTCTTCGCATGCAGCAGCTCGGATCCCGGCGCACCGGCACCCCTCGCGGACGGCCTCGACTCCGGGACGTCCGTCAACGACGCTGCGTCACCGGTCGATCCCGGACGACAAACGGACTCCGGCTCTCCAGCCGACGCCGCGACTACCGCGCCGCCGGACGCAGGAACCGAAGCCGGCGATCCCACCGACGGCGGCGTCGCCTCGGACGGCGCAGCGGCGGTCACGCTGGTGATCGAGAACTACCTCTCCTGGTGCAAGGTCTCGGTGAACGGCGGCGCCGCGAGCACCGCGCCGACGCAGATGGTCACCGTTGCGCCCGACACCGTCGTCAACCTGAGCGGCGATCTCGCGAGCAGCTTCTTCGTCTGGGGCTACTGGGTCGGCACGGCAGGCGACACGACGGCCGCGCACGACACCGGCAAGACGACCACCGTCAAGGTGAGCGCCGACAAGAAGGTCCAGGCATGCTGCCCGCTCGCGTCGGCGCCGAACACGCCGTGCCCGCCGCCCATGTAGCGTACGAGGCTCGCCTCGTGGGCCGCGCTACTTGCGCCAAAGAACGGCGGGGATGATCGTCGCGCCGACGAACAAGCTGTACGCGCGCGTCGATGGGAAGAATCCCAGGTCTCCGCCTTCGTCGAACACGAGCCAGGGGCGCGGCGATTGGCTGACGGCGAAGAGCAGGCCCGCGTCGCGGGTCGCCACCGGTGAAGCGTTCGTGAAGGTGTACGCCTCGATCATCACCGCCAAAGGCGCGACGACGTTCATCGACACGGCAAGCGCCGCAAACTCCTGAGGGAGCGGGTGCTCCTCGATGCGCCAGACGTTCAACCCCAGGTTCAGATCGACGTGGACCGGCCCCATGTCCTTCGTCACGTACCCGGTGAACAGACCGTCGTAGGTTCGCAGGTATCCCGCGCGACGAAATGTCGGGATGCTCGCCGCCGCCGACACCGACAACGACGGCAGGACGACGGTCTGATCGAGGAGATGAAACTTCGGCCCCACCGTGACGTCGTCGAGGTACTGCGCCGGCACCTCGCCGCGGCTCAGGGTGTAGCCGTTCGAGCCGACCTGAAGCTGCAAGGCTTCGGTGAACGTCTGCTTCAAGAGCGCTGGGAACGTCCACTGGCGCCCCTCGCTGCCGATGCGCCGGAAGAGCACGCCACCCTCGACTTCGAATGTTCCCGGAGGCACGAGGTCCGCCGTACACGCGATCGTCGGACGACACGGCAGTGCGTGGTCTCGGCCATCGGGTAGCTCCGCCCGCGCCCAGCGGGGGTCGTGCACCATCGCGACGACAGCAGCCGCGACGAGGCTGTTACGTGGGTTCAACTCGATTCAATCCGTCGTGCCGCGGAGCTCGGCATCGATGCGATCGTCGTATGCGTCGCGAGCCTCATTCGCTTTGCCGGCGGGCACGGCTGTGTCGAGTCCGTCGGAGCGCCTCCAGCGGCGCAACGCTACGAGCAGCTCGATCGCCACGAAGAGAGCGATTGCGGCTGCAAGCGCAACCGCTAGAGCGAAGGCGCGGGGCGTCGGCATCGCGCGGATGCGACTGCCGTATCGGTCGACGAGGTCGGCCTCGACTGCGGCCGTCGACTCCCCATGCGCCACCCGTCGCTCGATCTCGGCACGGAGCTCGCTCGCGAGCGGCGAATCGTGTGATGAAAGCGTTCCGTTCCAGCAGCACGGCGCCAGCAGCGCCGCTTCGAGGGCCCGGTCGCTCGCTGCGGCGGGATGCTCCTCCGCGTGGCGAGACCAGACAGAGGCAACCAGCGCTACCGCGACGAGGGCGACAACGAAACGATAGGGCCGGCCCATTGACGTCATGTCTTCGCCAACGGGCGTGCGACGAATTGGTTCCCTCGTCGCCCATCATCGACAAAGAGGGCTCCGGGCGTCGGTTGACGGCGGCGATCATGTGTCTTAGTTAACCAACTCAGATGCGGCCCGCCCCGTACGCCTCCTCCGACAAGCGCGCCGAGCTCGTCGCTTCGGCCGCGCGCCTGCTTCACGAGCAAGGCTTTCATCGCACGACCCTCGCCGACGTCGCGATCGCAGCGAAGGTGCCGCTCGGCAACCTCTACTACTACTTCAAGACCAAGGACGCGCTCGCCGAAGCCGTGATCGCAGCGCACGAGGCGGCACTTCGCGAGGTGTTCGGCGCTTGGACGAAGAAGCACGACGATCCGAAGAAGCGTCTGCGCTGTCTCCTCCGCGCCGCCGTCGATTCGGCCGACAGCGTGATCCAATTTGGCTGCCCACACGGGAGCTTGTGTCAGGAGCTCGAAAAGCTCGGTCCGGACGCACCGCTCTCCAAGTCCGGCGCGCGCTTGCTCGCCGTGTACGTCGACTGGGTTGAAGCCCAGTTCCGTGAGCTCGGCGCTGGCCGCGAAGCGCGTGCGCTCGCGGTCGATCTCGTCGCTTCGGTTCAGGGAACGATGCTCCTCGCGCACACGATGCGATCGCACGAGCTCCTCACGCGTCACCTTCGCCGCGTCGAGCGCAGTCTCGATGAGATGTTCACGTAGCTGACATCGAGGAACCGCGTCGACGACGCCACACTCGCACCATGGAAGGCTTCGGCGTGATGGACAAGGTCGTTCTCATCACCGGCGTGTCGGGCGGGATCGGTCGAGCAACGGCGCTCGAGTTCGTCCGTCGAGGCGCCCGCGTCGTCCTCGGCGGCCGCAACGAGGAGGCGGGGCACGAGCTCGCCGCCGAGCTCGGAGAGCGTGCGCTCTTCCGCAGGACGGACGTCACGATCGAGGCCGATTCGCGCGCGCTCGTAGCGCTCGCCGTCGAGACATTCGGCCGCCTAGACATCGCGGTGAACAACGCCGCGCTCGAAGCACGGGGCAAGATCGACGCGTTCGACGAGGCGACCTACACGCGCGTCTTCGACACGAACGTGAAGGGCGTGTTCTTCGCGATGAAGGCCCAGGTAGAAGCCATGCGTCGCACGAAGGGCGGCTCGATCGTCAATCTCAGCTCCACGGGCGGCAGCCGCGGGATGGCCGGAATGTCCGTCTACGTCGCCAGCAAGCACGCTGTCGAAGGGCTCTCCAGAGCGGCGGCGCTCGACCTCGCGAGCGACAACATTCGCGTGAACGTGGTCGCCCCTGGGCCAACGCTGACGCCAATGCTCGACCGCGTGACCGACGGGCATCCCGAAAAGCTCGCTCAACGCGTGCCCCTCGGGCGTGCCGGATCCCCAGAGGAGCTCGCGCGCGCCATCGTTTGGATCGCATCCGAGGAAGCGTCCTTCGTGAACGGCGCGGTCTTGCCGGTCAACGGCGGCATCTCGGCCGGTTAGCGCATCGGGTGTTCCTCCGTTGCAGACTCGCCTAGCTGCCGGCGATCTTGCTTGCGAGGGTTGCGAGCTCGTCGGGGTCGAGGTCGGAAACGAGCGCGTAGCCAAGGTCACCGTCGCGCCACAGGAGGACGTGAAAGCCGCGCATCGTCCGCTCCGCAGCACGCACGTGACCAAGGGGGACGCTCGACGCCGGCGGTACGGCGGGCCAAGGGAGGCCATCGCCGCGGAACACGAAGAGCGTGATCGGATGTAGGCGCCGCTTGAATTCGAACGCCGCGGCCTTTCGATCGAGGAAGTATGCGACGGCCCCGCCTTCGAGGGGGAAGTCATCGTCGCCGCCGAAGCCGATGATGGGCGCGAAGTCGAGACGTCCCGAGAACCAGGGCTTCACCTGATGAACGCCGCCGCTCTCGATCTCGATGGGGCGATCGGCATAGAGTACGCGCAGATGATCGTTCACCGCCTCTGCGTAGAGGGGGTCGGCCGAGGAGCGATCGTGCCCAACGAAGAAGAACAACGCGGCGGCAGCGGCGAACGTCACCGCAACGGCCGTCATGAGCGCCCGGGGCACCTTGCGAACGCGCGCAGCGGCGCGCGGCTTCTCACCCGCGAGGCGCTCCTCGATCGAGCGGCGGAGCGCTTCGGGGGCGCGCCTTCGTGGGAGACGGCTCTCGAGGACCGCCGAGAGCTCGCGATCCGCTGCGTCCTCGATGCGGCATCGCTCGCACTCGGCAACGTGGGACTCGATGCGCGCGCGAAGCTCGCCGGTCAGCATTCCGCGCCGGAGATCGATCAAGTGGTCTCTTACCTTGGTGCAGTCCATGACCTAGCTCCCGTAATCCCGTAACCGCTCGCGAAGAGCGGCCCGTGCCCGGGCGAGCCGCGACTTCACTGTGCCCACGGCACACCCGAGCGCCTCGGCGAGCTCCGTCTCCGTGAATCCCTCCAAGTCGAGCAAGATGATTGCGCGCGCGTCGACGCTCATCGAGGCGAGCGCCGCCTCGATATCCACGGTCACGACGCTGCGGAGGCGTTCGAGCTCTGCGTCCCCGCGGAGAGGTTCACGCGCCGAGCCCGACGACATGACGCATTCCTCGTCGAAGCCCAACTCGACCGGGTTCGCCCGTGCGCGCCGATAGGTATCGATGAAGGCGTTCCGCAAGATGCGGAAGAGCCAGGCCCGCAGGTTCGTACCGTCCGCGAACTGCGTCCGTCCCGCGATCGCGCGCGCGTAGGTCTCCTGGACGAGGTCCTCCGCGTCGTCCGCTCGGCCGGCCAAGCTACGTGCCACGCGGTAGAGGGCATCGACGTGCTCGAGCGCCGCGTCCGGCAGCGTTGCGCTCGCCTTCTCCGCCGCGTGCGGATAGTTCGCTCCTCCGTCGCCGGTGGGCTGGCGGACGAGGCTGAGGTGGGGTCGCGCCCGCGTCATCAGGATGCGGGCCTATTCTGGGACCGCCCCACGAGAGGACGAGTGGCCCGCGCGACCGGAAGTGGCGTCGGATCGAGCACCGGCGTCCTCGAGGATTGCCCGCGCGGCGACGGGGACGACGCCGTCGCGAACGCGCAGTGACTCGGTTGCCCCGCGATCGATCCACCATCGGATCAGCGCAATTTCGTTTGGGGTTGGACCGTGTCGGCCGTCCGGCGGCATGTGGCCGTCGTCGGTGACGTCCAGCGTCATGCGACGGACCAATGGGCTCTCGCCACCGCTCCCCACGATGATCGCCGCGCCGTCATCGCCGCCCTTCATCATTCCTGCGAAGGAGTCGAGCCGCAGGCCGCCCTGCGCCGCGTCTGCACCGTGGCATTCCAGGCAGTGGCTCGCGAGCACCGGTTGCACCACATCGCGGAAGACTCGCGGCTCGTCCTCTGCGACCGCGACGGCCGCGGCCACGGGCTGAGTGGCGGGACCGCTCTCGAGGTGGCCGCGCAGGAACGCCGGCGCGAAGCGCGTGAGATAGGCTTCGCCATGAGTCATCGACCCGCCAAAATGAGCGCCGAGGCTCACGATCGCGACCGTCGTGCCGAGCGCCAAGCGATACGTCAGACGGCGCGAACGCGCCCTGTCGTGTTGTTGCATCGACCATGCGATCATCGAAACGGCCGAGCCGATCACCCCGGCGAGGCTGAGCGCCCGGTGCAGTCGCACGAGCTTGACGGGGTACCCGCCGCCGTGCGCGAGGAGGATTCCAAGCGAGAATGCGACGACCATGCTTGCGACGAGAAAGGGGAGCGCGAGCCCCAGCGCGAAATCGATCCGCTCGCGCAGCCAGGGGAAGAGCATCAGCACCTCCGCAGTCGCGATGAGCACGAGCACCCCGAGCGGCAGGTGAACGGCGAGCGCGTGGAAGCGCCCCACGAATCGAACTAGGTCGGGCGCCGCGGCGCTCGACGGCGAGAGCGCGAAGAAGAGCAGCAACGCGAAGGCGATTGCCATCAGGGCGCCAGCCACCATCCGACGCGAAGTCCCTTCGCGCAGGCTGGATGGTCGATGAAGGCGGGGCCTGGAGGTGGACTGAATCAAGCGACCTCCAGATGAACACCGCGCATGAGATCGAAGAGCGGCATGTCGAGCGCCATCGCCAGCACCTGGACCCTGGGAAGCAGGATGTCGTGCAGCGTCTCACGCGCGATCGCGAGCCGGCGCCTGGTCGATAGGATTCCGCTCCCAGGCTCGGCGCACGGGCCGACGGTCGGCGTCTCTCGGGCGATTCGTTCGAGTCCCCAGGCGATGAGCGCGGGGAGCTGTTCTGCGAAACGCTCACCCGCTCTTCGGTCGGTGGCGAAGTGGTCGAGAAGGTCCCATCCCGCTCGCACTTGCGCGACTCGGGCCTCCGCTATGTCGCGGAGCACGGCGGCAACGAGCTTGCCGGGCCTTTCCGACAACGCGTCAACGAGGCACGCCGACGTGATTGACGCGTCGACCAGGCACACGGCCGCGAGCTTCATGAGCGGATCGTCCGAAGCCACGAGTGGCGGCGGCACGACGGGCCAGCGCTCGCCGTCACTGCGGCGATGACGTCGGGCGAGCTCGCGGCAGAGGCTCGCCTCGTGGACACGGTCCGAGGCGATTCGGGTCGCGACCGTGATGACGTGACCGCCGAGACCGAGTGAAAGAAGGTCTCCTACGCCGAAGTCGTCCGACAGCGCCGCCGACAAAGCCGCGCCCGCCCTCCATTCCCAGAAGCACGCACGCGAGGCTCGCTGGTCCAAACTGAGCGCGTCGATTTCGGGCTCGCGCACGTCGTGGATAGGCCACTCGCGGCGATCGACGAGCGTCCACCATAGCGCGCGCTGCGGAGACGAAGTGAGACGCTCAGGAACGCGCTTACCCATGTCCCTCCCACGACCGTCCGTCTTCATGCTCTCTTCTCATTGGCTACTAACGGCGGCGCGGTCGATTGGTTCCGTCTCGCCAAGAAGAAGGCCGGTAGAGCTCTGCCCGGAGGAGATCGCGGGGCGGGGCCACAGTCGTTCAGCTCAAGGCTGGAGCGCGATCTTTCGCGGCGCGTTGCCGATGGCGATCGTCGCGACGACGGCGCGCGTTGCGAGATCGACGACGACGACGTTGTTGTCGCCTTCGTTCGTCACGTAAGCGCGGGCCCCGTCGCCGGAAAGGGCGATCCAATGTGGCATCTTGCCGGTAGGAACCTTGGCGACGACGGCGGCGGCCGTCGGGTCGATGAGCTCGAGATCGCCCGCGGTCTGGCTCACGACGAGCTCGAACTTTCCGTCCCGCGTCGGCCGGGTGTCGTGCGGAGAGCCCCCGGTCGGGATCGGTGTACCAAGCTTGCCCGTGTTCGGATCCAGAACCTCGAGGGTGTCGAGGCCAACGGCAGAGAAGTAAATCTTTCCCCACGACGTCCACGCTAGAGCGCGCGGAGACTTGTCGACGGCGTACGACGTCGGCGGAGCGGCGCCGGTCAGGTCGACGACGACGACCGCAGGCGCGGTCGTCACCTGAGACCCGACGTAAGCGTAATGCCCGTCGCCGGAGATGCTGGCCGAGTGGGCCAGACCTACCGCCGTGTGGCTCACGACAGCGTCCGTCGTCGTATCGATGACGACCGCCTCGTTCGCGCCGGCGACCGAGGCGACCAGATGGCGTCCGTCGGGCGTGAGCTCGAGGCCTGCGGGCTTCGCACCGACGTCGATCGACGCGGTCACCGTATCGCTGTCGGTGCCGATGACCCGGACCGCGCCGGAGTCCGTGCTCGACACGTAGACCTTTTTCCCATCGAGCGTGACGACGAGGCCGTCCGGGGCACTGACCGGAATGGTCTTGAGCACGGCGTTGGTCGTCAGATCGAGGACTGCGACGGCCTTGTCGCCGAAGAGGCCAACGTACGCCTTCCGCGACGTTTGGTTTGGCGTGGGGCTCGAGCCATCGGGGCTCGTCGAGCAACCAGCCGCGACGAGGACGACGAGAGCGCAGGGGAGACTTGTCTTGGGCATGATTGTCTTGGGCATCGCGAACCTCGCGTTGGCAACGTGCGGCCTCGCAAATCGTTCCATTCCAAATCACGTGGAACCATCTCCCACGCGCGCCGTTATCAGGGCGCATGCGTACATTCATCCTCGGCATCGGGCTCTTGGCTGTGTCGCTCTCTCCGGCCTGCGGCTCATCCTCCGCGGCGTACCCAGACGTGCCGCAGGGCCACGCGGACTCTCCGCCGCTCGACGCCGGCCCCGCACCGACTTACACCGAGCTCTTCGCGCGGTACTTCGCCCCCGGCACGCCAGGCCATTGCGCGACCAGCGGCTGCCATGCCGATCCCGGCCACAACGAGTGGCTTTGCGGCACGAACAAGGACGATTGCTACCGTGGCATGGTGTCGGTCGGCTTGATCGATCCGGTGCACCCGGAGCGTTCGATGATCGCCGATCCCTCGACGTCGCCGCTCACCTGGATCAATCCGGCCGGTGGGAACATGCCCTTCGACACCCTAGGCTCGAACCCCAGCGGCCGCGACGCGATCACGGCGTGGGTCGCCGCGGGCGCGCGCAACGACTGACTCGACTTCGTCTTCACTGATGCCGCGTCGAATCGTTGGCGCTCACGGTACTCGTGTGAATACGAAGTCGTGCCCCGCCGGCCCGCTGTAAGAGCCCGCTCGCGAGTGGCAATTCACGCAATATGCAACGCCGGCTCCATTCGACGTGGCGCCGCTACCGTCGCGGTCCTCGTACCAATACCAAGTATCGCCGGTCGATCCAACTCGCAGGTGGAGCG
>OUNM010309904.1_pt1 | contig 13824 bp, 14 predicted proteins | sample 1769961 | NCBI WGS metagenome assembly OUNM01 (sample SAMEA3914820, study PRJEB12502) | metagenome | biome: forest; material: soil | place: USA | collected 2012-03-12 | depth 0.3 m | reverse complement strand
TCCTCGATCCTGGGCGCCATCAACTTCATCACCACGATCTTCAACATGCGTGCGCCGGGCATGACCCTCCACCGCATGCCGTTGTTTGCCTGGTCGATCCTGGTGACGGCGTTCCTGCTGCTGCTCGCGCTGCCGGTGCTGGCCGGCGCGATCACCATGTTGCTGACCGATCGCAACTTCGGCACGCACTTCTTCGATCCCGCCGGCGGTGGCGACCCGACGCTGTTCCTGCACCTCTTCTGGTTCTTCGGACACCCCGAGGTGTACATCATGATCCTGCCGGCCTTCGGCATCATCTCCCACATCATCTCGACCTTCTCGAAGAAGCCGATCTTCGGCTACCTCGGCATGGCGTACGCGATGGTGGCGATCGGCGTCGTGGGCTTCGTCGTGTGGGCGCATCACATGTTCACCGTCGGCATGGACGTCGACACGCGCGCCTACTTCGTGGCCGCCACGATGGTGATCGCGGTGCCGACCGGCGTGAAGATCTTCTCGTGGATCGCCACGATGTGGGGCGGCTCGATCCGCCTCGAGGTCCCGATGCTGTGGGCGATCGGCTTCATCTTCCTGTTCACCGTCGGCGGCGTGACGGGCGTGGTGCTGGCCAATGCCGGCGTCGACTACGCCATGCACAACACCTACTACGTGATCGCGCACTTCCACTACGTGCTGTCGCTCGGCGCGATCTTCGGAATGTTCGCCGGCTTCTACTACTGGTTCGGCAAGATGTGCGGCCGCCAGATTCCCAACTGGGCGGGCCAGATCCACTTCTGGACCTTCTTCGTCGGCGTCAACCTGACGTTCTTCCCGATGCACTTCTCGGGATTGGCCGGCATGCCGCGCCATTACGTCGACTATCCCGACGCGATGCATCACTGGAACGAAATCTCCTCGATCGGCGCGTTCCTGTCCTTCGGTTCGGCGATCTTCTGGCTGATATTCGTCGTGTTCGGCACGATGTTCGCGGGCAAGAAGGTCGGCGCCAACTACTGGGGCGAGGGCGCCACGACGCTGGAATGGACGGTCGATTCTCCGCCGCCGTTCCACACGTTCGAGGAACTGCCGCACATCTCTCCGACGGCACACCACTGAGGACTTGAGGAGCGGAGGCGCCGGGTTGGCGCCTTCGTCTTGAAGGGCAATGAGCGATACAGCACACGGCATCTGGACGACAACGGGCGACGCGGCGAAGCCGGCGACGGTGCGCGACTACGTCGACCTGCTGAAGCCGCGCGTGATGTCGCTGGTCGTCTTCACCGGCCTGATCGGGTTGGTGATCGCGCCCACGCACATCCATCCGTTTGCCGCTGCGCTCGCGGTGCTGGCGATCGCGCTCGGTTCGGGCGCGGCCGGCGCCATCAACATGTGGTACGAACGCGACCTCGACGCCTTGATGGTGCGCACCGCCAACCGTCCGCTGCCGCAGGGCCGCGTGGCTCCCGACGATGCGCTGGGCCTGGGCGTGTTGCTCTCGATCTTCTCGCTGGTGCTGATGGCCTCGGCCACCAACTACGCAGCCACCGCCCTGCTGGCGGCCGCGATCCTGTTCTACGTCTTCGTCTACACGATCTGGCTGAAGCGCCGCACGCCGCAGAACATCGTGATCGGCGGCGCCGCCGGCGCCTTCCCGCCGATGATCGGCTGGGCCGCCGCGACCGGCGACGTGTCGTGGGTCGGCATCGCGCTGTTCATGCTGATCTTCCTGTGGACGCCGCCGCATTTCTGGGCGCTGGCGCTCTATCGCAGCGACGACTACCGCCGCGCCGGCGTGCCGATGCTGCCGGTGGTGGCAGGTCCGCGCGAAACCAAGCGCCAGATGCTGATCTACACGCTGGTCCTGCTGCCGGTGGCGCTCGCGCCGACCCTGCTGGGCGCGGTCGGCTGGATCTACGGCGCGGTCGCGATCGCGATGAGCGCGGCCTTCATCGGCCATGCCGTCGCGGTGTGGCGCAGCGCCGACGACGAGACGGCTCATCCCGCGGCGCGCCGCATGTTCCTGTTCTCGCTGCTTTACCTCGCGGTGCTGTTTGCCGCCTTGCCGGTCGACCGCATCGTTGCCCGGATGATCGGCGGATGAGTGTCATGACTGAAGACCGTCGCCCTGGCGATACCGACATGCACCGCCGCCAGCGGACCAAGAACCTGTTCATGTTCTTCATCCTGCTGGGCGTTGCGGCCGTCTTCTTCGGCCTGACCCTGGTGCGCATGGGCGGTGGCAGCATGGCCGGCAAGCTATGAGCAAACCTGTCGACAGGAACGCGCGGCTGGCCTGGAGCCTGGTGGCGGTGTTCGCCGGCATGCTGGGTCTCGCCTACGCCGCCTCGCCGCTCTACGAGGCGTTCTGCAAGGCCACCGGTTTCGCCGGCACGCCGCGCATCGCCCAGGAGGGCGAGCGGCCGGTCCTGAAGCGCTCCGTCGAGGTCCGCTTCGACACCAACGTCGATCCCAACCTCGCCTGGCGCTTCGAGCCGGTGCAGCGGTCGGTGACGGTGAATCTCGGCGAGGAGAAGCTCGTCTACTTCCGCGCGACCAACCGCTCGCAGCGGCCGATCGTCGGCACCGCGACCTACAACGTGACGCCCGAGCCCGCCGGCCCGTGGTTCAACAAGATCCAGTGCTTCTGCTTCACCGAGCAGTTGCTGCAGCCGGGGCAGTCGGTCGACATGCCCGTGATCTTCTTCGTCGATCCCGACATGGACAAGGATCGGCGCTACGACAACGTCCGCACCATCACGCTCTCGTACACTTTCTTCGAGTCGAAGACGGAGCGGGCGAAGACCTTGCTTGGCGGCGTGCCCGCCAGCGGAAATGGAAAGGGTGGCTAAAATGTCCGACGGCGCGCAAAAGCATCCGTATCACCTGGTCGACCCGAGCCCGTGGCCGGCGCTGGGTGCGGTGGCGGCCTTCATCCTGGCTTTCGGAGCGGCGCTCGGCCTGCACCCCGACATGCTCGGCAAGGAAGTCGAGACCGTGGTCAAGGCGGTCAACTGGTGGATCGTCGTGCCGGGCTTCCTGCTGGTCTTCGCGGTGATGTACTGGTGGTGGAGCGACGTCATCGTCGAATCGCGCAAGTACCACACGGCGGTCGTCCAGCTCGGCCTGCGCTACGGCATGATCCTCTTCATCGCCTCCGAAGTGCTGTTCTTCGCGGCGTTCTTCTGGGCCTTCTTCGACTCGGCGATCTATCACGCCTCGCCCGAGATGCCGGGCCGCATGGAAGCCGACGGCGCGATGTGGCCGCCCAAGGGCACGCACGTCATCGCAGCCTTCGATCTGCCCTTCATGAACACGTTGATCCTGCTGCTGTCGGGCACCACGGTGACCTGGGCGCATCATGCGATCCTTGAGGGCAACAAGCGTGACGCCGTGCGCGGCCTGCTGCTGACGGTGATCCTGGGCGCCTGCTTCACCGGCATCCAGCTGTTCGAGTACGCCCATGCGCCGTTCGGCTTCTCCGATAACATCTACTCGTCGACCTTCTTCATGGCGACGGGCTTCCACGGCTTCCACGTGTTCGTCGGAACGACCTTCCTGCTGGTCTGCCTGTTCCGCGCCATGCAGGGCCAGTTCACGCCCAAGCAGCATTTCGGCTTCGAGGCCGCTGCCTGGTACTGGCACTTCGTCGACGTGGTCTGGCTGTTCCTCTTCATCTGCGTCTACTGGTGGGGCGCCGGCAATGCGCCGATCGGCCACCACTGAGGCGCCGAGAAAGGTCTATGATCGGAACCGCCGGGGCGCTCCCCGGCGGTTCGTCTTTGTGGAGCGGTAGATGCCCGTTTGGCCTTCCCAGTCGCCGGTCGATGTCGCCATCCGTGGCGCCTGCCCCCGCTGCGGCAGAGGCAAGCTGTTTCACGGGCTGCTGACCGTGGTGAAGAGCTGCGACGAATGCGGCTTCGACCTGGCGGGCAACGATCCGGGCGACGGGCCTGCGGTGTTCGTCATCCTGGGACTGGGCGCCGTGGTGATGGGCCTCGTGCTGTTCGTCGAGCTGCGCTACCAGCCGTCGGTCTGGGTCCATATGGCGCTATGGGTGCCGCTCACCTTCTTCGGCGCGGTCTGCCTGCTGCGCGTCATGAAAGCCTGGCTGATCGCCCAGCAATACATGCATCGCCGCTCGACGTTCGAGTAGCAGGAAAGGTCGACCGATGTTCCGTTTGAGGCCGCTGCTGTGGCCGACGCTCATTTCGCTGCCGATCCTGGTGCTCTGTCTCGGCCTCGGCATCTGGCAGATGGAACGCCGCGAGTGGAAACGCGACATCCTCGATCGCATCGCCGCCAACCAGTCCGCGCCGCCGATCTCGCTCGATGCGCTGCTCAAGGCAGATCCGCTGCGCCGCGAGTACGGCAAGGTGTCGTTGGCGGGCGTCTTCATGAATGACAAGGAGTTCCACCTCGCCGCGCGCAGCCGCAAGAACGACGTCGGCATCCAGGTCGTGACCCCGGTGCTGACTGACCGCGGCACGGTCGTGCTGTTCGATCGCGGCTGGGTGCCGTCGGAGAAGAAGGATCCGGCCAAACGCGCCGAGGGCCAGATACAGGGCAGGGTGCAGCTCACCGGCGTGCTGCGCCGTGCGCAGGTCCAGCGTCAGTTCGCGCCCGACAACGCGCCCGACAAGAACATCTGGTTCCATGTCGACGTGCCGTTGATGCGCCAGATGGCGGGCGGCAAGCCCGATCCGCTGCTCGACACGTTCTTCCTCGAGGCCGACACGACGCCCAATCCCGGCGGCCTGCCGATCGGCGGCCAGACCCAGCTCGACATCCCGAATGACCACCTGCAGTACGCCATCACCTGGTTCCTGATCGGGCTGGCGCTGGTCGGCGTCTATCTTTCCTTCCACTGGGAGAACGGACGCCTCGCGGTAAACGGCAGGACGAAAGCGAAAGCATGATCTCGAACGATCCATATGCCGAGCTCGAACGCCGCTTCGGCCGCATGAGCGCGGTCAACCGCGCCAACGCCATCCTGAATTGGGACCGCTCGACCATGATGCCGCGCGGCGCGAGCGAAGACCGCGCCGACCAGATCGCCACCCTGGGCGTGATCAGCCACGAGATGATGGTGGCGCCCGACATGCCGGAGTTGCTGGCGCGGGCGGAGGAGGGCAAGGCTCGGCTCGACGCGTGGCGCGCCGCCAACCTGCGTGAAATGCGCCATTCCTGGACGCACGAGAACGCGCTGCCGTCCGACCTGGTCGAGGCGCGCACGCGCGCATCGTCGGCCTGCGAGATGGCGTGGCGCGAGGCCAGGAAGAACAACGACTTCAAGTCGCTCCTGCCGACGCTCACCGAAGTGCTGAAGATCACGCGCGAGGTTGCCGCCGCCAAGTCCGCGGCACTTGGCCTGTCGCATTACGACGCGCTGCTCGACGAGTACGAGCCCGGCGGCCGCGCGGTGCGCATCGACGCGCTGTTCGCCGAGCTGCGCGCCTTCCTGCCCGGCATGCTGGGCCGCGTGGTCGAGCGCCAGCGCCAGGCGCCGCAGCCCTTGCCCCTCGACGGTCCGTTCCCGGTCGAGGCGCAGCGCGCGCTGGGCGAGGGGCTGATCCGCACCATCGGCTTCGACTTCGACCACGGCCGCCTCGACGTCTCGGCGCATCCCTTCACCGGCGGCACCGCCGACGACACGCGCATCACCACGCGCTACGACGAGGAAGACTTCGCCCGCGCCCTGATGGGCGTGCTGCACGAATGCGGCCACGCGCTCTACGAGGCGGGGCTGCCGCGCGACTGGCGCCGCCAGCCGGTCGGCAATGCGCGCGGCATGGTGCTGCACGAAAGCCAGTCTCTGCTGATGGAGATGCAGGCCTGCCGCGGCCGCGACTTCATCGACTTCGCAGCACCCCGCATGCGCGCGACCTTCGGAAAGTCGGGCCCCGCCTGGAAGGCCGACAATATCCATCGCCTCTACACGCGCGTGACGCCGGGCTTCATCCGCGTCGATGCCGACGAGGTCACCTATCCGCTGCACATCGTACTGCGCTATCGCCTGGAGCGGGCGATGCTGGCGGGTGACCTCGCGCCGGCCGATCTTCCCGGGGCGTGGAACGACGGCATGAAGGAACTGCTGGGCATCGTGCCGCCGACCGACAGCCTGGGCTGCCTGCAGGACATCCACTGGCCCGACGGTTCGATCGGCTATTTCCCGACCTACACGATGGGCGCCCTGGCGGCGGCCCAGCTCTTTGCCGCGGCGAAGAAGGCCGTGCCGGGCCTGCTGGGGTCGATCGGCAAGGGCGATTTCGCGCCGCTGCTGGGTTGGCTGCGCGCCAATGTGCATGGCAAAGGCTCGATTGCCGACACCGACACGATCCTGACCGACGCGACCGGCGCGCCTCTTGGCGTCGCTGCGTTCAGGGCGCATCTGGAAAGCCGTTATCTCTCATGATACCGGCAGGATGAAGTTTCCGAGACATCGGAAACCGTTGGCTACTCCCGACATTGTCTCCCGTAGTGCGCTCGACGCCTTTCGCTTCGGGCCGGCAATGATTGGCGAGTGGCAAAATGCAGTCATTTCTGATTCGTTCGACGTATGTGTTGGCGACTGTCCTGATGGCAAGTCTCGCGGACCTGGCGTCCGCCCAGACGCAACAAGACCTCAAGGCGCGTTGTGCCCAACTGGTCAATTTTTTTGACTACTACGGCGCCAGTCGTGGGGAGCATTCCGACGGCGCTCGGAACTGGACCCGAATTAGCGCAGGCATGGAGTGTGACCATGGCCGCTACGAGGAAGGCATCGAAGAGATGGAAGCGTTGCTGAAGCGGAAAGCACTCGATGTTCCTCCTGCCGAACTCGCCAGCACGCCTGACGGGCGGGTAAGTCCACTGACGGCCGCTTCGCCTGCTCATAACCCTCCCAGGCAGGTCGGCCAGTCGAGCCCCCGATAGGGGCGTTGCGCCGGCGCCATGGGGTCTTTCCTCTCAGGTTTAGCCTTGATATGCCGCCTTTTCTGGCGTTCTTGGCCTTATAACACCTGCTAGAGGAAACATGCTCGACATCCGGCCCAACTGCGAATGTTGCGACAAGGATCTGCCGAACGGTGCATCGGACGCGCTGATCTGCACCTACGAGTGCACCTTTTGCGCCGATTGCGCGCGGAGCCGCCTGGACGGCCTCTGCCCCAATTGCGGCGGCGATCTGGTGAAGCGTCCCACCCGGCCCGAGCGCATGCTGGCCAAGCATCCCGCCTCGACCAAGCGGGTGAAGAAAGAACACGCTGCCTGCAAGCAGGTCGCCTGAGTACGGGAAATCCAGTGAAGTACATCTCCACACGCCACGGCTCGCAGGGGAGTCCGCAACCGCTCGGCTTCGAGGACGTCATGCTGGCGGGCCTTGCGCGCGACGGCGGTCTCTACCTGCCGTCCGAGTGGCCGCACTTCTCCAAGGCCGAGATCGCCGCGATGAAGGGCAAGCCCTATGTCGAGGTGGCCTTCCAGGTCATGCGTCCCTTCGTGGGCGACGCCTTCGACGAGCCGACGTTCCGCCGGCTGATCGCCGAGGCCTATGCCTCGTTCGAGACGCCGGAGGTCGCGCCACTGAAGCCGCTTGGCGTCTCATCGCGGGAAGATGGGGGAATGCACCTGCTCGAGCTGTTCCATGGCCCGACGCTCGCCTTCAAGGACGTGGCGCTGCAGCTGCTCGGCCGCATGCTCGACCACACGCTGACGGCCCGCGGCCAGCACGCGACCATCGTCGGTGCGACCTCGGGCGACACGGGCTCGGCGGCGATCGAGGCGGTACGCGACCGCAAGACGATCGACATCTTCATGTTGTTCCCCCGCGGGCGGGTGAGCGAGGTCCAGCGCCGCCAGATGACGACGGTGCTGGCGCCCAACGTGCACAACATCGCGGTGCAGGGCACGTTCGACGACTGCCAGGACCTCGCCAAGGCCTGCTTCAACGATCTCGCCTTCCGCGACAAGCATGCGCTGACGGCGGTGAACTCGATCAACTTCGCCCGCGTGATGGCGCAGATCGTCTATTACTTCTGGGCCGCCGTGAAGCTCGGCGCGCCGGAGCGCCCGGTTGCCTTCACCGTGCCCTCGGGCAATTTCGGCAACGTCTATGCGGGTTATGCCGCCAAGCAGATGGGCCTGCCGATCTCCCATTTCGTCGTGGCGGCCAATTCCAATGACATCCTGGCGCGCTTCTTCGAAACGGGCGCCATGACGATGGCCGGCGTCGTGCCGACGCTCAGCCCCAGCATGGACATCCAGATCTCGAGCAACTTCGAGCGCCTGCTGTTCGACCTCTACGGCCGCGACGGCAAGGCACTGGCCGATGCGATGGCGGCGTTCCGCAGCACCAACACCTTGAAGGTGGGCGCCAATGCGCTGGGTGGCGTGCGCGAGTTGTTCGACGCAGGCCGCGTCGACGATGCGGGCACGATCGCCGCCATCGCCGACTGCCTGAAGCGCTTCGGCGAGACGATCGATCCGCACACGGCGGTCGGCTACGCGGTGGCCCAGCAGCACCGGCGCGATCCGAAGGTGCCGATGATCGTGCTGGCGACGGCGCATCCCGCCAAGTTCCCCGACGCGGTGCAGAAGGCAACCGGCACGCGGCCGGCCTTGCCGGCGCGGCTGGGCGACCTGATGGACCGCACGGAGCGGGTCGACGGGCTGCCGAACGATGTCGCCGCGCTGAAGGACATGATCGGGGATCGAATGGCCGCCGCGCCGCCCAAGGGACGAACAGTGCAGAAAGTGCGTACATGAGCAACGTCAAGGTCACGACGCTTTCCAACGGCCTGCGGGTCGCCGTCGACGAGATGCCCGAGGTCGAGTCGGCCTCGCTCGGCATTTGGGTCGCCTGCGGCACGCGCCACGAATCGGCCGAGCTGAACGGCATGGCGCACATGCTGGAGCACATGGCGTTCAAGGGCACGCGCACGCGCTCGGCCCGCGCCATCGCCGAGGAGATCGAGAACGTGGGCGGCAGCCTCAACGCCTACACCGGCCGCGAGATCACCGCCTATCACGCCTCCGTCCTGAAGGAGGACGTGGGCCTCGGCGTCGAGATGGTGTCGGACATCCTGCGCAATTCGGTGTTCGATCCCGACGAGCTGCAGCGCGAGCGCGGCGTCATCCTGCAGGAGATCGGCCAGGCGCTCGACACGCCCGACGACCTGATCTTCGACCAGTTCCAGGAGACGGCGCTGCCGGGCCAGCCGCTTGGCCGCCCGGTGCTGGGCACCGCCGTCTCAGTCGAGACGATCGGCCGCGACGATCTCTTCGCCTTCCTCGCCCGCCACTACACCGCCTCGAACATGGTGATGTCGGCGGCGGGTAGGGTCGAGCACGACCAGATCGTCGAGCTGGCCGAGAAGCATTTCGGCTCGGTGCCGCGCACACCCGCCAATGCCGAGATTCCCGTGCCGCTCAGCTACGTCGGCGGCGACGGCCGAGAGACGCGTGTGCTCGAGCAGGCGCATCTGGTGCTCGGCTGCGAGGGCATCGGCTATCGCGATCCCGACTACTACGCGACGGCGATCTATTCGACCCTGTTCGGCGGCGGCATGTCCTCGCGCCTGTTCCAGCGCATCCGCGAGGAGCGCGGGCTGGTCTACGGCATCCATTGCTTCAACGCGGCCTATGCCGACGGCGGCCTGTTCGGCATCTATGCCGGCACCGGCCAGGACGACCTGGCCGAGCTGGTGCCCGCGGTCTGCGAGGAATTCGCGTCGGTGGCCGACACGCTCACCGAGCAGGAACTGATCCGCGCGCGCAATCAGATCAAGGCCGGCACGCTGATGGCGCTCGAGTCGAGCGGCTCGCGCTGCGAGCAGGCGGCGCGCCACCTGCTGATCCACAACCGGCCGATTCCCTACGCCGAGATCGTGGCCCGCATCGAGGCCGTCGACCAGGCCGCCGTGCGCCGCGTCGCGCGCCGGCTGCTGCAGAGCAAGATCACGATCGCCGCCCTCGGTCCGATCGACGAGCTCGAGTCGATCGAAAAGATCGCCGCGCGCCTGGCCGCCTGATGACGATCACCTGTATCCGGAACGCGCGCTGGGTCGTGGCCTGGAACGCCGACCTGAAGCAGCACTATTTCCGCAACGATATCGACGTCGTGTTCGACGGCGACCGTCTGGTCCATCTCGACGCCGGTTACGCGGGGCCGGTCGATCGTACGATCGACGGATCGTCGCTCTGCGTCATGCCGGGCATGGTAAATGTCCATACGCACCTGCAGTCCGAGAGCCTGGGCCGCGGCCTGATCGAGGAGCTGGGCAACCCCAGCCTCTACATGACGGGCATCCTCGACGAGAAGTCGGTGTTCGTGACCTCGGGCCTCACCGAGCAGGCGGGCGGCACCAGCGCGCAGCTCAAGGCCAACAAGGCCTCGACGGAGAATGCCATCGCCGAGCTGCTGAAGAGCGGGTGCACCACGGTCACCGATCTCGCCGTAGCATGGGACGGCTGGCTCGATACCCTGGCGAACACCGGCATCCGCGCCGTTGCCGCCCCGATGTACCGCGACGCCAAATGGACTGTGCCGACCGGCCATCGCCTCGACTATGCATGGGACCTCGAGAAGGGACGGCGTGACTTCGCGACAGCCCTTGCCGCGGCCGACGCGGCGATCGGGCATCCGTCGGGTCGGCTGAGCGCCATGCTGGCGCCGATGCAGGTCGATACCTGCAGTCCCGAGTTGATCCGCGACAGCATCGCTGCCGGCCGCGAACGGGGCATCAAGACGACGGTTCATTGCTCGCAGCATATTCCCGAGTTCCAGGAGATGGTGCGTCGGCATGGCGTGACGCCGGTGCAGTGGATGCACCAGGAAGGCCTGCTCGGGCCCGACATGTTGCTCGGCCACGCGATCTTCCTCGACCATCATTCGCTGGTGCAATGGTGGACGCGGCGCGACCTCGACATCCTGCGGGAGACCGGCACGTCGGTGGCGCACTGCCCGGTGGTGTTCTCGCGCTACGGCCAGATGATGGAGGATGTCGGCAGCTACATCCGCAAGGGCGTGAACGTGGCCTTCGGCACCGACACCGAACCGCAGAACATGGCCGAGGAAGTCCGCATGGCCTCGACGATGGGCCGCGCCGCGGCCAAGAGTGTGCGCGGCGTTTGGCTGTCGGAGCTGTTCCATGCCGCCACCATCGGCGGTGCGACGGCGCTGGGGCGCGACGATCTCGGACGGCTCAGCATCGGCGCCAAGGCCGACATCGTGCTGCTCGATCTCGAGGCGCCGGGCATGCGGCCGGTGCGTGATCCCTTGCGCAGCTTCTTCTTCAGCGCCGCCGACCGCGCCGTGCGGCACGTCTTCGTTGACGGCCATCAGGTGGTGAAGGACGGCAAGGTGCTGACCATCGATCACGCCGGCCTGTCGCGGCCGCTCCAAGACTCGCAGGACGCGTTCGTCAGGAACGCGCCCTATGTCGATTTCCGCGGCCGCTCGGCCGACGAGATCTCGCCGACCAGCTTCCGGATCGAAGGCAGGAACTAGAAGGCGCTAGCGCCGTTCGTTGGCGCGGGCGGAAGCGGACACGTTCTGGGTGTGACGTGCGCCGCTGATCAGGCCGTCCGACACGACCGTCGGCGGATTGCGCGGCGGCAGGCCGATCGACGCGCGATCCTGCACCGCCTTCACCTCGCTCGAATGGCGGATCAGGTTGTAGCGCAGCGCGGTGTAGAGGTTCACCGGGAACGGCATGTTGGCGTTGAAGTCGATGATCAACACCACACGTGTTTCCTTGGTCTGGTTCTTGACCCAGTGTTCGCGCGTGTCGTCGAACACCAGTGGCACGCCTTCTTCCCAGAAGAAGTGGTGGCCGCCGATCTCGATCCAGCACTTTTCCGGTTCCTTCGGAACGATCAGCGGATAGTGGAAGCGGATCACGCCGGCGGCGGAGCCCCGGTGCGGCTCGATCTCGGCGCCGCCCTGGAGGATCGAGAAGAGGGCGGTGTGGACGCCCGGGATGCGCGAGATGGCCTCGAACGTGTCGGGCACCGCGGCGGTGTTTTCCTTCACCTCGTGGCCCCAGATCTTCATCAGGAAGGTGCGCCAGGCGCGGCCGGCGACGAACAGGTCGCGCGGATGGACCTCGTGCAGGGCCGGGATCTCGCCCTGGTGGGAGAGCAGGTACTGCAGGTCGGCCTTGATCTTGTCGTGGCTCTTGCGCAGCTCGCCCAGGACCGGGAAGGCCTTCAGCGCATCGTCGCCGCCCAACGGCAGCTTGGGCATGCGGCGCAGGATCATGTCCGACATCTTGAGATTGAAGTTCTCGATCGGCTCCTGCGGCACCCAGATGTGCTTGGTGAGATAGAAGCGGCCTTTCTGGCCGACGTTGGAATTTTGATCGGTTTGCATAACGCGCATCCTGATGGATGAAGGGGGCTGGGCGGCAACTTGTTACGGGCGGCGGGCCATTTCAAGGCAGTCAATTGACGCGGGGCCACACGGCCCCACAGGTTCGAATTCCTACGCCAAGTCCCGGAAAACATGGCACAATTCGGGACCTAAGTTAAGATATGACCGACATGTTCCGCTTCGCCGACGTCCCGCTTTCGCTTTCCGGCATGACCCGTATTCCCGGGCGGAAGGTCTATTTGCGGGCTCCGACCATGGAAGACTGGCCGGAATGGGCCGAATTGCGGGCCCGCAGCCGGTCCTTCCTGACTCCCTGGGAGCCGACCTGGCCGGACGATTCGCTGGGCCGCGACCATTTCCGCCGCCGCCTGCGCCAGCAGGTCCGCGAATGGCGGGCGGGCGAGGCCTACGGTCTATTCGTCTTCCTGAACGACAAGCGCCGGCTGGTGGGCGGCATCAATCTGTCCAATGTGCGCCGCGGCGTGGCCCAGGCGGCCTCGGTCGGCTATTGGATGGGCCAGCCTTTTGCGGGCCAGGGGCTGATGACCGACGCCTTGCGCGCCATCCTGCCCTTCGTGTTCGACGAGCTGCGGCTGCACCGGCTTGAGGCCGCCTGCCTGCCGCACAACGAGCCGTCCAAATCGGTGCTTGCCAAGGTGGGCTTCCACGAGGAGGGGTTGGCGCGGCAATATCTGCGGATCAACGGCCAGTGGGCCGACCATCTGCTCTTCGCGCTGTTGCGCGCGGACTATGACACCATCCTGAGGGCCGTACGCTGATGCGCAACCTGACGCCCGCCACCATCACCCAGGCCTTCGCGACCTACTGCGCCAAGGCACCCGACGCGCGCACGCGCGACCTGCTGGTCAGCCTCGCCGGCCATCTGCACAGCTTCGTGCGCGACAACAAGCTCAGCCAGGCCGAGTGGAACGCCGCGATCGACGCGCTGACGCGCGCGACCAGGTTCACCGACGACAAGCGCAACGAATACATCCTGTTCTCCGACCTGCTGGGCGTGTCCTCGCTGGTCGACATGGTGAATGCCGAGACCAAGGGCACGCCGTCGTCGGTGCTGGGCCCGTTCTTCATCGAGAACACGCCCGAGCTGCCCAACGGCGGCGACCTCTGGCACGGCCAGGTCGGCGAGCCGCTCGTCGTGAGCGGGAAGATCGTCGACCAGAAGGGCGCGCCTGCCTCGGGCACGGTGCTGGCGCTGTGGCAGAACGCCGGCAACGGCCTCTACGCGCAGCAGGACCCGCAGCAGAACCCGACCAACTATCACGGCCGCCTCACCGTCGCGCCGGACGGCACCTTCGCCTTCTCGACCGTGCGGCCGGTGTCGTACACGGTGCCGGACGACGGCCCGGCGGGCGACATGCTGCGCGTGCTCGGCCGCAACGCGTGGCGGCCGGCGCATCTCCACATGATCATCCAGGCGCCCGGCCACAAGCCGTTGATCACCGAGTTCTTCCCCGACGACGACAAGTACCTCGACC
>OUNM010194192.1_pt1 | contig 13830 bp, 22 predicted proteins | sample 1769961 | NCBI WGS metagenome assembly OUNM01 (sample SAMEA3914820, study PRJEB12502) | metagenome | biome: forest; material: soil | place: USA | collected 2012-03-12 | depth 0.3 m | reverse complement strand
GGGAGATGGGGGGTGGGGAGGAGGGAGGGTTGGAGGGGATGTTGAGAAGGTTTGAGGAGGAGGAGGGGCCTGCGAAAGGGGAGGTTTGATGGGTTTGATGGAGGGTTTGGTTCGGGTTGAAGAGGTTTTGAGCTGGCCATCTCAAGATGAACTGGATACGGAGTACTCCGGCAGACAGAGGGGTGTCAACGGGACGATTTGCCAAGAGCTCCGATCACACCCTACGGAGCAGGGGAAAGACCCCCGTTCACGGACCTATCAGAGGCACGGGCCGGAAGACGACAGAAATATATTATTGGAAGAGGCTGGAGCGGAGATGGGCTTATTCTGTACCACCTGGTGACTATCCTCCTAGTCCAGGCTCAACTGTTCATGATAGCGTCGACAACTGTTTCCTCGAGTTTCATACAGAATATTCGCCGCCGCGGATAGATCATGTTTGAGGCTGGGCGAGCCGCGCTTCTCGCGAGGTGCGAATGGCGACCCTCGTCTGAGCCCGACTGGCTGGGCTACATCGAAGCGTGGTGGGCGGCTGACGAAGGTATTTCATTCTCAACAACCCCTTGTCCAAGAGTATGGCTGATGATGAATTGACTCTCCAGACGGGGATACGTTGCTGAGCACGGGACACTACCACTACCGCCGAGGGTTCTTGAACGACAACGAACTGGACGATTGGATCAACCAGAGGCATCCGTTTGCGGCCCCTCGGTACTCGTCGGTGTGGCCGGAGGTGTGGCTGAGCGGCAGATTAAGTTGTATTCGCCTGTTGATGTGTGAAAGGTTGGGTTGGCAACCACCCGAGTTCCCCATGAGCCAGAGGTCGTTCGCCCAGGTGGAAAAGGCGTTTGGGCTCCCACGAGCTACGCTTCCCTTGATATGCCGCAGCACGGGAATGGAGTACTTCAAGCTGGGCTACGGTGGCCGGGAGGGCAGCCGTCAGTCTGTGCCGTCTACTGTCTGTAAGTCCGGTCACACGCTGCTCAAGCAAGCGAAGTAGTCCGGAACTGACATTTAGAAGCCGTTGTGATCAACTACCCTCAAATGTTCCAGCTCGGGAACCTTGGATTCTCCATGACTCACTCCCTCGATTCGGGTAACACCCTGGCTTTCATGCACGGCTGGAGCGTGCTCAAGCAACGCAACGTTGTGACAGGGAGAGAGATGATCTCGCACGGCGAGAGGATGCACAAGTTGTTGGAGCCGTCGATCTCGCTGTAGAGACACCCACTGCTGCTGCCGACTCTGCTTTTTCAAGAACATCTGTTCCGGTGCGAAGAATTCATCTGGCGGGATCTGTCTCCCCAGATCCGAGGCATCGAACGGGACCTTGGCATAACGAGATCAGGACGTCTCTCGGGTACCAAACACGCGGTCTCCGAGGAAATACGGGAGCTGCTCACTGATGATGAGCGGCGCATCCAGATCACCTCGGCGGTCAACACCACCTTGACTGACACCATTACCTTTGCTAGCGTTCTAAGTTGGGACGAACGCCTAGGCGACTTCATCAAAAAGGCAGACAGGGAGTTGCATCACTACTATGAAGGTGCCGGTATCGATCTCGGCGTCGTCAAGGAGCTCGAGGCGGCCATCGACCTTTTCTCGAGCGAGGCGGCATCGACGCTCGCGTATGCTGCCGGAATGAGATCCCGACTTGAAATGCAGCTCAATGTAGTATGTCTGCTTTGCAGTATCCCAGAGCTTGATGGGATCAAGTTGTGACTGACCAACCGAAGCTCTACAGTTTCGTGGCTCAAGCAGGAAACGACCTCAACTCCCGCATCGCCGCCACGACGGGTCTCGACAGTGTAGCCATGAAGGCTCTGGCTTTCGTCACGACTGTGTTCTTACCGCTTTCTTTTGTTGCTTCGCTCTTGAGTATCCCGATGTTCGACTGGCAGGCGTCCTCGGAAGACGGCTCCTCGGACCAGACTGTCGTGTCGAGCCGGTTCTGGATTTACTGGGTCGTTTCGGTTCCGTTGACGGTAGGGCTGTTCGTGGGCTGGAACTTCTGGTGGAAGCGTCAGAAGGTGCACTACGCTATGGAATATCCGCAGGCCCTGCGAGGAGCGGGGGAGGTGAAGCCTCGTGTGAAGGATGTCTAGACCGCCCGGCTGGAAGAATATCCCCATGCGATGAACTCACAGGCCTGTAGTGAAGGCAACCAATGTTCTTGCAATTGAAGGAATCAAGTCGTGATAAGATGCATCCAAGGGCGCGCGTTCAGGCTTGCGAGGACGAGGCGATGAGGAGCAACACAGAAAGGGGATCCGAGCAAGTGAAGGGGGGGCGAACGGACCTAGGTTGCATGACTTCTGGTGTTTCACCTCCTCCGTCCAGAACAACCACAACTATAATAGATCACCGCTTACACATCTCAGATCCAACGCACCCATCTGCAATTTGATCCGTATGTTATGTTCAGCTTGCTCAATCTTCGGCGCTAGGTCATAGTTGGCGTCGTGCAGGCGGACATGCTAAGAGTCTCCGCATAACATGAACCTTCAGCTATGCAGACCTGTAGACCTTCACCCTTCAGCGAGGCTTGGTGCAGAACTGTGCATCCTATGGGCGGGGTCGGGTTTGTCTGACTGGTTGGAATGCCTGCTGCATCCGCTTCACAGGCCCGCATTGGGTTGCTCTGCGTCCTCGACTCCGCATCGGGCCGTCACGGTTCAGCTCTTGGCTTCGTTATGAACTCCACCGTCGTGGTGTGTGCCGGGTGTGCCGAGGACATCCCACGAGGAGCAGAATCAAGGGTCGTTGCCAGGGGCATCTCCGGGCAGGTATATAGATTATAGACAACTGGGCCGTCGCACGTCAACCCAGACCCGGTCCTTCATTAACTACTCCTACCTTAGACTAGCAACCCACCCGCCCATTCTGCAGCAGACGCTCCACATTGTCACCATGCATTTCAGCAGTACGTCAAAAAACATCCATCTGGACCTTGACGGGGGGTTCTGGCTGTGCTGCGAGATCCAGTCAGCACTCCCCGATATGGATGGTGAGCCGAGGTGGAACAGGGCCAGATTTCCGCTTCACGACCATTTCAGCGTGTTGAGCGACACCGTCTCGACGCTGCGGTATGGCGGATCGGGATACTCGTTGCTGGACCCGAACCACTTGGATAGGGACCATGTGGTTCTGACCGGCGGCACGATACTCCGGGCGAGGGTCAAGTCCACACTGGGCCACTGGATGGACACAAGCATGTGCCTGGATTTCTTCCTGACAAACATGGGCGGCATGCTCGTGTGCAGCGAGCCGTACGTTGCCAGTGGTCTCTCGAGCCGTCTTCGCCGCTCCAGACTGACGGTTCTGTAGGTCTGAATATCTCAGCGACACCGCCACCATGATTCGAGTTTCGCAGGTGTGGAACGGCCACACTGATCATTGGGAGGTGCCGTTCACCGCGCTGTGCATTGGCCACGACGGCCAGCTGCACCCAGCCAGCATCGACTTGAGCCTGCACTACGTAAATGACAACGGCCTGTGGAAAAAGAAGAAGAATGGACATTTTGGAGATACGGCTAAGGACGTCTGTTTCTATTCCGCACTTGGTCAATTCAGATGCTCGCTCAAGAGCCACGGGAGCTGGGGCGCCCCCATTGCGGTCAACTTGTACCAGGAGGTCCGCAATGTCGATGGCCAGTTGACCATTGACGACCCGTAAGGCTTCTAGCTTCATTGGACCCCGGATGTGCCCAGCCGGACGATCATGTCTTGCCCACTGACCGAGTGTAATGGCGTAGGGCCGGGTTCTGGGATGCGAAGGGGGCATTCTTCCGGATTCTCGAGGAAATTCCCGTTCTGGGCTATGCCGTGGCGGTGGCAGACTTTGCGAGGGGTGATCCGGCAAGTCTCTCCTCATCTGTTCGAGGCATTGTGCTACACATGCTGACGCGAACAACATGGACGCAGGACGAGGCTCATCGTGCCGTCGCCGAGTGCACGCTCTCGACCATCGCGGCGGTCGCGTGCTTTTTTGCGACGACGCTCCTGGGGCCGGTGGGCGCCTGTTTGGCCGCCGCCGCCATCAACACGGGCGCCATGCTCGCCAGGGAAGGCATGAAGGCCAACATGGGCGAGCCCAGCTTCTTCACGAGGTCGGTGGGGGCGGCCATGGCAGGCTTCTTCTTCTCGGAATTTCTCGTCATTGCGGGAGCCGGCCTTGATTCTCTCGTCGGGTCCTACATGGACATGGTGGCAGAAGAGTTTGTCGCTTCCGCCATCGATGGTATGGTGGTTGATGTGGGCCTATGGGGCGGAAAGAAGGCGTTGAAGACTCTCACGAACGAGGAGTTCAAGTTGTGAGTCTTTGCAGCACTGCGTGCCTGCGGTCTCACGAGCCGCTGCAAGTTCGGCATCGCTAATCTGTCTATCAGCTTGATGAACACGGTCCTTGACGTCGTGAAGGACGGAGGTACTCTCGAGGCAGCCCAAGCTGAAGTGGACGCCAGGATTCAGCAATGGTTTGAAGGTGGGTTTCAGATCTCAGGCTCTGCGAATCGATTACTGGGGTTGGAGGCAGTAGCACATTAACACGGCAGCAGAGACACAAACCCCCGACTTCAAGAACCGAATCAGAGCGGAGATGACCGCTCTCGGATACACATGTGAGATTCCTTTGGTTCCTTCGAGTGGCATCGGAACATGGAATGGCTGACCGCTCACACAGGGGACGACCAAACGATCGTGGACGACATCTATCAAACCGCTGTGGCCAAGGACTTTGAAGGTACGATGCGGCGCCCTCCCGACACCGAGACGCATCACACTCACCTCATCACAGATGAACGGCGACTCCAAAACACCATTGTCACGGCGGTGGCGCGAATCATCCCGGACTGTAATGCCGAATCCCCGTGAATCATGATGCGAACCGTGCTGTCTCCCTTACTTACTCGTCACCAGATTCATGGACACTCGAGAGCACGATCAGAGATACGATTGTAGCGGACGGCTATCAACGTACGCGGCGCTCTGTCTAGGTCGACGAGGGAGCAATGAGGCTAATTACGTGGCAGTCACGGATCAGTTAGTCAACAAGGTCCAACCCGTCGTGAAGAAGTATGTCTATCGCAGTGAGTCCCTCCCCAAGCCGTCCATCTACCACACGGACAGCCGCTTAATCGCCGACATATAGAACACAATGACCTCGTGAAGAGGATCACACAGTGCCTGCAGACAATGGCCCTAGGTCAGTCTTCGCCACTGCCATGAGATGAATGGACGCCCCCTGGCGCGCACCTGTGCTGACACGCATTCCGCCATAGGGGATCCAGTTGCAGTCCGGAACATCAAATTGTCCATCACAAGAATTGGTTACACATGTGAGCGGTGGGACGCGTGAACAGGCTTGGGGATACACTAACGCTTCAACAGATACTAACACCTTGGTAACCAAACTGTTGGACATGGTGCCCGCAGACGAGCAAGGTACAGAATTTTCGGATGCCGTCCCAACTAAAGGACTAGACGGCTTATGAGTTTGGCAGGCGTGAGGCTCGACGAGGCACTGAAACGGATTTTTGACGGCTTTCCCGTCGCAGGTAAGACTGCTGGCACACTGGACCTAAAAACTTTGGGTGTTAACATAGGTGATCACGGCACAGATCGGAATTTGCTAGACCCCGAGGTTGGACAGGCAATCCATGGTGCGGGATTCTTCGGTATGAGCACACTGTTTCCGGCTACAAGTCAACTGTATGGCTACCACCTAACGAGAATATAGAGCAAGCCGGCGATCGGCAGAAAATTGAGGACGACTTGATCCAGAGTGGATTCATCTATGACGGTAGGAGTTCTCAATATTCGCCTCAAATGGAGGGATACCAGACTAATCCCCGTCTAGACATTGTCAATCTCAGGTTCCAGCTGGGCAAACTAGTGCACAAATACTGTTCTATTCATCATCGCATATTGCCGTAGGGGACAAAGTTGAGATAGGACTGCCCGACGTTGCAACGCGTTTAGTGAGAGTGGTAGAGCAATGGATAGCGAGTTGGTAACCCGGGGATAGCGAGTTGGTAACCCGGGGATAGCAAAGTCTGCTAACGTTAATATCTAGCTTGATTCCGAGTGGCGGCCACCTGCTACGATACGCGTGCTGGTTGTGAGATTATCAAGTTCTTACATACGTGCCATCAACCCCTGAACCTCCCCTCCAGGAGAGCCACCATCTGCTCTAGTTCAGCTACAACATTCTCGTACACAGCGCCTTGCAATTGTGGCTTGCTGAGATCGCCACCCAATCCGAAGTCGCAATACAGGCATTTGGCCGTCAGATCGTCATAGCGAGGTCCGAGCCGCGAGGGAGTTCCCGCTTTCTCGCGTATCAAGACCACATCACCCGCATCCAAGGCCTCCCACCGCCCGATCTGGAGCAGCGCGGCGCCTAAGTTGTAAATCGTGGCATTTCGAATGCCGAAATACATCTGCGCACGAGCATCGTCTGACGCTGTGGTGGAGATCTGAGTCTGAACTTCTGTCATGTCTAACCTGTCTCCCTTGGGAGCAAGTTTGGCGTCGATGTGAAGGGTAGCCAGGGAGACAGAGAGCTCGGCATCCACGTCAAAGTAGGAAATGTCAGAGAGGGTCCAGTTCCCACGCCACCAGGGGGTGGAATGGTACTGGAGCATCGATCGGGCCAGACGAAGGGCCAGTCGAAGCTGCTCGTTGACAGAGATGCTCAGACTTTCGCTCGGGTCCAGGATGGAGGCTAACGTCGTTGGGGACCGCCGCCGATTTTGAATCGCAATGCTTTCCCGGTCTAGAGCGGTGAGCAGTTGGTGAGTGAGGTTGTCGGCAGACCGCAAGTAGCCAACGCAGCCCTCCTGCCTTGATCGATGGAACTCCTTGCCGCATTCAAACACGTGCTGGCACATATCCTTGGCCTGGCAGAGGTTGCGGGACAATATTGCCGTCGCTTTTTGACACTCGGCTACCTTCCCGGCGGGAGACTGGTCAGGGGAATCCGTAAACCGGACCCTACGTTTCTTGGCTGGTGGTTCGACCACATTGGAGAACGCTGCGGCGGTATCTGGCGCGGGAAGACCAATGTCAACCCATGAGAGCTCCTCAGATTGGATGCGAAGAAATAGCAAGCTTCTGCATATTGTGAGCATCAGGCGCGCGGAAGACACAAGGAAAAACGTACTGTTGCCGAAGGCTTCCTGAGATGGATTCGTATTCCAGGATCATCCGAAAGTTGACGGAGTTGTCCGAGGCATGTGTGTCGAGGAACAACTTTGCCTTATGAGTCGAGTGCACGCCGTTAGAGTTGAGACATGACCATGTATTGGTGAGCGTCTCAAGAAAAGAGGCCGAGTGCCGGGCAACCAGGTCATATGTCCGGGGTAGAGCTTTCCTCTCCTTTACATATGCCGTTGGCTTTTGAAATTCCTTGGCCGACTTTCTTAGTCTCTTGAAGTCGAACACTGATTCTTTGAGTGATTGTATTCCTTCGTCAAGGCTTGACTTTTTGGAAGCAACCCCTATCGCGCGATGGGCTCGGTTGCGGGCAATGGTGAGCTGAAAATATAAAATTAGCCCCAACTTCCAATTCAGGCTCTGATGGTTGCGACAACACTTCTAGGGCCGAGCTCACTTTGCCGTAGCTCAACTCTTCATCCGAGTCCGCTTCCAGCTTGCTCAGTTCATGATCAAACTTGGCGATTTGATCACAGATCTGCTCAGCCACTTGTTTGACCTCAGCATGTTTCTTCCCAAGAAAATGTCGTATTTGATCGTCCAGGTCGGCCGACGCCCAGTGTTCGTGATTGTAGTCGTCAAGCATCACGGCAGCGAGATCAGGGTCAACGGCCGCGTTGTGGAGGAGCAGCTGGGACTCATCTCGGAATATTGACACCTGTGTTCTGAATTTCTTGCGGAAGCGGGACAGTTCCGTGTCGTGGTGCTTGAGCAGCTTGATCTTGGATTTCGCAAGTTTGGCTCCCTTGAGTGCTCCAACGCAAAGCGGCGCGATGCCTAGCGCGAGCGAGACGGGGTCCATGATTTCGAATTGGGATTGTGTCCGAGCGCTAGAAGCTTGGTGGTGGGATTGTGGGAAGAAAGTCGAGACCCTCAGAGCACGAGGCAGTCTCGTCGCGCAAGGAGGCTCTAATTACCCCTCCCATGGAATGTGGCTTGGTGCAGCTGAGCCCCCTGCATTGCCGTTGCCGCTGCCCTGCATGTCTGGGCCGGTCTGACTTTGCGGCTTCGTCTCCAGCCCCCAACCTTGCGCCTGATTCAGCTTCCCAGCACACCAGCCTGGAGCCATCCCACATCCTTTCATCCCGACAGCATCGCCATTTGCTCGGATCAAATTGTCATGGACAGCGGAATCGAGAAATGGCAACACTCGGTATCGAGTGATGTGCCCATCGGGTCTTCCTCTTCCCGGCACGATGGCATTGCCTCGCGTCTGGCGACGGCCGCCACGGACTTCTTCGGGCTTCTTCTCGAGCATGCTCGCCCTCACACCTCCTCAGACCTGCTTCGTGCCCTTGAGCGAGAATATGGCTACTTACAACTCTGGTGTGACGGATATAGTGTGCTCTCTGGCGAGCTCGATGCTGTTCTTGCCGAGTCTAGGAGGCTCCGGCTTGCCACTTACCGCTTGCTCGTGAGCGTTTGCCGTACGCTGGCAGATCGTAGGTCTGACGAGACCCATTTCCACTGGAGCAGTCCGTTAACCAGTACCTGTGCCGAAGGAATCGCCGTAGCGCTACCTCCTAGCCTGGACGCCAGTTCTCAGCACAATCTCAAGGCGAAAGCAGCCGTGCTTGGAGACCTCGCTACCGAGATCTCTGTTTCGGCCACTTACGGCGCTGAGGACAGCGATTTGGGTAGCGACTCAGGAAGCGACCCAGGAAGCGATTTCTGGGCTGGCGTTGGAGACGATGCGGTGCACGATATCATCGAGGACCTTAGCACTGACATCCAGTGTCTTGTGGATTTGGGCTCGAGGTTCAAGGAGCCGATCCGAGACAGACCAAGCAAAGAGGTTGCAGCTCTGCCAACACAAGTCTCAGAATGGGATCCATCAAAGTCCATGGCTGCTCGGATTCGCCATCGCTACCCAGATGGAGATCATGCTTTTATCGAGATACAGGGGCAAGTGAACTGGGAGAGACGCCAGCGGCTCTACGCATCAAAAGAGTCGAGCGCTCGAGATCCACAACGGTCCATCCAGACAGCGGGGACGCTTGTTGCGTCCGAGTTTCATGACTCGGGGCTGGGAACCTCAGTTGCGACACCGAGCTCATACGCTGAAACGGTCCTTTCCTATCATGGCACAAAGGGTGGATCGATCAAGATTCCGCCGGTTCCGGCTGAGGGACTTGAGGGCAAACCTTTTGCGTGCGACATTTGCGGCCGTCGGTGCCAGCTTCCCGCCTCGAATTGGAAGTCATTTTGGAAGTATGAGCCGCTGCCCCCTTCGCAGACATCTTGCCCTTTCCCAGCACCCATCTCGCCCGAGTGCTAACCAACCCGCTCAGAAAGCATGTCCTGTTTGATCTCCAGCCGTATGTTTGCGTCGTTACACACTGCGCCTTTAGCGGCAACCCATTTACAGACAGACGGGCGTGGTCACATCACCTGGATCTGGAGCATGGCTTTGACGACCCTTTGAAGAACTTGGAATGCCCCCTATGCCTGGAGCACCTCGTTGGCCACGAAAAGTTACCCCATCTGGCACGACACTTGGAGGAGATCTCGTTGACTATCCTCCCAGCGAACGCGGAAGAATCGGACGACAATAGATCAGACGCTGACGAATGGGACGATGTCGAATCGGTATACGCCAGATCGGACGTAGACTCCGAGGATGAACCTGAGGAGGACGAGCTCACGGGCGAACTCGAAAACCCGGACGGTTCTGGTGACAATGCTGCAACCGGCTCTACCCAACCTTCTCGCGAGTTTGTCTGCCAGATTTGTGGGGCCGTCAAGGACTCGCTCGATAAGTTCAAGTGAGTATACCACTCTCGCCAAGCTTTTGTGTGTGCAAAACTCACACTATCGCAGGGTCCACCGGAGGTACCACGACCGGCCGTGGCCCTGCCAGCGTCCTGGGTGCGAGCGGAGTTTCGGTACCATTACACACCTGAAGCGCCACATTGAGGACAAGCACAGCCAGACCCGCAAGTTCTACTGCACCCAGCCCGAGTGCAAATACTCGAGGCAGGGCAGCAAATCCTTCCCTAGGAAAGATAACTGGAAGAGGCACATGATGAACAAGCACGCCATCGACCCGCAGACTGTGACCGAAGACTATATGGACCACCCCGTGACGGACGAGGATTGAGATTTTGACATTGACCGGCCCGAAAGATACACTCGCGAAGCACTTCGCAAACGCTATCATGAGCAAGAGACATTAGCTTAAGTTCCGATGCATCTGGACCCCAAGAAGCAGCAGTGCCTGCACTATCCTACGTTCAACGCCGTGTGTATTTATAGGCGGATCTTGTCCATGGTGTCTGTTTCCGATTCAAACTCCAGCGACGCTTGGAGGCCCCTTTTGACATTGACCGGGAAGCGGAAAGCTGCCATGGGAGGCTGTGGGGCAGGGACACCGTGACACCCGTGCTGCTCGAGCTGGCGTTGTTCGGGGTTGGAAGGGTCCGTTCAAGTTTCGGCTTGATGACCGGAGGCACGAAAGAATCGCAGACGATCAGAGTCTTGTAGAAGGAAAGATCAAACAATATCACGTCCATCATCGGTGACGGATACGATATATTTTCACACTGGGAAAGAAGCATTCCCGTCGCCCACCGTTTTCTACGCCCCGATCGGCTTGGTATACAAATGCCCACCGCTCCTTACAACGGAAACAGGATCATCTTCTTGATCCTGGCTGAAGAGTTCAGCGCAGCAAGCGGGTCAGAGACAGTACCTAGTATCTTGGAGCAAGTACCGTATGCAGCGCCGTCGTCTTTGAACCTTGCAAACAGTTTGTCTTGTACCCGTTGGAGCCGGCTCTATTCCAAGAGAGACGGCTAGGTACCACTTATGTCCCTGCCAAGTGACGATTGGCAGAGCTTTTATGGGGATATTGATTCACACGACGGAGGCATAGAGGGATGCATGGCAGAGGTCAAGGAGGGCATTTAGGCTTGCTCTGTATTCTTACCTACCCTAGGTACCTCCTTGTCTCTTGAATAAACACTAGTAGAAAAACGTCCAGATCCGACATTGGCTTCCCTCGTAGTGTTGCGAACGTGCGAGCCAATAATCACCGGTCTTCCATTCCTCCGTCTTCTTGATCTCTCCATCCCTGTGCTGTGAGGCTTGTTTTGCAAGCCAAGTTCCAAGTTCCGGAGCTAAGCCACCGGCTTTCGGCACTCATGCTGTTTCCCGGGACAGGGCCCATCGCAAGGTCGGGTAGATCACAGGGTCTTTCCCCGCTACGTCAGCCAAGCCTGTGCCAAGCGATCGGCATTGATGACGCGGAAGCGGGTGCCGTGCCGGTTGCAGGGGTTGAATGCCGTCGGTGGGCCTGACAAGTGACAACACCTCCGACGACAGCCGGTGCGAGATAAGTGGAAAAATCATCCACCACCATCTTCGCGAGTTCGGTCCAGATTCCCCAGCTTTTGGGATTCATCAAAACCCGGGGCGACCCGCAAAATACGCCCTTCTCCTGAATGCAGAAAGTCGGGGAAGTCTCGGCCTGCAGAGACACCGCACACCGCATCTTTCGTGACCACCAACACCCCGCACACAGCAGGGTGACGTTGTAGGATCATCGCTGCCATAAGATGCGGAGAGACCCTGCTGCACCACTGGCCGTTCGCCCTCGAGCCAGGTTTCCGCTCCAGGGCGGCACAGATGCCTGGACGGCCCGACTCGTCAGGTCTTGGTTCGACCCCAGTGATCTACATCTAAGCTCCACCTTCCTGATGAAGACGGGGGAAGATTAGGTGTGGAAAGATGGTGGCGATCGCTGCGCGCTGGGGCTTTTCTGTGGCAAGTGCATGTGTGCGAGTGTGCAAAGTGGCGGAGCCGCAGTAAGGGGCATCGAATGACATCAGGGGGTTCTGGGCCAAATCTCGCCTTTTGTTGACAGAACGAAAGGGCCATTCTGGGGCTGGAACACGACAAGCAGCCTCTTGTAGGGGAATGGTGTAAGACGAGAAGCCTCTTGTGGCTCGTGGGGGCGGAGTTGGGCAGCCTCTTGCGGGTGGAGTTGTGTAAGACGACTCGGCGAGCAGCCACTTTGTGGGGTGGTGGTGTGGCGCTGCCTCGCACTCGGAGGAGGGGCCCGGCTCACATGCGGACATGCATGCATATCATGGCAGGCCTGGCAGAGATGGCCGGGTTTAAGGTCTAAGTATTAAGGCAAGCCGGCTCCCACGTTACATCTGGGCATCATGCTCCCCTCTTTCCCTTACGCTCCAGAAGATCCCGCCATCACTGAAACAACCTTAAAGGAGAGTCAGAGTCTCGACTCACTCACGTGTGTCAGAACCATCTGGAAGCAACAATGTCCTCGCTCGCAGCCAAGGCGGACGGCGGGAGCTCGGACAGCGTCCCCCGGACCAACGATCAGTTGTACGAGCCTCTATTCCTTTATCCCAACAAACTTCTGCTGACGTTGCTTCCCGGTTTAACAGCAGCGAGACCAAAGGCAGTTCCGGACAACACCTCGAGAAGGGGGTATCACACCGAGAACATGTCGATCTCAACCGAAACCTCGAAGCCAGGTGAGACACGGTTGCTACCCACTGTCTAGCTCATCGAAACTCATGTGGGTCTGCAACTAGAATTAAAAATCCTCTCGAAGGCATCTCGAGAGATGAGCTCATGAGCCGTGTTGAGGTCTTCGCCCGAGAGAAGGGCTTGACCGAGCACGTTTCCCTGCTCCGAAAGGGCGCTCTCGTGGCACAGAACCCTAGCGGCTATGACGAGATTGATGGCCCCGAGTCTCTGAACGATGCTGAAAAAGATGCCCTCCGCACCGAAGTCGAACACAAATGGCGTCTACCGATGAGGTTGTTCCTGACCATCGCAACCTGCTCCATCGGCGCCGCTGTCCAGGGCTGGGATCAGACCGGCTCCAACGGCGCAACCATTTTCTTCCCCGACGTCTACGGCATTGGAGGAACTTCCACTCGCGATAAGATGCTGGTCGGCCTCATTAATGCCGCCCCCTATATCGGCAGCGCCTTGATCGGCTGCTGGCTTTCGGATCCCATCAACAATCTCCTCGGTCGCCGCGGCGTCATCTTTGTATCGGCTCACTTCTGCATCTGGCCTGTCATCGGTTCCGCCTTTTGCCACAACTGGCCGGAGCAGCTGGCTTGCCGCATTCTCATGGGCGTCGGCATGGGCGTCAAGGCCTCCACCGTGCCCATCTACGCAGCCGAGAACGCGCCCGCCAGCATCCGCGGCGCGCTCGTCATGTCCTGGCAAATGTGGACCGCCTTCGGCATCTTCCTCGGCACCGCCTTCAACCTCGCCGTCTTCAACACGGGCGACATCAACTGGCGGCTGATGATCGGCGCGCCCTTTATCCCCGCGGTCCCCCTCGTCTGCCTCATCTACTTCTGCCCCGAGTCACCACGCTGGCTCATCAAGAAGAACCGCTACCCCGAAGCCTGGAAATCCATGGCCAAGCTCCGCAACCACCCCCTCCAAGTCGCTCGCGACATCTTCTACATCCACTCGCAGCTCGAGCTCGAGTTCCAGCTCCTCAACAACAGCTCCTACGCGAAGCGCGTCGTCGAGCTCTTCACGGTCCCCCGCGTCCGCCGCGCCACCCTCGCCGCCTTCACCGTCATGATCGCCCAGCAAATGTGCGGCATCAACATCATC
>OUNM010317875.1_pt1 | contig 13835 bp, 6 predicted proteins | sample 1769961 | NCBI WGS metagenome assembly OUNM01 (sample SAMEA3914820, study PRJEB12502) | metagenome | biome: forest; material: soil | place: USA | collected 2012-03-12 | depth 0.3 m | reverse complement strand
TGGACGCTGCGACAAAGGAGGATTGGAGAAGGCCGGGGACATTCTAGAGGCGTTACTGGATATTTAGCCTGGAGTTCATGGGTGCATATGAGGCGTTGGGCAGGATTTCTACGGCCGCACTGGGTTGCTTTTGGACGACTGATGATACAGGGATCTACTTACTCTGTAGCAATGACACACAAAAAGATTTGGGTTGACAGGACGGAGGATTATCTCCTGCATCGCCTGGCGTTGCATTCCCCCGCTTCCCGCATCTCCTCCGAGTCTCCGGTTTATCTCCTGCGGGGCCGGCGTTCATGCATTCACCCACTCGGTGTGGGGTTGGTGAGCTCATACAACTCCCGCCCGTCCGCTGACAGTAAGGAACGGAACGGAGTACAAGAAAGGAGGGGGATTGAGGGGTGGGGGATCGTATAAAGTGTCGGATATTCGAAACCCCTCATACGAAGGGCAGGCCCATCCACCAGCCTCATCAACGGACGCATCTACAGACTCACTTTCCCCGTTTAGGGACACAACAACAAGCTACAAGAAGACAAAGACAAAACTAACATCTCGCCAACTATCACAATGGCTCAACCACGCCCCCGTCGCGACTCTATCATTGCAATCGCAGCGCAGCAGGCGAACCTTGCTTCCCTCGACGTAAGTCACACCAATAAACACCCCAACCCAGCAAACAACCACACCACTCCGAACCCCCACAGGCCGAACACCCCTGACAAGCCTCCCAGTCCTCCATCATCCACCGGCTCCCGAGCTTCTCCCAAAAGCTCTTCGAGGCCAAGACGCAGCGCCGGCTCACCTTCGAGGCCATCGCCGAGCACCTGGGCCGCAGCGAGGTGGCCGTGGCGGCCATGTTCTACGGGCAGGCGCAGGCGTCGCCCGAGGACGCGGCCAAGCTGACGCAGCTGCTGGGCCTGTCGGCCGAGTCGAGCATCGCGTCGCAGATGATGGGCTTCCCGGACCGCGGCCGCGCGGGGCCCATGCCGCCGGTCGAGCCGCTGATCTACCGGCTGTACGAGATTGTGCAGAACTATGGGTATGCGTTCAAGGCGGTGCTGAATGAGAAGTTTGGGGATGGGATCATGAGTGCTATTTGCTTTAATTCCAAGGTGGAGAAGGAGGTGGATGAGAATGGGGCGGATTGGGTCGTCATTACGCTCAGGGGGAAGTGGTGAGTGCTTTCCTTCTCCACACACACGCCCACACACACTTTCTCTCTCTCTTCTTGGGTTCTCCCAGGCTCTTCCAGGGTCTCTCCGACTCCCTGCCTCTCTTGGACCCTCTTCTCTTAGTCTTGCCGGGTCGGTCTGCATTTGATCGTGCTCGGTTCCGGGTTGTGGCCGCTGGCACTCTGTCCCTCTCCCTGTGATTCGCTCTTCCCGCCCCTTTCGCCAGCCTCGACACATTGGGACGCATTTGCTGATTGCCGAGTGCCCAACTAGGCTGCCTTTCTCCCGTTTCTAGACCGGCTGCTGTCGTGGACGTCAGGGTTCGGATGGGGGCCTTCTTTCAAGGGTCGTCGGCGGGACGGGGGTTGAAAGGATGCTGTCGGATGGTATCTTCGAGGCCGTCGTGTCCGAACGGCAAACACCAGTCATTCCTCCCTTCACCGGCTGAGGGGTTCGATTTGATTGATTTCATGTCAGTGGGGGCTGTCGAGTCGATATTCTTTGGGCTCGAGGCTGGGCGGCACATGACAAACAAGGGGCGGGATCAACAATACTAAGGGGTTCAGGGGTAACAATACTAAGCTCGACGCCACCACGCCCCCTCCCTCAACGGTCTGCTCAACGGCCTGCAATCACTGCAGGGTCTTTGCATTTCTTAGTCTATCCTAATCTGCAATCAAAGAAGCTCCTGACTTCAACCCCTTGATGGCCCGCGATTGCCACGTTGTGCCTGTTCCATGTTTGTTCTCGAAGCCTTCCCCTTTGGCTCAGCGAGGACGCCGCGCCCTTGACCCTTGAGCAACAATACTAGGGAAACAATACTAAGCTCTCTTCCGCCTCTTCACCAAGGTGAACAGTCTATTTTGGGGTGTTTGTCTGTCAGAACTCCAAAGCGAGGGATGTCAAAGAATGCGACAAGGGCCGCGAGAACTGAGAAGCTGTTGCTATTCTCCCCCTTGCCGGACAGCGGAAGGATGAGTGTTCGGAAGGAGAAAGAATAGCAACAGGGACTCGATAGGCTGCCAAAACAGTCCTCGGATATGGACTCGTCGACCTCGAGAAAAAACTATAAGAAACCGCTCCTCCGACCGTCTCGAATCCAACTTCTCTCTCATCATCAGCTCACGCATCCACATCTACATTCACACAAACAACTTCAGCTTTTTCAAGCAACCCCCCCCCCCAACAATCAACATGCCTTCCACCACCCAGACCAAGGTCCCCCAGACCTCCACCCAGCTCCAGAACGCCTACTGCGTTGTCATGTAAATGACAACCGGGGGATTCCCGGTTCGGGCTTCGTGACGAGCACCATCTCCTGCCTCGACCATCAACCACCACAAGAGGGTCCTCTCAGTCCTCTTCCCGGCAACCCACAGTCAAACGCCCTTCTCTCAGCCCTCTACCACCAGACCGGTCCTCCGAACCCCGCCAGGACCCGCCTGCCAGCTGAGCCGCAGAAGACTTTGACCCAGGAGACGATGCCTCGTCACGCTTGACACCAACCACCCTTTCGTCAACCAGCCTCACCAAACCCTTCCACGCCACCGCCCACCCACAACCTCCACACACCAAACCTCAGTTCCTTTGTTTCGCTTCTTGGACCGACCTGTTCTCAAACATCACGGCCGCCGGCACCAACACCCAGCAACATTTCTTCTTTCTTTTCCCTTCTTGCAGAACACTCTTTCCCTCTCTCGACGGACAGACCTCTCAGCTCTGTGCAACAACAAGACACAACACCACACACCAACAACACAGCACCCATTTTTTCTCTCGTCCATCACCAGCGGGCTATTTCGCGATGTCGTCTGGCTGGTGACGGAGCGGGTGACGAGGAGAATCGCGACCTTCTCGTTCTCACGGGGGCGATGGGGATTGTTTTCTTGATTGGGCTCTTGTTTTGTACACAGCTTCTTGGGAGGGGTGATTCGGGGAGGCTCTGAGAGGAGGGAGGAGGGGCAGGGATGGGGTTGGGTTTTTGGCGATGGTTGGCTTTTTTTTGGTATATGGAGGAGGAAATGGTATATACAAATCGAGGCTGGTTTGACACAACTTTTTTGGGGTTGAATTGTGACTGTGATTGTGACTGTGACTTGATGGGGACGGGAATACCTGACTGAGAGTACCTGACTGAGAGTACCTGACTGAAAGGGGCTCTATCTAGAGGGAAGAAACTCCCGCCTGTTTTGTGTCTGACATTGAGTTCAAGCTCGGTTGAAATCTCGTGTTTGATCTATGAGTGCTCAGGGGTAGCATGGTGCTCTCTCCAAACTCGAGGTTGTAGTGAAGCCATTGACGAGGAGATGAGGGAAAGCAACCTCAGCTTGAGATCTAAGAATGGAAAGTGGTCTATCTCGGTTTCCTTCCCTCCATACCGTGACATGTGGTGTCATCTATTTCCAACTCCTCCCCAGTGATGAAGAGAGAAGACGGGAACCACAGACAGCAGACTGTCACCTCGTCGCATCATTCATAGACACATGATGTGCTGGGGATCGACATCGCCAAACAAACGCCCGCATGGCTCAGTGGTAGAGCGTGTCACTAGTAATGACAAGGTCGTCAGTTCGATTCTGGCTGTGGGCAAATTGAGGTGTTTCTTTCTTTTTCCATGCATTTTTGCTTCGGTTATCTCTAGATTTGGTGTCTTTTGTTCAGTGAAGTGATTCAAGGCTTGAGTGTTTGGTGAGACATGTGAGGAAGGAGGCTGCAGGTTCCCATGCCGTGAAGGGTGTGTGCCTTCTTGCGCTCAAATGACGATTCGAAATCCAGTGCATATGCCTGGGGGTTAGGGTTGAAGCACCAGCATGAAGAGCATGGGCTCAGGATTGGCTCCACCCCGCTTGCTGCATTCTCTTATCTTATCGCTCCATCGCAAAACAAGCCGCCAAAAAAAGTTTCGGCAGGCGCTCCAGAAGCTGCTTCAGAAGCTGCATGCAAGTCCTTGCTCAACCAATTCCAACCATTTGTCCCCACCACCAGCAATTATGGCAAAGAAGGGCGCGACACAGTCTCCCAAGGCAGGGCCCAAGCCTAAGTCTCCCGTCACAAACAACAAGGTCAACAAGCAAAAAGGCGGCAGGAGAAAGTCGAACGAGTCGGTGGCCGCAAAGGTAGTCGAGGACAACGAGGAGGAGTGGGAGGACGAGAGCGACGAGGAGGCGCCCAAGGCCAACGGCAAAACGCTGAAGAGGAAAGCCAGAGATGAGGAGCTCAGCGAGGAAGACAGCGATTCAGAGGGCAGCGACGACGACGATGAGCACGGCGGCATCGATCTCGCGGGGATAGACGACTCCGACTCGGAATCCGAACTCGACTCGGACGGCGGAGCCGAGGATGACGACGAGGAAGAGATTGACGTCGACGACATCGAGGCCGAGGACGAAGAGGACGAGGAGCAAATCGCCGCCGGCACCCGCGTCCGCCAAACAATCAACAACAAGGAGGGTCTGCTGTCCGCCCTGCGGCGCTTCGCCCTCGACACAAACCCCAAAACCGTTCCCTTCGTCTTCCACCAGTCCATAGTCTCGTCCAAGATCACCGAGGAGTCCATCCCCTCCGTCGAGGACGACCTTCAGCGCGAGCTGGCCTTCCTGAACCAGTCCCTCGAAGCCGCTCGCCAGGCGCGCGTGCTCTTGCGCAGGGAGGGCGTGCCCTTCACCCGCCCGACAGACTTTTTCGCCGAGACGGTCCGCAGCGACGAGACCATGCAGAAGGTCAAGGCGAAGCTGGTTGAAGAGGCGACCGCCAAGAAGGCGTCGGCTGAGGCCCGCAAGCAGCGCGACCTGAAGAAGTTCGGCAAGCAGGTCCAGGTGCAGAAGGTCCAGGAGCGCGCCAAGCAGAAGCGCGAGACGCTCGAGAAGATCAACCTGCTCAAGCGGAGTACGTCTTTCCCCTTCCTAATGTCCACACCCCACTCCCCGCTAACTTTTGTCCCCCAATAGAACGGCAAGACGGCGGCTCCTCCGGCCTCGGCGCATCCGAAGCAGCCGACCTCTTCGACGTGGCCGTCGACAACGAACTCAAGTCGGGCGGCAACGGCAAGAAGCGCTCGGCAGGCGACCACGGCTCGTCCGGCGCCAAGCGGCAAAAGAAGGACACCAAGTACGGCTTCGGCGGCAAGAAGCGCTTTGGCAAGTCGGGCGACGCCATGTCGTCAGGCGACCTGAGCTCGTTCAGTGCCAAGCGCATGAAGGACCGTGGCGGGGACCGTGGCGGTCCCGGCGGCCGCGGCCCCGGGGGCCCTGGTGGTGCGAAGAAGGGCCCGAAGCCGCGGCTGGGGAAGAGTCGGAGGCAGGCGGGCGCCGGAAAGAGGTGATTGTGGGGTGGCTGCGGGCGTTTGTAGGAGTGTCTAGAAATGTTGGCGTTGAATGCGATGGCATGATCATTGGCATGGGTTGATCTCATGGCGCTGCTCTGAAGGCTACATAATCACACACCTTCATGGGAATACGGAATTTGTACATGAATTTCCAACTGGCGTGACTGACCGATCAGCCAGGTGAGCCTTCATCATTGGTATTGTGACGAGAACCACACCGGGGTGTTTGTAGTCGACTTCCTTTTCTTATCGATACCTTTGTCCATGAACTCGACAACGACTCGAGACCCAGCAAGTCAAGGCACCGGCCGCGGTCAACAAAGAAGTGCTAGTACTGTATCTTGAATCATCGTCAGGAGTGAACAAAGCGAGCTCACATGGGCAATCGGCGATCGACTTGGCGGCAGGCACACCGGGCTATGGTAGACAAAGACCAGTGATTCGAAGTTTCATTCAGTTCAACTTGCGGTCAAAACAACTTGGTATCGTTAGGCGATCGAGGTCTGCGGTCATCACCGTGTGTCCATACCACAGCGATGCCTCTTCCCCTGTCTCAGCAAAGCCGCCTACGCCCTCCCGGCCACCAAATCCATTACCATCCCAACATCGCCACTAGTCAATCTCGTCTGCATATTTCCTCCCGTCTTTGAAAACCAGTCCTTGACTGGGCTGGTTCCTGCGTTCCGGACACCCACCAAACCACATCCCCTGAGCCGGAGCACAGCGGGAATCGCCTACCACCTTGATCCAGCACTTACTGAACCCCCTCCACATGCCCTCAGTCGACGGGCACTCACCAAGATCCCACCCTCTCTCCTTGAAGAGATAATCGAGCTCAGTCCTCGACTCAAGCCATACCACCCCCAAGCACAATCCCACAAACAACCCAGCGGACAACACACCCTCACACGAGATCGAGTACACCTAGCTACTGGGCAAGAAACTCCATATTCAATGGTCCATAACAGCACCACACCTCACATCACAAACCAGGAACGAACCACAACCAGCCTTCCAAGCAAGTGTGAAAGAGAAAGATCATAAAACGCCGCCCCGTGATTTCTTCTTGCTTACTTGCTTGTTTGCTCTCTTAATCCTTAGACAGCTCCCAGGTATAACCGCCATGCCGCACACAATCAGTCAACCAAAACCAGCAGGCAAGCACTGCGTCAGGTAAGTCAACAACCACCACCCACCTATCCATCCCCCCTACACTCGCCACCTTGGACAGACATCCTCTCCAACAACCCCCAACAACCCAAGAGCACAAGACACACCCACCCAACACACGGGCATGCACACAAGGGAGACAAGACTCAAGAAAACAAACAGACCACTCAGCAAAAGGGAGACAACCAAACTAACCCAAAAAAAGAACATTTCGTTCATCGTTCGTTTCATCCGTTCCTTCGTTCGTTGTTCGTTCATGCCAAACAAAGCTAGCTATGATGTTTCCATGAACTGCCCTGCCTAAAAAAAGAAAAAGAAAAAACGTAACAAAACAAACAAGCCAAGCAACCTCAAACCCAAAACCCAAAAACCCAACATCCTGATTGCCTTGCCTGCCTGCCTTAGAGAAAAAGCTGCATAGGTAGAAAACCAGTTTGACCAAAAAAAAGGACAAGAAAAAAAAACTCGTGGTATCGTGCAACGCCAACCATGCTTCGCGAGGGTGCCATGTGTTTGTTGGCAAGAGATAGTGTTGTGTGTGTGTTCGAGAGAGAGGGAGGAAGAGAGAGAGAGATAAACAGAGGGAATATGCTGCTTGCTTGCTGTGCTGAACTGCTAGGGAGCCACTAAAATAGGATTCTTTGGCCAGTAGAGTAGACATTATGGAATACGCCATGCAGAGACTCAATGCGTGAAATGAGTGAGTGTGTGTGTGATGTGTATCCCGGGGAAGGTGGATGATGGGAGGGAAGAGAGAAAAACAAGAACCGGGGGGTATCAATAAAACGACCATCAGTCCCAACTGCGGCTTCGTTCGCGACGCGAGTTTCCCATCCCCTGATAAACAATCATTGTGTCGCCGCGATGCACCAGTGACGGTGGAAGGCCCAGGCGCTCTTCTGGCACTCCTTGCTGCAGTACTTGGTCCGTCGGCAGCGGCGGCACTTGGCAAACTGGCGTGTGAACTCCTCCCACTTGCCGCACTGGTAGTAGGCGCATTGCCGGATGCCTCCCCTTGTGTCGTCTTTGCGGCACAGGTTCCTCATGACCACTCCGGCCCAGTACTGCATGTCGGTGCTGTGGTACCTAACCGTAAACTTCTCCACGAGCGGGAAGATGTTCAGGTCGTTAGGCAGGCAGTACTCCTCCTCGGCGCCCTCGTCCTCCTGCTCCAACTCGGCCTCGAGGCCGGCCGGGTCGACGCCGTCAAGAAGCTGGATCTCCCGCCCAATCTTGAGCTTGGGAACGAGGTGGCTCCTCTGGAAGTACTTCCTCAAGTTGCAGTACTTGGAGACATATGCCAGGAGTTGCAGCGACATCAAGACGTCTTCCTCCCTAGGCATCGCGGCAAGCACTTGCGGGTTCGGGCTGACCTGGCGGTCGAGGAGGTAGCGCGGGACGCTGGCGTTGGGCAGGGCCGGCTGCGGCGGGCTCACCAAAGTTGGCCGGTTGGGAGACAAGCCGATCGTGGGCACGGGCGTTGGCGCATTGGTGGGGGTAATGCCGTCCACAGGGCCCGGGTGGGTGATATTAAAGGTCCCGGCGTCCTGAGCTTCGGATGCCGTCGGGGTTGTCAAATCAATCGGCCCGCCCGCCATGATGCTGTCCCCGTCTTCCACCGTGATTCCTTGAACCTCAACTTCTGGCTGCATATCTCCGGTTCCTGACATGTCGGCATCGGGCGAGTCCTCTGAAGTGATGCTGTCCGCGTTCAAATCGTCTGGCTCGGTGACGCTGGAGTGTTGGTGGCGGATGGAAGGCCGCCTGCGAGATCTGGCGGTCGCGGCGAGCATCGAGGTAGGCCGCACCGTCGGAGACCGAAGCTGCGGGGGCGGTAAAGGTGTCGTGGGGGACGCCGGCTGCGAGGTGATGGCGGCTCGGGAGAATGGAAGCATGCCGCTGAGGCGGTCGGTGTCACGGATAGGTCGAACGAAGCCATCGGCGGCATCCATGGATGGCACGATTGGCGCGAGTGATTGCCCGGTGCGAGGGCCAGGAGAGGGAATGGCGTGGTGATGGTGATGGCGGTGGGCGGTCAGCGGAGTCCGGTCGGCCGGCGGGGTCACCTGAAAGTGCGGAGCTGTCGGAGTCGGATCGGCATTGGAATGGACCGCTGCCGTCGACGGGCCGGCCAGCGCGGCAGACACGTCGATAGACGGCGGGGGAGCCTGCCTACGGAAAGTCCGCTGGTCCACGTCCAGGGTGCCCGAGCGGGACGAGAAGCTCGACGACTTGTGGACGCGGCTGCTCCCGCCGATTCGGTGGCGGTGGTGGTCGGATTTCTGCTTGGCCTCCTCGGCCTTTTCACGGACCTTCTCGATAACCTTGATGTAGTTGTCGAGGATAGTGGCAATCACCGGGACCATGTCGGCCTCGACGACGCGGGTCCGGACGGCCTCTGTGCCCCTAACTCCTATGTTGACCACGCATTGAAAGGCCAGATTCCACTTCCACATGTCCATCATATCCTTGCTCCGCCCCTCTTTCAGGATGCAGACCAGCCTCTCGATGCCGCCATCGACGGTGAGGATGTCGCGAATTCTACCGGAGGACGTGGTAAGATATGCGAGATGGTTTAATGAATTGATTAACGGGAGGGTCGATGTGCAGTCGAGTGCTCGTCGGTCATACAAGGCCGTGGTGATGCCCACGGATGCCTTGTTGACATTGGGTATGCTGAAGTTGGCTTCCCTCATCTTGGCTGCCCTCGGCGACGCAACGAGGTCGGCACAAGAAAGGGAGAGGGGGTATCGGGTACGAGGGGAAGAAGCGGTCGGGTTGGTTCGATCACGGGCGTCGTGTCGGCAGCTGGAGGGTGGTTGCGGCGATGGCTTGTTCCCGTGTCTGTGGTTGAGGAAGAAGAAGGGTTAGAGATGAAGCGCATTTCCCCAAGCTTTTAGTGTGCTTGTGGCGGGAAAGGTTGATAGGTTGCGTGACCGTACCCAACTCTCTAGCCCCAGCCGAGTTGTGTGGAAGGGCGAAACTCGCTCAATGCGTCGACGCCGAGAACGGTCAGGCAGGCAAGTTGACCCTGAACCGATGGCGGATGGATTGATGGGAAAATAGATAGCAGAGAGAGATGATAGAGGAGAACGGCAAATCGAGTCGTAGAAGGACGCGAAGCCGGTGTGTCGGCGAGTGTCGAGGCGGCCGGGCGCGGGTCGGGCTGATTGATGGGCGGCGATCGGGCCAGTCAGTCGTCAGCCAAATGCCTCAGCTGCTGTTGATGTTCGGTGTTTTGGGCGGGCTTAAAGTCGATTCCAATGCCGTGCGGCGTGAGAGCTGGCAATTTTCAGAGCTTAGATGGGGGATGCAGCGGCTGGTCGTTGCAGGAGGGTTGCTGAGATGGAAAAAGAGGAGGTGACCGGTGCTCGCCGTGCCTGATGGTGTGAGAGGCTGGGCGGATGCGAGCAGCGGAGCGGCTGGTTTTTGCATCCAGCCCGGGTGAGCCAGGCCCTGCTCCGTCCTGTCTTGGACGCCTCCAGCTGCCCAGCGGGTCCCTGACTCCCCCCGGCCACGCCCACCACTAATTGCTGCCTGAGGCTGAAACGGGGTCGTCTTTCTGACCTCAACAGCAGGCAGCATTTCTACTTCACCCGACCTGTTGCAATCAACTTTTTTTTTTTTCTTAACAACCTAGGTACCTAACGATGGCCTGCTATTCCCAGCAGATGAGCTATGAACATGATGCAGTCCAAAGGCGGCCGGCTTGTGTAGCCTGGCCCGGCATCTCGAAGCATTGCAACGCAACTCGTTCCGTTTGATTACACAGCACGGATTGCGCCCCCCGCGGCGAAAGCGGAGCCCGAGGGTTTGAGGTTGGGCGCTCAACCTTCCAGGAAGCACTGGAAGGGGGCAAATTCACAGCTGCGGGGGTGACTGAAGTTGCCCACGATCAACGGGCGGGTTCTGGATGGGACGGCAAGAGAAAGAGAGTCGCCTCTTTCGATGCTCACAGTGTGCCACGCGTTTCGATGTCATCGCGGTCATCACGGTCACCACTCGCCTGCCACACTGCCACACTGCCATCACACGGCGATGGAGAGCAACTCGATTCCGATGATATTTCGGTTTCTGAGAAATTCGGCGGGTTCTTGGCTCGTGGCCGCCACCTGCAACTGCTCGCCCTAATCGAGTAAAGCATGTTTTCGCGCCACAAAATCGATCTTTTGCATCGCTCAGCGTCGGCTAGGTCGGGCGCAATGCCTTTCCGAACAAATCGATCAGCAAACCTTGATGGCCCTTGGTGACCCTTGATGGTCCCTGGCCGTCTGATTCTCCAGGCTGATCTTTCGCGCTGGAACTCTCCACCCAGCCCGGCCGTGCACATCATGCTTGCAGTAAGGGATGAAATGGCTCGAATGGGTAGTCCAGCATCGAAACAACCCCCACACACCATCTTCTTGCTGGCCATTTCGGGTTTGCCATGTTGCCCGGACGGCCACGCCGTGCGTGCCCAGGGAAGCCTGGAGAAGCCTGGATCTTGCCCCATCTGCCCCTGAGAACACAGAGGGTCTATCCCGGCTGCAGCTCCCGGCCGGCGAGATGAGGCCCCAAGACCTCAAAATCCGTCCTGCCTGTGCCACGCGAGGAGGGGAGGGCAAGATCCTCTCCGCTGTCTCAGATCCGCCGTCTCGGAATGATTGCAAGGTGCGGCCACACACACCGCCACATCAACCCGCACCAGGATGGCCCGAACAGCCGGAGTGAACTGGCAGTCTGACACTAGACTGTCTGTGTCCCCTCTCAATGATCAGACCGAGTCTTCCCCTTCTCGAAGCAAGGGTCCGTCCGACCTGGCGATGGGAGCGTCCCGGATGCTATGACGTAGCCCCTGTCCGCCTGTCAGCCCCAAGCAGACCAAAACGCCACCAGCAAATCTGAGGAGAAGCAAACACACCAACACTTTCAGCTCCGACTCTCTCCCATCAACTCGGCCTGGAACTGAAGAGGTTGCTTGTGTCAGCAACCCATCCACCGTCCACCCCACCAGCCCTCCACTCCCGAACCTCACGGTCCATCGACCTCGTCAACCGTTACCCGATTCCAACCTGTCACCGCTCAGACCATTGCGGTCCATTGGCGAGGGCCGCGCCTAAATTAGCAACCCAACCCGCCTGACTCGCTAACTAGCGCTTCTCCTGACAGGCAGGCAGGCAGACCGGTGACGGCTTGTCTCTCCCCGCCGAGGGAATTGGGAAATACATACCCCCTGCATGTCCACTCTCGAGCCACTCTCTCCCCGCCCGCAGCGCTTAATTCGACGCTGCAGCGCTGGGACGGCCAATGGGCGGTGGGGTGTTTCACATTGTTTTCTTGGTTGTCGTTGCGGTTCTGTGCGTTTGTTTAGAGTTGATGGTGGTGGGTTGAGTTGAGCTTTTGTTGTTGAACGACGAAATAGTAGTATTCTATGCTGATTAATAGAATACGATATGGCAAATTGTGGGCAATATTGTTTCTCGTGTCTGCGCCGAGGGCAAGGGAGAAAGGGGCATGAGGGGCATTGTTTTGAGTGCCGGCAGGTTTCCCTTCACCAAACGCGCTGTCCTGCAACTCGCCGACACACGTGTGGCATCGGTCTGTGTCAGGGGCGGAGAGACCCTTGGAGCCCACATAGGCTGCTGTTGTTTTTATTTGTTTGCATGGCATGGCGCGTCTACCCGCTGCTGCTGTCGAAGCCATCCACCCATCCACGCTCCCTCAGAAAGTACCTTAGCCTGCCGGCAGCCGCGCTGACCGCCGGAGACCGCCCAACCTGAAACAGATATTCAAGATCCAGTCCCCCAAACCGTGAGCCAACCGCGTCCTGCGTCGGGCTGGCTGAATGTTGCAGCGCATATGCTCGAGTACGGGGTCGGGTGCTCTGCTCTCACTCGCGTCCTTCTGTGCTTGCAGGCTGCAGGAGGATTGCCATGCGGCGCGTGATGGCCCAATCACAGCTGGTGTTACGATGGTGAGATGCACGACGACGGGGCTTACCGCAGCCTTGGGTCGAGTCGATCGGCATGGCTGGCTGGGTGGATGGGTTCTTTCTTGTTCCTCTTTGCTTCGTTGGCGGTTGACGGGACACGCGCGCTTGTGCGAGCTACTACTTCCTTCTTGGATGGGAAAAGGGGTTGAAGGTTGGGCGTGGGTGACGGGGGGAAAGCCCCTGGATGGTTGCAACGAAGAAGAGACGATAATAGGGGAAACGTCGGAGAAAACGATGCAAGTATACCAGAGAATATAATGAACATAATAAAGAAGACAGTAGAGAAGAGAGTGGAGAAGACAACGAAGAAGATAAGCAAGAAGACAGTACCGAGGACAAACTCTAATTCTGCTCCTACTACGTTGATGTGTTGTTGGCAACCTGGAAGGTTGCTTGACTGGGGTGCGAGCGGTCATCTCAGTTCCGAATCCTCACCTTGTAGGATGGAGAGATTACCTTGACACTGGAAGAGAAGGGTTGGTGAGTAATTATCACCAACACACAACAATCTTGTCATGGACACTACCAACAGTTGTGTGTAGATGCTCCCAGGTTGTCAAGGGACAATGCCACAAGCAATTAGCAATTAGGCTCGCCTCTGATAATACATCGTCGTCAAATCGTGTAGTAAAACCATCACCCATGGGTATATCTTTTTTCTCGCCGCCCAATGCCCTCAAAAGCCCACATAACCACCACCCGCCCCTCCCCAAACCCATCAATCCTTACTAACCTGCGCATGCCTAAAATACTTCATCCCCGTCCACGCCACGACAACCCACACCCACGCCATGACGCCCGTCAGGATGATCAGCGCCGGGTAGTACCCGACGACGGGCAGGGTGGGGTCGTCCTCGAGCTCGGGGGGCGCGTACGGGGTGGTGCCGACGTCCCAGGCCCAGCTCCAGACGCCCAGGCACGAGCCCATGCCCGTCACGAAGACGGTCCACGTCACGAGCAGGATGATCCAGCCCCACCACTCCGTCTCGGCGTAGTCCCAGTCCGCGTCGGGCGAGGGCAGCGGGGCGGCCAGGGCGGTCAGGGCGAGCGGGGACTTGGCGCGCTGGGTGGCGGTGCTGCGGCGGCGCTGGAGGGAGGGCAGCGAGCTGGCGCTGCCGGCGGCTCCCGGCGGGCGTGAGAGGTAGTAGGATTCGGATCCAGAAGAGATGGAGGCAGGGTCGGGGCGGAGATGGCT
>OUNM010189464.1_pt1 | contig 13842 bp, 12 predicted proteins | sample 1769961 | NCBI WGS metagenome assembly OUNM01 (sample SAMEA3914820, study PRJEB12502) | metagenome | biome: forest; material: soil | place: USA | collected 2012-03-12 | depth 0.3 m | reverse complement strand
TGCGGGATGTTGTTGGTGAAGCACAGCATGGTCTCGTGGTAGCTGTCGTTCCACTGCAGCGCCATGTCGACGTCGATCTTGTCGCGCACGCCGCGCACCACGACCGGCTGCTTCAACAGCCCCGTCTTGGCCTTGTCGAGGTGCCTGACGAACTCGGCGACGCCACCGTCATAGTGCAGGACGACTTCGTAGGGTTCGGCCTCGCGACGATCGGCGAAAAGGATGTGGACGCCCGAATTGAGGAAGGCCAGTTCGCGCAGACGGTGTTCCAGCGTCTTGCGGTCGAAATTGATGAAGGCGAAGGTGCCGACGTCCGGCCCGGACTTCAGCGACGGCAGGAAGGTGACGATGGTGCCGGTCAGGGGCTCGCCCGCCCGGGGGCCATCCGTGCGGATCGGCGCATCACCCGTGATGTGGATCGAGTCCTTGGTATCGCCGTGTTCAAAACGGCCTTCATAGCGCTTGCCGTCACGATAGATCTTCAGCTCGACGAAGTCGGACAGGGCGTTGACGACCGAGACGCCGACGCCGTGCAGACCGCCCGACACCTTGTACGAATTCTGGTCGAACTTACCGCCGGCGTGGAGCTGGGTCATGATGACCTCGGCCGCCGAGACGCCTTCGCCTTCGTGGATGCCGACCGGCATGCCGCGGCCGTCGTCGCTGACTGAGCAAGAGCCATCGGCATTGAGAATGACCTCGACGCGCGTGGCGTGACCGGCCAAAGCTTCGTCGATGGCGTTGTCGACGACTTCATAGACCATGTGATGCAGGCCTGAGCCGTCATCGGTATCGCCGATGTACATACCCGGCCGTTTACGCACGGCATCGAGCCCCTTGAGCACCTTGATCGAATCAGCGCCATAGGCGTTGGTGACGATCTCGGGGTGTTCGCCTTGGGAATCTTCAGGGGTGTCGCTCATGCGATTTCCATTTACTCAATAAAATCAATGAAGTGTCCGGCGTCTATTTGCACGCCCAGCGCCCGGTTTTTCAGGCCTTCGAACAGGCCCAAATCAGTGCCCGTAAAGAAGGTTTGTAGCCCCAGAGCGTGGGTCTCGTCAAACAATGCATGCCGTCGGCCGGGATCGAGATGGGCCGCGACTTCGTCGAGCAGCAGCACCGGAGGAATGGGGGCTATAGAAGGGTCGGTCGCCTTGGCCAAACGCGCCCCTTGCGCCAGGATGATGTTGAGCAAAAGCGCCTTTTGCTCGCCGGTCGAGCCTTCGGCGGCCGGCCGGTTCTTGTCGCGAAAAATAACGGCGAAGTCGAGGCGATGCGGCCCAAACAGTGACCGTCCGGCGGCGCCGTCGCGGCCGCGGGCGCGGCGGAAACCGTCCCTGAAGTAGGTATTCAGGTCCTCAGCCGCAATGTCACCCGTCAACGCCAGGTCGGCCCTGGGAAACGGGCCGGTATGGGCCTCAATCTCGGCCTGCAAGGCGGCGATGGCACGCTGGCGGGCGGCAACCATGGCGACGCCGGTTTCCGCCAGCTTGTCCTCGAGCAGAGCAAGCCAGGCGTCGTCCGTGGGTCCGTCGGTCAGCAGCTTCAATCGCTCGCGCAGAGCTTTTTCGTAGGCGCTGACGGTGGTCGCGTGACGCGGCTCGGCGGCGAACACCAGGCGGTCAAAAAAGCGTAGACGCTCCGAGCGCGCCTCGACGAACAGCCGGTCGTGCGCCGGGGTCAGCCAGATCAGCCGCAGATGGTCGAGCAGGCGCGCCGCCGAAACGGTCTCGCCGTCCATGCGGATCAGGCGTTTATTGGCGTCGCGCGGATCGGCGCCGGTCGACAGCCGGACCTCGTCTTCGCCCTGGCCCAGCACCGCCGCTACACCCCAGGGATGGCCGTGGGCTTCATCGGGCAGGCGGCGGCCGAGATCGCCGAAGGCGGCGCCGCGCAGGCCCTTGCCGGGCCCAAGCACGGAGATGGCTTCGAGCAGGTTGGTCTTGCCGGCGCCATTGGGGCCGAAGAGATAGACGCTGCGCCCGGCGACGGCGAAGTCGAGCCGGTCATAGGACCGGAACTCGGTCAGAGACAGCGATTGCAGGGCGTGAGATTGCATCGCGGTCAGCTTAGCTGACCGCGCAAGAAACATGCGAAGAATTCTCGCAGAGCCGCCTCAAGAGAATTTTTCTCCGCCTTGGGCCACGAAAAAGTACACCGAGCAGAGCGAGGGACTTTTTCGTGATCACACCCGGAGCGGCATCAGCACGTATTGGACACCGTTGTCCGCCGGATCGAGCACCAGGGTCGGCGACGAGGCGTCGGCAAAGCGCAGCTCGACGGAGTCGCCGCCGATCTGGCTCATGACGTCGAGGATGTAGCGCGCATTAAAGCCGATATCGATCGGCGCGTTGTCGTACTCGATCTCGGCTTCCTCGGTCGCTGCCCCGGCTTCGATATTGCGCACTGACAGGGTCAGGCGGCCGGATTCGATCGTCATCTTCACCGAGCGCGACTTTTCCGCCGAGATCGTCGAGACGCGGTCGACGGCCTTGGCGAAGACGCCGGTATCGACACTCATCACCTTGTCGTTGCCGCGCGGAATGACGCGGCCATAGTCGGGGAAGGAGCCGTCGATGATCTTGGAGGTCAGGCTGGCATTGCCGAACTGGAAGCGGATCTTGGCCGGGCTGACGGTGATGTCGACCATGCCCGAGCCGTCGTCGAGCAGGCGGCGCGCCTGGTCGATCGTCTTGCGCGGGATGATGACGCCCGAACCACCCATGGAGCCACTAGGTGCCGGCATTTCGGCCAGGGCCAGGCGGTGACCGTCGGTGGCCACGGCGCGCAGGTAATCTGAGCCATCCTCGGACAGGGTGTGCAGGTACATGCCGTTGAGGTAGTAGCGCGTTTCCTCGGTCGACACGGCAAAGCGCGTCTTGTCAATCAGGCGCTTTAAGTCATCGCGCAGCATGGCGTAGACGACGCCGTCGTGGTCCGACGACATGATCGGGAAATCACCGGCCGGCAGCACCGGCAGGGCGAAGCGCGAACGGCCCGCGGACACGGACAAACGCGGATCGTCGCCGGCGGCGTATTTCAGCTCGACATCAGCGCCTTCGGGCAGCTTGCGGACGATTTCGTAAAGGGTGTGGGCCGGGGCGGTAATGCTGCCCGGAACCTGGACGGTGGCCTCAGCGGTATCGACGATTTCCATGTCGAGATCGGTCGCCGAAAAGGCAACGGTGTGGCCTTCGGCCGACAGCAGGACGTTGGACAGGATGGGGATGGTATTGCGGCGTTCGACCACATTCTGGACGTGGCCGAGGGCTTTCAGCAGCGTGCCACGTTCGATGATGAATTGCATCTTGTCGTCCTATTGGGCTCGACCGGAATCGCCTTTGAGCGAAGCCGGGGGGCGGACATTAGCCGATCATCCGCAAAATTCAAGGATAGTAAACGGGGTGTGGGGTCCGTGACCCCACATCTTTTCATCTTCCTTTTCGACCACCGCCCTTTAGGGGCGGATGGGCGAAAAGGAAAAAGGGAAGGCTTGGGGCCACAGGCCCCAAACCCCGTCTAATTATTCCTGAGTTTGCGGGTGAGCGCCTCAACGTCGCGCGCGATCTGATCGTCCGACGTCAACAGCTCTTCGACCTTCTTGACCGCGTGCAGCACCGTCGTGTGGTCGCGCCCGCCGAAACGGCGGCCGATGTCCGGATAAGACCGCGTCGTATGCTGCTTGCACAGCCACATCGCCACCTGGCGCGGACGGGCGACGGACCGCGTGCGGCGTTCCGACAGCAGATCCGCCTGCTTCAACCCGAAATGATCGGCCGTCAGCTTCTGGATTTCGTCGACCGTCACGCGACGCTCCACCGACACCTTCAGATTGGGTTGCAGCAGGGCCATGGCTTCTTCCAAGGTCAAACTCCCGAGACGCGGGCCAGCACTGGCCACCAAAGTATTTACAGCCCCCTCAAGCTCGCGGATCGATCCTGGCACGCGCTCGGCCAGGAAATGCATGACGTCGGCACGCGGGACAGTCGATCCGATGTGACCCAGCCGTTGCGACAACTGCTCCAGCTTGCGCTCGATAATCCCCATGCGCAGGCTTTGATCGGCCACGTCCAGCGCGCACACCAGACCCGACGACAGGTGCGACCGCAGCCGCGCCTCGATCTCGGTCAGTTGCGACGGCGGCCGATCGGCGGTGAAGACCACGCGGCGATTGTTCTCGATCAGCGAGGTCAGCGTGTGGAACAGCTCTTCCTGCGACGACGTCTTGCCGCCGATGAAGTGCACGTCGTCGACCAGCAACAGGTCGGCACCACGGACATCGTCTTTAAACGCCGCCGTCGACTTGTCCATCAGGGCGCGCACGAAGGTCGAGGTGAACTTCTCGGCCGTCAGATAGACGATGCGGGCGTCCGGACGCAGGCGCTGCGCCTCCCAGCCGATGGCGTTCAGCAGGTGCGTCTTGCCGTAGCCGTAAGGGCCGTGAAAGAACACCGGATTGAAATGGCCGTCCGTCCACGACGCCACCTGACGCGACATCTGATAGGCGAACTCATTGCCGCGGCCGGCGACGAAACTGTCGAACGTCAGGCGTTCCTGCAGGCCGCTGACCTTGCCGACGCCCGGCACACTGGCAGGGATCGCGACGGCAGGTAAAGCGGTGTCAGCCGGGGTAGCGCTATCAGGCGCAGCCGCGCTCATCGCCTGCTCGAAATCGGCGCGCGAGATGAGGTCCAGCACACGGTCCTGCGGATCGTGCTGCGTCCACAGCTCCTGCGTCCGTCTGATGGCGTTCTTGGTGAACCAGTCACGCGCATAGGCGGTAGGCGTCACCAGGACCGGGTCACCCTTGGGTCCGGAACGCACCATCGACGGCGCGACATAAGAATTATAAGGCCCTTCGCCCAATTCACGGCGCAGAACCGGCGCCACCTTAGACCATACCGTTTCAGGTAGGATCGGCGACCAGCTTGTCATCCCTGGCATTTTTTTATCGCCCCGATCATTAGCCCAAACCCATACACTTCACGAACCACCGATACTGTTTTCATCGCAACGTTACCCTTGACCTAATTTACCAGGCCCGTACCCCGCCGATGAGGTTTCGCCCGCCGACCCCAACAACGGGACCGCCGAACCGGAGGCCGGTATTTCCACACCACTGGAAACCCAACACCCGATAACTCTGAGACGCCTCGGGCCCCACAGCCTGCAAGCGCCATGTTCGTGTCTCGCGCCACAAAATCACCGAACTTCCCCGGCAATTCCCCAAGGACGCGAAAATATTACGCCTGTCATGCTTTCGACCTGCTGGAGGAGGCCGCTTGTGGAGCGGACCGCCATCAGGACGGAAAGAAGGCGGGGCAAGGCCGCGTGAGCGGTCTTATGCCTCGCCGGGCATAACAGAGTTCCGCGCAAACACCGGTTTGAACCGGGCTCCAATTCGTCCGTGTTGGGACAAAATGGCGGCGGAGGCGATCAAATTAGCCGTCCTGAGCACTGGGTCAATGATCATATTTGCACTTCGGCACGATTAAATATGTTGACTCTACTAACGTCTTCGCTCGCAACGAGAAATTAACAGATATGTAACACCTGACCGGGGTTTGACACGCGCAAAGCCTTGCGCGCTATGGAATTGGCAACGGCCGACCGCTGCCGTTCCATCGCTGGAAAGCATCAAAAGATCAGGTATTTGGGTAGGGGTCGCCGCGAGCTACAATCTCAGGCGGCAGAAAAACACCCCAGCCCGGCAGACGCACAGGCTGGGGTGATCAATAAGGCTTAGGCCAGGGCCAGCTTCTTCAGCTGAGCGGCCAGACGCGACACCTTGCGGGCGCCGGTATTCTTGTGAACGACGCCGCGCGACACGGCGCGCATCAGTTCCGATTGGGCTTCAACGAAAGCCGTCTTGGCGGCCGAAGCGTCGCCGGCGGTCAGCGCCTCTTCGAACTTGCGCACATAGGTGCGGACGCGCGAGCGGCGCGCCTTGTTCACTTCGGTACGACGGGCGATCTTGCGGATCGCTTTGCGGGCGCCGGGATTATTGGCCATTTATCACCTGATGGATAGTAATGTCGGCTGGCGAACCAGCACGGAAATTCAAGGCGGCGGGATATAACTGATGATGCCGGACGGGTCAACGCCCTGTGGAAGGTTTTTAGATTCTTTCTTTGGCGCTCAAGCGCCGCGCAGGCTTACGCGCCATGAGGCGCGGCGGCCGGTCGGCCTTGCCGAAACGCAAGCGTTTCGGAGTCAATGATCTTTCTGTGCCGTTAGCGTTGGCATTTGCGGCAAAAGAAGGTCGAGCGGCCCTGCTGGACGATGCGCTGAATGATGCCGCCGTCGTCGTGTTTGCACGGTTCGCCTTCACGGTCATAAACGCAGAAGCGGTGCTGGAAATAGCCGAGATCGCCGGTCGCATTGGCAAAATCGCTGATCGATGAGCCGCCGGCCTCGACCGCCTCGGCCAGCACAGACTTGATAGCCTCGACCAAGGCGGTAGCCTCTTTCTTTTTCAGCGTCTTCGCCGCGCGCGCCGGATCGAGCCTGGCGCGCCACAGCGCCTCGCAGACATATATGTTGCCCAGCCCGGCAATCCCCGCTTGGGCCATCAGCAGCGCCTTGAGATTGGCGGCGCGGCCATCGGCGCGATCCAGCAGATAGGCCGGCGTCAGCGCGTCTGACAGGGGCTCGACGCCCAGGCTTTGATACCACGAGGCGGTGTAGAGCTCTTGCGGGCTTAGCAGCAGCATGAAGCCGAACCGGCGCGGGTCGTAGAAGTCGATGCGCGCCGTCTGCCCGTCCCTGGTCGCCAGCACCTGGAAATGCAGGTGCTTGTCCTCGGGCTTGACGGTGTGATGATAGGCGCCCAGCGCCTCGGCACTGGCGTCGATATGAAAGCGGCCGGTCATGCCGAGGTGCGTCACCCACACGTCCTGGGTATCGAGCCAGGCCAGCAGATACTTGGCGCGCCGTTCCAGCTTGATGACGGTGGCGCCGTTAAGCCGCTTGATGAAGTCCTTTGGGAAGGCGTAACGCAGATTGGCGCGATGCAGGCGGACGTCAGAGAGCCTGGCACCGCTGAGGACGGGGTCCAACCCGCGGCGCACGGTCTCGACTTCGGGCAGTTCGGGCATGCGGTGGTCCTGAAGGTTAAGCCAGGGGCCTTGGGCCCCTGGACCCCGATACGCGACAGCGATGATCTATAGCAATATCAAAAATCCGGGCCCCTTATGGGTCCGGATTTTTGATATTATTAAAGGTCATAACTGACAGATGACGGGGTCCAGGGGTCCGCGACCCCTGGCCTTAACTATGCTGCCCGGATCATCCGCCGGCTGACATCGCCCAGGTCGGCAAACCACTGTGTCGGATCAAGCGCGATCTCGTCGTTCAGCGCCATCAGCTCGTAATTGACGCGCGGCGCCTTGCGTTCGGACGCGGCGATGATCGCGCGCAGCTCCGCCGCCGAGGTCACGCCGACAATCACCGTCGACACGCCCTTCAGGTTCAGCGCGAAGCTTAGCGCCGCGTGCAGCGGGTCGACGCCGTTTTCCGCCATGATCCGGCGTACCCGCGACAGGTGCGGCCCGACCGGCACCAGATTGGCCGGCAAGGCTTCGCGCGGCAGGAACATCAGCCCCTGCAGGAAGACCGAGCGCACCTGCACCTCGATGCCGAGATCGGCCAGTTGTTCGATGGCGCCATTGGCCACCAGGCGCTGATCCAGGATGGACGCCGGCACCTGCATGATATCGGGCTTGAAGCGCTTGGCCAGCAACACCGGCTGATCGTCGGCGGTCGCCGATATGCCGATCCGGCCGATCAGACCCTCGGCCTTCAGTTTTTCGAGACGCGTCCACAAAGCATCCCCCTGAGCGCCGGTCAGGTCTTCGGCGCTGTCGACGAGCGCCGCATGGATGCGCACAAGGCCCATATGGTCGACGGAGCGGCGCAAGCGCGATTCCAGCCAGTCGAGACCTTTTTCCAGGCGCAGCGTCCGCACCTGCGGCTTGAACGGCGACGGAAACGGCCAGCAACGGCCGAGAATGCGTTCGACATCGCCGTGATAATGGGCGGCATCGATGTGGGTGATCTTACAGTCGGCGGCGAGGCTGAGGATCTGGCGCACTTCCTCCTCGCCCACGCGTCCGCGCGTGTTCGAGATGCCGTAATCGCAACCAAATTGCGCTGAACCCAGACCTAAAGTCGCAACCATCGCCTTTACCACGCCCATTAACCGGAAAGGCAAATCGGGCAGGGTCGAGAGTGGCGGCTAATTCTTAACGAACCCCGAAGCGGAAATAAAAATCCGATAAGCGCTGGGGGTCGCTTTGTTCAAATTGTTGTTAATCTTCGTTAACACGGCGTGAGGCACGAGCCTCATGCCAAAAAGTGGATTGCCACTTTTGGGATAAACATGAGGCGTCAATCTAACCTCTAGATATCGAAAACCCGCTGGCGATCGGGCAGGCCCGAGACGCTGACACCGAGATCGGTGACCAGGCCGTTTTCAATCGAGTAAACCCAGCCATGCACGGTCAGGTCCTGCCCCGTGCGCCAGGCGGCGACCGTGATCGGATTGAGCGCGACGTTGCGCACGCCGTTCTTGACGTTGAGCTCGCACAGATGATCGAGCATGTCTTTTTCCGAACCGCAGGCGTCGAGATCGTGCTTGTGTTCGTGGGCCAGTTCGCGGATCGGCGCCAGCCAGTGGTCGATCAGGCCGTGATCCTGAGATTCCACCGCCGTACGCACCCCGCCGCAGCCATAATGGCCGACGACCAGGATGTGCTTCACCTTAAGCACGTGCACGGCATATTGCAGGGTCGACAGGTAATTGGCGTCCTGCGGCGGCGTCAGATTGGCGACGTTGCGGTGGACGAACATCTCGCCAGGGTCGAGATTGACGATTTCATTGGCCGGCACGCGCGAATCCGCGCAGCCGATCCAGAAATATTCCGGGCTTTGCTGGTTGACCAGGCGCTTGAAGAATTCGGGGTCGACCTGTGTCTTGGCCGCGGCCCACTTGCGATTATTGTCGATCAGGTCATTCAGCATCGCGCACCGTCCTGTTGCAGCGCAGCGCTTTACAGGCAGGGACGGCTAAAGATCAAGAGGCCGTGTTATTTGTGATGAGCGGTCGCCGAGGTCACCGCGCTGGTGACGCCGTGAATAAACGTGTCGATGGCCTCGCCGGCCTTTTCGAACGAGCCGAAGCGGATAAACAGCACGATGACTGCCACCCCGATCAGGCCGAACACGCCTTCAAGAATGTTCAGCGCCGTCAGGCCCGGCCGTACACGGCTGACCCGGGCATAGGAGTTCAGCCCTTCGGGCGCATGCGCGGGTTGCAGGAATTTCATGAGGTCCCCCAAAGAGCCGATGGCGCGTTCCTTAAGACATATTAACGCAAAATTGGTCGCACGCCAGAGTGTGCTTGTTTTTGATGTATGTTTGCGTCAAATGAGCATCGAAAAGCCTGTAAAACAGGCACGCACAGGGGCAAGACATGGCCGGTGACGACCAGACCAAAGGATTGAAAACCATTGTTGCGGCGTCCGCCGCCGGTACCACTTTCGAATGGTACGACTTCTTCATCTTCGGCACCCTGACGACGATCATCGCCAAGAATTTCTTCGGCGCCAACGAAACCATCGGCACCATCCTGGCGCTCGCCACCTTCGCCGTCGGCTTTATCGCCCGTCCGGTCGGCGCCCTGGTCTTCGGCCATATCGGTGACAAGAAGGGTCGCAAAGGGACCTTCCTCTACACGATCCTGGTCATGGGCATCGCGACCATCGCTATCGGTTTTCTGCCGGGCTTCGACCAAATCGGCCTGGCCGCGCCCATCGCCTTGATTGCGCTCCGCATCGTTCAAGGTTTTGCGCTCGGCGGTGAATATGGCGGCGCTGCCATCTATGTCGCCGAACACGCGCCCTCGGACAAACGCGGTGGGTTCACCGGCTGGATCCAGACCTCGGCTGCCTTTGGCCTGATCGCCGCTCTGCTGGTCATCCTCGCCACCCGCACCGCAATCGGTGAGCCGGCTTTTGCCGCCTGGGGCTGGCGCATTCCGTTCATCGTCTCGGCCGGCCTGCTCGTCGTCTCGGTCTATATCCGCGCCAAGACCGCCGAAAGCCCGGCGTTCAAGGCGCTGCACGCCGAGGGTCGCGTCGCCAAGGCGCCGATCGGTGAAATCTTCGCCAAGTGGGCCAATCTGAAAGGCATGCTGATCGCGCTGTTCGGCTTCATGACCGCCCAGGGCGTGCTGTGGTACACCGCCTTCTTCTATACCCAGGTCTTCCTGGCCAGCCTGGTCAAGCTCGACCCCGCCCAGACCAACCTGCTGATCATGGGCATGACCCTGGCCTCGGCCTTCATGTACATCACCTTTGCCTCGCTTTCGGACCGTATCGGCCGCAAGCCCGTGGTCATTTTCGGCATGATCCTGGCCTGTGCCAGCTTCTTCCCGGGTTTCCACCTGCTGATGAAGTACGGCAATCCCGACCTCGAGGCCGCAACGCGTTCGGCACCGGTCTATGTCGTCGCCGATCCGGCGCAATGCACCTTCCAGTTCGACCTGTTCGGTACCGCCAAATATACCTCGCCGTGCGACCTGGCGAAAAGCATCGCCACCGGCGCCAATGTGCCCTACAGCAACCAGGCGGCCTCAGGCGCGACCGCCAGCATCCGCGTCGGCACCGCGACCATCGCCGTGCCGTCGGGTGCCGGTCTGGATGGCAAGGCCATCAAGGCGCTGAAGGCCAAGGCGACCGCCGATCTTAAGGCCGCTCTGACCAAGGCCGGCTATCCGGCCAAGGGCGACCCCAAGAAAGCCCAGCTGTGGCCGATGTTCGCCGTGCTGGTGGTCTTCGCCATCGCCTGTACCGCGCTTTACGGCCCGATGGCGTCGCTGCTGGTCGAGATGTTCCCCACACGCGTGCGCTATACGGCGATGAGCCTGCCCTACAATATCGGTACGGGCTGGTTCGGCGGCATTCAGCCGGCGCTCAGCTTTGCCATCGTCGCGGCGTCGGGCAATATCTATGCGGGGCTGTGGTATCCGGTCGGTGTCGGCATTACGGCGATCATCGTCGCCTTGATCTTCCTCAAGGAAACCAAAGGCCGCGATCTACACACGATTGAATCGTGATCGTGTCTCCGAACGCTTTAGCGTTCGGCAAGCGCGACTGCGCGCCCGAGCGTAAGCGAGGAGCCTTGCGGCGCTTGAGCACTAGAAAGGCCCGCGCGAGGCGATCCCGTCAAAGGCCGCCTGCAAATCGGCCAGACGATCCTTATAGGCCTTGGTCAGGCACTTGACGTCGCCCTTGCACGCCTGACGCCGGTGCAGCCAGGTGCGCTGGGCGTCCTGCATGTCACCGCGGGCGCCCATGGCCATCAGATGCCCATCGATCTCGAACAGGGTCTGCATCTTCACGTCGGCGTCGTTGAGCGCGCGGTTGGCGCAGATCGCCTTTTCGTCAGCGGCCTTGGCCTTCGCACAGTCGAAACTGGCGGCCGCCGCCGGCGTGGCGCACAGCAGTACCAGGGCGGGAACGGCAAAACGGATCACATCTACCCCCTTGTCAGACATATTTTCCGAACCAGTCGAGCGCCTGCGTCCACGCCGCCTTTGCGGCATCGGCGCTGTAGCTTGGGCGATAATCGGCCATGAAGCCGTGCTGGGTATTGGGCATGACGACCAGGTGCGACGGTGTCTTGCCCGACGCCTTCAGCGCCGCGTTCATCCGCGCCACGCTATCCTGGCCGATGCCCTTGTCACCATCGGCATAGAAGCCCAGGACCGGCTTGGTCAGGGTGGCGGCGATATCGATCGGATAGGGCCGGTTTTCGGTGCTGTCAGCTGACTTTTCCAGGCGGCCATAGAAGGCGACCCCGGCCTTGACCTCGGGCACGGTTGCCGCGGCCATCCATACCGGCGTGCCGCCCCAACAGAAGCCGGTGATGCCGAGGTGATCGGTATCGGCAAAAGCTCTGCCACCGGGCTGGCCGATATTCGGCTGCGACTTCAGCCAGGCGATCTGCGCGTTGATATCGTCCATAACCTGCGGATAGGCCGCCTGCGACACGATGGCCATCAGCGCCTTCATGTCGGACGTGGCCGGCGCATTGCCCTTACGCGCGAAGAAGTCGATCGCCAGGGCGCAGTAGCCTTGTTGCGCAAAACGGCGGCAGATGTCGCGGATCCAGTCGTGCAGGCCGAAGACCTCATTGACGACGATGATGACCTTGTGTTTGCCGGGCGTCGCCGGCATGGCGACATAGGCCGGGATTTGATAGCCGCCTTCGTCGTGCAGCGGCGGGATCGTCAGGTTCTTGGCGAACAGGCCGGTATCGGGCGTGGTAATCGCCTCAGCGTTAACCGGACTGACGGCCGCGGCATAACCGAAGAAGAAAACCCCCAGCCCGGCGATCCCGCGACGACTCAGGTGAAAATCCTCGGGCTCCGAACCTTCGGGACGAGTGAGATTGAGCGGCGTATCCATGTACAGTCTCCTGAGCGGTCTCTGATCAGCGGTTATAGTGGCTTAATCGGTACGCACTGCGACTAGGTTCAAATCTCCCCGCGATGTGGTTTTAACCTTTTCCCATGTTCTGACAAGCACATGTGCCCGGGCCCGAAGCGATCCTGACTGCTTTTTTATATCTTTCAACGGCATATGACCGTGTTCCTTCCGGGCCAGGCGTGGCGACCTCCGAGTACAGACCGTGGCTTGGTGTTGCCGTTTTCAGAGACCGTACATGTTCGATCAGATCACCACTCCCGAGACCGATGCCTTGCGCGTGCTGATCGTCGACGACAATGAAGCCTCGGCCAAGACGCTTGGCTGGGCGGTTGAGGCCGAAGGCCACGCCGTCACCGTCTGTCTCAACGGTCCAAGCGCGCTCGAACAAGCGCGCATCGTGCATCCGCACGTCATCCTGCTTGATCTCGGCATGCCCGGCATGAACGGCCTCGACGTCGCCCGCGCCCTGCGCGCCGATCCGGCGACCCGCGACGTGCGCATCATCGCTCAGACCGGCTGGAGCGACCCGCAGGCGCGCAAGCGCACCGCCGAGACCGGTTTTGACCTGCATCTGGTCAAACCGGTCAATCTCCATGTGCTGAACGACATGCTGGCCATGCTGGCAGCCAGCCGTCCGCGCGCCACACAGGCCGCCTGACGCCAAAATTCACACGAATTTTGGCTGGCGCTGCTGCGCCGCAAACTGCAAAAACTTCGTATTAACAGCAAGTTAATTGGCCCCGCCGCGGCACCCTTTGGCGTGCGTCGAATTTGCGGGTGCTGGCCCTTGCAGGCTCTGTCATATTCCCCATATCCGTTGCAGATTTCGGGATATCCACTGTAGCCGGATGGCCCGACCCCCCCAAAATTTTCACACGGGGATGGACAATCGCAGCGCTTATCTATCAAAAGGCTGCCCACATCCATTCGCCTTAAACGGAGTAGATTTAAGACCCATGGCTAAAATCATCGGCATCGACCTCGGTACGACCAATTCCTGCGTCGCCGTCATGGACGGCAAAAACCCCAAGGTGATCGAAAACGCCGAAGGCGTACGGACGACCCCTTCGGTCGTCGCCATCATGGACGACAATGAACGCCTGGTCGGTCAGCCCGCCAAGCGCCAGGCCGTCACCAATCCCGGCAATACCTTCTTCGCCATCAAGCGCCTGATCGGCCGCACCTATAACGACCCGATGGTCCAGAAGGACAAGGGGATGGTGCCCTACGACATCAGCAAGGGTCCGAATGGCGACGCCTGGGTCAAGGCCCACGGCAAGGACTATAGCCCGCAGCAAGTCTCGGCCTTCATCCTGCAAAAGATGAAGGAATCGGCCGAAGCCTATCT
>OUNM010925110.1_pt1 | contig 13849 bp, 10 predicted proteins | sample 1769961 | NCBI WGS metagenome assembly OUNM01 (sample SAMEA3914820, study PRJEB12502) | metagenome | biome: forest; material: soil | place: USA | collected 2012-03-12 | depth 0.3 m | reverse complement strand
GTTCCGCTTCGGTCGCAGCGATCTGCTATCCTTGCTGACGACGCAGGCCAATCTGGCGAATGCCGAAGTCGCGCACGCCACGGCGGAAGCCGCGTTGGTGGACGATCAGATTTCGGTCTTCCTGGCGCTTGGCGGGGGCTGGGAAAGTCAGCCGGCGAAGCCGCCGGAAAATACGCCGCCGAAGTAACGCGACGAGTTGCTGGTCTTCAGGGTACAAGAAAGGCGGCGATCCAGGATGCCGGATCGCCGCCTTTTCGTTTGCGAAACGTCAGGCCGCCTGGCGGCGCGTGACAAGGCTCGCTTCGTAAGCCGCGAAAAGATCGACGAAATGCTCATCCATCGTTCGGGCCATGGCCGTCGGACGCGGACGTTCACGCACCACATCACGGATTGCACCGGCTGCGGAGTGAACGTCGGCTGCAGAGTAGATCCGGCCCGCGCCGTCACGCGCGTGATCGGCAGCACCACCTGCATCGGGAACGATCACCGGCACACCGCTGGCCCGCGCTTCCGCAGCGGTCATGCAGAAAGTCTCCGCCTCGCAACCATGGACGAGGGCGTCGGCGCTGGCCATGATACGGGCGAAGGCGGCGCGATCCCGCTCGGGTTCGAACAGGCGTACATGCGGATTTCCCGCGATATGGCGCAGGATCGTGCGATATTCCCGTCCTTCACCCAGCATGACGAGGCCGATCGGGCTTTGCTGGCTGGCCATGCTGACCGCGTCAATCACCATCGGCCAGCGCTTTTCCGGCGCAAGGCGGCCGATGCCGAGCAGCAGCGCAGCACTTTCCGGCAAGTCGCAATCGGCCAGCAAGCGTGCGCGCAGGGCAGGGTCACGATGGATCGGGGAGAAGCGATTGGCCTCTACACCCATGGGAATCGTGACGGTGTGCTTCACGCCGCCATCGGCAAGTCGGCGCGACAGATCGCTATTGGCACAGACCACGTAGTCGTAACGGCGCGAAGATCGGCGCAGATGCTCCCAGAACACGGAGAACTGCCGATCGATGGTCTCGCGTGAGAACACGTCGCCCAGCCAGCGGTAGGCATAGGCCGAGAGCGGATCCGCATGCATGACCAGGCTGCGCGGCGTTGGCGAAGCCCAGTCGGCAACCAAGCCGGCGCTGCGCCAAGGCGAAGTCGCCTCCACGAAGTCCGGCGCGAGTGCGTCCAACGCGGCGTGCAACCGCGGCGCCTCGTTGAAATACCAGTATTTGCGGTCGAGCGGGAAGCGCGGGCTCTTGAGCGTCATGATGCGCGCGCCGGGGCCCCGCTCGATCACGGCGTCCTCATCGCCCGGCGCAAGGATCACGATCTCGTGACCCAGCGCTGGTCCAATGCGCAGTTTCTGTTCGACATAAGTGCGCACGCCGCCGCCCTGGGGCGAGTAAAAGGCGCAGACATCGACGATCTTCATGCAGGTACGACCCTAGCCTTGATTATCTTACTTGAGCGGGGCGACGCCCAACCCGCTGCGATAGTTCATCACGATGCGCAAAGGCGTCATGCCGCTGCCCGCCGACGTGGCGACATTGCGCACGCTCGGCTTGCCCCAGCCGAGTTTCGGATTTCCGGAAAAGCCGATGCCGTCGATCCGCCAGTTGAACTTGCGGTCGTTGTCCCGGTCATGCAGCAGACTGACGGCGTATGTGCCGGGTCCCGGCAGGCGCACGCAAAGCCTGGGCGTGCCGGTGGCGGGCACAGGCACTTCCACGCGGCGGAACGTCTTGCCCGCGCTGACGAGCACGTTGTCGTCGGCCAGGAAATCCTTGTCGTTGGCCGGGTAGACTTCAAGCTTCAGCTTGCCGGTACGATCCTTCAGGCCCTCGACATCGACCTCGAACGCGGGGCCACGCTCATTCGCGCGGCACTGGCCTTCGGCCTTGCCAAGATCCGGCGTGGAAGGGATCAACGCGGCGGCTGCGAGCGGCAGAAGCAGGGATAAGGTCATGCACGTGCCTCCGGTGCGGCAAGGTCGCGAATGGCCAGCACGGCACCCAGCAGCAGGTGCGTTGCCAGCAGCAGGCCCGCCATCAACGTCATCAGTGCGCCGATGTCGCCCTCATGCCCCAGGGCCAGCACAGCGAATCCGGCGAACAGCAGATCCTTGTTCGGCATCAGCGGCAGGCGCGAGACGAGCAGGCGAAGCGTGGCCAGAAACAGCCACCAGCTCAGCGGAACTTGCGGCAGAACGATGTGCCACATCACTGCGTTGGACACGGTGGTGAAGGCGATACGGGCAAGGTGAACTTGCGTGATCATCACCAGGTCCTTGCGCGGCAGCGTGAAGACCTTGCGGCGGAACACCATGGCCCCGGCGGAAATCGCCAGCAGGATCGCCAGCGAATAAGTCAACATCCGGGAATCGAGGCCCAGGCGCGTCATGCCGACGATCGGCAGCATGATCGCCACCAGCAGCATCGTGACGCCGTTACCGGTCATCGCCGACAGGATCGCCACGTCCTTCACCGCACCGAAAGGCGCCGCAGCCAGCGAGACGCGCTTGCGCGCCCAAGTGTAGAAGTACGCCTCGCCCAGGTAGCCGAGCAGAAGCTCGTTGTAGACCTTCTTGCGCAGCAGGGCGAGCATACCGCCCGGCGGGATCGCCCAGAGGCGATGGAAGATCAGCCATTCGCTGGCCGGAGTGACCAGGTAGGACGTCACGAACACCAGCCAGAAGCCGATGCTGGTCGGCATCAATGCCTGCATTTTCGCGATTTCGAGACCGCCCATCTCGTGAATCACGGCAATGATGACCGCGAGTGACAGCGCGATCGAAAACAGAGCCTGCCGTCCCCGATTGGGGGAGCGGTCCTGCGGGGTAAGCTGAATTGCCGGGGCTGGGGATGCCAGGGCTGCGACGGTTTCTGTCACGAAGTTCTCCGGGAGTGGGCGCGGGAGATCAAAAGGTGCGCTGCCAGTTCGAAGGCGGCAGCCAGGCGCTCTCGTTGAGCATGCGCTGGCGGCTGCGTTCGTTCTCGCGGCGCAACCTTTCCATGAGTTCTATGTAACGACTTGCGGCACCCTCGATTTCGTAGCGGGCGGCGACGTTCCGGGCGCGGGCGGGATCGCCCGGCAGCTCACGGATCCGTGCCAGCCCATCGGCAAACGCAGTTTCGTCTCCCGTGGGGACGAGCAACCCGGTGCGCCCGCTGTCCAGCAGGCAGGCCATCGACACGCAGCAATCGGTCGAAAGCACGGGCAGCCCGCTTGCGAGAGCTTCCACCACGACGCCGGGCAGGCCTTCGTAGTCGGAGCTGAGCACGAAAGCGTCGGCCTCAGCCAGCAGCGGATCGATGCTGGCGAGATGGCCGGAAAGACGAACTTGGGTCGCAATCCCGAGTTCCACCGCCAGCCGTTCGATAGCGCCACGCTCCGGCCCTTCACCGGCGATCGTCAGCGTATCGCCAGGCCGCGCGGCGCGGGCAAAGGCGCGCAGCATCAGCGAATGGTTCTTCTGCGCAACCAGCCGTCCGGCGGTGAGATAGCGTGTGCCCCACACCGATGCCGGCTTGCGCTCCACTCGGCCAAGATCGGACAGGCGCCGGCGAGATAGGATTGGGTTGGCGATCACCGCCACCTGACGGGTGTTCGCCAGCATGGTCTCGCGGATTTCACGCGCCATCGGCTCGGACAGGGCGACAAGGCGATCGAACATTCGCCCTTGGGCCCGCAACCATGCGCCGTAGCCATGGCGGAGCAGCACGGGCATGTCTGGCCGGCGCAACGCGTTGCTGACCTTCAGTACCATCGGCGGGGCCTGCTCGCCCAGCATCACCCGCATGGCCGCGCCGACGACGGAATATGTGTTTCCGGGAAGGAACAGGACGTCCGTGGTATGTTCCAGCAGATAGCTTTGCAGGCAGTGGATCATCCACGGCGTTTCACACGATGCGGTGGGGAAGGGGGCGGGAAGCTGCCAGTAATCCAGCGGCGGGGCGCTCGTCAGGTGGCTGCTGCCCGAACGGCCCAGCACGATGGTGACGTCATGGCCGGCGCGATCCCATTGCATGGCCAGCCCCAGGGCCACGCGTTCCACGCCGCCTGGGTCCAGGCTGTGGATCGGTATTAGGATCCTGAGCTTGTCCTTCATATTCCCCCCGACGACACCGCCGGCTTCGATCCGCAGTCGGTGCGCGCGAAAACCAGTGGTAAAATTCCCAACGGCAAAATCATTGATGACGACCTGTGGCGGCAGCCCATGGCGCGACCGATTGTTCTGCGAAGACGTTAGTGTTCGGGGCGTTAGTGTTCGGAATTCATGTCGGGTTCGTGACGACTGCGCGGCGGTCACGCGGCGGACGGAAAACCGTATTCAAAGAGTCATGCTGGTTAGAGGGTTGCCCTTAGCTCCGCATATCGCGCGGGCCGATGCGTGGCGGCGAAACGGCGCAAGGTGGCATCGATGCTGTCGAGCAGGGATGTTTTCGTCACATCGCCGGGATGGACGGCGATTCGCACCGTTTTGAGAGGGCCTAGCGCCGCCCGCGCCAGACCGGCGAAGGCAAGTGAGGATGCCGTGCGCATGGTCGATCGGCTTGCCCAGGTGATCACCGGGCCTTTGGCCAAGACTTGATCGGTCGAGGCATCCCATACCCGCCAGTGATCCTCTGCCAGCGCGAAATCCGCCTTGCGCAACGCCGCGCGCGCGCCTTCGCCATAGAGCCAGGCGGGCGCGATGAAGCCGGCGCTTTCCCGGCCGATCACATCTTCCACCAGGGCTTTGCCTTCCAGCATGCGATCGAGCGCGGTGGCATCGTCGAGCCCCAGGAACTCGCCTTCGCCGGCCGTCATGTGCTTTGCCTTGAAACGCGCAGCAGCGTCGGAATGTTCGGCCATATCCTTGTGAAACCAGCCATGTACGAACATTTCGATGCCGCGATCGGACCATCGACGCAGCCGCGCCTGGAAGGCCCTATCTTTCGCCAACGGGTGCTGTCCCCAGTGATCGGGCACGACCAGCATTGCGAAGCGCGGGCCGCCCAGCCGCATTTCGAGAATGTCGGCCAATTGCAGTACGGCACGCTCGCTACCGGGCCCCACATCGTGGATCGAGGCCAAAAGGCGCTTGGATTCGGACGGCATGGGTTTCGGACGGCTCCTTGGTGGCGGGGCGCACCTATGCGCGCTGCGTGACTTTGGAATGACGGCGCCGGCGGGGAATTTCCGCAGTCTTGCAAGGCTTGAGATCGTCAATGTGAAATTGGGACGCGCCAAACCGGGATTTTTCCGCTATGGGGCCCTCAAGGACCATAGGGTCGCTCAAAACTCCACGGCAAATTACCCCCCATGAGACCGCGCAAGCGGCACAGGACGATTCAACAAACTCATGACTTTTTCCCAGCTCCCCCAACCCCTTGCCGACGCTCTGACGGCGCAAGGCTACGAGTCCCTCACCCCCGTTCAGGCTGCCGTTTCGGAAGCTGAAGCGCGCGGCCGTGACCTTGTGGTTTCCGCGCAGACCGGCTCGGGCAAGACCGTCGCCTTCGGCATCGCCATGAGCGACGAACTGCTGGCGGACGGTTCGATCCCTTACGCCGAAGCGCCGCTGGCCCTTGCCATCGCGCCGACGCGCGAACTGGCGCAGCAGGTCAGCCGCGAGCTTGAATGGCTCTATGGCAAGACCGGCGCGCGTATCGTTACCTGCGTCGGCGGCATGGACCCGGTGCGTGAGCGCAAGCAGCTTGAGCGCGGTGCGACGATCGTCGTCGGCACCCCCGGCCGCCTTCGCGATCACCTGGAACGCGGCAAGCTCGACCTCTCGGCGCTGCGCGTCGTCGTGCTCGACGAAGCGGACGAGATGCTCGACATGGGCTTCCGCGAAGACCTTGAAGAAATGCTCGACGCAATGCCGGCGACCCGCCGCACGCTGCTGTTTTCGGCCACGATGCCGCGCCCGATCGAAGCGCTGGCCCGCCGATACCAGACCGACGCGCTGCGCATCTCGACGATGAGCGAAAACCGTGGCCATGGTGATATCGCCTATCAGGCCGTCACGGTTGCGCCCGCCGACGTTGAGAACGCGGTGGTTAACCTGCTGCGTCTTCACGATGCCGAGACGGCGATCCTTTTCTGCGCCACGCGCGACAATGTGAAGCATCTGCACTCGACCCTGACCGAGCGCGGCTTCTCTGCCGTGGCGCTTTCGGGTGAGCATTCGCAGAACGAGCGTAACAACGCGCTTCAGGCGCTGCGCGACAAGCGTGCGCGCGTCTGCGTCGCCACCGACGTTGCCGCGCGCGGTATCGACCTTCCCTCGCTCACGCTCGTGATCCACGTTGAAATCCCGCGCGATGCGGAAACGCTTCAGCACCGTTCGGGCCGTACTGGCCGCGCCGGCAAGAAGGGCACCGCCGTCATCATCGTGCCGTTCCCGCGTCGTCGCCGTGTGGAAGGCATGCTGCGCGGTGCGCGCATCGAGGCCGAATGGATCGCCGCGCCGACCCCTGAAGTCATCCGTGCGGCAGACCGTGGCCGCCTGATGGAAAAGCTGCTCGCCCCAGTTGAGGCTGACGAGGAAGATCGCGAGATCGCCCGCGAAATCCTTGAAAAGGTCAGCGCTGAAGACCTGGCTGCGGCTCTGGTCAAGGCACATCGCGCTGCGATGCCGCAGCCCGAAGAACTCATCGGCAACAGCCCCGAAGCACGCGAGGCGCGTCAGCGTCCGGGCTTCGATGATGTCGTATGGTTCACCATGGACGTGGGCCGCGAACAGAACGCCGATCCGCGCTGGATCCTGCCGCTGCTGTGCCGCCGCGGTCACGTTACCCGCAACGCGGTTGGCCAGATTCGCATTATGTCCAACGAGACCTACTTCCAGATCCCGCGCGCGCAGGCTGAACAGTTCGTTCGCGCCGTGGAGCGCACCGCGCATGACGACAGCGGCGACGTGGAGAACACCATCCGCATCGTGCAGGCGCAGGACACCCCGCGCGACGTCGCGCGCGACCGCCGTCGTGACCGTGAAGGTCCGCAGGGCCGCGGCCGCAAGCCGCATGGCCGCGAGGAAGGTGGTCGTGGTGCTTACCAGCCCCGCCCGACCGGCGGCGCTCGCCCAGAGCGTAGCGGTGGTGGCGGCAAGCCGTTCCACAAGAAGCCCAGGAAGGGCAACTGGCAGTCCTGAGGACTGAAGGATCGATGAAGGCGGGGACAAGTTCCCCGCCTTTTTCTTTGGCTGGACAGTGATTTAACAAGGCAAGCGTTCGGCTGGATGCTCCGCCGCACCATGCGGCAGTCAGAGTATCAGACGAAAATTTCGAACAGCACTTGTCATCCCCGCGAAGGCGGGGATCCCGCTTTTCTGCTGGCGGGGCGAGAAGAAAGCGGGGCCCCCGCTTTCGCGGGGGCGAGGAAGTGTTTTCGAATGGGGTGGGAATACCGAGCGGATTGCCTTTCGCTCACCCGGCGAGGGATCAGGCGTCCAGCGCCAACACCTCGATCGCCTCTTCCTGCCCATTGAAGTCGACGAACTCGCCCACTTCAGCACCTAGCAACGCGCGCGCCAGCGGCGCCGTGAAGGCGAGGGCGCCTTTAGCCGGATCGGCTTCGTCATGCCCGACGATGCGGATTTCCCGCTCCTTGCCGTTCAGCGCGAACCGCACGCGATGGCCGAACATGGCCCTATCGCCCGAAGGCGCAGGCTGCACTTCCGCTGTCGCCAGTCGCTTGCGCCAATAACGCAAATCCCGCTTCGCCGTATTGAGTGCGGTTTCCTCGGTCAGCGTTGGCAGTTCGGTTTCCAACGCCGCGATCCGGGATTGGATCAGCGCAAGCCCCTCAGGCGTGACGAGGTTCGGCCGCGGTGGGATCGGCACTTCGAACTTAGGCTCAAGATGCTCCTCGTCACCGTCGCGCCGAAAGGCGACGCTCACGCATTGTCCCCCATGTACTCGTCCATGGCCTCGCTGGCCTCGAACCAGCCAGCTTCGGCCAATTCCAGTTCGCCGGCGGCCTGCGTGCGGCGCTTGCCGATCTCACCGATGTTGAGCTTGGCTAGATCACCCTTGGCGGCACTTGGATCGGCAAGGACGGCGTCCAAAGCCTCAAGCTGCTGCTGGATGCGCTTCATGCGCGTCTCTGTCTCGGACACTTTCTTGCGCAGGGCCTTGAGTTCCTCACGCGCAACCGCACCGGACTTGCGGGCCGGCTTGCCGCCGGCCGCCGCGCCGTCACCCTTGGGCTGGTTACGACCCAGCACGAAGTCGATGTAATCCTCCATCGAACCGTCGTAGTTGGTTGCTGTGCCCTGATCGACCAGCACCAGCCGGTCGGCGGCAAGCTCCACCATGTGTCGGTCGTGGCTGACCAGGATCACCGCGCCCTCGAAGTCGTTGAGTGCCTGCACCAGCGCCTCACGCGCGTCGACGTCCAAGTGGTTGGTCGGTTCGTCGAGGATCAGCATGTGCGGCGCATCGCGGGTGACCAGCGCCAATGCCAGTCGCGCGCGTTCACCGCCCGAAAGCGTGCGGATTTCCGCCGTGGCCCGGTTGCCGGAAAACCCGAAACGGCCAAGCTGCCCGCGCACCGCAACCGGCGGCTTGTCGGCCATCGCGCGGGTCATCAGTTCCAGCGGAGTGGAGCCGGTGGGCAGTTCTTCCACCTGATACTGCGTGAAATAGCCGATGCGAATCTTGGGCGAGAAGGAGAGCGAACCCTCCATCGGCTCAAGCTGGCGAGCCAGCAAGCGTGCCAGGGTGGTCTTGCCGTTGCCGTTGCGGCCCAGCAGCGCGATGCGATCTTCCGGATCGATGCGCAGATTCAGACGGCGCAGGATCGGCTTTTCAGCTTCATAGCCCACGGAGGCGAGATCCAGCGTAACCAGCGGCGGGCGCAGTTCGTTGGGGCTCGGGAAATCGAAGCTGAGCGACGGATCGTCCATCATCGATGCAATCGGCTGCATTTTCGCCAGCATCTTGGCGCGCGACTGGGCCTGCTTGGCGGTAGAAGCGCGGGCGGAGTTACGCGCCACGTAGTCGGCCAGCTTCTTGCGCTGCGCTTCCTGATTCGCTTGCGCGGCGGCGGCCTGCGCAGCGCGTTCGGCACGGATGCGTTCGAAACTGTCGTACGTGCCCGGATAGAGCGTCAGCTTGCCATGCTGGAGGTGGAGGATGTGATCGACCACGTTGTTCAGCAGATCGCGCTCGTGGCTGATGACGATCAGCGTCTTCGGATAGGTCTGGAGGAAGTTTTCCAGCCAGAGCGTCGCTTCAAGGTCAAGGTGGTTCGAAGGTTCGTCAAGCAGCAGCACGTCCGGCTGCGAGAACAGCAAGCCAGCGAGAGCCACGCGCATCTTCCAGCCGCCGGAGAAGCTGTCCAGCGGGCGGTTCTGCATTTCTTCGTCGAAACCCAGGCCGACCAGGATGCGCGCGGCGCGGGCTTCGGCGGTGTATGCATCGATGGCGATCAGGCGGTCGTGAAGGTCGCCCAAGCGGTTCGGATCGGTGCAAGTTTCGGCCTCGGCAAGCAGGGCGGTGCGTTCCGCATCGGCGTCGAGCACGGCACCGATCGCGGTCTGGTTGCCGCTGGGGGCTTCCTGCGCGATGTAGCCCAGCCGTGCACGGCGCGGCATTTCGACCGAACCGCTATCCGGCTCCAACTCGCCGATGATGGCTTTCACCAGCGTGGACTTGCCCGCGCCGTTGCGGCCGATCAGGCCCACCTTGCCATCCTTGGGAATGGTGGCAGCGGCCTGGTCGAGGATGGTGCGCCCGCCAAGGCGGACGGTAATGTCACGGATCGTCAGCATGGGGGCAGCGCCTAGAGGATTTTGCGCCCAGTTGGAAACATCTTCCCACCGGAAGTTTCTCGCGGCGGGATTTTGCAGGCGGCGAGGGGGCAACTCATCGACTTTCCCATTGCGGAAAGATGAATTGATTTGCGCCAAGGCGATGGCAGTATGTGTCTGGTATCGCGTCAGTACTTAACCGATCGCCGGGCATTACCGGCTGCAAAGATCCTGGCTTGAGGAACATCGATGAAGAAATCCGTGGTCGCCGCAGTGGTTGTTGCGGTTCTGCTGGTGGCCGGATTGGTCTGGTGGCTGACGCGTGGCCATCAGGATCCCAACGCGATCGTGCTTCATGGCAATGTCGATATTCGGCAGGTTTCCCTGGCTTTCGACGGTTCAGGCCGGATCACGCAGATGGCCGTGGAGGAGGGCGATGCGGTCAACGCGGGGCAAGTGCTGGCCCGGCTCGATACCGTTACGCTTGGCCTTCAGGCACGCAATGCGCAGGCACAGATGGCGGCCATGCAGGAAAACCTGCTCAAGCTGAAGAACGGTACCCGGCCCGAGGATATCGCGCAGGCCCGCGCCAAGGTAGAATCGGCCCAGGCCAATGCCGCGCGTGCGGCCGACGATTATAAGCGCGCGCAGTCAGTGTCCGCCAACACCGGCGGACGGGGCGTCAGCGCGCAGGAACTCGACCAGGCGCGCAACGCCTCGCAAGTCGCCAGCGCGCAGTTGAAAGAGGCGAGCGAGGCTCTGAACCTGGCGACGCGCGGGCCCCGTGCCGAGGACATCGCCGCTGCTCAAGCCCAAGTGAAGAGCGCGGACGCGCAGCTTGCCTTGCTCCATCACCAGATCGACCAGGGTGAACTCAAGGCTCCTGCCGATGCCGTCGTCCGTTCGCGATTGCTGGAAGTGGGCGACATGGCCACTCCGCAAAAGCCGGTTTACGAACTGGCGCTGACCAGTCCCAAGTGGATCCGCGTCTATGTGGAAGAGGCCGATCTTGGCCGCATTCGCATGGGCCAGCGCGCGAATGTAACGAGCGACAGTTTTCCTGACCAGCCCGTGCCTGGCACAGTGGGTTACATCTCTTCCGTGGCGGAATTCACGCCGAAATCGGTTGAGACCGAATCGCTGCGTACCGCGCTTGTCTATGAAGTCCGTGTGCGGGTGGAAGATAAGGCGGGGCACCTGAGACTGGGGCAGCCGGTGACAGTGCGCATCAACGCCGGCTCCGGCCAGGCGGGATCGTAAGGGTGAGCCAGCCCACCGTCGTCTGCGAGGATTTGCGAAAGGCCTTCGACGGGCCGGACGGTAAGCCATTCGATGCCGTTCACGACCTTTCGTTCTCACTGCGTGCGGGAACGATCACGGCGCTGGTTGGCCCGGATGGTGCGGGCAAGACGACGCTGATGCGAATGATAACCGGGCTGCTGAAACCGGACGGCGGCACGTTGAAAGTGCTGGGGGTCGATGTCGCGACTGATCCGCAGGCGGTGCAGAACCGTATCAGCTACATGCCGCAGCGCTTCGGGCTTTACGAAGACCTGTCCGTGCAGGAAAACATGGATCTCTACGCCGATCTCCACGGCGTTCCGCTGGAAGTGCGCGCCGAACGCTTCAAACGCATGCTGGACATGACCGACATGGCCCGCTTCACTGGTCGCGCGGCGGGCAATCTCTCTGGCGGGATGAAGCAAAAGCTGGGTCTCGCCTGTACTTTGGTCCGTGTGCCGGACCTGCTGCTGCTGGACGAACCTAGTGTCGGCGTCGATCCGCTCTCCCGCCGAGACTTGTGGCAGATCATCGAGCAATTGATCGAATCGGACGGGCTTAGCGTGCTCGTCAGCACGGCCTACATGGACGAGGCAGGGCGCTGCGACGAAGTGCTGGTGATGGACCACGGCCGCCTGCTCGCGCAGGACAAGCCGCAGGCGATTACGGCGAAGGCGCATGGGCTTACGTATGTCGTTTCGCCCCCACCCGGCACTCCGGCGCGTGATCTGCAAGCCCGGTTGATCGATGCGCCGGACAAAGTGGTGGATGCTGTGCCGCGCGGCGGCGCTGTGCGCTTCATCCGGCAGCCGGACATTGCGGTCGAGACGATGGGCGACCTGCTGCAAGGGCAGCCGGCCGAACCGCGTGAGGAGGAACTGGAGGATGCCTTCATGCTCCTGCTGCGTCAGCATGATGGGGGCGGGAGGGGTGAAGCGCCTGCGAAAACGGCAAAGCCCGAAGTGCGGGTGGATGCCGATGCGCCGTCCTCTGGCGGCGAGAATGTGATCCACGTCCGCGATCTGGTGCGCCGTTTCGGGGACTTCACGGCCGTCGCCAATACTTCGTTCGATGTGCGGCGGGGCGAGATATTTGGCCTGCTCGGGCCTAATGGCGCGGGGAAGACCACGACCTTTCGCATGCTCTGCGGGTTGCTGCCGGCGACTAGCGGTACGCTGGAAGTGGCGGGCGTCAACTTGCGATCCGCCCGGGCGGAAGCGCGGCGGCGCATCGGGTATGTGGCGCAGAAGTTCTCGCTCTACGCCAACCTTTCGGTGCGAGAGAACCTGGAGTTTTTCGGCGGCGCTTATGGCCTGCGCCGGCATGAGCTGAAACAACGCGTTCAGGCCATCCTCGATCAGTTCGGCCTCGATCCTGCGGCGACGAGCGGAGCCCTGCCGCATGGCTACAAGCAGCGCCTCGCCATGGCGGCGGGGTTGGTGCATGAGCCGGAAATCCTCTTTCTGGACGAGCCGACCAGCGGCATCGATCCGATCGCGCGGCGGGCATTCTGGCGCACGATCACCTCACTGTCGCAATCGGGCGTGACGGTGATCGTAACCACGCACTTCATGGAAGAGGCGGAATACTGCGACCGCATCGCCATTCAGGATGCCGGCCACATGCTGGCGCTCGGCACGCCGCAGGAAGTGCGCGAGCAGGCCGGCGGCGACAGCGTGGGCGACATGAACCAGGCCTTCATCGCCATCGTCGAGCAGGGCAGGGCGCATAAGCCCGAGGAGAAATCCGCGGCATGAGCGACGACCGCACCGAAAGCGCCTTCCTCACCCGGCTGACGGCACTGGCGCGCAAGGAAACGCGCCAGATGCTCCGCGATCGCAGCAACCTGATGGTGGGCCTGCTGCTGCCGGTCGCGCTGATCCTGCTGTTCGGGTTCGGCCTCTCGTTCGACGTCAAGAACGCGCCGGTGGCGCTAGTGATGCAAGATCGTTCCGCCGGGGCGCGCGAGATCGTTTCCGGCCTGCGTGGTTCGGCCTATCTCGATCCCATCGATGTCGAGACCATGGAACAGGCCAGCCGCATGCTCCGCGAGGGCAAGGTGGACGCCATCGTCCAGATCCCCAACGACTTCGCCAGTCGGCAAGTGAAGGGCGGAGCGCAGATCCAACTGATCCTGAACGGCGTCGATTCGACCACGGCGCAAACGTTGGAGGCTTATATCCAAGGCGCCGTCGGAGTGGCCGTGGCGCGGCAGGCCGATCGTGGCGGCGCAACGGCGTCCGGTGGTTCGGTCACGCTGATGACACGGACTTGGTTCAACGAACAAGGCAATAGCCGCTGGTATCTGGTGCCCGGCCTCGTCGTCCTCATCATGACGCTGGTGGGCGCGTTCCTCAGTTCGCTGCTGATCGCGCGTGAGTGGGAGCGCGGCACGCTGGAGGCGCTGTTCGTCACGCCCGTGCGGCCGCTGGAACTCGTTCTGGCGAAATTGGCGCCTTACATCGTGATCGGCCTGATCGATCTGACGATGTGCCTTCTGGCGGCGGTTTTCCTGTTCGACGTGCCGATCCGGGGCTCGATGCTGGCGATCGTCCTCGTCTCGTTCCTCTACCTGCTGGTTTCGCTGCTGGTCGGCCTACTGATTTCCGGGGTGACGCGAAACCAGTTCGCGGCAAGCCAGGTGGCGCTGCTTACCAGTTTCATGCCCGCGCTGATGCTGTCCGGCTTCGTGTTCGACTTGCGGAACATTCCCGTCGCAGTGCAGGTGGTGGCGCAAATCCTGCCGGCCACGCACTTCATGGGCGTGATCAAGACGCTTTTTCTCGCCGGAACCGATTGGGGCATGGTGGCCAGCAACAGCCTGATCCTGATGGGCTACAT
>OUNM010273416.1_pt1 | contig 13850 bp, 13 predicted proteins | sample 1769961 | NCBI WGS metagenome assembly OUNM01 (sample SAMEA3914820, study PRJEB12502) | metagenome | biome: forest; material: soil | place: USA | collected 2012-03-12 | depth 0.3 m | reverse complement strand
GGCCGGGACGCCTTCGGCACAGTCGTGTTGACCTTCACTTCACCTCAGGCGGGCCGGGTTGTCACCGTCGATATGGGTGAGGCTCTCAGTTCCGCTAATACGGTGAACCGCACACCACCCGGAACCGTGCGTTTCCAGGAGGACACCATCACTATGCAAACGGGCGTAACGAGCTACAAGGTACTTCCGACCTGGTCCGGACCTTCCACGGCGATTCCGATGCCAGCGGGCATTGGGCAGGTGGCGCCTTTTCGTTATGTGGAAGTAACGAATGTGCCCGACCCATTTACTGCCAGCCAGATCACGCAACTTTCCACGCATCTCGTTTACGATGATCAGCAGGCGCAGTTCACCTCCTCGAGCCAGGTGCTCAATGATGTCTGGGAGCTTTGTAAATATAGCATGAAGGCCACGACCTTCACCGGTGTGTACGTCGATGGCGACCGCGAGCGGACACCCTACGAAGCCGATGGTTATATTCATCAACTCGGCCATTACTGCACAGACCGTGATTTCGTGAGCGCTCGCTACTCTCACGAATATCTTCTCACCCACTCGACCTGGCCCACGGAGTGGCTCATGCACTCCGTTTTGATCGCCTGGAATGACTATCAATATACCGGCGACCTGCGCTCCCTGCAGGCAAACTATACGACGCTCAAAAACAGCAAAATGCTGCTTTCTCTGGAGCGCTCGGATGGCCTGCTCACCGGCACAACAGCCTCCGGGAGCGGTCCTCAGCCGACTGATATCGTGGATTGGCCCGCGGGCGAGCGGGATGGCTATGACATGGCCCAAATCGTCAAGACCGTTGTCAGTTCGTTTCACTACCGGACGCTTGTGCTCATGCAGCAAATCGCCACCCTTCTTGGCAATACGGCGGATGCCACTGATTTCCAAAACCGCGCAACGCTGGCCCTCAATTCGCTAAACACAGAGCTCTGGGATTCGACAAACCATCGTTATATCGATGGAATGAGTTCCGCCGGAGCGAAGAGCACGCATGCGTCGCTGCATGCCAACCTTTTCCCGCTCGCCTTCGGCATCGTGCCGGCCGCGCAGCAAGCCAATGTTGTCGCTTTCATCAAAACACGCGGCATGGCCTGCAGTGTCTATGGCGCGCAATATCTGCTCGAGGGCCTTTACCAAGCCGGCGAGGGTGATTACGCGCTTTCCCTGCTCACGGCCACGTCCGCACGCAGTTGGGCGAACATGACTTACACTGTCGGCTCGACCATCACGCTCGAAGCCTGGGATCCGGTTTACAAGCCAAACCTCGACTGGAATCACGCGTGGGGTGCGGCGCCGGCGAATATCATTCCTCGTTACTTGATGGGCGTCCGTCCGCTCACGCCAGGTTTTGGTAAAATTCTGATCCAACCGCAGGTCGGTTCGCTGACGTCCGCGCGAATCACCGTCCCGACCATCCGCGGAACCGTCGGCGTCAATGTCACCGGCAACACCAGCACTTCGTTCTCGCTGGAGGCCGACATCCCCGCCAACACCACCGCCAAAGTCGGCGTCCCGACTCTCGGCAGCACCAGCACCACGGTCGTCGTTGATGGCACGGCCATGACCGGGGCCATCACTGGGAATACCGTTTACGTGGATAATATTGCGGCGGGCCACCATACGTTCAGCCGAACGCCCTAAACAAAGCGCTCAGAGGCGTGGGAATTGGGTTTTCAGTGCAGGAAGGGGATAACCCGAAACCCTGAGAACAAAACGGGGTTCCTCCCGTGCGAAAGGCACGTTTCGAGATTGCCTCCAAACCTTCCCACACCTAACTTTCTCCTTCAGATTTCAAACCGCCGGCGCTCCCGGCCCGGCTCCTTCTTATGCCTCGGGTCTCCCAACTTCATGTAAATGGCGAGAATCACCGGATTGACTCGGATGAAGAGCGCACCCTGCTCAGCGTTCTCCGCGACGATCTCGACCTCACTGGTTGCAAATACGGTTGCGGCGAAGGTCAATGCGCCGCCTGCACCGTCCTCGTGGACGGCATTCCCACCCGATCCTGTAAAACACTCGTCGGCGAAGTCGGCGCCGGCAAAATCGAAACGGTGGAGAGCCTCGAACGCCATGGCCGCTTGCATCCTATCCAGGAAGCGTTTCTGGAAGTGGATTCATTGCAGTGCGGGTACTGCACCTCGGGCATGGTTCTGGCCAGCTACGCACTATTGCAAAAGACGCAAAATCCTTCCGACGAGGAAATCATTCACGCCATGAATGGCCACATCTGCCGGTGTGGCGTTTACCAGCGGATCATGGGTGCGATCAAAAAGGCTGCCAAAACGATGCGGGAGGCAAGAGTATGAGCCTGCTTCCATCCTTGAAGGCTGGCACGCGCCGCCAGCGCTCCCACTTACCGCGGCGTGATTTTTTCAAGGTGCTGGGACAGGGCATCGTCGTGTTGCTTTTTGCCGATTCTGCATTGGCACAAGAAACAGGAGGAGCCCGCCGTCGTGGTGGCGGCGGAGGCGGAGGTGGTCGCGGGGGCCAACGCCCCTCGGAATTGAGCGCCTGGCTGCACATTGACGAAAATGGAGCGATCACCGTGTACACGGGCAAGGTGGAGGTCGGACAAAACATCCGCACTTCGCTTACGCAAGCCGTGGCGGAAGAATTGCGCTGCCCGGTTTCCGCCATCCAACTCATTATGGCCGATACCGATCTCGTGCCCTTTGATGGCGGCACAGCCGGCAGCCGTTCGACGCCCGACATGGGTTCGCAACTTCACCGGGTCGGCGCCGCGGCGCGCGAAGCGTTACTTGATTTGGCCGCGGAGCATTTCAAAGCAGACCGCGCTTCATTGGTCATCGCCGATGGCAACGTTTCCCGGGCGGACACTCATGAATCCGTTAGTTTCGGAGAACTAACCAAAGGGCAAAAGTTAACGAAATCGGTCGATGGCGCGCCGGTCACTCCGCCGGATCAGTGGAAAATCGCCGGCACCTCGGTTCTCAAAGTTGACGGGCCCGATTTCGTCACTGGCCGGCATAAATACAGTTCTGATATCAAGCTTCCTGGCATGCTCTTCGGCAAAGTGCTGCGACCTGTTGCCTACGAAGCTTCGCTCGCTTCCGTCGATACGGGAAAAGCGGAAGAGATGCAGGGCGTCACCGTCGTTCACGACGGCAATTTTATCGGCGTCGCTGCTCCTGATTCCCTGCTGGCTGAGCGCGCCGTTCAAGCCATCAACGCGGATTGGAACACGAAGCCGCAGCCATCCGACGTTGAGCTCTTTGATTCCTGGAAAAAGACCGCGCAGGATGCCGCCAAAGGCGTTGCCGATGCTCCGCTCGCCGATGGCGCACAGCGCCTCCAACAGACCTATACGATTGCCTATATCGCGCACACTCCTTTGGAGCCGCGCGCCGCAGTCGCCGAATGGAAAGACGGCAAACTCACCGTCTGGACGGGCACGCAGCGTCCTTTCGGTGTGCGCAGCGAATTGGCGCAAGCCTTCGGGTTGCAGGAGAACCAGGTGCGCGTCATCGTGCCAGATACCGGCTCCGGATACGGCGGCAAACACTCCGGCGAAGCGGCCGTGGAGGCGGCGCGGCTGGCCAAGGCCGCAGGCAAACCCGTAAAGCTAGTCTGGACGAGAGAAGAGGAATTCACCTGGGCTTACTTTCGCCCGGGCGGCGTCATTCAAGTAACGAGCGTGGTGCAATCCGATGGAAAAATCATCGCCTGGGATTTTCATAATTACAACTCGGGCGGCTCGGCGGTTCGGAGTCCCTACGAAATTCCCAATCAGCGCAGTGAAGCCCACCAGGCGCGCTCACCGTTAAAGCAAGGTTCCTATCGAGGGCTCGCCTCTACGGCGAATAATTTTGCCCGCGAAATGCACATGGATGAACTCGCCCGCGCCGTGAAAATGGACCCGCTCGAGTTTCGCCTGAAAAACCTCAAGGATTCCCGTCTCCGCGCTGTGCTCGAAGCGGCGGCTAATGCCTTTGGCTGGGGCAAAGAGAAAGGCGGCGATGGGCGCGGCTTCGGCATCGCCTGCGGCACGGAGAAAGGCTCCTACCTGGCGACGTGCGCCGAGGTTGCCACGGATCACGAAGGCGGCGTCAAAGTAAAGCGCGTCGTTTCCGCATTCGAATGCGGGGCGATCGTCAATCCCGGCCAGCTCAAGAACCAGATCGAAGGCGCAACCATGATGGGTCTCGGCGGCGCGCTTTTCGAAGCCATCGAATTTGAAAACGGCAAAATCAAAAACCCGCACCTCGCGAAATATCGCGTGCCCCGTTTTGCCGATACTCCACACACCGAAGTCGTTTTGCTGGATCGCAAAGACATTCCCTCTATCGGTGCAGGCGAAACACCCATCATCGGTATCGCTCCCGCCGTCGGCAGCGCGATTTTTGACGCTACCGGGCGGCAACTCAATTCTCTCCCCATGACCCCAAACGGCCTGCGCACCTGATCCCAAGGCAAATCTCGCAGACTCACTATATTTACCACCCACAAATGTCCTGGACCATCACCGGCTGGATCGGCGGCGCATTGGTAGCGCTTGCCGCATTTCTCGCATTTGGACAACACGCCTGGCTGCAAAAAGCGGAGACTTCAGAAGGCGTCGTCACCGAACTCATCAAGTCACGCGGCACCAAGGCGCGCAACAACTACAAACCACGAATTCGATTTACGGCAAATGACGGTTCTTCTCACGAACTCATTTCCAATCTGGCTTCCAATCCTCCCGCTTACTCGGTGGGTGAGCGGGTATGGATCGCCTACGATCAGCGTACTTATCAAGCGCGCATTCTTTCCTTTGGCGAACGCTACGGGTTCACCGCCGTCCTCGCCTCGGTCGGTATGGCGCTGATTTTCATGTCCGCAGCATTCATCATCGGAAGGCAGTACGTGCCGGCGATTTACCTTCGGACGGCCATCCTGGAAGATGCAAGAAAGCTATAGCATTGCGGATTTTCCCACGGAGTGTCTTTGGTATATCACCGCCAAAGAAATGTTTCACCTGGCATTCCTCATCTTTGGCTGTGCCCTGCTTCACCCGTTTCGCTCAGTGCAATTGAATCTCATCTGGGTGGTCTTCGCTTTCACCGCCTGGGCGTCTGCCGGGATTTTATATTATATCTTCCGCAATCGATTCGAAAGACGCCAGGCGCGCCGATCGACGTTGCCTTCGATGTGAATACGCAGACCATTTTGCTTTACTTGTTTACCTGGACGCTGGTGGCCATCACGCCCGGGCCCGCGGCAATCTATTCGATGTCAACGGCTTCCCGTCACGGGTTTCGCGCCAGTCTGGCGGGCGTTGCAGGGATTCAAGCAGGCAATTTTGTCTTTTTCGCAGCAATCTCCTGCGGGCTGGCCGCTTTGCTTGCCCAGATGGCGGCCACTTTCGCGGTTGTGCGCCTTATTGGGGGATGTTACTTGATTTACCTTGGTGTGCGAATCATCCTTTCCACCATTCGCCGCAAATCATCAGCGCCCACTGCTATTTCCGTCAACGCGGCCCCTTCGAATCTGTTTTTTCAAGGACTCGCCATCCAGCTCACGAACCCCAAAGCCCTGCTCTTCGTTTCTGCATTATTGCCCCAGTTCATCGATTCCAGCCGCCTGCTTGCACCGCAACTCATCGCCCTGGCTTCGATCACCGTGCTGGTCGATTTTGCCGTTTTGTCCACGTACGCATTTCTTGCAAATCACAGCTTCCGATTTTTGCGAAACAGTTCCGTCTTCGCTTTTCTGGAAGGTTTGTTGGGAACGGTTTTTGTCCTTTTCGGCATGCGAGTGATCGCGTCCCGAAAGTAGGCCCGGGAACGCCAACCTCCCGATTGGCGAGCGGGTGTACGGCTCAGCAGATTTTTTACACACCCGCACTTGGAAGGCAAAGGCTCGCAGGCTGATGCAAATGATGGTGGCAGCAACCAACGGCGTGTTCGTTTTTCAATCCGCGGCTCTGCCAGAAACCGGTGTTCCTCATTTTGTTTCCTCCAACTCGCCAATCTGGAGATTGGCGTTCCCGGGCAGTCACATTAGCCTCCAGACTTTTGTGAATCACGCCTCAGACTCTTTCGCATGCTAAAACGCATCGCGCTGCAACTCTATCGCGCCGCCATCCTGGTTGCCATCGCATGGGTCATTCACGCCCACCACGTACGGCTGCGGATCGAAGGGGATGCACCCATCACCATCGAAGAAATCAAGCCGCTCTACCCGCAAGCCGCTGTACTTTCGCCCGATTCCAGCGAGCGCCGTGGATTTCATGTCACGGATTCGGCGGGTCACGACCTTGGCTATGTCATTCGCACGATGCCCGGCGTCGCCGATATTGTCGGCTATCGGGGATGGACTGATACGCTGGTCGCTTTCGATCCCGCTCTACACATCATCGGCGTGCGCATCCGCTCCAGCCAGGATACCCGCGAACATGTCGGAGACATTCGCGACGACCGTTACTTTTTAAAAACCTGGAACGGCAAATCCTGGGATGCCGTCGCTCGGACCACTCCCGAGCAGGAAGGCATCGAGGGTGTGAGTGGCGCCAGCATGACTAGCATGGCCATGGCCGATGGCATCACCCGCCGGCTCGCTTCCGCGAACGCCGCGCTGGCAGTCAAACCGCAACCCATGCGCATTCGTGCCCGGGACTGGGGATTGATCGCCATCATCGCCACCGGCCTGGTCTTCGCACTCGCCGGCTCCTATCGCCGACAATGGCTCCGCCGCGGGTTTCAACTCCTGGTGATTGTCTATATCGGCTTTCTCACCGGCGATCTTCTGGCGCAATCCCTCATCGCCGGCTGGATGCAGAGTGGAATTCCGTGGCGTATCGCGCCTGCGCTTACCTTGCTTTTCGCCGCGGCGCTCGCCGTCCCCTGGACCACTGGGAAACCGCTCTATTGCCAGCAACTCTGCCCTCACGGAGCCGCGCAAGAACTCTTGCATCGCATTACCCCAAAGCGCTGGCGCCTTGCCATCCCTCGCGGACTCGACGCAGGCCTGCGGTGGCTTCCCCCTGCTCTTCTCGCCGTCGTCATCGTTATCTCATTGCTCGTTCTGCCTATCGATCTTGCGCATCTCGAGCCTTTCGACGCCTACCTCATTCGCACCGCGGGCGCTGCGACGATTGGCATCGCCGTCGCCGGCTTGGCGGCTTCCCTTTTCGTCCCGATGGCCTATTGCCACTACGGCTGCCCCACGGGTGCTCTGCTCAATTTCATCCGCGCTCGAGGACGGCAAGACCGGTTTGGGCGCCGCGATATCGCCGCTTTGCTCCTCCTTCTTTTGGCAGCCTTTCTTTCCTGGAAATACCAACAAATTCACCAGTGGATGGTAAAAATCGAGTGACGCCGAGCCGAACTCCTTGCGCACGCCGATCAATTTCCCGACGTTTCTGCAATAACGATGATCAACGCCAAATCACCCCGCCAGACATCCGCGTGTCCACCAGCCCTCTCCCTCTGCGATAAGTGTCGCGCGGTCGCGGTGGCGCCGTTTATGGCATTTTCGCTTTTCGGATTGATCCTTGCCGCTCTTCTTTTTCCGTCGGATTCGCTGGCGGATTCGACTCCACCGAACGTGCTGTTCATCATGGTGGACGATCTCAATTGCCGCCTTGGTTGCTACGGCGATCCCATCGCGCACACACCTAACATCGACCGCCTGGCTCAACGCGGCGTCCGCTTTGACCGCGCATACACGCAAGCGCCGCAATGCAATCCTTCCCGCACCTCGCTGCTCTGCGGCAAATACCCCAGCACAACGCGCATCTATGAAAATGACACGCCATCCCGCGCTTTCCTCGGACCAGCGGCGGTCTTTCTGCCCGAATTTTTTCAAGCGAACGGTTACTTTACGGGAAAGGTGGGCAAAATTCCTCACGGTAGCTTCGACGACGAAGTGCGCTGGGATTTCAATGAACTGACCCCGGGCGATTCCGAGGGGCTGAGCGGAGGTGAAAAACCCAAAAAGGACAAAGGCAAAGACAAGGAACGTGAACGCATGCTGCCTGAAGCCGTGGCTTGGCGCGCCCTGAAAGAAAACGAAAAAGATACCCCCGATGGTTATACCGCGCGCGCTACCGCCAAGCTCATCGACGAGCGCGCCGCCAAGCCTTTCTTCATCGCCGCCGGCTTTCACAAACCGCATCGCCCTTACGAAGCGCCCAGCAAATACTTCGCGCGCTATCCCGCGGACAAGATGCCCCTGCCCCAGGAACCGCCGGACGTGCGCAAAGGCGTCCCACCGATTGCTTTCGACACCTACGACGACGATGCCAATATGCCCGATGAATACAAACGCTTCGGCATTGCGGCCTACTACGCCTGCATCGAATTTATCGATGCACAGGTTGGCATTCTCCTCGATGCTTTGGAGCGAAACAAAGTATCGGACCGCACCATCGTCGTGCTGCTGAGCGACCATGGTTACTTGCTAGGAGAACACGGCGGAATGTGGCGTAAGATGAGTCTTTTCGAAGAAGCAACCCGCATCCCGCTCATCATCGTCGCACCCGGAAAAAAGGCCGGCGGCACGTGTGAGCGCACGGTCGAATCCGTCGATCTATACCCTACTCTGGCGCAGCTTTGCGGCCTTAAATACTCACCCGATCTGGAAGGCCACAGTCTCATCCCATTGCTCGACGACCCCACCGCGCCTTGGACTTATGCAGCCCATACTTTCACGCAACACGCGCTAACGAAACGCCAGGCGGTAGTCGGCGAATCCGTGCGCACGGAGCGCTGGCGGTACACCGAATGGGGCACGGACGGCGAACAAGGAACAGAACTCTACGATCACGACAACGATCCCAAGGAATGGCATAACCTCGCGCAGGACGCCAAATATGCAGACGTTATCGCCGGGTTGAGAAAACAACTGATTCCTGTAGCGCAACCACCTCCGCTTCCCAAGAAACACTAGTCATGCCCCGGGCTGTTGCCTACATCGCTTTGGTACAATTGCTTCTTGTGATTGCCGGATTCGTCGTCCTGGGGATTGTCCTCAAGGTCGCTGGCTATCCGGATTTTGCAGGATATCATTGGAATCCGCTCGCCGTGCTATTAAGGAAACACGGGCTTTGGTTTCTTGTCGCACCCGTTCTTTGGGCCCTGTTCGCCATTGCCGCCGAGCATCTCCATCATCCGTTTTTTTCGCAGCGTCTCGTGCTCTTTAGCGGCGTTGCTTGGGCTGGAATCGTCACCGCCCTTTTCTTTTACGCCGCTGTTTTCCCCTATACTATTTCGTTGATTTTCCACAGACCGTGACGGTTCCCGATCCGGGCCGTGTTAACCGAGATTGCTCGAGTCGCAAACTTTCGCTTTACTCCACTGCAAGCCGCGACACCCAAATGAGCAGCATTTCCGTCAGTTCAAAACCATCCTGGATCTGGTTGCTCTTTTTCCCTTGTGTTTTTGCCAGTGTCTTTCTCTACCAAAGGCAATATGCCCGGGAGAAGCTGCCATTAATCCGTGCCGGGCTGGCAGAAGCGCAAAAAGCGGGAGCCGGCATGCTGGAAGAGATCGGAGCTCCGCCTGGGGCCACGGTTTTCTCGCCGGTGCAGACAAAGATTCTCACCGGCGGCAAAAGAGATTTCTGGCAAAACACTCCTTGCGCGGTCTCCTGGCAGACTACCTGGGACATTCCGGGCGATCATCCCACGATGCTCGCTTGGTATCATCAGCGCCTGACGGATCGCGGATGGTCGCTATTCACTCCTCAAGTCCCGAGCCAGTTGGAGACCATCTATCGCAAAGATCAGTGGCGCATCACGCTCGGGCACAACGTTACTTTTGCTACGGATCACCCTCCCCACGCGCGCATCCAATTTGAATTACGCTGGGACTATTTCCAAAAATCGCTGCCTCCAGGCGGCGCCAACAAGTAACACGACCGGCAAGGAGCCCTCACATTTCCGTCCCGCGCTTGGGGGCGGCTGTCGGCTCACTCTGAGCCGGCGGAGGCGGCGGAGGCAGTTTTCCCGGGATGATATCCACTTCTGCACCTTTGCCGACAGAATCGAAAAGCGCCACGACGTCGCGAGACTTCATCCGGATGCACCCGTAGCTGGCCGGGGTGCCGATGCGCCATTCCTCCGCCGTGCCATGGATATAGATATCGCGACCGTACGCGTCGCGGTTTTGCGACTCGAGGCCGCGCAGCCAAAGGATGCGCGTCACGATCGGATCACGACCCGGGGCATTTGCGGGAACAATCTCACCCGTGGGCCTGCGGTCCTTAAACTTCATCCCCAGGGGCTGTCCCGCACCGATCTTATCCGCGACTTCCATGCGGCCTAGCGGCGTGGCAAAGCTGCCGGGCCTATCGCCGATGCCAAACTTGGAGGTGGAAACCGGAAATCGCTTCACCTCCACTCCCCGATCATAAACCGCGAGCTTTTGCTCGGCGATGCTCACGCGAACCGTGTGGATGCGGTCTTTAGTGGTACAGGAAGCCAAAGCGAAGGCCGCGACCACCAAAGTCGCAGGCCCTCGGGCAGCACGTAACCGTGAGATAAACGACGCAATCGAGTTTTGAGGATTCAAAGCAATGGGGATGGAAAAGGGGTTTAAGACGCGGAAGAAATGCCGGACAGAACGCGCGAGGCGTCCCGGCCGGCAAAAAATCTTGCCTAGCTTCCGACTTCAGCGCGTGCCTCGGCCGCGAGAGCAGTGGAGAGATAGCGTTCGCCCGTGGAGCAGGCAATCGTCACGATGAGTTTACCCTTGTTTTCCGGGCGTTTCGCGACTTCCAAAGCCGCAACTACGTTCGCACCCGTGGAGATTCCCACGAGAATCCCCTCCTCCTTCGCCAGACGGCGGGCCATGGCAAAGGAATCGTCATTGGTTACTTGAATGCACTCGGTGATCTGCGGATGGCCCGCCGAATCCTTGAGGTGAAGATTGTTCGGAATGAAACCCGCGCCCGTGCCCTGGATTTTGTGCGGTCCCGGCTTGAGCGGCTGGCCGGCGAGCTGCTGCGAAATCACCGGCGAATCCTTCGGTTCCGCAGCGATGGCCTGAAAACTCGGCTTCCGAGCCTTGATCGTTTCGACGCAACCGGTAATCGTTCCGCCAGTCCCGACCGCGGAAATCACGATGTCCACTTTGCCGTCGGTGTCTTCCCAGATCTCCTCCGCCGTCGTCTTGCGGTGGATTTCGGGATTTGCCGGATTGTTAAACTGCTGCGGCATCCAGGCATTGGGCGTATTAGTGACCAGCTCCTCCGCGCGCGCGATCGCTCCTTTCATGCCCTCTGCTCCTGGCGTCAGGACGAGCTTTGCTCCAAGCATGGCGAGCAGCGTGCGCCGCTCCAGCGACGCAGTCTCCGGCATGGTCAGAATCAGTTTGTAGCCCTTGGCTGCAGCGACGAAAGCGAGGCCGATACCCGTATTGCCGCTGGTGGGCTCAATGATCACCGTATCCTTGTTGAGCGTCCCATCTTTTTCCGCAGCCTCGATCATGGCCATGCCGATACGGTCCTTGACGCTCCCCAGCGGATTAAAAAATTCGCACTTCAGGGCGATGGTGGTCGAAGGATCGATGCCCGCGCTCGCAGGAATTCGGTTCAACTTGACGAGCGGAGTGTGGCCGACGGTTTCGACGATGTTGTTATAGATTCTGCCGTGAGTCATGTTTGGTGGATCGGTAAATTGCTGAGAAACAAGGAAGAAACTTTTACACACGCCCCGCCTCAGGCCGCAAGGGTGGAGATTTCAAGAAGCCCAGTGGCCTCGGATTCACGGGCTAATGAAGAGTGATTTCACTGACTTCTCTGAGGCAATGATTGCTTTTCTGAAAAGAGAACCAGAAAGCACTTGCAAATGCGATACTCCCGCACAATCAGGACACACCACAACCCGCACCCACACCATGGCAGACTTGCTCACATCTCAGGACATCAAGGATTGGCTCAAAAAGCTTCCCGAATGGGAACAGGAAAAAAAGCACATCGAACGCACCTTCGAATTCGACGACTTCACGCAGGCGATTGATTTCGTGAACAGCGTGGCCGAGATCGCCGAAGAGGAGGATCATCACCCGGACATCGATATCCGGTACAACAAGGTCCGCATCCAACTCTCGACGCACGCGGAAGGTGGCCTCACCGACCGCGATTTCGAAGTGGCCGAAAAGGTCAATAATCTCTTCGAAGACTGAAACTTAGGACTTTTTGCCGGGTAAAAAATTCCGCGTCTTTTTACAAATTCTTAGAGGTATTTCGCCCGGTTCCCGGTATATAGGAGGGAAACCGCGCACAGTGCGCGGGTTTCAAAATCCGAACCCAGATAACCCTATGAAAAAATTAGCGTTTCTCAGCTTCCTCGCTGCCCTGTCGATTCCCGCTTTTGCGGCCGACGAAAAGATCGAGGGAGAGGCCGTGTGCGCAAAGTGCAACCTGAAAGAAGCCAAAGCCTGTCAGACGGCGATCAAGGTCACCAAAGATGGCAAGACCGAGATCTACTACGCCGAGAACAATGACGTGGCCAAGGACTTCCACGACAACGATTGCAAAAAGGCCGTGAAGGTTACCGCAGAAGGCGCGGTCTCCGAGAAAGACGGCAAGAAGGTCATCACGCTGACCAAGATCGCAGAAGCGAAGTAATTCGCGGGATTCGGGCGCTCTCGACGATCACCTGGGCGTTCGGGTCAAAATCCATTTAACGCAACCTGCACTACGGCTGGTGGTGCAGCGTTGCGTTTTTGGCTTTTTGGGAGTGTGGTACGCGAAGGCCCCCCGGAGTTCCACTGGCCCTCAGACAAGATTCGACCGCGAACTGCAAACGGCTACTTTTCAAACCTTCTGCGGCGCACTTTCGAACCCGACCACCCTCTCGACTCTCGATGGCCGATACTATTCAACTCGTAACCTGGGAATTAGAGCAGACATGCACCCTCAGGCCAAACGTCTCGCCCTCAGATTCGCGGACTCGTGAGAACCCATTGCTAAGCAAAGCTCGCGCGTACTCAAAAGGGTTGCGCGATAACAATCAACATTTCGGTGTCTTTGGAGACATATATGTTTCCTCTTACACGTACGGCGAACTTCCAGGGAAAGCTAAAGGTTCAACGTCTCCTATCTACCCATCCAGCGGGTTCATTGTTTCCAAAGAATTTGAAAGCGTCGGAGGTCCCGAGGCACTCTTTGAAATGTGCGCGCGATGTCCCGCCAATATCGCCCCTCATGAGATCGCAGGCTGTTTCGGATCTCTCGATCAACGTCCGGATTCTCCAGAGACCGAGGAACAGATCCGCTCGATCATCGAGCGCCTTGGACTTGCTGAAGAAATGAACCATGCATTTCCTGCTACGACCCCAATTTGGTATGGGCTGTGGGCAGTTTCGCCTGTCACCAAATCCGCGCTCGCGTTGCTTCGCATCCTCATTTCCGAGATGTATAAAGAAGATAAATTGGAAATGGAAGTGAGGGGTAATATTGACCAGAGGTATCTCACGGACTTCGCCAATTTTGTGAAAGCGGCCGAAATCGCTGAGCAACGAGAGCTCCGCTTGCACGTTCGACTGCTTCCACTCGGGCACACGGATTTTGGGATCTACACCATTTTCCCCCATTGCCCCTTTTGCAAAGCTCCAGCACGCACCGCGCGGTGGCGGAGAAAATATCCGAACGCCACGCAAACGTGCCACGTATGCGGAACTGGCTTCTCTCCATCAGAAACGGCTTCAGCCGTACGGATGAAACTTGACCGTCCGGACTTGCGGGATCTCCTCGGAGACGCGGCATTCTGCGAATTCGCCCGCGATTACTTGATTCAACAGGGCCATGCCCCGGAACTGGCCGAGGCCATTGTTGTTGCAACCGAGGCAGGAAACAAGGAACGCGAGCGAAAACGGCAAGAGCAAGCTGAACGT
>OUNM010517514.1_pt1 | contig 13857 bp, 12 predicted proteins | sample 1769961 | NCBI WGS metagenome assembly OUNM01 (sample SAMEA3914820, study PRJEB12502) | metagenome | biome: forest; material: soil | place: USA | collected 2012-03-12 | depth 0.3 m | reverse complement strand
CGATCGCGGACAATACTCCGCCGCCGGCCCCGCCCGCACCGCCTCCGCCGCCGGCCGAGACCAGGCCCACGCCGGAAGAGGCAAAGGCCTATGTCGACGATGCCGAAAAGACGCTGGCGGCGTTGTCGGAATACGACAACCACGTGCAATGGGTGCGCGCGACCAATATCAATTCCGATACGGAGTGGCTGCAGACCAAGGCCGATGCGGCACTGAACGCGGCGACGGTCAAGCTGGCGGTCGGCGCGGCCAGGTTCAACGACGTCGACGTCGATCCGGTGACGCGGAGGAAGCTCAACCTGCTGCGCCTGTCGCAGACCTTGCCGGCCGAGGACAAGCCGGGTGCGGCCGAGAATCTGGCGGCGGTGGCGACGCGATTGGACTCGGCCTATTCGACCGGCAAGTTCACCTACAAGGGCAAGACCTATAATCTCGACGACGCTTCGAACGTTCTGGCGGCGTCGCGCGATCCGGTGACGCTGCGCGCCATCTGGGAAGGCTGGCGGACCGTATCGGGCCCGATGAAGGATGATTATGAGAAGCTGGCGCAGCTGTCGAACGCCGGTGCGCAGGGGCTGGGTTACAAGGACACAGGTGCGTTGTGGCGATCCGGTTACGACATGGATGCGGACGCCTTTGCCGGCGAGACCGACAAGCTGTGGAACCAGGTCGCGCCCTTCTACAAGAATTTGCACTGCTATGTGCGGCGCAAGCTCAATGAGAAGTACGGTGATTCCGTCCAGCCCAAGTTCGGGCCGATCCGCGCGGATCTGCTGGGCAATATGTGGGCCCAGGACTGGTCGAACATCTACGACGTCGTGGCGCCGAAGAATGTCCATTCGTCGTACAGCCTCGACAAGCTTTTGACGGCCAAGAAGTACGACGCTGTAAAGATGATCAAGACGGGCGAGGGCTTCTATACGTCGCTCGGTTTCGCGCCCTTGCCGACGACCTTCTGGCAGCGGTCCTTGATCACCCGGCCGCGTGACCGCGAAGTGGTGTGTCATGCCTCGGCGTGGGACGTCGACAACGTGTCGGATGTGCGCGTCAAGATGTGCACCCAGGTCAATGGCGAGGACTTCTATACGGTCCACCACGAGCTGGGGCATAACTTCTATCAGCGGGCCTATGCCGATCAGCCGTTCCTGTTCAAGAACGGCGCCAATGACGGCTTCCACGAGGCGATCGGCGATTTCATCGGCCTGTCGTCGGTGACGCCGACCTATCTCAACCAGATCGGCTTGCTGGACAAGGTTCCGGATTCGCGTGAGGACATTCCGTACCTGTTGAAGATGGCCTTGCAGAAGATCGCCTTCCTGCCGTTCGGGGTCGAGGTCGACCGTTGGCGCTGGGAGGTGTTCTCGGGCAAGATCACCAAGGCGGAATATAACCGCCGCTGGTGGGCCCTGGTGAACCAGTACCAGGGGCTGGTGCCGCCGGGCGAGCGTCCGGCGTCGGCCTTCGATCCGGGCGCGAAATATCACGTGGCGGCGTCGGTGCCGTATACGCGGTACTTCCTGGCGGAGATCCTGCAGTTCCAGTTCCAGCGCGCGGCGTGCCAGCAGGCGGGGTGGAAGGGGCCTTTGCATCGCTGCTCGATCTATAACGAGAAGGCGGTGGGTGAGCGTCTGAACGCCATGCTGGCCATGGGGCAGTCGAAGCCGTGGCCCGATGCTTTGGAAGCCTTTACCGGCCAGCGTGAGATGGATGCGACGGCGATCAGCGATTACTTCGCGCCGCTGAATGCGTGGCTGGAAGAGGAGAACAAGGGGCAGACGTGCGGATGGGATAACTCCATCTAACTTATGGGGTTTGGGGCCCTCGGCCCCAAGCCTAATCTATTCAACAAAAAAGCCCCGCCCCTAAGGGCGAGGGCTTTCTTTGTTGAAAAGGGTAAGATTCGTGGGGTCACGGACCCCACACCCCATAAGTCGCGACGGAGTTATGCGAGCTTTATCTCCCGCAGTCGCTCCTGCAGGAAGTCCTCGGCCATGATCGGTTCCGGGAACTGGTTCGGGCGCTCGTCCGTAATACAGTTCGGCAGGGTCTTGATCACGTAGTCCGGGTTGAAATGCAGGAAGAACGGCGTCGAATAGCGCGAGAAGTCCTTGCGCGCCTCGGCCGGATTGACCACGCGGTGCTGGGTCGACGGCAGGAAGCCGTTGGTCAGACGCGACAGCATGTCGCCGACATTGACGACGATGCAGTCTTCCGGCGGCGTGATCGGCAACCAGCGGCCGTCGCGATCCAGCAACTGCAAGCCCGGTTCCTCGGCGCCAAGCAGCAGCGTGATGACGTTGATGTCGCCATGCGCGCCCGCCCGCACCGACTCGCCCGGCGTATTGACGGGCGGATAATGCAGCAAACGCAAGACCGAATTGCCCAACTGCACCTTGTCCGCGAAGAACTCGGACTCCAGCCCGATATAGAGCGCGATCGCCCGCAAGACCTTCTGGCCCAGGGCATCCAGCGCCGCATACAGACCCGCCACACTGTCATGGAAATCCGCGATCTCGGCCGGCCAGATATTGTCGCGCATATAATGGCGATAGGGGTGCTCGGGCGGCAGGTAACGGCCCGTATGCCAGAACTCTTTCAAATCGTGATGGGTATAACCCTTGGCTGTCTCGACACCGAACGGGGTATAGCCGCGCGCGCCGCCGCCGCCTTTGATATGGTAGCTGCGCTTGACGTCTTCCGGCAAGGCGAAGAAGGCCTTGGTCGCATTGAGCGCGCGCTCGAGCAGCACGGGGTCGATGCCATGTCCGCCGAGCACTGCGAATCCGTATCGCTGGAAAGACCCGCCCAGGCTTTTCGAAAACGCTTCGAAATCCTGGTCGTAAAGCGTCAACGGAACGGGCGGGATAGCGGATTCGGGCATGTCGGGAACCTCGGTGCAGATGAAACCAAGGCTTAGCGCCGCCACACACGCCAATCAAGTCCCGCGCCAAATTACCACAGTGGTCCGAAAGCTTCAGGCAGGGGATGATTTTCGAGTGAAACTTCGCTATTAACCCTTTTGCAACACGCAGACGTTCAAAGCGTGAGCGGCCGGGTGGTGGGCCGGGATTTCAGATGGGATTTCTGCACAGTGGCGTCTAAGGCGGGCGAGGGTCTGCAACTCCTTAAACATGCGCGGCTTTTTGCTGCCGCGGCCGTCGTGTGCCTGGGCCTGGTGGCCGTTGCGACGCTGCCTCATCACGTGCGCGCGGCGGTCGGCGACGCGAATCAGTCGCTGAGCACCATGGTCGACCCCGACCTGCAACCCGTCAACTCCACCAAGGCGCTGAAAACCGCCGAACAGTCGGTCGTCCGCGTCCTGGTCGTCTACCGCGGTTTTGGCGGCGTGCCGCTAGATACGGTCGGCATGGGCTCGGGCTTCGTCGTGGCGCCCGGTGCGATCGTCACCAACTACCACGTCGTCCAGGTGCCGCCGGAAGCCGCCTCGGCCGACGTCTATATCGTCCCGCACAAGGACTCCGGTGCCGGCTACCAGCACGTCCAGCTGGTCAAGTCGTGGACCGAAGGCGACCTGGCTCTGCTGCACGCCGACAACCTCAAGATCGCGCCGCTCAAACTCTTCCTCAGCCCGTACAAGAACGAACGCGTCGTTTCGATGGGTTATCCCGACGTCACCGACCACCTGCTGAACCGTTCGGGCACGGCGCTGCTCGAACCCGCCGACGCCTATGTCACCCAGGGCTCGATCGCCCTGTTCGCCGGCTCGAACCCGGACGGCTCCAAGGTCGACACCGTCTTCCACACCGCGCCCATCAACCATGGCAATTCGGGCGGACCGCTGCTCAACGAATGTGGCCAGGTCGTCGGCGTCAACACCTGGACGGCGCCGTCGACCGTGTCGGCCGGCGGCGATATCGACGTGTCGGCCGGCCAGTTTGTCGCGACCCACGTCTCGGCGCTCAATACCTTCCTCGCCTCGGCCGGCATCACGCCGACCACGGCCACGGGACCCTGCTACGCCAAGACCGAAGACGAAATCAGCAAGGACGACGCCTTGACCAAGGCGTTGAACGCCGCCGCGCAAGCCCAGGCCGCGCGCATGGACGAGCAGAAGAAGGCCGAAGGCGACCGTGTTGCGCTGGAACGCTGGCAGCTGGCAGCCATGGTGCTGCTGTCGGCCCTGGTCCTGGTGCTGATCGGCCTGATCGTCCGCCGCGAAATCCGTCACCGCCACGAAATCCACGTCAAGGAAGAAAGCGCCCCCACCGCTTTTTCCGCCGAACCGCCGCAAAAAGCGAAGCCCGCTGCCAGGCCCGCCAAGGTCAAGGCCGACAAGCCGGTGCGCACCGGGCCGAAACACCCCATTCCCTGGGGCTGGATCCTGCTGGGCCTGGTCACCGTCGTCGTCGTCACGGTCATCCTGCTGAAATATCACGATATCGAGGTGCGTCTGACCGCGCCCAAGGCGCCGGCGCCCGTCACCAGCATGGGCAAGGTCCATATGACTTGCGACGTCGATATGGCCGCGTCGGCCAACCCGGCCAAGGCGGCCGGGCCGATCGAGTTCGATTTTGACGCCCAGCACGCCTGCGTCAACGACCGCACCGCCTACGAGCATCAGCCCAACGGCGCGCTTGTCCGCTTCACGGTCAACAAGAACGACCCCGTGGCGGCGCGCATGGAACTGTCGGCCGACGGCTCGACCTTCAAGCGCACGGCGTTCCGGCTCGACGACGCGCGCTACAAGGACTACCTGTCCCAGTACGAAGCCCTGGGCTCCCTGCGCTGCTCGGCGCGCGACGACTCCGGCACGACGGCGGCGCTGGGCGACAACCTGGCCAAGGTCCGTTCGCTGTCGCAGACCTACCTGATCGGCACGCCGGAAAGCGAAACCGTCTGGCGCTGCCATCATAATGATGGCTAGGCCTAAGGCCGACGGGTAACACTTCATGTTGCGTTCATAATCAAGACTTTAGGCTTGGGGCCGCTTCCGGGCCGTATCGCCGTGCGATGGAATCGCACTGACTTTTTACAATGCCTTGGGGCTGAAATTGTGGGACCGGCGCCGCAGAAGCGGTTTCGGGTCCGAAGGTGAGAGGACATCTATGCGTAAAATCATTCTGCTGGCGACGGCATCCACGTTTCTTCTGGCCGGCTGTACGACGGTCGATCAATCGAACGGCCTGCGCACTCATTCGAATACCAAGACGGGCGCCCTGATCGGCGCAGGCATCGGTGCGGTCGCCGGCGCCGTATCGAACAAGAAGGGCGATCAGGCCCGCAAGAATGCCATGATCGGCGCGGGTATCGGCGCCCTGGCCGGCGCGGCGATCGGTCATTACATGGACGAACAGCAGGCCGACCTGCGCCGCCAACTGGCGGGCAGCGGTGTTTCGGTGACGCGTTCGGGCGACAATATCGTGCTTAACATGCCGAGCGACGTGACCTTCACCAGCGGTTCGGCCGATATCGACCAGCGCTTCTTCCCGGTGCTCGACGAAGTCGCCCAGATCCTCAACCAGTATCCGGCGACCTTTATCGACATCGTCGGCCATGCCGACAGCCAGGGCACCGACGCCTTCAACCTCGACCTGTCGGAACGCCGCGCCAACGCCACGGCGGCCTATCTCGCCAACCACAAGGTCAAGTCCGAGCGTATCTATATCGCCGGCATGGGCGAGCGCCAGCCGATCGCGTCGAACGCCACAGCCGAAGGTCGCGCCAAGAACCGCCGGGTGGAAATCATCCTGCGCCCCATGGCGGACTAATACCTTCGGCATTAGTCCTTTTTTCAGCTCAAGCGCCGCGTGGCTCGCGCACCAAGAAGCGTTGTCCTAACGCTTCGCTTTTTGAGGACTCTGCGCAGCGGCCAAAGAACGAAAGAGTGGCGCCCTTGCCAACGGCAATTTAGCCAATCGTCGTTGGAACAGGTGCGTGGAATAGGGTAAATGCCTGTTTACCCTAAGCTTTCAGCCTATATAAAACACAATTGCTTAAGTTGGCGGGCATGGATATTCCAGCCCGCCTTTCGCTGCTCGGCGCCCAGGTCGACGTCATCACGCCGGCCTATGTCATGGATTTCGTCGGCCAGCGTATCGCCGACGGCCGCCGGGCGATCGTCGCCAACCACAATCTGCACAGCCTCTACCTGTTTCAGAAATCGGCCGAGATGCGGGCTTTTTACGATCGCGCCGACCTGATCGAGATCGATTCGATGCCGATGATTGCGTGGGGGCGGTTGCTGGGCTTCGACCTGTCGCGTGCAAATCGCTGCACCTATCTCGACTTCCGTGAAGACTTCTGGGCGCGGGCAGAGGCAAAAGGCTGGCGAGTCTATCACGTCGGTGGTGTCGCCGACCATAACGAAGCCTCGCGCGCCGCCATCCTGAAACGCTACCCCAAGGTCCATCTCGACGTCCGCGACGGCTATTTCGACATCGACGGCGCCGGCAACGACCTGATTCTCAGCGACATCGCCGACAAGCGCCCCGACGTCCTGCTGGTCGGCATGGGCATGCCGCGCCAGGAGCACTGGATTCTGAAGAATTACGAGCGCCTGCCCGATTGCGTCGTGCTTCCGGTGGGCGCGGCCTTCGACTACGAAGCGGGTGTCGCCTATACGCCGCCGCGCTGGACCGGGCATCTGGGCGTGGAATGGCTGGTGCGCTTCGTCCATGAGCCGAAGCGGCTGTTCGAGCGCTACTTCATCGAGCCTTGGACGCTGATCCCTCAGGCCTTCCGCGACGTGTTGAAGCGTCCGCAAACCCAGCACGCGGCAGAGTAGGGCGGGCCCCCCTCCGTTAACTTTATTTTGGGGCGGCTGTTCCATTATGCGGCGAGTCCGGGCCACGCCCGCAAACCGCCTTAGGAACACCATGAGTAATCCGCCGTATCGCGACTTCGCCCCGCAGATGGACCCGGTGAAGGGCAAGACCGTGCTGATCACCGGCGGGACCGGTAGTTTCGGCCGTCGCCTGGTGCAAAGCCTGCTGCGCGACTTCGATCCGAAGAAGGTCATCATCCTGTCGCGCGACGAGCTCAAGCAGTACGAGATGAAGAACGAGCTGGAGGAAATGTTCCCGGCCGACAAGATGGCCAGGATGCGCTTCTTCCTGGGCGACGTCCGCGACCGTAACCGCCTGCTGCTGGCCTTCCGCGGCGTCGATATCGTGGTCCACGCCGCCGCTCTCAAACAGGTGCCGGCGGCCGAATACAATCCGTCGGAATGCATTGCCACCAACATCAACGGCGCCGAAAACGTCGTCGCTGCCTGCCTGTCGAACCGAGTCCAGCGCGTCGTGGCGCTATCGACCGACAAGGCGTGCTCGCCGATCAACCTCTACGGCGCCACCAAGCTGGCCTCGGACAAGATCTTCGTCGCCGCCAACAACCTGTCGGGCGATATCGGCACGCGCTTCTGCGTCGTGCGCTACGGCAATGTCGTGGGTTCGCGCGGCTCGGTCGTGCCCTTCTTCAAGCGGCTGCTGGGCCAGGGCGCCAAGGAGCTGCCGATCACCGATCCGCGCATGACGCGTTTCTGGATCTCGCTCGACCAGGGCGTCGCCTTCGTGCTGTCGTGCATGGAGCTGACCCAGGGCGGCGAAATCTTCGTCCCCAAGATTCCGGCGACGCTGGTTACGGACCTCGCCGTCGCCATGGCGCCCAAGATCAAGCAGACCGTCGTCGGGATCCGTCCGGGCGAAAAGCTGCACGAGATGATGATCTCGGCCGACGATTCGCGCTCGACCTACGAGCTCGACGACCGCTACGTCATCGAGCCGGAATTCGTCGAATATACCCGCAAGTCGTTCGCCAAGGTGCGGGGCGCGAAGAAGGTGGCCGAGGGCTTTTCCTATGCCAGCGACAACAATCCTGAACAGCTCGATGCCGACGGCATCCGCGGCATGATGAAGGCCTATCTGGAATAGGCCATGTCCAGTTTCCTCCCCTATGGCCGCCAGTCGATCGATCAATCCGACATTGACGCGGTGGTCGAGACCCTGCGTTCGGACTACCTGACGACGGGACCGGCGGTCGATCGCTTCGAGCACGACCTGGCCGAGGCCGTCGGCGCGAAGCACGCCGTCGTCGTCGCCAATGGGACCGCCGCCCTGCATATCGCCGCCTTGACGCAAGATCTCAAACCGAATGACACCGTCATCGTGCCGTCGATCACCTTTGCCGCCTCGGCCAACTGCATCGCCTATTGCGGCGCTCAGGTCGTATTTGCCGACGTCGATCCGGAAACGGGCCTGATCACCGACGACGCTTTCGACGAAGCGTTGGCCGCCATCGGCCCTGACTACCGTTTCGCCGGAGCCATCCCGGTCCATTACGCCGGCCGCGCTGTAGACCTGTCGCATATCTCGGCCGTGTGCCGGAAAAGTGGCGCCTTCCTGATCGAAGACGCCTGCCACGCCATCGGCACGACGGGGCCGCAAGGCGCGATCGGCGCCTGCGAAGCGTCGGACATGGCGGTCTTTTCCTTCCACCCGGTCAAGACCCTGACGACCGGCGAGGGCGGCGCGGTCACGACCGATGACCCGGAGCTGGCGCGCCGCTTGCGGCTATTGCGCAGCCACGGCATCGAACGCGATCCCGGCCATTTCGAAGGCCTGGGTTACGACGGCGACGGCGACAATGGTCCTTGGGTCTATGAGATGCAGGCTCTGGGCTTCAACTATCGCCTGCCCGACCTTAACTGCGCGCTCGGTATCTCGCAGCTGAAGCGCCTGCCGCACTTCATGGCGCGCCGCGCAACCCTGGTCGCGCGCTATCACGAGGCACTGTCGGCTACCAACCTGCCGGTGCGCTGGACATCGCCGGAAGGACAAAGGCCGACCTTCCACCTGTTCGCCGTTTCGATCGACTTCGAAGCGCTGGGCACGACGCGCACTGCCGTTATGCAGGGCTTGCGCGAGCGCGGCATCGGCAGCCAGGTCCACTATATTCCGGTCCACCGCCAGCCGTACTGGCAGACGCGCGCGCTTTCCCAGCGCGAACTGCCAGGCGCCGACCGGTATTACCGCAAGACTCTTTCGTTGCCGCTCTATGCCGACATGGACGACGCCGATCCGGCGCGCGTCGTCAAGGCGCTTAGCGAGGTGCTCGATGTCCACGCCGTTTGAGATTTCGATCGCCGGCCGCAAAATCGGCGCGGCCCACGAGCCCTATGTCATCTGCGAGCTGTCGGGCAATCACAATGGCAGCCTCGACCGTGCCCTGGCCCTGGTCGATGCCGCCGCCGACACGGGCTGCGACGCCATCAAGCTGCAGACCTATACGGCCGACACCATCACCATGAAGTCCGACCGCCCGGAGTTTCAGCTCAAGGGCGGACTGTGGGACGGCTATTCGCTCTACGATCTGTACGACGAGGCCCACACGCCGTGGGACTGGCACGCGCCCTTGTTCGAGCGCGCCAGACAACGCGGTGTCACCATGTTTTCGTCGCCCTTCGACGATACGGCGGTCGACCTGCTCAATGATCTCGGCGCGCCGGCCTTCAAGATCGCCTCGTTCGAGCTGATCGACCTGCCGCTGGTCGCCTATGCTGCGTCCAAGGGCAAGCCGTTGATCATGTCGACCGGCATGGCCAATGCCGAGGAGATCGAAGCCGCCGTGCGCACGGCCCGCCAGTACGGCACCGGCGAATTCGTTCTGCTCCACTGCGTCAGCCAGTACCCCGCCGCCATCGAGGACGCCAATGTCCGCACGGTGCCGGACCTGGGTGAGCGCTTCCAGTGCCCGTCGGGCCTGTCGGACCATACCTTCGGTGCCGGAGCGTCGGTGGCGTCGATCGCGCTCGGTGGATGCGTGATCGAAAAACATTTCACCCTGGCGCGCGCCGACGGCGGGCCGGATTCGGGCTTTTCGCTGGAACCGGCGGAATTCACCGCACTCGTCCGCGACTGCAAGGACGCCTGGAAGGCTTTGGGCCACGTGCACTACGACACGCTGGGTTCTGAGCGCACGTCCAAGACCTTCCGCCGCTCGCTCTACGTCGTCAAGGACGTGAAGAAGGGCGAGCGCCTGACCAAGGAAAACATTCGCTCGATCCGCCCGGGCTTAGGGTTGCCACCGGTGCGCCTGTGGGACGTTCTCGGCCGCACCGCCAGCCGCGATCTGGCGCGTGGCGAGCCATTGGCCAACGATATGGTGGCCGATTAGCGAAACTTCCCCGACTGATAGTCGGCATAGGCCTGTTGGATTTCCTCGACCGTGTTCATGACGAACGGGCCGTGCGCCACGACGGGTTCGCGTAAAATTTCCGCGTGGCCGAACAGCAGGACGGCGTCGCTGACGGCCTCGATATCGACTTCATCACCGTCGCCGAACTCGACTAGATGCCATTTGCGCACGTCGGTGCCGTTGACAGCGACATCGCCGCGCACGACGTAGCAGAAGACGTCGCGGTCGCCCAGGCCCTCGAACAGGATACGGCCGCCGGGTTGCAGTTCCAGTGTCGCCATGAACATGCCGGTGAGCGAGGCGATCGGCCCGGTTTGACCCTGCCAGTCTCCCGCGATCAGGTTGAGTACGGCACGGCCTTCGTCGGACTGAATAGCGGGGATCTGGTCCTTCTGCACACCGGTATAGGCGGGCGCGGTCATCTTCAGGCTGGCCGGCAGGTTGACCCAAAGCTGCAGGATTTCCAGCGGTCCGCCCGTGCGCTTGAAGTCGTCGGGTGAAATCTCGGCGTGGGTCAGGCCGCTGCCGGCCGTCATCCATTGCACGCCGCCCTTGGTGATGATGCTTTCGTGGCCGGCGCTGTCCTTGTGCGCCAGCGGGCCTTCCAGCATGAAGGTCACGGTTTCGAAGCCACGGTGCGGGTGCGGACCGAAGGGCAGGCCGCGATTGTTCGGCGGATAGACCTGCGGGCCGTGGTGGTTGAGGAAGAGAAACGCGCCGATATGGTCGAGCGCACGCGACGGGATCGGGCGGCGCGTCACCAGGTCGGCAATATCGTCGCGATAGGCTTCGTGCAGATTGAGGACGGGCTTGCTGACCGGCATGGCGGGCGTCTCCGAAACGGGAACATCGGCTTACCGCCTGGGGAACAAGAAAACAACGCGGGCCAAGGCAGAATGTGATAGACGCCCCGGGATGGATGCCCTGTCGCTCTCGCTTTTCTGGCTCGACTATGCCGCCGTCGCTGTCTTTGCTGCCACCGGCGCGCTGGCGGCCGCGCGGCGCAAGCACGACATCATCACCTTTGCTTTTTTTGCTGCCATTACCGGCGTCGGCGGTGGCACGCTGCGTGACCTGCTGATCGGCGCGCCGGTCTTCTGGGTCCATCGCCCGGGCTATGTCGTGATATGCGTGGTGGCGGCGCTGATCGTCTGGTCGATGGGCCGGCGCGGCTGGCGCTTTCGCGCGCTCCTTTGGCTCGATGCCCTGGGTCTTGCTGCCTATGCGGTGGTCGGTACCGCCAAGGCACTCAATCTCGGTGTGCCGCCGCTGTCGGCGATCATCATGGGCGTGCTGACGACGACGTTCGGCGGTATCATTCGCGACGTGCTGGCGGGCGAGCCCAATCTTTTGCTGCGGCGTGAGATCTACGTCACGGCGGCGCTGTTTGGCGCCAGCGTCTTTACGGGCCTGAAACTGATCGGCCTGCCGTTCTGGCCGGCGGCGATCATAGGCTTCGGCGCGGCGTTTTTGCTGCGCGCGGCAGCGATCCGCTTCAAGCTGGCCCTGCCGGGATTTCCGGGCGAGCGCACCGACTATGGCTGACCTTCGCCTGTTGCCGTGCTAGACGTGTCGGTAAAACGGGAGGCTGACATGATTTTCAAGGCGATGACGGTTGCGGGTTTACTGATGCTCGGCGCCACAGCGGTGTCCGCCCAGACGGCGACGCCGGCGCCCGCCTATCCGTCTTATCCTTACGGCCGGACGATTAGCCTGGCCGAAGCCAAGACGATCGCCGCCGCGGCTGAGGCCGAAGCCAAGAAGAACGGCTGGAGCATGGTCATCACCATTGTCGAGCCCAACGGCGCCCCGGTCTTCTCCGAGAAGATGGACGGCACGCAGTACGGCTCGATCGAGGTGGCTCGCAAGAAGGCCGAGACCGCGGCGACTTTTCGCCGCCCGACCTCTGTCTTCCAGGAGGCGGTGAAGGGCGGCACGCTCAACTCGATCTTCACCGGCGCCATGGCGGTCGACGGCGGCGAGCCGATCATCAGCGACGGCAAGATCATCGGCGCGATCGGTGTGTCGGGCGCGCTCGGCGCGCAGGACGACCAGTGCGCCAAGGCGGGGGCCGCGGCGATAAAATAAGCGCCGGCCGGCGGCCATGATTCAGCCGCACGCCTGTCCTATCGATTTCATATACCCGCCCTTGTATTGAGTGCCTGCCATGACATTTCCGATCAAAGCCGTCGCCGCCATGGCGACCCTCGTCCTCGCGGCCCAGCCTTTGCTGGCCGTGGCGCAGGACGCACCGCCGCGTTATCCCGACGACAGATATTATAACGATCGTTCCAACGATGCGCCGCCCGTGGAAGACGACGATCGCTATCCGCCGCCCGACCGGCAGGCCTATAATCAGGCGCGCAACGACCGAGACCTCCCTCCGCAGGCTGATCCCCGCGACCGCCGCTATGATGGCTATTGCTACGAACGCAAGGACCAGGCACGCGCCACCGGCACCATACTGGGCGCCGTCATCGGCGCCGCCCTCGGCAATTCCGTGTCACGGCATTACGACCGCGGATTCAATACGATCGCGGGCGCCGCCGTCGGCGCATCGATCGGCAATACCGCCGGTGATTCGAGTGTGACCTGCTATGGCGGCCAGTACTACGCCTATGACGACGGCTATTATGCGCCGCCACCGCCGCCCGAAGGCTATGAGGTCGTCTATTACGAGCGCCGGCCTCCGGTGACCTATTACGAACGCGTCTATACGTACCGCGAGTACTACCCGCGCACGGTTTACCACGGGACAGTCTATGGGCGGACCTACTACCGCCGCTGGTAGAGCTACCCTTTTAAAATACGGTAGGTCAGCTCGGCCTTTTCCCAGTCTTCGGGCGTGTCGATATCGACGACGTGCGACCTTGGCAGGACGACGGGCGCCGCGATCGGCGAGAACAATTCTTCGCCGTTCAGAAACGCGTCCGACCAGCCCCAGTAGAACTGGGCGGCGTCGTGATAGGCGGGCTCGAGGTCCTGCGAGCGGACACTGCGGTTTTCCGGCCAGAACATGGCGACGCCATCGCCGTCGGTGCGGCGAAGCGCCCGCTGGATCGGAAAGCCGTAGGAGGTGACGGAAAACGCGAAGCGCTTGCCGGGCTGTTGCAGGCTGTCCCAGCCCTCTTTCAGCCGCGCAGGCTCGATCAGCGGCGCGGTGGCGTAGACCAGGCAGGTCGCGTCGGGCTTCACGCCCTCGGCCGCGAACCAGTTGATGGCGTGAATGACGACGGCGTTGGTACCCTGCTGGTCGTCGGCCAGCTCGGCCGGGCGGACGAAGGGGGTTTCGGCGCCGTGTTCGCGGGCGACTGCGGCGATTTCGTCGTCGTCGGTCGAGACGATGACATGGTCGAACAGGCCGGTCGCCCTGGCCGCAGCGATCGAATAGCTCAGCATCGGCCGGCCGAGGAACGGCTTGACGTTCTTGCGCGGGATACGTTTGGAGCCGCCGCGCGCCGGGATGACGCAAAGTCTTTTCATGGCGTACAGAAAAGCGCAGGTCCGTCTATATTCCCTTAAAGGCTTGGCGCTAGGCTGGGCGGCTATGAAGCTCGTCATCCGCACTGAGGCCTCGACCACGATCGGGCTCGGCCATTTCATGCGCTGTTTCGCCCTCGCCGAAGCGGCGCGCGAACAGGGCATGGCCGTGACCTTCGTCGTCAATGCCGATGCCCCGGTAACCGAACGGGCTCAGGTCATCGG
>OUNM010301874.1_pt1 | contig 13857 bp, 11 predicted proteins | sample 1769961 | NCBI WGS metagenome assembly OUNM01 (sample SAMEA3914820, study PRJEB12502) | metagenome | biome: forest; material: soil | place: USA | collected 2012-03-12 | depth 0.3 m | reverse complement strand
TACATGTAGGTAGCGACAGAACTCGGGGAAAGCTCAGGCGCTGGAGGAACCAAACTCGAACAGTCAAACGCGCCATCGACGACAACCCGAAACTCGACCAAATGCAAACATGGACAGCGACATCTTTACCGTATGTACAGCAACCCACAACCTCAGCCCCAAGCACTCAGCCGATCGCACCCTTCACCTTCCCCTTCTCCCTCCCGTCAATCACCTCCCAATCCCAAAGCCCAAAGCCTCACTTCTTCGTCTTCGCCTTGCACGCGGCGCCGGCGGCACTAGTCACGGACGCAGCCGCAGACGAGCTCGTCACAGCAGCAGCAGGCGGCGCGGAGCCAGTCGGGGGGGCGCCGCCGCCACTGCCGCTCGGGCGGGCGCCGCCGCTGGGAAAACCCGAACCGGAGGGGGGTCCACCGGCACCACCGGGACCGCCGCCGCCGCCAGCGTTCGCGTTCGCCTGCCCGCCCTCCTCGTACAGGAACGCGGCCGGGCTGACGGACTCGGACTTGGACGAGTCGATGCCAAAGGCGAGCCACGCAAACAGGCCGTCCTCGATGCTGTCGCCCAGCAGCGTGTACTCCATGATCGGGTCGACGCCCTCGGTCGCGGCCTCCTCCGACATAATGCTGTCCTGCGCGTTGGTCGACAGGGTCTGGGTGTTGCTCGCGTAGGGCTCGACCTCGTTCACGGCGCCGATCAGGCTCTGGTCGAAGAAGGCCTGGCCGACGTGGCTGGCGTAGCTGTCGAGGCCGAGCGTGCTGTTGGCCTGCACCGTCGCATTGGTGTGCACCATGACGTGGACGTGCACGGTGCGGCCCGTGTAGTAGCCCGGGAAGATGGACTCAAACTGTGCGACGCCGTCGTCGTTGGTCGGCTGGATGCCGCGCAGGAACGTGTTGTTGATGTTGCTCGCGTCCGCCTGGTTGCCGTTGCCGTTGGCGATCACGCCGCCGTAGACGCCGGTCGCGTTGCAGTGCCAGATCTCGACGTAGACGTTGGGGACCGGGTCGCAGGTCGCGACGTCGATGACCTGGTAGTCGAGGAGCAGGGAAACGCCGGGCTGGGTCTCGACCACATTCTCGCGGACATACTCGCCGGCGACGTCTGAAACGGTTAGAAGGGGGTGAGAGGCGGAAAGAGCGGCAAAGAGGTGACCTACAGTACGGCCCCTGGGTGACCTCTGGGGTCAGCAGGCACGAGTTGTAGCCCGCAAACAAGGTGGCGACATCGGTGTTGGCGGTGAAGCCCGATGTAGTCTTATTGTGGTCGGTGGCTAGCACGGTGGTGAAGTCGCGCTTGGCGAGGCTGCGCTTCTGGCGGGCCTTTTCGACGACCGCCTGGCGTCTAGCGACGTTGCGGGCTTCGGTGCCGCGGGCCTTGAGCTGCTCAGCGCAGTGGCTGAGCGAGGTGCGCTTGGCCGACTGAAGGTAGGCGCGGCGCTCGGCAGCCTCGTGGGCGACATCGTGGCCGGGGTGAGCAGCCGCGAGGCCAGCAAGCAGGGCGAGGCCGGCAGCCTTGGTGAGAAGCATGGTAAGTGTGTAGAGTCAAAAGAAGGGGAGAATGAATGCTGGCAGTTGATGCTGATATGGACAAGATGGATTGGAGAGGAGGTTCCAATCGACATATATACTGCTCAGGTCCGTCCGACACTCGCGTCGTCCCTGGCAGCCTCTCCATCCGCGTCTACGCGGCCTAGCCAATGCCACAACGGTCGAAGGGGCTTCCCCATCCATCCAACCAGAAGTTTCGTGATCGGCATCCAGGGCTGCTACGGTGCCATTGGTCCCCGGAGCAAACGGCGCATGAAGAGCGAAACCGGGCACCCGGGTGTCATTCCCCATTGAGCCCCCAGACTACGACAATGCCGGCGCTAAAACATGGCCGTGTATGCTTAACTCCAGCTGTGGTGATTAAGGGGCGGTCTTGACGCGCAACGTCCTGGTCTAAGCGGGATGCTTGTGGAGTCGCGATTACGCACGCCCTCCCACTTCCCGAAACAACAAGCAGTCTTGGCTCTGGTACCGGGATGGCGCCGGCGCAGGGCTCCCATGTGGGACGACCTCCAACCAGGTTCCCCAATTCACTAACTGAAATACGTTGCTTGTCATTGGGCGAAGGAAGCGACAAGTCCGCCGCGTCCGAGCTCAGTGAGCTGGTGACGACGACGATCCTCTGATCTGATGTAATCCTTGCTCGGAGGCTGAGATGCCCCTGAGCACACTGAGCCACCAATTAACATTAATGTTATGCTCCAGAGGAACCAGACTCGTTGTTCAAGTCTAAAAAGTCATGATGGTGGTGGAAAGATAGGTGAGGAGTAGCTCCTGAAGCTATCACGATCAGACTGTCAAAGGACCTCCGCAGCACCCAGTACTCGACTCCTACAGAGTACTACCAATGAAAAGGCACTTGGGGCATCAGGGACGACATGCTCGAGATGGATCTGATCGACGACGCCTACCTACATTCAGTAAACAGCCGAAAGCCGCATCGCCTCCCGAAGATCCTGGGTCCCGGGAAATGCCGTCCAGACCGGACTTCCGCCTTCCTTTTGCCCCCCTTGGACTCAGGACACGTCAGCAACGATGGAGAAAGACACCAATCTGAGAGTTTTTGTATATTTCACGCTTTATCAATTGAGGCTGGTACATTATGGATACCATGGTCGATGGCCAGAGATGTTAGGTCAAGTGATGGTATTGGAGCCCTTGCTCCGGGCATCTTCACCCATGAGGACACCCGAGATTGCTGTACTCCGAATATGCGGCCATTTTACACAATGATCATTGTCTTCTGTTAAACCTCATGTAAAGTCGATATTGCATCTCGCCGACGTCACAAGTAGATAGATATCTAGGTACTTACACCACAAAGCAACGTCTCCGAGAAACCAGAACTAAGTCCTTGACACGGTGGACCCTCCGTGGCGATTTCTGTCACCATCTACTCTTGCTCTAATATTTCCCTTCACCGCTGACCAGCCCCCAGCCCCAATACCACCCCGCTCCCCACAATGGCGAGCCGACACCGCGTCACCAAGCGACGGCATGGAACGGCGCTTCGGGCGTCGACGCAAGGGGCAAGGCTCCCGGCCCCTGGGTATCTCTACTTGCAGAAACTCGCCTTACAATTCTTGAAACGATGGCGTAGCAAAAGCATCCAGGTTAGGCTTCCTTGGCATCAGTCTGCAAGGAGTGGCAACACGTCATTGAGAAGCAAAGCTTCCGCCGGCTAAAGTTTCAAGTGTCGTTCCTGGATGAATTCGGACACTTGGTCGTCCGGCAACGGCACCTAGTTCAGCATATCCAGCTGAATATCGACTCGGCTATCGAGGTATTACTCATGTTGCTGCTGCGCCAAGGACCTGCGCATTCTCACACCAGAACGCAAAGCTCGATTGTTGCCGAGAGAACCCGGAAGCTGAAGCTCTTCCGCATCCTCAACACCTGGAAGCGGCAGCCAGGAGGCGGCTTGATGCTAAAGCTCAACACGCAATCTCCCAGCGACTGGAAGCACTGCCATTATTTCGCATCCGATACTGAGGGCAACGTAGCCGACGAAGCAGCTGTCAGCTGGCACGATTTGCCACATGGCTGGGTCCATGGGCAACAGGTGAGGGCCTCTCCTCGCCCAGCGATACGGAGTTTTTCCGAGAATCTTGATGTCTGGTTTCTCGACATACCCCTCAAAGTTGAGAGCGTGATGCGTCTCATCATACGCTGCCAAGTCCGCCGGCCTCTCGGGTGCCCTGGGCTTTCCGATATCTTGAAAAGGCTTAGGTGTCTCGAAGACCTCATCGACGAACCCTGGTGGCCATGTCAAAGCTGGCGGAGCGAGGTCAACGATGAAGGTCAATATCTTTTTTGCTGCTCTGCGAATACTTCCAAGATTGGCCTTGTGATGGTGATTTCAGCAACGCAGCGTCAAGTAACTGGAAAGTGTAAGAGGTGGTTATCACTGAAATTGATATGAAAGGTAATTACCCACCTAATCACTGACAGCCTACAGGTGTGCTTGACAAGCAGCCGGTGGATTGCGGGTGGCTTCTGAGCTGCCACGCAATCTTTTTGGCGGTGAACATGAGCATCTAATATAAGGCAGCATCGGGTCTTGTAATATCACCGAGAGGAAAGTCACTTGGACGAAACGCCAACAGACAAAGACGGAACAGCATGAGACTAGCCCTTCGTGGCAGGCAACAAACTCCGCCAACCCGAGCATCACATCCCGTTGCTAGGAGCATTCTTCAGCTTACAATAATGTACTTATATGTTCTTGCCTATGTCTATCTATATTTCTATCCCTGATTTAACCCAAACCCAAGTCATATTCGTCCGTCATGTTATCCAGTCTCATCAAAGCCACCAAACCAACGCCCCAGATCCGTCCACCCAAAACGCACACCCAACGCCTTGCCGTCTAAGTATCCAAACCCACCCTTTCCCGTGTACTGCGTGCCCATTGGGTCTCTAAACATGCTGATAAACTCGAAAGAAAAAAGGAAAAGAAAGAGGAAATAGAAGAAAGAGAAGCCTTCTCACTCCCGCGGCACCTCCTCCAAATCCTTCGCCCCGGCCCTCCGCTCCCTCTTCACACTAAAGCACTGCACGGCGCCCACCGCCGCCACCAAGGCACTTCCCCACCAGGCCAGCGCGGTACAATCCATCTTCTTGCCCGCGGCATACAGGTACCCCGCCACCGGCGGCGCGATCATGCGGCACGCGGCACCCGCACTCGCCGCCAGGCCGTTGACCTTGCCCAGAACGGTCGAGCTGGGCGTGGCCTCCTTGATGAGGATCAACAGCAGCGGGTACAGCAGGATGGACAAGAAGTTGCGCACGGCCAGGCAGAAGTATATCGCCGGGTAGAGCAAGCCACCGCTCTCGGACACGGCCAGCAGGCCCGGCACGAGCAGGTAGGCGATCGGGTGCAGCACCGTGACGAAGAGGAAGAGCCGGTAGACGCCGACGCGCTCCGCGGCCAGCGGGAAGACGACGGCCTGCATGAAGAGCGCGATGAGGCCCTGCACGGCCATGATCATGCCCACGGCTTGGAGGGAGAGGCCGAGACCGCCGGGCGAGTGGAAGGGGTTGGTGAGGATGGAGATGGTGGTGGTGGTGGTGAGGGCGCGGGCGTCTTCGAAGAAGATGGGGAGGAGGTGGTCGAAGGTCATGGAGTGGTAGGTGAAGATGGAGAGGGAGAGGATGACGGCCATGATGCGCTTGGAGAAGATGTTGATGGGCTGCTGCTTCTCAGTGAAGGCGGGGGGCCGGGCGGCAGAGGCGATGGTGCCGTAGTTTTCGTCGCGGAGGTCGACGGCCGGACGCTTCATGGCGTCCGAGGTCTCGATGAGAGGGGTGTTTTCCGAGAGGAAGGTGTCGTTGGGCAGCAGCACGCGCGGCTGCATGTCCGGGTGGGTCTCCTCGAGCAGGAAGTAGCCGAGCAGGATGCTCATGAAGAGCATGCCGGCACAGATGAGGTTCGGGAGGAGGTAGGGGAAGCGCTCGAAGAGAGAGCCGGCGGGGAAGAGGTGAGGGTATGAGACGTGTGGGTCGGCGAACAAACCACCAATCATGGGGCCAACGATGGTGCCGACGCTCCAGACGAAGGGCACTGGGAAAGTCAGTAACTGTTAGACGCTGGGATCGAGCCGTTCTGGACTTACTGATAGAGTATGCGCGGGCTGTTCCCAAGTTAGCGTGGTTCTGGCTGGAGAGGAGGGGAAGGGCAAGGAGACTCACGCTCATGCTCCGGCTTGGTGACCAGTTCTCCCACCATGGTCTGGATGACGCCGATGTTGCCGTTCAGCAGGCCGCCAAAAGCACGCCCCGCCAGCGCCACCCAGATGTTGGAGGCAAAGCCGACCATAACCATGCTCAGCATGGTGCCGACGCAGCCCAGCAGCAGGACCGGCTTCCGGCCGACGCGGTCCGACAGGCCGCCCCAGTACATGCCCATCAGGGCCTCGGCCAACGAGAAAGCCGAGATGAGCAGGCCGGCATAGAAGGCGGCGTCATCTTCGCTGCCAATCTGGAAGCGCTTGACGAGGGCCCAGGCATAGGGGAAGATGGAAGTGAGGGCGATGGGCTCGGCAAGACGGACAATGGCTTGGCAGGGGAGGTCAGTTCTTTATTCACGCTTGACGGGCGTGGGGGTGGCGGGCCATTTTACCTAGCAGAAAGAGCTGGACCGTGGGGAAGGCATCGGGGTCACGATGGCGTCGCTGGGTGGGGGGCATGGCTTCGCTTCGCTCTTAGTCCGTTTTCACAGAACTGATGGGTGTTGTTGTTGGTGTTTGGAGAGCACCGAGTGATCAACAAAGGAGCAGTCCGAGATCACCGGCGTCTTGCTGGAGGCCAGAGTGAAGACACACAAGACAGAGCAGGCCGGGGAAGCCCCTATAAGGAGGACGGAGGGACCACATGGAAAATTTTGGGGCCAGACAGGGCAGCGGTTGATATGGACTGTGCTCTGGGCCGGCGGGCCAGGACCGGGTTGGGAGGGTTCGGGAGAGTCTCAGTGTGGACCTCGATCGAGAGTCGACACGGTGGCCGGCTGGCCGCACACACGGCACGGTGCCAGTGCCGGAGCCACTCAATTCGCGACCCTGACGTGACCGAGGCCCTCTTCTGTCCAAGTCCAGCAACTTCCCGTCTGTAATCCGCCAATAAATCGTCCGATGCGGCCTGCCGTTGCCGTTGCCGCGATTTTCGCGCATCTGGCTATCAGGGCCCAAAGCGTCGGCATCTCTGTGCCTCTGCGCGGCTGCAGCTCCTGCGTTGCATGGCGCGCATGGGTGGTGCGGCCGACAGGCGCGCGGAAAACGGAAACTTGCTCGGAATGCTGCGCGGCCAAATTGTGCTCGGAGGGAGGCAAGAGAACGGCCAATCTGCCCCTCCAAGAAATGTTTTGGCGGGGCTCGGTCGCCCGGTCCGTTCCCCCTTTGCGTGAGGACTGTGCGGGCACTGTGCGGGCCAAGGGTTGACCAACTCCTCGATCGATCACAAGCCGAAGACGTTTCCACGAGCTCCTGCATCTTTCAGAGGGGTGTTTGATGCCTGACGCCTATCTGGCATCGTCGTGCGAGTCTGGCGCTTTGCGGTATGTCGTCACGCTTCCCCGATACCGCAGAGCCAGAACTCAGCTGGGCGGGCGCCGGGTCGTGCGACCTCTCACGTCAGGAATCACAGACAGTGTCGCGCCGCAGCGCAAACTGTCAAACAAGGATCTGCAGCGCCGATTTCTGGAAGCCAGGCTCGAGCCAGGGCCCCTGGAGGCGTTCTGCGCGCCAGCGAGCCGAGACTTTGTGGGGAAAGCTGTTCCCTGCTTTCGCTTGGTATCAACAAACTTCTGCATTTCTGTGCCAGTCATCGAAATCTCGGATTGGTTGGCTCTGTCTGGCCGATTCTGCTCACCGTCGGTCTGGCGGACAGCGCACACAACTCCATCTCGGCTGGACTCGATTTTGGCGCCAGCTGGGGTTCGCTGAAAGGATCATCCATGCATTTGTGGCCTCTTGCTCCTGTATTGGATTTATATTCTTCTCTCCAAATTTTGTTTTTCTTTTCTGCATTCTGCGCCGTGGTGGTTCCTCCAAGGTGAGGCCGAGCGGTGAGGGAGCTTATCTCGACCTCGGGAAGCCATCGCTCGCCTATTGTCCCGGCCGTCTCACAGAGTCACAACCACATCCTGATTGTGCGGTGAAGCCCTCGGCAAATCTCGTTTGACATGCTCGCTCGGGTCTGGCGGCATTCTCGCGCGCGACGACGTGCTTCTCGAAAAATTCAACAGCATTGTTTGCCGACACGATTCGCTCGCTTATCCAGTCGTTTACGACCGTTTCCACACGTTGACCGCTGCCCGGACCCCTGGGAGGCGGGCGATGTAACGGATGTTGACGCGCTGGTTCCGAGATGCAACCCGCTGATAACGCTGGACCGATAGGGTTTGCTCGCGGGCTTGTCACTCAATCGCAGGCCAGAAGCTTATCGGTCTGCAGTTTCAGAGATAAAACTGTCCGCCGCCCCCCAGTTCGTGCACGCTGCGGCTCGAGTGGTGTGCGCCCTGCATATGCACGGCGTCGTCCTGCATTCGGGCCTCTTTAGCCGACCTCCCGCCGGCCGTTCTCAGACTCGGACCTTCTCGGGCCCCGCACGTGCGATCTGCGACGAGCACACCATTGTTGGGCGATCAGGCCAGAGGGCGTCGGGAGAAGGAGCAAGGAATGGGATTGTGTTCCGTCTGCCGGACGCTCCGACCGGATTGTGACATCGGAAAGTCGCCCTTCCAATCTGGAAACTGTCGGTGTGTCTGTGGTGGTGATATCCGCCTCGAATCACGCCTTTCGGCTGATGCGACCTGGCTGTGCCATCAAACCTCGATATCCCGTCTGCGGAAATGACACATACATAGCACTCTATGGCGATCTTGGCCCGCTTGCCAACCAACTGCTTACTGTGTAGGTGCCGGTTTCGGACCAAGGCATGCCCCTGAAAGTGTCGAGGGATACACACAGCTTCCGACACTCGACAACTTTGGGCCTCTATCATGGATCCCACCAACTAATTACAAGTAAGCTCGGTCGTTGGATGCCGGTGCCTTATCGACAATCACTTTGGCCTTATCGCCAATCTTGCCGTCGGATGTTGTGTGTCGTGCATCGCTGCATGCTGTTGTGCTGCCCAACCCCTGATAGGCGTCGAGATAAGGAGACCCGAACCGTTGGCTGCCCACATCAATATGCAGTGTCACCCTTCTATAACGAGACATGCAAACTTATCGCGGCTATCTAATATCGCCGTTTCTCCAAGCCACCGTCTCCATGAGGGTGTCGCGAGATCGGGGGGACGAATCAGCCAATCTCTGCCCCTCCAGATATCAACTCCGGCAGCACATGCTGGGGGGTACTGTGTGTCCTGGACAGCGTTGCAGAATGCCGGCATCTGAGCAGAAACTTTGAACTACGATCGTCCCTCGGCCGAGAATATATCGAAGTGCCGAGCTGCGTGACTCAAGTCGCAAGCCGTTGTAGATGTGTCAATGACTTGTGAAACTGGATCAAACCGCCTGAGGTTGGCGTTGGCCTCACGCGGATAGATCATTCGAAATTGACAGCAGTGAGGTTACGAACAATACCGTAGAATAGACAAACCCAGACACACCTCATCAAAAATAAGCTCTGCAAGCCCATCTCCCGCGCTGCTGGGGCCGCTGACACCATCGACGCATGGCACCCACACCGCAGAGAACCAAGAGAACCGCCGCGTCGGCACTCAACGTCCTCCACACCGGCAATCGACCCAATCGGGGACCTCAGTGAAGGCTGTCGGGGTGTGTACCCGAGCCGCCAGCGAGGTGAGAATGTCCGGGCCGACTCTACGCATGGCCGCGCTCCCGTCACAGCGTGGGGGAGAGCCCTTGGGGATCCCTGTGAACGTCCCGGCGCAGCTGAATCCCTGAATGCCATCCCTGGCTCCCATCTATACCCATTCTATCCGAGATTTCTACCCAGCCTTCCCAGTCTAATGCTTGTACTCCATGACGCCATCCCCAATCATGGTCCAGAACTCTTCCACCAGCCCCTTCTGCCCGCTGCTTGCCCCCCGCACGGCCAGGTACACCCTCGAATCCAATGGCGTCTCCCAATCCCCCGGGTTCCCACTCACCATCCTGCCCCCGGCTTCGTTCAGGATGCACCACCCGGCCGCCACATCCCACGCATAACAGCCTCCCTCCCAGTACAAATCCAGCTGGCCCGCCGCAACACCACACAGATTCAGCGCGGCACTGCCCAGCGACCTCATGCCGCCCACCATCCCGCCACCGCTCTCCTTTGTCGCAGCCAGCTTCCGGAACGTCCGCACCTTCAACTCAAAGTTCTCACCGTCCCTCTGACTCCCCCACTCAACCCCCACCAACGCCGAGCTCAACCCCCCCAACGGGTTACCCCCACCACCCAGCGGCAACCTCAACTTCTCCCCAGCCCCATTCTCTCCAAGCGAAGCATTCTTTTGCAGATAGCTCCCCGCACCCCTCACCCCGGTATACAACACGTCCAAAAACGGGTTGTACACCACCCCCACGGCAGGGGTCCGATCGACCACCAGGCCGAGGGAGACGCAGGCGTGCGGGAAGCCGTGCACAAAGTTGGTGGTGCCGTCGATGGGGTCGACGACAAAGGTCGGGGCGGCGGTGATGTGCGTCGTGCCGGCCTGGTACGTCTCCTCGCCGACGAAGAGGAAGGTCGGGAAGGCCTTCTGCAGGCGCGCCGTGATGTGGACTTCGACGGCGCGGTCGGTTTCGGTTACTATATCGACGGCTGTGGGCGGGTTGGTCAGTAAATAGCTGGGTTTTGTAGCTTTCTTTTTTTGGGGGGGGTCGGTGGAAGGGATTGGGAGGTTGGCTGGGAGGGCGAGGCGCACCGTTCATCTTGGTGTCGGGAGGGATGCTGCTGGGGTTGGCGGCGAGGATCATGCGCCCCGCCTCGAAGGCGACCGACACGAGCGTGTCGTGCACGGCTTGTAGGTCGACGGTTGCCATTGTGTGCGCTGTGGGAAGTGCAAAGATTGGTGGGTGTGCTAGAAGACGGCGATGTTTTGATGGTGGAGAGAGCTTTGGCTTCTGGAGCTTGCGTGAGGTTAATGGGGATGGGTGGTGGGGTGGTGGGGTAGCGGGGCAGCGGCGTGGCTGACCGCCGCCTCGGGTCACATCCGACGGGAGCCATCCAACGTCCCCTGCCAAGGCGAAGCAACCACCGTCCACCAAGCCACCAAAATCATCAACCTCACAACCACGGCTAAACGTCTCTCGCGATAAGACATGATTCAAGCAGACGAAAGAAAAGCCTTGCCAGCGATCCCCGTTCTCCGGGAGGAGAGGTGGTCAACTACGAAAACCCTGGTCGTTGGTGGACCACCTTTTCTGGAGTCCTCGACCATCACTGGCGGGCAGTCACCCGAACAACCCACGAGACCGACCAAAAGACACCACACTCACGTTTTCTATTTTCCAGTGTATAATCATTGTCAAACAGACTCTAACTGTGGACATTGCTGCCGAACAGGACCTGTCTGCCTTGAAGTGCTCCCGTCATCACTTCAACACTGCTCAAACGCCAGGGGACAGCTGATGATGCCCATTTCGGGCATTCTTGCAAACTCCAGTTCGCCATTGACCTTGAATCTTTTTGTGTTCTTCAGCAGCGTTTGCAGTGCGATTTGCAGGGCCCTGAAAATGCGTCAGCCCGGCTGGCAGATGATCCATGTCGGATGGAGACTCGAATGCCACTTACAGCTTTGCGAGGGGCTGACCGACACAGCGATGTCTCCCCCTGCCAAAGCCCATGTGCATGGCAATGTTTGGCCGATTCAAAACAAACTTGTGAGGGTCGTCGAAAACGGCAGGATCTCGGTTGGCAGCGCTGTAGGTGATCGAGATGGGAACGCCCGGCTTGACTGTCTGTCCGTGCATCACGACCTCCTTGGAGACCGTTCGCGCGAAGCCTCGGTATGGGCTGAACAGCCGCACAAACTCTTCGATGGCTGCCGGTATCAAACTTGGGTCCTCCCTCAGCTGCTGTTGAAGTTCTTGGTCTTGGGATAAGTAATGGCACATGCCACCAAGCATGAGTGGCGGGGCCACCATTCCCACGACCAAACTTTGTCTGAGACACCCCCTGCCTGCTGTCAACCTCGGCGGTCCAGTTTTGCTGATCTGAGACAGACACTTACACGAGATGTACTTCTTCCAACGGTGTTCCGTCGCTGGTTTTCTCCAACAGCAGACTGCTCGCGGGATCCTCCTCGGGATTTCTGGGGTGCTGCTTCCGGTTTGCCAGCAGCTCCTGTGCAATCCCGTAGAGCTCCGTGCTAAAGTATGTTGTCCTTTCACGATCCATCTGACGCCAGGCATTGACCCATGCGCTGGCAGTGCTCGCCAGCCGTGGCGCAGTGTCAGGCTCCAGGTTCAACCATTCAGTCTCGACCCATGCTGCGAACTGGGCGGCAAACTCGGTGCATATGTTCCCGCTTCCGCTTTGCACCATGGGCGACAACAGTCTCTCGGCGTGTTGTTCCAGCAACGGCGCTAGCCGCTTGATTCTCGCCGGCTTCAGAGTCCGGTCCAAAGCCGTCCGGTACGGCGTGTGGTTTGGCGCGTCAAAGTTGAGGGGCGGCCGCCGCAAGCCGCGAGGATCCGACGGTATGACGGCCTGAACAGACGAGATAAACGTTTCGGAATCGAGGGCTGCGGCTTTGATGTCGTCGTACCGCGTCATGAGCCAGTAGCCATTGTACTGATTGGTGTACGCCATTGGACATGCCTTGCGAAAAACATCGTATTCCTTGAGAATGTCTTCCACGTTATCACTGACAATGGCTGGAGAGGCGTCAATGTATTCCTGAGAAATGGCTTGATCCGGAACCAAGGCGCGGGTAACTGCTGCTGTGGCCATCTTGCCGAGCTGAATTCACAAGCGTGGATAAGACAGAGACAACGTCAACAACTCCCAGGACACCCTGGAGGAGAGCCAGCAGAAGTAATAGTGCACACTCAGAGGCGTGATCGCGGGCGACTAGTGAACGGGAATAGCTCGGCACGAAGAGACACTCCTCCTCAGCTGGACCCATCGAAGCTCCCCGGGCCCCCTAGCACTGGTTCAAATGCCGATGCATCACCATCGAAGTCCCAGTACCGGGTTTGAATGCCGGTGCAGTACTAGCGAAGTCCCGGTACCGGATAAAATGCTGCGGCAGTGCTATCGAAGTCCCAGTTCCCGGGTTCAAATGCCGGCGCATCACTTCGTCTCACTAGCGGGACAAACCACACCGAACACATCACCAGGTACAGTGACCGCATTACAGCGGCGGTTAATATACGAGCGAAATGAATCGACCCCAAAGCTCGTGAGGCTATCATGGGTTAGTTGGATTCCGTGGTCTCTTACACCCCCAAAAGCCTTCAGGCTACTGCCAGCCGACAGCCGACCCCGCAGCGTTGACACGCGTTGCACCACCGCGATGCCATCTGTCAGTAGTGTATTAATAGCATAACCAGATGCACCGTGTTGCTTGCCTGTTGCTTGCCTGTGTTGCTTGCCTGTGTTGCTTGCCTGTGTTGCTTGCCCCCCTTCCACCATTCAGCCTCGAAAGGAGCAAGCCTCCTTTGTCCCTGAACTCTTGAGGATCGATTCTTGTTCTCATCCCCCACTAGCAAAGAAGATGGGCTCTGAGGAGATCGGAAGCTCCAGGGCGGGTCAAGTCGTCGATGTCGAAGATGCTAAACCCGTCGGCAACCATGAAGTCGTTGCCCATTACACTCCATCCAGTGAAGAAGAAAAGGCATTGGACACGAGGATCAACTGGAAGCTGGATACGACCGTCCTGTTAATTCTGGCAATCTGCTTTATTGTAAGATATGTCCGGCTTGGGTCTTGCTCGTCCTTCGATATTGACATCTCTTAGCTCTGCGGCATCGACAAAACCAACATCGGATTCGTGGCAACCAGCACCTTCGTCAAAGATGCGAATCTGCATCCCGACGACATCCCGAACTCGCTGTCTCTTGTAAATGACGAACCTCTCCGCCTCAACTGCCACGAGGAACTCTAACCTTGTCTAGTTCTCGGCGACATACGTTCCCCTCCAACCAATCTGCGCTCTGATCGGCCGCAAAGTTGGTCCGCGTTGGTACCTCGGGTTTTCGCTTGTTGCATGGGGCGCTCTTTGCATGGCGCACGCAGCCATCCGCTCGTCTGGGACGCTCATTGCGCTCCGCCTGCTCCTCGGCGCCGCCGAGTCCGGATTCACGCAGACGGCGTTTTACTACCTGTCCCTGATGTACCCCAAGTTTTCCCTGGGT
>OUNM011250747.1_pt1 | contig 13858 bp, 6 predicted proteins | sample 1769961 | NCBI WGS metagenome assembly OUNM01 (sample SAMEA3914820, study PRJEB12502) | metagenome | biome: forest; material: soil | place: USA | collected 2012-03-12 | depth 0.3 m | reverse complement strand
CGGTCTTCCATGGGATGAGGTTCCTTCCCGGACCTGATTGTCTCTGATCATCCGCTCAAGACCCACTCGGCAGGAGCAAGGAGGCATGGAAGCTGCAGGAACCGAGCACAGACACTGTCAAGACGCCGCCGCAACCCACCCTCGTGGCCTTGCAATCTTGATCGAGGCTGTGTGGGGTGAGTTGGACGAAATAGGCACACTTGTCAATTCCTGGTTTTCGAGGAAGACAGGTCCTGCATGGCGCCTTCAATGCCTCGCAAGGCCTGGAGAGCTAGGTACTTGGTAATTGCTGTGCAAAGCAAAGATGCCACTGGGCCGCACCTGCCCACCAACAAACATAGGCGACCGCAGGCGCCTGCCTCCCGAGGCACCAGGCCCGGAGCAACCGGATTTTATTTTTTCTTCGCTGCCCCGTGCTCCGGAGCTCGGCCCAGCTCCCGAGGCTCCTGATCAGCGTTTGACTCGGCCGGGCAGCGGTGGAGCCTTCGCTCCAGATCGGACAAGGCCGCTGCGCCAAGGCGATAGGTCCCGAGCCAAAATGACGTGAACACACAGCTGACCCCGGCCGGCTCCACATGCAGGCGAGGAAGCACGATCTGATCTGTTCTCTTGCTGGGCTGCCGGGGACAGAGTATCGAGGAGGATCTGTCGAAAAAGAGCTTCGACGGCAGCCGCAGCCGGATGTTGTTGGGATGGGACGCTCGGAACATCCGAAGCTCACGTGTGAGGCGAGGACCAGCTGGATTGGTTCGTCGATCCCACACTCCCCGAGCCCGACTGTGTGAGTTTCTGCTGTCTCATTAATTATTCCCTGTTGCCTTTCCTTCCTCTGCCTTGCGTCTTGCTCTTGCCCCTTGGAGCCCTCAGCTGACCCCATGCAGAAGAAGCCACCATGCGCGCGAGGCCAAAATAGACGGGCGTAATATGGCAATGAACGCTAAAAGGAGCCCTCGTTGAGGAAGCCGTTCCTGAAATACTTTGATCGGGCATTTCTGCTGCAAGGGGGGTCTTGGCAGGCGCCATCTGGGGGGCCCGCGTCAATGCATGGAAAGCCGGATCGAAGCTTTTGAGAATTTTCACAAGCCAGCGAGCACTAGCCAGGGGTGCTCCCCTGACAGGCGCCACGAGACGCCCGATGTGCCACAGCGCCGGGACCCTGTCGATGACAAACCCGCCGTGAGGCGTCGAGCTGAGTCGACGGGGAACCGGCTGTCGTGTCGTCGTGATCTTCGGCGCATGAACGCATTGAGCGCAATCTCGTGCGACCACCACAAGCGAGTGCTGAATCAGCCCTGACGACAAGCCTCTGCTCAGCTCGGTTCCCAGCTCCTTGGTTGCTCCCGTGTGCGATCGTCCTCGTCCCGCAAGGACACGAACATCACTCGCCCGCTCCGAGAGTCGCAAACGACGCCGAAAAAGGTCCTTCGCCAGGGGCCGAGGGGCGCCAACTTGACACACTCGTGCTGGACCGCAGCCTTCCTTCAAAGCCTCATCATTATTCCCAACCTTGACCAGGTAGGCAGGTCGTTAGTTGTCTGTACCATCCACATACAGACAGTTGTTACAGTATGCCGTTTTGCCAAAAATACACGAAACACCCCCAACCATGTCCACCACGCGAGCAAAGGAAAAAACGCCCCGAGCAGGAAACAGACAGCACCGCTGGCTGGCTTGCGAGCGAGCTGGCCGGCTGTCTTTGTTTGGACTCTCCCATCCCGACCCGAACCGCTGACCGGAGTCCTGGAGAGCCGATCAAACAATCTGATGTTGCTCCCGCAAGCGACACACATCCGTTTGATGTTCGCCTGCAGCAATCCACACATCACTCCGCACCGTTGAGCCACGCTCCGCCACCACCTCATTTCCCGGTCCCCTTGCGTGACGCAACCCCCTCTCCCTTCCCCCTCTTTTCTCCGCTCCCCCCAATTCCCCAACGGCCCTCGATTTAGGCAAAGTTGTCCTGCCTGTCGACCCAGATGTCCTCCAACTCGTTGAAGCTGGAGAAGTGGATGGGGCGGTGCTGGTCGCAGTAGAATGGCATCGGAGTGTCCAGCTTCACGTGAACGGGCTTCTTCTCCAACCCGCCAAAGGCGCTGCCCATGAAGCTGTAGTTCCACTTGCCAGTGTCGGGAACCAGGAAGAAGCCTCTGAATTTGTCGCTGAGCAGCAGCTGCCGCCGCTCGCCCATGGCCGTGCTGAAGCCCTGCGGCTGATCGCTGCCGACGTCCTTGTTCTCCGCGCCCCACTTGAGGCCCTGCGGAGTAAGAGCCCAGGCAGAGAGGGAGACGCTGCCCGGCGTGAACGACACAGTGACTGTCAGCGTCTTTGGCTCCCTCCATGAAGCGTGGGATTCCACCAGTCGGGCATGGCTCGTGACGTCCATCGCCGACATGTATGGGAGTTCATTGCCGGACATGGTGTGGATGACGCCGAGAGGCTCCAGGCCCTGGAGCAGCTCGTGCTGGGGAAGATGTTGGGGCAGCTGGACGCTGCGCAGCCCGCCAATCTGTGGCACCATGACGATGCACCTGATCTCCTTGACGTGGTCATTGCCGGCCGGCGACGATCCGTAGAGATAGCCAGCCACCTGCACCCGAAGGTCCGCAATCGTGATGAACTTCTTGAGCATGTTCTTTGGCATCACATAGGTAACCTCGTCCACGTCGCCATCCACCGGAGCCACATACATGTTGTTAGCTCGGGTGCGCAGGTTTGACGTCGCAATGGCTCGAGTGCGCCATTCGGTCTTGGACGCGAACGTCTGCTGCTCAAACTGCGAGGTTGTTGTGACAATGATCTCCTCGCCGTGCACGTTCTGCGTCTTGGTCGTGACAGCAGTCAGCTGCTGCTGCTCTTGCTGCTGCTTCTCAATTTCCGCCGCCTGCTGCCTCTGCAAGGAGGGCGCCGAGATCTCCATGCCCAGGATGATGTCGCGCACTTCGCTGGTTGTCAGGCTCGAGACGTTCACGTTGTTCTTCTTGCCGTAGTCATTGAGGATCAGATCTCGCAGCTGCATTTCGACCTTGATCCAATCCTCGTCCGAGAGCGAGGGCCAGATATGGTGGTCTTGGGTGATGACCGTCTTGTCGGGCCGGAGGATGAGCTTTGTCTTGTCCTGGTTGACGTGCAGGGCTCTCAGGATGAGAATCAAGCGAGAAAATGCCGTATACGACGAGATGCTCTTGAGCCACTCGTCGTAGAGGTTGAAGAGCACCATCTGGGGCTCAGTCGCGCGCAAAATCATGTCACCCAGCTTCTCAACCTTCATGGCAGCCTGGAACGGCAGCTGCAGCTCCGAAGCTCGGATCGAGATGTTGGGGAAATCCAGAAGATTGACCTCGAGAGGATCAAGAAGGCCCTTGCGAGTGACGATGAGCTGCTTCGGCTGCTCCTCGACTGGGAGAGACCTGATCAGCGCGGCAACTTCTTCGGCCGTCTTCCACTTTGCCAGCTGGCCAAGACGCTTCTGCCCCGCCCAGACGCTGGTGTGGATGATTTTGAGGAAAAGCTGGCCGGTTCGAGGGTTGAAGATGAAGATAGCGCCGTTGATAGGCTTCGTTGTCAAATTGCCTTCAAACGTCTTGTGGATGGTGACCCGGTACACATTGGTGTCGTCGATGAAGAGCTGCGTTTGGTTGCTAAACAGCTCGGAATAGTTCTGGGAATTCAGGAACTCCTGGTTGCTCTCCGAGGCATAGAGCTGCAGGCCTTTGCGGATGCGCTCGCGCAACACGTACAAAGCCGGGTTCGCCTTCATGATCTTCGCCATGGCCTGCTGGACCAGCGTCTTCAAGCCAGGGAAGTATTGTCCGTACGCCGAGTAGAGATTGTACGCGAGGTCGATGCCAATCATCAGGCCCGTCGGGGACGGGTACAGACTCATGCTGTCAGTCGTGTAATCGAGGTACTTGGCCCTCACGTAACGCTCAATGTCGTGTGAGTCGTAATCGCCGTACCGGAGCTGCACGTCGATCCAGAATTTGCTCGTCGTGGTCGCCTCGATCATATCCTTGTTGTCGAAGAGCAGCGACGGCCGAGTGACATTCCATTTGTGGCTAGCAAACAGCTGGATGTCCGCGCAAGAGCTGTTCATCTTGTACGACTTTCGGGGGTGAATCGTCTCCTTTTGCACCGACTCGATGCTCAGAGCTTCCAGCTCCTGGTCAAAGACCTGGCAAAGATCCATGACCACTGACTCGTGGATCTTCTGCCACAGATGGGCACGGAAGATTTGGATGAGAGAAATTTTCAACGTGGGGATCTTGCCGTGGAGGAAGATACCAGTGAGGTCCAGCTGCACTTGGAAGCCCACGTACACGTTGGCTCTGTTGATGGTTGGGGACCACCAAAGGGTGAAGCGACGGTTTGGAATTTGGTTCAGACCGGACCGTTGGGCGTTGGTCAGCTTTTTGAATTGCATTGACTGTAAATCGAAACGAGTTAGCCATGGTCTTCCGTAATAAGGACTCACCGATTCCAAGGAACCGCGCAAGACGCAACGAGTAAACCCCTGGGAAATGATGACTGACCTGTTCGAAACCAGAGGCCCTTTCCCAGAAAAGGCCTTCCCAGGACGGGAAGCCCGTTGCCTTGAACAAGGTATGCTCCAAAATGGTCTCGACACCGCCGAGTGCTTGGATGACATCGGTGCGGTAGGCGTTGAGATTCCACAATTTGCCGTCGTGTCTCTGGCTTGTCCACCAGAAGGGGTTGCTCTTCATGAGTTGGTAGAGCTTGAACTCTGCCCGGGTGCGGAATCCCTTATCGAAGCTCAAAGTGCTGCGGTCCTTTTGGAACAGAGTGTTGATGCGGGGCAGGCCACGATCCCAGCTGTCTTCCAGATCCTCGAGGGTGAGTCTCCTGTTCTGCTGGTTTGCTTCAAGGCGCTTCTGCGAATACTCGGTCCACACACGCTGGGAATCGATGAACTCGGCCTCCCACGGGATGATATACCGGAAAATGTTCGGGATCAACGTCTCCTCGTCGTGTGACATTCCCGCACGGTAATGTGTGACACCGACGTCGGTTTGCTTGGACCAACGCTTGTCGCTGGCCGGAATCAGGATGTGAGACCCGGAGATCATGCCGAGGCCGCCCAGTTCCTTTGGCGTGTAAAACACAGCCGGCGGGAAACGCGAAGGCATCTTTGAGTTCAAGCCAATCTTGACGCGAGTCTGGATTTTGGTCTCGCACTTGACAATCGTGTCAAGCAGATTGACTGTCGAGACCGCGGCCTCACGGTAATATGTGAACAGGGCAATCAGGGCCGTGTTCCACTTGTTGGCAATCTTGGTGAAAGTCGTCGAGCCGGAGGACATCAGGATCTGGCGGATACGATTGTTGAACTTCTGGATATCCTCCTCGGTCACCTGGAGGAAGGCATGCGCGGTCCGCTCCTTGGTCGTGTTCTCCACAAGCGACCAGACGCTGTCCTTGACCGGGAACTCTTCATTCTGGTTGCGAATCTTGGGAAGAATGCGCACCTCGAAGCCGCACATGGCAAAGAGGAGGTTGGGGTTGTCCTTGCTGTAAACACTGGCGAAAGTGTCTTCCCACTCAACAGTCGTCACCGACCTCGGGAGACGATTTTTCAGGTCCCAAAACACAGCCCGCCCAAGGTTCACGTCATGCCTCATGAGCCGCATGCGAGAGTCTCTGGGCCAACACTTTTTGCTCTTGTAGCCAATGACATTCTCAAAGTTCGGGTCAGGCTGCTCCGTGAGGAATCGTTGGATGAGATCTCTTGATTCGTCGGCGGTGAAGCGCAGGAACACCCAGATCTTGTCAATGTATCTCGTGTAGAGCCGGATGGGATGCCTTGTTTCGGTCTCGCGATCCTGGAACTGGAGGAAGTCGTTGGGGCTCTGCGATGGCCCAGCGATCTCGCTCGCGCGCTGGGGACCAAGGAGGAGAAGGTCGAGGATCAAGCCATAGTACTGGAAAACGAAGGCGGAAAACTGGAGACCACGAATCATGCCGTAGCTGTTGACGTGGCTCATATCCTTGTAAGTCAAGGTGACGTTGTTCTTGGCTGTGATGTAGTCGGCAAGGTTGTGGTCCATGATGAGCCGCAACAGAGAGTTGAGAAGCGTCAACTCGATCTTCTCGTAGACCTTGGAAAGCTGGGTCTCAATCATGACATTGCATTCGCCATTCGCCGTTTCCCAAACCTTATCGAGGTTGTTGATGCCCTGCGCCCATTTGTAGACAAGAAGAGGCGGGACTTCAGAATCAGAAGGTTTGATCCACGCAGGGAAGAGGTGGCGCTGGTCGGCCTGGTACCAGAGGTACTGATCGAGGTATGCATCGCTGATCTTCTCGATGGGCTCGATGTCATAGACAGGGTTGATGGTGCTGTAGTTGTCGTTCATGTCAATGCCGACCTCCTTGAAGGCCCGCTGCGTGAGCAGGAAGCGCTTGATCCGCTCCAGGGTGGTGCCCGGGCTGTCGTAGGCCTGCTCAATCAACGCAAGCTCTTCGCGCTGGCTCTGGTTCAATCTCCCTTTGGCGGAGTAGGACTCGCGCAGCCGCTCGAGCGCCAGGATGAGGATCTTGGTGTCGTGCTTGTACGAGACACTGGGGAAGGGGATCGGCGAAAATTTGCGTGACTCCAGCCAATGGACCGTGGTCGTGTAAATCGCGACGGCTTCCTCGGATGAGACGTACGGGCCGTCCTTCATGTGATTGTGTTGCCTCTCCTGCTCGGCCTTGAGCCACAGTCGGGTAAGCCGCCCAACGTTCTTTTTGGCCACAGTCTTGTCGACGGTTGCACCACGCCGGATGCGCTCACGGTTGTAATGGGCAACCGAAATCCACCAATCAGCCTTGGACTTGACGTATCTCAGAATGATGTTTTCGATGGCGGCAGGCAAACCGGGAACCTTCCAGGGAATGTTGCTCTTCCAGCACCTCCAGGCCTCGGAGAGATGTTGAAGAACCGTGTTGACCTTGTTCTGCTTGATCCCTTCTGGCATCATGTCCATCAGATCGGCCATCACAGAGGCCCGCAACTCCAAGTCGAAGTGCGATTCAACACGCTGCTTCGTTACCGTCTTCGCCACCCCCTTGCTGTGGCGGCCCTCAAACTGGCGGGAGAGAAGATTGCCGAGCCAGCGCTCGAGCAGCGGGATGATGCCTCGCATGAAGAAGAGCCAAACCCTCCAGGCAGGTGCCCAGAAGCCGCAGCCCGGCCCTTTGCCGACGGAACCAGTGTTGAACCGGTGGTAGATCAAGTGCTTCAAATCCTTGCAGGAGCGAACCTGATGCATGAGCTTGTACTTGTACCGGTACATGCCCGTCAGCTGCCCGACATGGTTGAAGGCATACAGGATGCCGTCGGCGAGCTGGAACGCATCAATGTTCCCAAGACGGTACTGCACCTGGGCATCGACGATGAGCTTGGTCAGGCGCAGGATCTCTCGCATGAGGTGGAAAGCGTTTCCGAATCGGGACTTCTTCCGTTCCTTGGTTGTCAGGGTCTTGACCGGCTTTAGGTTGAAATTGTAGTCGAGATGGAGGTACGTGAGGTTCTTTCGGTGAATCAACAGATTGAGCATGTTGAAACCCTGCCGGCAGACTTGGAGGCCGGCTTCAACCCAGTCGATGGTGGTCTGTTGGAAAAACTTTGTCTGTTTCAAAGTCTTCAGAAGGTTCTGTTTCTGCAGAGACTTGGGTCTCTTCTTGTGCAGCTCGTTCAGCACGTACGTCTTCAAGAGCTTCTGGTACGAGACCCGAACTTTGACCGACGGTTTTTCTGGGCAGTGTTCCAGGTAAAAGTGCTTGATGAGCGGCACATCCTGTGCTCGCACCATCCCCCCTGACCGGCGGTCAAAGGGGAAGGGGGCCCACCACAATTTAATGGCGGACGCTGTGTCTTCCGCGGACAACTCCTCATCCGCAAGGAAGGGCTCAACGGCGGCAGGCAACTCAAACTCCTCCTCCTCTGGCTCCTCGTTGCTGCCCTGACCAAAGAGCTCGTCCTCGTGGCTGACTGTGATGTTCTTTGGGGCAACAGCCCGAGACGAGATCGGGTTGAGGTTTGAGTCGAAGTAGAACGCGGCGAGATTGTGGTCCTCGGGCAGGGAGTAAACGATCTGCGGGTGGGAGTGCCAGGAGAGACGCACGCTCCGCGGAAGAGCATTGTAGAGGTAAGGGTAGGACACACGGCACTCAGTCCGAATGGGATTCCGGAAAATGATGCGGTCCATCGCATTGAACTCGCCGAAGTCTTCATCGTTCGGGTCGATGTCCTTGTAAAGGGGCTCGAACCGAGGCCCACCTGGTAATGCCACGTTCAGTGCCTTGGACGTGAGAAAGCTTTTCAGCTCGAAGAGGTAGAAGTAGTTTTGGTCGACCACATCAGACACCAATGGCAGACCCAGGCGGTACAAGTTGGCCATCTGCGGCAGCGTCAGATTCCACCGCTTGTAGCTCGAACCGTTCACGTGTGACGTGTCGAGCAGCGGCTGGTGGTCGTAGAACCACTCATAGACGGCCGCATCTTCGTCCTCATCGAGATTCATCTGGATGGGCTCCAGCGGCTCAACATCTTCAATGTTCTCAGACCAGGACAGCGGGGGCTCCTCGTCATCGAACGGCGGAAAGCGCATGCGCTTGAACAACCTCCTATCGCTCTTCTCTTTGCGCATGGCGCTCCACATGGTGGCCCACTGAGCGAAGAAGACGGGCTCGATAACACGAGGGATCTCGTTGACCAGAGTCAGGCAGCCGTTGACGTGGTACAAGACCTTGACCTCCCGGGCCGATTCCCACGGCATCGGCATGTTCTCCAGCAGCTTCATGACAGCATGCGGCATGAACTTCAGCGCTCCGAGATAGCTGCGCTTGTCGCTGGTGTACTTCTTCTGGGAGACGTCCCCGATATCCTTGACGATCTTGCGCAGGTGCTCCGGGGGCATGTCGGCCTTTTGGGTCTCCACGAAACCACCTTTCCTCTTCTCGCCAAACCGGTTGCGCTGCATGCGAAGCCATTCCTTTTTCTTTTGCGCAAACTTGGCGATCTGGGGGTCACTGGAGGGACGATAACCGGGGGGAGGCGGTGCCGGAATCGCGGGAGGGGGAGGGAGCGACGGCGGAGGGCCCGGCGGGGGCGCGGTAGGAGGAGGAGGAGGAGGGCCCCAGCCCGGGGGCGGTGGCGGCGGTGGGAACGAAGACATCTCGAGATAGTTGGTCGACGGTCGGGATGAGCTTCACCACCAGACAGAGGGGGCGATGCGCCGGGTCTGGCTAAGCACAACGGGGCGCGATGCAGCTGCGCTCGTGGCGGCAGTGCTGGGAGTAAATGAGATTGGAATTGGAGGAAGACTCCATAAACGAGTTGATGATCGCGAGAATCCCGGAACAGTTCGAGATAGCGATCGCGCGCGATTTGTGGAGCGGTGGTTTGGATGAAGCCAAAAAGCTGGCTGTTGTTGATACAAAAAATCTTGGAGCTCTCGCCAACCCAGGCAGCGCGCAGATGCTGGCGCGCAGACCTGGAGAGATCCGTTTACAGGCAAGCCCCGGTAATAGCATGTCATCGCGTATCGCGTAATACGAGTGTATTTTACGGCGTACCGCCATGTAACTTACGGATGAGATCACATGATCTATCAGCTGACAGTTGTTGTCATTGCCCAGTGCGTCACCCGAGAACGAGAGGACAATAGGAAAGACTCTCTTTGATCCAGGCCGAAATACCATTCTCCCAGCACTCCAAGGAGAAGTTTCCCAAAACGTCAAAGTGCTGTCATTTGGAGTGGCAACAGCGGGGAACGTGCCCCGAGACGCCCCAAGGTCCGAGTTCAGTCCTTGCACTCGCTGGATTCGCTAAGCCCCAAATCGCCCCACCAGAAAATCACCATTCACTGAAAATAATTATCGACCCCTCCCTCCACTCAGTTTTCGCTCTGCAAATCGCCGGCCGACCACGACGTCGCGACGCATCGCGAACTCGCATCAACTCGAACTCGCGCACCCACCAGGGACCGATTTTCACCATGTCTCGATTCTTCCGCGGCGGCGACGACAGCTCGTCCGAGAGCAGCTCCGACGAGGAGGAGCTCTACTCCAACGAGGAGGAGGAGGAGGATGAGGAGCAAGAGCAGGACGAGTCTTCCTCCGAGGAGGACGAGGACGAGGACGAGGAGTCCACCGATGATGAGGCTGGTCCCGAAAAGAAGGGCTTGTCTCGTTTCCTGGTCGACCAAGCATCATCCGAGAGCGAGGAGAGCGACGTCGAAGGCGCAACCAAAGTCAAGAGTGCCAAAGACAAGCGGTTCGACGAGCTGGAGGCGACCATCACCGCCATCCAGAACGGCCAGAAGATCAATGACTGGGGTTCCATTGCGAACGGTATGTGCCCAGCTTGATGTGCCTTGCGCCGGGGTCATATCTCTAACTGTGTGGTAGAGTTCGACAAGCTCAACCGTCAGGTCGTCAAACTTCAAGATGGCGGCAAGGCTCCGAAGTCATACATCAAATGCATCGCCGAGCTGGAGGACTTCATGAACGAGGCTCAGGCGAAGCAGAAGGTGACCCCCAAGAAGATGAATGCGACAATGGCCCGCGGGTTCAACGCCGTCAAGCAGCGCATCAAGAAGAACAACAAAGACTACCAGTCCCAGATCGATGCGTTCAGGAAGGACAGCGATGCATTTATGGAGTCGGACGAGGAGGAGGCCCCGGCGCCGAAGCCCAAGAAAATCAAGTTCGTCGACGCGTTCGTTCCCGATGAGGCGGTGGAGGACGAGGAGAAGGGCTTCGCTCGAGTCGACAAGCGCGGCAAGGCCATTCCCTTCTCTCCCGAGAGTATTCAGAAGCATCTTCGCGCCATCATCGAATCGAGAGGCAGGAAGAACACCGACCGCCCGGAGCAGATCAAGATCATGGAGGAGCTCAACAAGGTTGCTGAGACCCCGTACCTCAAGATCAGGGTCCTGCAGACCCTGATCTCGGCTCGGTTTGATCTCGGTTCCGGTACCACCACCTCGATGCCCCTGGAGCACTGGAAAGCTGCCGAGAAGGAACTGGCAGCTTTGCTCACGCTGCTTGAGACCCACAAGGACCATGTCGTGGTCGAGGGCGCGGAGGAGTGGGAGGACGACGACAAAGTCCCTGTCCTCGGGCCAGATGACAAGTACATCAAGGTCCCCGGCAGCGTGGTATCCTACATCGAACGTCTGGACGACGAGCTCACCCGCTCGCTGCAGAGCATCGATCCCCACACCTCGGAGTACATCGACAGGTTGACCGACGAGGCTGCCCTGTACAATATCATCCTGCAGGGACTTCTCTACTACGAGACCATCCGGAAAGATGCTTCGCTGGAAATTCCCCAAGAGAGCCTGAACCGGATCATCCAGCGGCGCCTGGATCATGTCTACTTCAAGGTATGTTGCGCACCCAACAGCAAGTCATCTGCCTGTTTTGCGCCCCTGCTAACCTGTTCTAGCCTGCTCAAGTTGTGAAGATTCTCGAGGAGAACTCCTGGAAGCAGGTGTCGGCCCGCATCGACTCGACCATCACCCCTCGCGCTCTTTCGGGCGATGCCAGCCAGCTGATTTATACCCTGTGCAACTATCTGTTCAACAACAGCGAGGGCATCATCCGCGCCCGTGCCATGCTTTGCCAGATTTACTTCCTGGCTTTGCACGACGAGTACTACAAGGCCCGCGACATGATGCTGACCTCCCACTTGCAAGAGAACATCGCCAACTTCGACATCGCCACCCAAATCCTCTACAACCGCACTCTGGTCCAGGTCGGCCTCTGCGCCTTCCGGAGGGGTCTGGTCTACGACGCCCAAAACACTCTGCAGGATATCTGCGGCAGCGGACGTCAAAAAGAGCTTCTTGCTCAAGGTGTGATGATGCAGCGGTACAGCCAGGTTACCCCTGAGCAAGAGCGGCTCGAAAAGCAGCGGCAACTCCCCTTCCACATGCACATCAACCTGGAACTCCTCGAGTGCGTCTACCTGACCTGCAGCATGCTTCTCGAGATCCCGCTCCTGGCACAGATCGGGTCCTCGCCAGATATCAAGAAGCGCGTCATCAGCAAGACGTATCGGCGCATGCTGGAATACCACGAGAGGCAAATCTTCACCGGCCCGCCCGAGAACACCCGCGACCATGTCATGCAAGCGTCCAAGGCTCTCGCGGCTGGTGAATGGAAGAAGGCCACGGCTTTCATCCACAGCATCAAGATCTGGGAGCTCATGCCGAGCGCAGAGGAGATCAAGACGATGCTCGCCAAGCAGATCCAGGAGGAGGGTCTCCGGACGTATCTTTTCACATACGCCCCCTTCTACGACACACTGGCCATCGAAACTTTGAGCTCCATGTTCGAGCTTGACTCGACCAAGGTTGCTGCTGTCGTCAGCAAGATGATCAGCCACGAGGAGCTCGCCGCTGCTCTTGACCAGGTCACCAACACGGTCATCTTCCGAAAGGGCGTGGAGCTAAGCCGCCTCCAGAGCTTGGCTCTGGCTCTCTCAGACAAGGCTAGCGCGCTGATCGAGACGAACGAGCGCACCCTCGAGGTTAGGACCCAAGGGTCGGCGAATGCGTTCAGTCGCAAGGACGGCCGGCAAGGCGGCCAGAGGGGGGGAGGCCAACGCACCGGCAGGGGCGGCGCGAGGGCTGGCGGCAATGCCCAGCGCCAGGCCGGCGGTACGCAGTTCACAGGCGGTGCCCTGGGTGCTGCGGGGCGTGGTTAGGCTCGGGATGATGGAACTCTACGACTTTCCTTTTCTCTTGCATTATGGGCTTGGGCGTGCTGCTACGTATCAAAATTGGTCATGGGTGTGTTAATGCTTCATGCCATGCTAGACCAGTGGAATTCAGGCCAATATCAAACCTCGTTCTCTGGTGATACGCGAGTGACTGTATTTTGCATCCGCCATTGGAGTCGGACTTCACCCACTTGGAAGAAACCCGGCGGCAGTGTTTTGGGGCCGCGAGCGGCGGAAGATCAATGGGGTTCAAGAAAGCGCGGGCCTCGAGGCGTCCTCCCCTGCCGCACTCCAAAACAGGAGGAGCAAGGCAGTGCCGCTCGGGACCAGAGAGTCTTGGGAGATGGTTGGCACCTGAACTCGGTGTCTTGAAAAGCCCATAGCCCGACCCCGGCCATGTTCGCTGACGAAGTTCGCAGTATTTCAAGAAAGTCAAAGGCACTGGGAACCGGGGACCAAAGTTCGCGGTAATGTTTCTTTTCTGGAAAGAACCGATGACTCGGAGCCGCTGGTGACCTAGACGCAAGGCAGCGTTGTTCCGGGCTACCTTCGTAGCTCCGTCTTGATTCTCTATTTCATCTGCTGCAGGTGTGCCATAAGCAACATGTGACAAGCGCCAATATTTGGGGACCAGGCGATCTCAGGCCGTTCCCCTCGTAGTTGTCAACGCCACAGCAAAAGCCCAATCGAGAACGGAATCCTCCCAAAAAAGCAACCACCAGTCTCCATAAATTTAGAGACGGCGACCACGGCGACCACCCTTGCGGCGAGTCGAGTCGGAGGGCGTGGGGGTGACGTCCTCAATGCGGCCAATCTTCATGCCAGAGCGGGCCAGGGCGCGGAGAGCGGACTGGGCGCCGGGGCCGGGAGTCTTGGTGCCGTTGCCTTTGAAGTCCAGAGTTAGCGACACGGTGCTCGCCCAGTACGAGGGGTATAGGGCCAAACATACCACCAGTGGCACGGATCTTGATGTGGAGGGCAGTGATGCCGAGCTCCTTGCAGCGGGCCGCAACATCCTGAGCAGCCAACATGGCGGCGTAGGGCGACGACTCGTCACGATCGGCCTTGACCTTCATGCCGCCAGTAACACGGCAGATGGTTTCACGGCCGCTGGAATCACCCAGAATG
>OUNM010236956.1_pt1 | contig 13864 bp, 11 predicted proteins | sample 1769961 | NCBI WGS metagenome assembly OUNM01 (sample SAMEA3914820, study PRJEB12502) | metagenome | biome: forest; material: soil | place: USA | collected 2012-03-12 | depth 0.3 m | reverse complement strand
TCGCGCGGTCAGCGCGTACCCCTGTGCACACAGCGTCGAGACCCGAGCCACGAGCGCGTCATCGGTGAGGTCGGTCAGATCGGTGAGATGCATGCCCCTCTCTACCATCGTGTTTTCGGCCGCTCTCCGTGCCGCGCCCGCGAGTCTTTGCGACGACGATCGCCTCGCGAGATCTCTCGCCCGCGAAACTCGCGCAGCGCGCGACCAACAGCCAGCACGACGTATTTGCGCGCGAGCCCGACGCTCCGCCGCGCGGTGTGCCGCCAAACCCGTCAACACAAAAGGGCGAAAATCCGACCGCGACCTCGTACGCGACAGCGCGTGTCGGGCTCGTCGTCGCGGCGGCGCGCTCGTCGTCTCCACCGCTTCCCATCGTCGCTCGTCGTCTCCACGACCTTCGAGGTGTCGCTGTATCCGCGCGCGAAGCGCGCGTGAGCCGCCGCAGGCGGCGCGGCTCTGCCGCGAAACGCCGCCGGTCGCGACACGCCAGAAGGCCCGCGAGCACGCTCCCGGCTGCCACCCTGCCCTCCCTTTTAAGCCTCTCGGAAAATCCTGCAGGTCACGACGACGTCACAGACCGGATCCACGCCCGCACGCCCGCTTGCTTAAGGCTCGAAAAGACAAACGGCGCGAGCAGCGAGCCCTCTCGCCACCTCGCGCCGGGTAACGCGCATCCGCCAGACACGATCCGCCAAGGAACGAAACGGTCGTGTCCGGCGCCACGCTGCTCGTCCCGTCACGCGGCGCGGCTCTCGGGGGCCACCTCCTCCGTGATGGGCGACGGCTGCGGAGCCGGCGGCGTGATGGGAGTCGGCGCGACGACCACCGGCGTGACCGCCGGCGGCGGCGGCGTGACGACGGCGCCCGTCAAGCGCGACGACGGTGCTGTCGCATAGCGGCATTCCCGTAACAGCGTCGCGGACCGTGATCGCTAGACCGTCTCGCGCGTCGTCCGTACAGGTCTTCGAGCAGCTCGACTCGAGCAGTCCGGTGATGCAGGCGACGAAGGCGATAGCGAATGACGGCCCTACGTCACGCACGATCATCGACTTAAGTTAGCAGTTGAGGTGCCCGCAGTTATCGACCCGGAACGCTGGTAGCGTCTGCTCATGAGCCGTCGCCTTCTCGCGCTCATTGGTCTGCTGGCGGCCCTCGTCGTCGCATGCAGCGCAAGGCCCTGCACGCCTGCGGGATGTCGCGATCACTTCCAAGCCCGCGTCGAAGTGAACCCGTCCATCGTCGTCCTCAACGGGGGAACCATGAGCCTCTGTCGAGCAGACGCCTGCGTCTCGGCCGGGATTCGCTTCAACTCCCTTGATGGCAGCAGCGGCTTCCCTCTCGAGGTCAATTGTCCGGTGAGGACCGCAGGCCCTCTTGATGGCCCTGCTGTCGATTGCGTAAACGAGCTCATCGAACCTTCCAAGGACAACTACGTCGCGAACGCAATCGTGATCGACTACCGCGCGCCCCAGCAAGCCACGTCCATCGAAAAGGATGTTTTCACCATCCGTCTCACGAATGCCGCGGGCGACTTGGTAGCCGAACGCATCGGGAGCCCTGTCTACGCGACGCCCAATCCCCCTGCCGCGAGCTGCAACCCATATTGCAGTCTAGGAACGCTGTGACCACCCCGCGGCGAGCATCGCCGGTACCGGACCCGACGCGTGTCGCGATGGCTTGCGTGCTCGGACTTGCGGCCATTGCCTGCAAGGCCGACCAGCCCTGCACGCCTGCCAACTGCCCAGACAGGTTTGCGGCACGGTTCGAGATCTCTCCGTCCATCTTCGTTCTCAACGGCGGGAGCATGACCCTCTGCCGCGGCGATGTCTGCGTCACCGCGCCGATTCTCTTCGAGCACGTCGACAGCGGCTTTTCGCTCGATGTGCTCTGCACCGTGAGACCCCCGCCCCCCGCCATAGTGGGGCCCACCGTCGATTGCCTCAACGACTTCGTGAACGGCGCCCCTGTCGAGAACGTGATCCTCATTTCGTATGAGGCCCCCCAACAGGCCGCGCCCATCTCGAACGACGCATTCGCCATCCGCCTCACCAACAGCGTCGGCGATGTTGTCGCCGAGCGCAGCGGAAGTCCGGTGTTCGAGAAGCCAAATCCCCCCGCGAGCAGCTGCAATCCGTACTGCACGGAGGGAACCCTCTGACCCACAAGAGGAGCGGACTACGACGCGTGTCGCGACGCTCGCGCCGCGCCCGGCTTCACCGCCTTCGCGAAGCCCGCCGCGCTCCGCGCATTCAACACCTCCTCGCGCCGGACGCCCGCCCGCCGCGCGAGCCCGATCCCATACCTCACGTTGTCGAGCTCCCGCATCGCATGCGCGTCGACCGAGATCACGAACGGGATCCCGCGCTCGCGTGCCAGCCGCGCGAGCGCCGGCTCCATGTCGAGGCGATGCGGGTCACCGCTGATCTCGATCGCACCGCGTGACTCGGCGAGCGCATCGAGCACCTCCTCGATGCGCAGCGGGATCGGCGGACGGCTCGACACGAGGCGGCCCATCGGGTGCCCCCAGATCTTGAACGCCGGATGACGCATCGCGCGGAGCACCCGCTCCGTCATCTTCGCCTCGTCTTGGCGGAAGCGCGCGTGGATGCTCGCGATGACCACGTCGAGACGATCCAGGATGGCGTCCGGCCAGTCGATCGCGCCGTCGGCGAGGATGTCGGCCTCGGTTCCGCGCAGGATCGTGATCTTCACCTTCTCCTGCACCTCGTCGATCTCGTCCCACTGCCGCTTCAAGCGCTCCACGTCGAGGCCGCCCGCGTAATGCGCGGCCGCCGAGTGGTCGGTGATGGTGATGAACGAAGCGCCTCGCTTCTGCGCTGCCAGCGCCATCTGCTCGATCGAGTGCCGGCCGTCCGACCACGTCGTGTGGCAGTGGACGAAGCCCCGCACGTCGTCCTGCACGACGAGATCGAAGTCCTCGCCTCGCTTGGCCAGCTTTGCCGCGAGCTCGATCTCGCCGATGTCCTCGCGCATCTCCGGCGGCACCCACGCGAGGCCGAGTCGCGCGTAGAGCGCCGCTTCGTCCCGCAGCGAGATCCGCGTTTCGTGCCCATTTTTCCCATGCCCGGTGCGTTCGAAGAGACCGTGCGGGGTGAGATGCAGCCCGTGCTCGCGCGCGAGCGCCTCGAGCTTCGCGAAGTGCGCGGGCGAGGAGATCGCATGCGCGAGCGCCGCGGGGAGCTCTTGCTTCGTGCACGCGACGACGTCGACCCGCGTCCCGTCCGCCAGCCGTAGCCGGGACTCGTGCTCGCCTCGCTCAACGGGCACCTCCACCGACGCGACCCGCGGCATCTCCCTGATGCGCGCCAGCGCCTTCGCGGGCGACGCCGCCTCCACCACGAGATCGATGTCGCTCGACAGCTCCGCGGAGCGCCGCAGCGATCCGGCGAGCTGCACCGACGACGTCTCCTCCATCGCGGCGACCTCGCTCTCGAGCTCCTCCGCCATCCGGAGCCCGTCGGCCAGCATGATGGTCGGACCGCGCGTCTCGTACTTCGCGATCGCGGCGAGGACCTTCTTCTCCTTCTTCTCGCCGAAGCCCTTCGCCTCCCGCAGCCTTCCCTCCTCCGCCGCCTTGCGAAGGTCGTCGATGGTCGAGATCCCCAGCTCCTCGTGCAGCGTCTGCAGCGCGTGCAGCCCGATGCCGGCCACCTGAGACATCTCGAGGACGCCGCTCGGTAGGCCGCTCCGCAGCGACTCGAGCAGCTCCGACTCGCCGGTCCGATGTAGCTCCTCGATCTGCTTCGCGAGCGCGACGCCGATCCCGGGGAGCTCGATGAGCGCGTTCTCCGCGATGAGCTCCCCGAGCGGGCGTCGCGTCGCCTCGAGCGCGCGCGCGCCACGCGCGAACGCGCGAGACTTGAACTTGTTGCCGCCGTGGAGCTCCAGCAGCGCCGCAATCTCCCGGAGGTGCGCGACGATGGTGGCTCGATCCTGCCGCTCCGCCATCGCGCTCCTCAGTGAATGAGCGTGTTCTGCACGCCGGTATCGGGCGGGACGAACTCGCGGAGCTGCTGGCGATGCGTGATCTCCAGGCGAACGCCGGTATTCCCCGCGAACGGCGTACCGTCGCGCGACGCGTTGTGCGTGCCGATGACGATGCGGCGCGCGTCGACGCCGCGCGCGACGAGAGCATCGCGCACCCGCGTGGCGCGCTCCGCGAAGAGGTTCTCCGGCTCGTTCACCGATTGCCCACCGAGGAGCACGACGGTCGTGTGCTTCATCTCCGGCTCGTTGAGGCACGCGGCCCAGCGGTTGATGTCGGGCAGGTCGGAGTTGTCGATCGTGGCGCTGCGCGGCACGAAGTCGACGTTCTGACGAAGGTCATCGCCACAGCTCGTCACCGAGCGCGGCCGCGTCGGGTAGAGCTCGGGACCGTATGGGTCGACCACCGACGCGCTCGTCGTCGAGGTCGTGCCGACGGCCGACTGCGTGGTCCCGCACCCGGTGCCGGCGATGCCCAGCGCGCCGAGCGCAAGTGCCGCCGTAGCAAACCATCCCAGCCGAGCGATCTTGTCTACGCGGTTCATGGGCGCTTCTCCTGCTTCGGCGCGTGCTGCCGACGCAGGGGCTACGAAGCAAGGCACGAGCCAGCTGCGCCGCAGCGCGCGCTCGCGCTCGCGCTCACTCTTCGGCGGTCGCGGTGCCGGAGTCGTGCCCGAGCTCGCGCGCGGCGTGGGCCGGGCTCGACGGCGTGGTCGGCTCTGCAGGCGGTCGGCCCGTCATACGACGCACGAGATTCGAGATGTCGTCGAACACCGAATACGCGACCGGCGTGGCGAGCAGCGTGAGCAGCAGCGACAGCGTCTGACCGCCGACGACGACGCCCGCGGTTGCGCGATTGTTGCCGCCGCCGATGCCGTGCGAGAGCACGAGCGGCATCATGCCCGCGACGAACGCGAGCGTGGTCATGAGGATGGGCCGGAGTCGATCGCGGTTCGCCTCGAGGATCGCCTCGTAGCGAGGCAATCCATGCGCGCGCAGCGTGTTCGTGTGATCGATCTGGAGGATCGCGTTCTTCTTCACGACGCCGAAGAGCACCAAAATGCCGAGGCCCGAGAAGAGATCGAGCGACTGCCCCATGAGCACCACCGAGAGCACCGCGAACGGCAGCGTGAGCGGCAGCGACAAGAGGATGGTGACGGGATGCAGCCACGAATTGAACTGCGCGGCGAGCACCAGGTACATGAAGATGAACGACAGGCCGATGGCGGCGCCGAAGCTCACGAACACGCGACCCATCTCGCGCGTCTGCCCGGTGGGCTCGGCGATGTACTCGGCGTCGAGGTGCTCTTCTTTGATGAGGCGCGCCACCGCGTCGGCCACGGCGCCGTCGCTGTAACCGGGCTTCACGTTGGAGAGCAGCGTCACGACGCGCTGGCGATTCAGGTGGTTGATCGTCGCGGGGCCGGTGCCTCGTTTCAGATCGACGACGCTACGAAGCGGTATGAGCCCGAGGCGCGGTGAAGGCACGGTGAGCATCTCGAGGCCCGTCGCGTCGGCGCGGTACTGCGGCTCCGCGCGCATGCGGACGTCGTACTGCTCGCCCTTCTCCTCGTAGGTCGACACCTTCACGCCGTCGACGAGGACGCGCAGCGCGCCGGCAGTGTCCTCGACGGAGACGCCGAGGTCGGCGGCGCGCGGCCGATCGATGTAGACGCCGAGCTCGGGCTTTCCGGAGATGAGCGACGAGTCGACGTCGACCGCGCCCGGTACTCTTCGAAGCTTCGTGAGGATGTGATCGGTGATGGTCTCGAGCTTCTTCAGCTCCGGCCCGCGGACCGTGTACTGGATCTTCGCCGTCGAGAAGCCGCCTCCGAAGGCCGCGACCTCCTGCACGCTGAGCCGGAGGTCTGGCTGCTGGTGCGTGAAGATCTCGTTGCGGACCTTGTTCATCAGCTCGATCTGGCTCTCCTTGCGCTTCTCGGGATCGACCAGGCGCGTGTAGATCCGGCCGACGTTCTGCGTCTTCGCCGCGTCGTCGCCGATGGTGACCAGCGTGAGCTGCACGGTGGGCCACTTGCGGAGCTCGCCGGCGATGCGATCGGTGATGAGCTGCGTCTGCGCGAGGCTCGTTCCTTCCGGCGCGCGGACGACGACCTCCATCTGCGCCTCGTCGTTGACGGGCAAGAAGCCCTTCTTGGCGACGCCGGCGAGCGGCACGCACGACCCGAGCGAGAGCGCGGCGGCGACGAGGACCACCCACCGCTGCCGGAGCACGAACCGCAGCATCACCATGTAGACGCGCTCGACGGGGCGATAGAACGTGTCGACGATGCGCTCGCCGAGCGGCTTCTTCTCGCCCTCGACCTTCTTCTTGAGCCAGCGCGACGCGAGCATGGGCGTCAGCGAGAAGCTCACGAGCAGCGACACGGCGATGGAGAACGCCATCGTGATGCCGAAGCTGCTGAGGAAGCGCCCGGGAATGCCGCCCAGGAACGCGACGGGCAAGAACACCGCGATGAGCGACAGCGTGGTCGCGAGGACGGCGAGGCCGATCTCCTTCGTGGCGGCGACCGCCGCCTCCTTGGGCTCGTACTTCTTCTCGTCGACGAAACGGAAGATGTTCTCGAGCACGACGATCGCGTCGTCGATGACGATGCCCACCGCGAGCGCCAGCGCGAGGAGCGTGATCGTATTGAGTGTATAGTGCATGAACCACATGCACGCGAAGGTCCCGATGATGCTCGTCGGGATGGCGAGGGCGGCGATGACCGTGCTGCGCACGCTCCCGAGGAAGAAGAACACGACGACCGCGGCGAGCACGGCGCCGACGATCAAGTGCTCCTTCACGCCGGCGACGCTCGTGCGGATGACGCCCGAGTCGTCGCGAACGACGTCGATGGCGGCGCCCTTCGGCAGCGATTTGCGGATGTCGCCGAGCCGTGCGCGCAGCTCGTCGACGACCTGCACGGTGTTGGTGCCGGACTGCTTGCGAACAGCAAGGACGATCGTGGCGTCGCCGTTCAGCTCGGCGGCGGTCTCGTGCTCCTCGGCGCCGTCCTCGACGCGCGCGACGTCACGCACGCGAATGGAGTGACCGGCCTCCTGGCGCACCACGAGATCGCCGATGGCCTCGGCGCGCTCGACGCGGCCGTGGATGCGGAGCGTGAGCTGCTCGGGTCCGGTATCGACGCGGCCGCCCGGGACCGTGAGGTTCTGCGTGGCGACCGCGCGCTGCACGTCGAGCGCGGTGACGTTGGCGCCGCGCATGCGCACGGGATCGAGCCACACGTTCACCTGGCGCTTCTGTCCGCCGATGATGCTGACCTGGCCGACGCCGTTGACCGTCTCGATCTGCCGGCGAATGCGCTTGTCCGCGAGCTCCGTGACGTCCTGGATGGGGTGCCCGCTGTACTTGAGGGCGAGCTGGATGATCGGCGAAGCGTCCGGATCGAGCTTCTGCACGGTGGGCAGCTCGATGTCCTTCGGCAAGTCGGGGATGACGAGCTGGAGGCGATCGCGGACCTCCTGCGAGCCGACGTCCGTGCCCTTCTCGAGGACGAAGCGGATGATGACCTGTGAGACGCCTTCGCTCGAGATCGACGTGAGCTCGTCGATGCCGCTGATGGTGTTGACCGCCTCTTCGATCTTGTCGGAGATCTCGCTCTCGACGTCCTCCGGCGCGGCGCCGGGCAGACGCGTGGTGACGACGACGATCGGGAGGTCGACGTTCGGGAAGCGATCGACGCCGAGGTTCAGGTAACCGGCGACGCCGATCACGAGGACCAGGAGGATGAGGACCGTCGCGAAGATCGGCCGGCGGACGCAGATTGTGGCGAGCCACTGCATCGATTCGCTCCTGCCGCCCGCCTACTGCGCCGCCAGCGCGCCGTCGCGCACGTCGGGACCGGGCTGCACGACCACCGTCTCGCCGGCCTTCACCCCGGCGGCGATCGCCGACATGCCGTCCTTGTCGCCCGCGACCTGCACGAGCCGCTCCTGCACGTGCTTGTCGTTGACGATGAAGACGCGCGCGCCGGTCTCGTCCTTCTTGATCGACGAGGTCGGGACGACGGTCGCCTTCTTCTCGCCGAACGACAGCGTGGCGACGGCAAACATGCCGGGCCGCAGCTTTCCGTCACCGTTCGGGACGAGCGCCTCGATGACGAGGTCGCGCGTGGTGGGCCGCACGTTCGGGCTGATGAACTTCACCGCGCCGGTGAACGTCTGATCGTCGCCGAACGAGGCGACCGTGAATTTCACGGGCTGATCGGGCTTGATGTTGCCGACGTTCGCCTCCGGAACGGTGAGCTCGAGGCGAAGCGGGTCGGGATTGTAGAGCGACACGACGCGCGTGCTGGGCTGCACGTATTGACCGACGTTGACGTAACGCTCGCCGACGATGCCGCTGAACGGAGCGCGGATGACGGAGTCGCCGACGATCTTCTGCGCGCTCTGCTGCTGCGCCTGCGCGGCGGCGGCCGAGAACTGCGTGGTGGCGCACTGCGAGGTGGTGCGGTCGTACTCGGCCTGCGAGATGGCGCCGCTCTGGAAGAGCGACTTCACGCGGTCGCACTCCTTTTGTGCCTGCTCGAGCTGCGCGCGCGCGAGACCGGTCTGCGCGGCGGCCTGCGATGCGCTGAGCGCAGCGCCGCGCGCATCGAGGATGGCGAGCGTGTCGCCTTGCTTCACCTTCTGACCGCGCTCCACGAAGGTCGCGGTGACCTTTCCGGACGCATCGGCGGCGACCTCGGACTCCTGGCTCGCGCGCAGCGAGCCAGTGAGCGTGAGGTACTCGGGCATCATCTGCTCGACGACCTGCGCGGTCTGCACCTTGACGGTGGGCACCGCCTGCTGCGCGGACGTCATGGCCGCGGCATCGGGCTCGGGCTTCTTGCAGCCAAGGGAGGCAAGCGCGAAGACGGGCGCGACACCGAGGCTGACACAGACGAAGAGAAGGTGGCCGCGGGGGACGATGCGCATGCGGAATCGACGAGTATTCCAGGGGTTAGGGCCCGTCAAGCAGACGGTGGCCGGACCCTCCGATGCCGCAGCGCCACGGTCCGTTGCGGCTGAGGTGCGGAGCTCACTTTGCGGTGAAGTCGGAGCTGATCGGCCTGCGCGGCGAAGCGCCGGGCTTCGAAGCGGCACCCTTGAACATCGTCTTCGAGCCGTAGGCCTGGCTCGACTCCTTGTACTCGTTGACGTTCGCACCTGCGGTGTCGCGTTGCTCCTTCACCGCCGCGGCGTCGACGCTGCTCACGAACGCATCGACCGCAGCGGGAGCCGGCGCAGGCTTCGTGCTCGGCGGACGATGCTGCGCGACCGCCTCGGCGCGCGCGACGATCGCGTCGAACGCAATCCCGGTGACGAGCTTCTTGCGCACCATCTCGAACACGTCGTGATGCGCGAACCAGCGAACGCCGCGGACGTCGCCGTCGATGGCGTACGCGACGCCGACGAGCTCCTGTTGCGGCTGCACGGCGGCGAGCGCGCCTTCGATCTTCGCGGCGAGCTCGCTGCGCTCCTTCTTCATCGCCGCGTCGTCGACGGTGGCGAGGAACGTCGACGACGCGGGCGCCTGGTGATTGGCGCTGTTCGCCTCCGAGACCTTCGACCAGACCTCGCCCTGGTCCTTCTTGTACTGACCCGCCGCGCGCACCTTCGACGTGGCGAGCACCTCGCTCGTGCCGAATTGACCGGCCGTCGCCTGTCCGTTGCGCTGTCCGTTCCAGCGTCCGTGCTCGACACAGAACGCGTCCACGGGCGTGGTCTGCTTGCTCTCGATGATGAAGTCCTGGCCGATCTGTCGGTCCTGGTTGCCGCCCTTGACGATGGTCCCGGCCAGAACGAACACGGGGACCGTGCCCTTGTTCTGGATGACGAGCGTGTTGACGCTTCCACCGCCCTGCACCTCGCGCACCTCGGCGGTGCCCTTGGCGAGCGCGTCGTCGAGCGATACGAGCGGGCCGACGTCGACCTGCGCGCGTGACGTCACGGGGAACACGACGAGATTTCCGAGCGCGGTGCCCGCTCCGATCGCGTGGTCGTCCGCGTTCGCCGCCGCATGCGCGGCGCCGCTCGCGGCGGGTGCGGTACGAACGTTGGGCGCCGCGGCGGCGCGACCGCCGTTCGCTCCCCCGAACGCCTGCGGAGTCACCGGCGCGCCGCTGCCGCCGGCTGCTTGAACGGCGGGGCTGGTTCGCTCCGGACCGGCCGCCGTCGTCGACGTGGGGTGCCGCGCGCAGCCGCTGCCGGTCACGAGAGGGAGAGCGAGGGCGAGAGCGAACGTGGTGACGAGAGAGAGCTTCGCGAGCTTGTTTGCAGGCATGCGCATGGGGCGATCCTTTCGGGTGGAACGCCGCTGGGACGCGCGAGTGGCCGATTGGTTTTGAAGAAAATCGTGCGCGAAAAAGAAGTCACACTCTGGTGCGCTCGCGCGACGTACGCCGCCGGAGGCTCAGCGCGTCGCGTCGGCGGCGATCTCGGCCGCCGTCTTCGCGCGCGAGTACACGCGCACGTCGTCGAGCGCGCCGATCCACGGGCTGCCGAGATCCGGGCTGTTGTTCCCGATCGCCGCGAGCGCGCCCGTCGTCGACACGACCCCTGCCGCGACCGTCGCCTTGACGACGCCGTCGACGTAGAGCGTGGTCGACATCCCGTCGTTGACGCACGCGACGTGGACCCACTTCCCGAGCGTCGTGAACGCCGTTCCGCTCGCCGTCTGGTTGAAGATGCAGCTCGGCGAGCCGCCCGGGTACGTGAACATCCCGAAGCTCAGGTCTTTGTCGAGCAAGCCCGCGCGACCGCTATCCGTGGGGAGCGTGTCTGGCCGCGCCCACATCTCGACGGTGATCTTCGAGTACTTCCAGGGCGGGCCGTCGGCCACCTTGATCGCGCTCGTCGAGTCGAGCAGCGCAGCCTTGCCGTCGACGCCGGTCACGTAGGTCACGTTGCCGCTCACGTCGATCGGCTGGTTGTGGGCGCCGTCGACCGCGGTTCCGTCGAAGCGGACGCACAGAATGAGCGTCGGGTCGTCACACGGGGCCGGCGGCGGCGCCGCTTCCACGCTCACGTGGACATCGAGCACCACGGGATCCTCGACGACGTCCGCCGAAGCATCGAGCGGCGCGGACGCCTCGGCCATCCCGACGACGCCTGCCTCTTCCGGGAGATCGAGCAATCCGACCGCGGTGAGACCACACCCGCTCGCGGCGATCAGCACCGAGCCGAACGCGGCGGCGCCGGAGGCTGCAATGCTCCGTGCAGATGAGCCCACGAGACGATCATACGTTGGCGTGGCGCGGCCGTCAGTGGAGACAAATCCGTCCCGTGCGGCAGGTGGTCAGTGAGCTAACCGTCCCCATCGGATTGCCGCATTTCTCCTTACGCAACGACTGCATGCATTCGTCGAGCCGATCGCCTCGGACGCCGTAGGTGCAGACGGCGGGGCGGAGCTCGGCCCCGATCTCGCGGGCGACCTCGCGCTCGCACGTGCCGTTGTCCTCGTATCGCTTGCCTGCGCCGACGTTCTTGCATTCGTTCTCGCGCTCGCAGCGACGAGCCGTCAGACGACTGACCGCGTCGTCGGCCGGAATGATCTCGGCGCCCGTCGTCGTCGTCTCACCGGTGCGTTCGTGATCGCAAGCCGAGGCCGACAGCAGCACGAGCGCGCCTGCTGCGGCAGCGAGAACGATCTGGTTCCACATGGCGTCGTCCTTTCGAGGAGGTCGACCACCACGGCGTGCATCGCGCGTTCCCGGTTCGAGTCAGCCAGCGCGACCGTTTTCCGTGCTCCCGCTGGGGAACGCGGTCATGCGCGGAAGCGCGCCGAGGTCGACGTAGCAGCGCAGGCGCGCACGAAGAAGGATCCAGTCTCGCTCTCGAACCAGCATGACGGACCTACGAGCAAGGTGCGGACCGCTGACACGTTGCGCGCCGCGTTGCGCAACTCGGGTACGGATGGGCACGAAGACGACGCTTTCGCGGCCGATTCGGGCGCGGGGCCGGGGTATGGATGACCGGTCATGGGACGGTTTCCCCTCGCCGCCGGCGCGATCGCCGTTGCGCAGACCGCTGCGTGCGCGATCCCGTCCGTGCCGGCGAAGCTACCGCCGCAGGACCGCGCCTGGCTCGCGGTGCTCAGCGGCGAGCTCCCGGAGGCCGTCGAGCAGGTGGCGCGTCATGCCTGGATCGTCGGCAACCTCCCCGGCCAGATGCCGGTGCGCTGGGAGCTGATGAACCACGCCTTTCGCGCGCAGACGCAGGACCCGTTCTGGTACTTCGGCGACGGCGACGTCGCGGTGCACGGCGTCGTCGAAGGAAGCACCGCGGAGATCTCGCGCATCCGCCAGTGCCTCGACGCCGAGGTCGGTCTCTACAACGAACGCCATCCGACGTACTGGCCGATCCCTGGTCCCAACAGCAACACGTTCATCGCCGAATCGCTGCGCCGCTGCGGGATCCACATCGAGCTGCCGTCGACGTGCATCGGACGCGACTATCGCGGACCGATCGGCGCGGGCGTCACCGAGTCGGGCACCGGCGTGCAGCTCGAGTCGTGGGTGGCCGGCGTACGCGTCGGTCTGCGCGAGGGGGTCGAGGGACACGTGACCGGGCTCGCGATCGGCCCCGGCGGCCTCGAGCTGCCGGTCGAGGCGCGCGCCGAGCTCGACGCCGGACGGCGCGTTCGCCTCGGTCTACGTGGCGCGGCGGTCTGGGTGCCCTTCGTCGCGGAGCGCCAGGGCGGCTCCACGCTGTCCTTCGCCGACGAGCTCGTGCTCGGCACGTTCGTGCGCATCGGCCGGGCGCGTACCACCTCGTTCGGCACCATGGGCCGTGGCCACTTCTTCGGCCTCGAGCGGCACGAGGTGATGCACTCGTTCTGGCTCGGTCTCACCTACGGCGTCGAGATCGACTTCGGCGGTTGAGCGCTTCGGTGGCGGCTCACGGTTTCTGATCGCAGTTGCTCTGCTGGAAGCACTGCTCGGATGCGGTGCACGCCGGGCTCGCCTGGCACGCGTTGTTCGCGGCGTCGTCGCACTGCTGGGCCTTGAACGAATTCATGCACTGCTGGCACTGACCCGAAGGATCGGTCCCGGCGCATAGGCTGTTGCCACACGCCTGCGCGCACACGCCCGGCGTCGTGCAGATGCATGCCGTGTACGCGTCGTCGGCCACCTTGTAGCCGGGCGGGTTGTTCGCGTCGCAGCACTGACCGCACGCGTCGTAGGAGGTCGTCATCGAGCAGTCTTGCTGCACGGGCGGAGGCGCGGCATCCGCGGCATCGACCGCAGCATCGGCGGTGGCGACGACGCCGCCGTCGGCCGTGGACGGATCCGCAGCAGGCGCGGCAGGTGCAGCCGGCGCAGCAGGCGCCGACGACGGCACGTTCGCGCCGCCGGTGGACGGAGTGGTCGTGGGATCGGTCGACGTCTGATCGTCCTGCGCGAGACCGGTCGACGATGGCTGGCTCGAGCACGCGGCGTTCGCGAGGATGCCGGCAACGACGACGACGGCGGACAGGAAGGCATAGCTGGGCGTGCGCATGATCGACCTCGTGGGAGCGCTGGTGCTCGGCGCTCTGTGTCGATCGATTGCATGGTGCAGGCCACGTTGGGCGCGCGTCGCCGCCGGCACCGAGCCTCACGAAACACCGTAAAACAAGCCTGATCATGGGCCTACGGCGAAGATGATCTGGATCCACGACATGCGTCGCGGCGTGGTTCGCGATCGGCGTGCGATCGAGCGCGGGGGCGATCTGGCGACGTCGCCGAGATCGTTGCCTTTGCGAACCGCGCGACGGGCGCGCGGCTACTCGCGGACGAGCACGCCGCTCGCCGTCTCTTGCAGCTCCAGCTCCGGCAGATCGCGGAGCGCCGCATTGAGCTGCCAGTCGCCC
>OUNM010149639.1_pt1 | contig 13875 bp, 10 predicted proteins | sample 1769961 | NCBI WGS metagenome assembly OUNM01 (sample SAMEA3914820, study PRJEB12502) | metagenome | biome: forest; material: soil | place: USA | collected 2012-03-12 | depth 0.3 m | reverse complement strand
TCTTCGAGGGCCTTGGCCACAAGCATTATCAGGCCAAGGAAATCCCCGACGACGACACGCTGCGCTCGCTCTACATCGACCGCATCTACGACACCTACATCGATGAGGTGGCGCTCCAGAATGTCGACCACACGATCTTCGAGATCGCCGAGAGCCTGCCGGTGAAGGCTTACTCGTCGCGCGCCTTCATCCGCGCGATGGGTAAGTATCTCGTCGAGCACGGCAAGAAGGACAACAGTCTGGTCAAGCTCGCCTACGAGCATGACGTGCCGATCTTCTGCCCGGCCTTCACCGACTCGTCGGCGGGCTTCGGTCTCGTTAAGCACCAGGTCGACGCGATGAAGGCGGGCAAGCCCTACCTCACCATCGACTCGATCGCAGACTTCCGCGAGCTGACCGACATCAAGATCAAGGCGGGCACCACCGGCCTCCTGATGATCGGCGGTGGCGTGCCGAAGAATTTCGTGCAGGACACCGTGGTGTGCGCCGAAATCCTCGGCCACGACGACGTGGAAGTGCACAAATATGCGGTGCAGATCACCGTCGCCGACGTGCGCGACGGCGCCTGCTCGTCCTCGACGCTTCAGGAGGCGGCTTCGTGGGGCAAGGTTTCGACTGCGCTCGAGCAGATGGTCTATGCCGAAGCGACCTCGGTCATGCCGCTGCTGGCGTCGGACGCCTACCACCGTGGCCACTGGCGCAACCGCGAGAAGCGCGCGTTCGCCAAGATGTTTGCTGACGACTGATCGGTGAGCCCCTTCGCGGGGTGACAGAAAGGGCGCCGGCCTCGCGGTCGGCGCCCTTTTTGCGTTGGGCGTTCAGCGGGTGAAAACGGACCCCAGCTCTACATGTGTCGTCCAGCGGAACTGGCCGACCGGGCGCACCCAATCCAGCCGCCAGCCGGCCTCCACCAGCGTCTTCGCATCGCGCGCGAAGGTGGCGGGGTTGCACGAGACATAGGCGATGCGCTTGGTCGTGGACTTGGCGAGCTCCGCCACCTGCTCCTTCGCCCCGGCGCGCGGCGGATCGAGCACCACCGCATCGAAGCGTGACAGCTCGACCGCCGTGTAGGGGCGGCGGAACAGGTCGCGATGATCGGTGACCACCTGCCGCCCGGCGCGCGCGGCGGCCGCCTTGAGCGACAGGATCGCCCCCCGCTCGCCCTCCGCCGCCAGCACGCGCGCGGATGTGGATAGCGGCAGCGCGAATGTGCCGAGGCCAGCGAAGAGATCGGCGACGATCTTCGCATCCCCCATACCCTCCCGTACCGCCGCGAGCAGCGCCGCTTCGCCGTCGGCCGTCGCCTGGAGGAAGCCGCCCGCCGGCAACGCCACCGCGACGCCGCCCAGCGTCACCGTCACCGGCTCCGGCTCCCAGCGCGTCTCTGGGCCATCGCCGCTGTCGATCGAGACGCGCCCAAGGCGTTTCGCCTGCGCGAATTCGTTGATCGCCTCTATCGCGGCAAGGCCTTCCGCCTCGACGCCGGTGAGCAGCAGGTCGATGCCCTGATCCGTCAGCGCCAGTTCGACGCCCGCCGTCCGCTTGTCGGCGAGGAACTTCGCGAGCAGCCCGCGCAACGGCTGGATCAGCGCGAACAGCTCGGGCGCGAGGATCCAGCACTCCGCCAGATCGACGACCTTGCGGCTCTGCCCCTCGTTGAAGCCGAGCAGGATCTTCTTTCCGAACCGCTCCGCGCGGAGCGAGGCGCGGCGGCGCGTACGCGGCGCGGAAAGATGCGGTGCGGCGATCTGCGCCTTCAGCCCCTGCGTCGCCAGCGCGCCGGCCACGCGCTCGACTAGATAGGTCGCATAGGCCGCGTCATCGACATGCTGGAGCGTGCAGCCGCCGCAAATCGGGAAATGGCGGCAGGGCGGCGTCTGGTGGTGCGGGCCGGGCTCAATCGAACCGTCGGCGCGCACGCGATCGCCGGGGGCCGCGAACGGGACGGTGCGGCCATCGGCGGTCATGCCGTCACCGCGCGCGGCGAGGCGGAGGATGAGGTCGTCAGTCATAAGATCGCGGGCGCTTTCCCGCATTTCGCCGCTCGCGGCAAGCTCAGAGGCAGTCGGCGACGGCGCCCGGCAGGTGGGCGATGAGGTCGTCCGCGATCAGCGCCGGCCCCGCGCGTCGTGCCGCCTCACCGTGCAACCACACCGCCCCTTGCGCCGCCGCGAAGGGATCGCCGGTCTGCGCCAGCAAAGCGCCGAGGATGCCCGCCAGCACATCCCCCGTCCCTGCTGTCGCAAGCCAGCCGGGCGCCGCGGCACCGATGGCCGCGCGACCGTCGGGATGCGCCACCACCGTGCAGGCGCCCTTCAGCAGTAAAACCGCGCCGAGCCGTTGCGCCCCCGCGCGCGCCTTGTCGAGCGCGGAGCCCGGCACCTCGCCAAATAGTCGCTGGAACTCGCCTTGATGGGGCGTGAGAACGGCTGGAACCTCGATCGGCTCCGCCCCCTGCCTTGCAATCAGGGTGAGCGCATCGGCATCGAGCACCAGCGGCTTGCCGGTGTCGCGCGCAACCCGCAGACGACGCTCCGCCTCCGCATCGGTGCCGAGCCCCGGCCCGATCACGATCGCGCCGATGCGCTTGTCCTCCAGCGCCGCGTCGTCCCACATGCGGCGGACCAGCGCGTGTGGCGGCGCCTCGCCGGGATTGCCGAGCAGCTCGACATAGCCCGCCCCCGCCCGCTGCGCCGCCATGGCCGCAAGCAGGGTCGCGCCCGGCATCCCACCGGCCGCCACCAGCACCTTGCCGCGACTATATTTGTGGCTCTCAAAGCCCGGACCTGGCAAGCGCGGCCGGCCGATCTCGAGGGGAATGTCACCTTCAACGGGAAGATCGAGGCCTATTTCGGCCACCATCACCTCGCCGCACAGCGCCGCCGCCGGCATCAACCGATGCGTCCGCTTGAGCGCGCCCAACGCCACCGTAAGATCGGCGCCGGGCAATCGGGTCAGCACCGCGCCGTCGTCCGTGCCAAGCCCGCTCAGCATGTCGACCGCAACCCGATGCCGTGCCGCCTCCATCAGCCGCCCCGCGGGGACCGCGATCTCGTCCGCCAGCGGCCGCGTCAGGCCCGTTCCGAACAGGCAATCCACGAGGGTCGGCGCCGGCTCCGCCCCAGCGAGCGTCCCGACCGGGCCGCCCCACCCCTCGCGTGCCTCGCGCGCCGCGTCCGTCTTGGGATCGCCCGACGCCGCGACACAGACCGTCACGCCGCGCTCGCGCAGGCGCGTCGCGATCACATAGCCATCGCCGCCATTGTTGCCTGGCCCGCACAGCACGAGCGTGTCCAGCGGGCCGAAACGGTCCCAGACGATGTCGGCCGCCGCCCGGCCGGCGCGGGTCATCAGCTCGAAGACGGATGTCCCACGGGCCATCACCGCCCGTTCCGCGGCGCGTGTCTGGGCGGCCGTCAGGATCGGGCGGCCAGTCATCGCGCCGGCAGCGCCTGTCCCTTCACGGTCGCGGGCAGGCGGTAGCGGTCGTCGCCGATCGCGACGTCGATCATTCCAGGCCCGACCACGGTGATCGTCGTCTGTTCCGATCCATCGGCGGCGACGACGCCCCGCCCGTCAGTCGTGACCAGCAGCCGCCGGAAGCCGCCGTCGGGATGGTGTAGCACCAGCACCAGACCGTCGTCCGTCGTGCTACGCTCGACCGAGCAGCCAGTTTCGAACGCCTTTCCGCCATGGAGGGCACAGGGTATCCCCGCTCCGCCCGTCGCCGCGCTCTGCCGCGCCGTCCCCGCTTCCGGCGCCTTCTGACAGGCCGCAAGCGCGAGAAAAACGAGGGGCAAGGCGAAGGGAAGACGGACCATGGCGCTCTCCTTAAGCAAGGCGCCGGGCCGCGTCATGCCCACTCGTCGCGAGCGCTTGCCATGTGGCACGGATCACCGGCCCGAGCCGCTCCGCCCAGAGCGCAACGCCACAGGGATTGCCGATCAGATCCTGCCGGACCTCGATTCCCAGATAGGGAAGACCGGCCGCCTCGCCGTGGCGGTTCATCGTCGCGTTGAGGATGCGGCCCGAATAGGGTTCGTTGTCGCCCGTGACGATACCGGCGGCCTCCAGCAGCGGGATCGCGATCCGCGCCGCCCGCTCGTCCCGATTGTAGAGGATGCCGATCTGCCAGGGGCGTGCCTGATCGGGATGCGACTGAAGCTTCGGCGTGAAGCTGTGCAGAGACACGAGCAGAGCCGGTACCGACCGCGCGATCCGGTCCGCTACGGCGCGATGATAGGGCCGGAAGAAGCGTGCCAGCCGCGCCTCGCGCCCCGCCACGTCGACCGCGTTGCCGGGGATGGCGATCCCGTCGCTGGCGATGGGAAGCAGGCCGGGCGCATCTTCCTCGCGGTTGAAATCGCAAACCAGTCGCGACACCCCGCCCAGGATCGCATCGCATCCCAGGCTGTCGCACAGGGCCCGGGCCAGCGGCGCCACCCCGATATCGATCGCGACATGGCGCGTAAGCACGTCCGCCGCGATGCCCAGATCCACGTCCTCGGGCACACGGGCGGAAGCATGATCGGCGACGATCAGCATTCCGCCTTCCGTCGTGCCCGATCCGATCGCCACCCAGGCTTCCCCAGACGGACCGCTCATCCGGCGAAATCGGGCGAGGCGAAGGCGTCGTCGAAGCGCTTGTCCACGCCCCAGCGGCCCGCCAGCGTCGCCTTGAGTGCACACAGGCTGTAGGGCGCGTTGCCAGCGATGCGGCCGACCATCGCCGCGCCAGGCCGGTCCGACATGTCGAGCACCTCGGCAAGGCCGATCCGGTGCGCCTCGGCGGCGTCGATCGTCTCGGCGCCATAAAGCAGGCGCGCCGCCTGTCCCGGCCCGACCAGCTCGGCCAACCGCATCAGGTCCGGCTGCGGATAGGAGATGCCGAAGCGTGCCGGCGTGATCGCGAAGCTCGCATGGGGTCCGGCGACGCGCATGTCGCACGCCATCGCCAGCGAGACGCCCGCACCGAAGCAGCCGCCCTCGACGATCGCCAGCGTCGGCTTGCCGACCGAGCGGATGCGCGAAAGAGCGCTGGTCATTGCGCCGCGGAAGACGTGCCGCTTGCGCACGTCGTCCACCAGCTCCGGGAATTCGGACAGGTCCGCGCCCGCGCAAAAACTCTGGGGATCAGAGGAGGTGATGACCACCAGCCTGGCATCCGACGCCGCCGCGTCGCTGACGGCGCGCTCCAGCATACTCCAGCCCGCGATGGGGATCGCGTTTCGCTTCCCGCCCCTGTCGATCACGATTCGTGCGACTGGGCCGTCCGTTTCGAGCCTGAACATGGCCTCCATATTGTCGTGGACGTCATCGAATGTCACGAGGGCTGCGCAACGGAAATGGAGTGCGGGTAGAGTGGCGGGAAACACGCGTCGCGAGGTGGTGGCATTCATGGCGGCGGGCGTCGCGTTTGCGCGCCCCGCCAGAGCGCTCACGGCGCACGTCGCGGCAAGCTGCCCTGCCCTTCCACCCGCGATCGACGCGATCACGGCGCCGATCCTCTCGCTGCTTCCCGAGGCGGCGATCCGCGTCGGGCTGCTGGAGGCCTCCGCTGGCGGGCCGGCGGCGCGGCGCTGCGATGACTGGTCGCCGGATGGACGAGCAGCGCTCGGGCTGGCGGTAGCCGGCGCGCGGGCTCTGATCCCGGCGGAAGGGTGCGACACGCCGACCGCCACCGTGCGCGTCCAGCTCGATGCGGCGGCGGCCACGGCCGACGTTCGCTATGGCCGCAACGATCCGCTGGCCCCGATCCACCACCCGTATCTGGTCACCGCCTTCTCCGGGCCGCATCTCTCAACGCCAAGCTCGATGCGGCTGATGCAGGATGTCGCAACACCCGCCGCTGTCGACGCCTGGCAGGCGCGGCTCAGCGCCTACGCGACGGCACTGCTCGGAGTGGCCGAGACGCTCCGCGCGGACGAGGCGGTCGGGTGTGTGCCGCCGACCTCGGTCAGCCGGGCGGCGCTGCCGCAGATGGACGCCTTCCTGCTGGTGCCAAGCGAGCGGCATCCGATGGTCGTGGCACTGGGCGAACGAATCGCGGATCCGGACCAGCGCGCTGTCGCGACGGAACAGGCGGCGGCGACGATAGAAAAGCATGTCCAGCCCGCGATGGCGTTGCTGCGCGACACTACCGCCGCGCTCACCCGGCGCGGACGGTCCGAGATCGGCGTCTGGGCGCAGAAGGACGGCGAAGCGCTTCACGTCGCCAATGTCGCCCGCGCCGGCGACACGCGGATGAGCCTCGCCGAGGCGCAGGCGATGGGGCGCAGCGAGGTCGCTCGGATCGCGAGCCTGCTCGATCGACGCCTGACGCTGCGCGGGCTGCACAAGGGCAGCCTCGCTGAGCGTATCGGCGCGGCCTTCGCGGCCCATCCCGAGTTCATCGAGAGCGACGACGAGGGCGGTCGCGCCTCGCTGCTCCAGGTCGCTCAGGCGCGGATCGACGCGGCGCGCGCAGTACTGCCACATCTCGTGCCGGCGGGCGAGATGGCGCCGCTTGATGTGCGCGCCCTGCCCGACGCCGGGGTCGGGACGCTCGGCGGCTCCTTCTACATGCCCGCCGCGATCGACGGCACCCGAGGGGCCGCGCTGTGGCTCGACACGCGCTCGGTTCATGCGCTGCCCGCGCCGGGCGTGCCACCGCTCGCCTATCATTTGGGGCTACCCGGCCTTCATCTCCAGGCGAGTCGCGCGGCACAGGACCGTCCGCTGCTCGCGCGGATGGGCGCGTGGCCGGCTGTCAGCGCCGGATGGGCCTGTTATGCTGAGCGACTCGCAGCCGAGCAGGGCCTTTTCGCCCGCGATCCGTGGGGCGACGTCGCGCGTCTCTCGGACGAGCTGCTACGCGCCGCCCGGCTGGTGACTGACATCGGCATCCACGCCCAGCGCTGGTCGCGCGAGCAGGCCGAGGCCGAGATGACGCAGATGACCGGCGCGCCGCAGGGCGCCGCGATCGACAGCATCATTGCGCTCCCCGGCGAGGCGGTGAGCGCAACGCTCGGGCTCCAGCGGATGCTGGCGCTGCGCGACCATGCGCGGACGACGGCCGAACGGCATGTCGACCTGCACGGCTTCCATGCGACGGTGCTGGACGCCGGCCCGCGTCCCTTCGCGATGGTGGAAGCGGCGCTCGCCTAGCGGAGCATCGTCGCCAGCCGCCACCACTCGGAGTGCGCGGCGGCGAGCGCCTGGTCGGCCGCGTCGCGGGCCGCCAGATCTTCGTAGATGGCAAAGCAGGTCGCGCCCGATCCCGACATGCGCGCCAGCACGACACCGGGCATGGCGGCGAGCGCCTCCACGACATCGGCAATCACCGGCTGCATCGCGCGGGCCGGCGGCTCCAGATCGTTGCGTCCGGCCAGCGCCGCCGCGAGGGGTTCACCGCTCGCCAGTGCCCCCCGATCGGTGCCGTCCCAGCGCTGAAACACCGGCCCGGTCTGCACCGCTACACGCGGATTGACCAGCAGCACTGGCCGCCCGGCCAGCGCGCCCTCGTCGAGGAAATCGAGCGCATCGCCCCGTGCCTCGCCCCGGCAGGCGCGTGAGGCGACGCAGGCAGGGACGTCCGCGCCCAGCTCCGCTCCGATCCCGCACAGGACCTCGTCCGCCACGCGGATGCCCCACAGGCGCACCAGCAGTCGCAGGGCCGCCGCCGCGTCGGCCGAGCCGCCGCCGATGCCCGACGCGACCGGCAGACGCTTGTCGAGGCGGATCGCCGCCCCCGCCGTCACGCCCGCTGCCATCCTGAGCGCCTCGGCCGCGCGCAGCACGAGATTGTCAGACCCCGCCGACAGCCCCACCCCGAACGGCCCCTCGATCGCAAGCGACAGCGTGCCGGACGGTTCGGCGGTCAGCCCGTCCCCGTCCGCGCAGAAGGCGAAGAGCGTCTCCAACTCGTGATAGCCGTCCGGCCGGCGGCGGCGGACATGGAGCGCGAGATTGATTTTGGCATAGGCCGTCTCGGCCGAAGGAAGCTGGTTCACGGCTTGGCAGTCAGTCCGAAATCGATCTTGGCCTTGAGGCGGGGCGCCTGCTCGCCGGCGGCAGGGACCAGCGCCGCTCGCCACGCATAGCGCGCGGCCAGCCGGCGGTTCGCCTTCCAATAGGCGTCGCCCAGATGCTCATTGATGTCGCTCTCGGCCGGCGCGCCCTGTGCGGCGCGTTCGAGCAGCGGGATCGCGCGCTCCAGGTCGCCGCGCAGATACCAGGACCAGCCCAGCGAATCGGAGATAGAGGGATCGTCCGGCGCCAGCGCGCTCGCCCGCGTGATCATCGCGGAGGCGCCGTCGAGATCCTCGCCATGCTCGATCTCGGAATAGCCGAAAAAGTTGAGCACCTCCGGCTGACGCGGGGCCAACGCCAGCGCGCGCGCCGCCGAAGCCTTGGCACTGGGCCAGTCTCCGGCGTCGAGTTGGGCGTTCGCCTGCTGGAGCAGCAAGGGCCAGGCCACGTCGGCGGGCGCCTTGTCCCCGCCGGCCAGCGCCAGAGCGCGGCCATAGGCGACGGCGGCATCGGCCGGTCGATGGTTGTTGGCATAGAGGTCCGCCAGCCGTTCCCAATCCCCGCTGCCAGCCTCCGGAATCTTCGTCGCGGCCTCCGCCTCGGCGGACGCCTGGTCGATCCGACCAGCCCGCACCAGAAGCGCCACCCGCGCGTCGCGTATCGTGTTGATGAACGAATCGTCCGCCGGAACATGGCCCAGCGCTTCCAGTGCGGCGTCGTGCGCGCCCCCGGCAGAAAGGATGCTCGACGTCACGAGCCAGGCGGCGCTGTCGTCTGGCGCCAGCATCGTCGCCACCCGCGCGAAATGGAGCGCGAGCGGAGCCGCCTGCTGCTTGTTGATGTCGGCGGCGACGCGCACGAACAGTTCGGCGATGCCCGCCGCCGGCGTGTCCACAGCGCCGCGCAGCTTGCGATGGGCGATAAGCGTCTCGCGCGCGCGGTCGATCGCGGGCGACTGCCCGGTCAGCATCGCCAGCGCCGCGTCGCGCTGGTGCCGCTGGTCGAGCGCGGCGGCGGCGGCGATCCTCAGCCGCGCCGAGCGCGCACCGTCGGGCATCTGGAGCGCGCCGAGCGCGGCCACGCCGGCCGTGTCCTTGCCGGTCGCGATCAGCAGCAATCCGCGATGCTCGGCCGCATAGCTCTCGGCGAGGCCGGCCGAGGCGCCGGTGCCGAGGAAGGCCAGCGGATCGCCCTGCTTCGCACCATAAGCGATCCACGCGCGCATCACCGGCGTCAGGAAGGAGAAGAGCTTCTCGCGGTCGACCCGATCCGCCAGCGCCTGCGCCTGTTTCCAGTTGCGGCCGGCGATCGACTCGGAAAACAGCAGCAGCGTGCCGTCGGGCGGCAGCGATCCGCTCGCATCGAGCTGGTGCGCCATCCGCAGCGCCAGCACCATGTCACCGGCGGCGACCGATTGGCGGAAGGCTCTGAGCGCGAGGCCGGTGTTGTCCGGATTGCCCTGCGCCGCCGCCGCGAACCCCGCCGCCGCGACGTCTAGCTGGCCGAGATCGTCGGCCACGCGGGCATGTACATAGTCGACGATCGCACTGCGCGCGCGGCGCGGCGTGTCCGCCGACACGGACTGCGGACATGCGAGCGCGGCGATCGCGGCCAAGAGGACGGGGCGGGTAAAGCTCATCGGTGACATGCTCGGCACGAGTAGTTGAGGCCCCCTCTTTCCCGCTCTTTTCCCGATCCCGTCCGCCGTGGCAAGCGAAGCCTGTCACATGTTCGGATAGTTCGGGCCCCCGCCACCCTCCGGCACCACCCAGTTGATATTCTGGGTTGGGTCCTTGATGTCGCAGGTCTTGCAGTGGACGCAGTTCTGCGCGTTGATCTGCAGGCGCGGCGCATTCTCCTCGCGGCCCACGATCTCATACACGCCTGCCGGGCAGTAACGCTGCTCGGGCGCCTCGTAGAGCTTGAGGTTCACGTCGATCGGCACCGATGCATCCTTGAGCGTCAGATGGACCGGCTGATCCTCCTCATGGTTCACGCCCGAGAGAAACACCGACGACAGGCGATCGAAGCTGATGACATTGTCTGGCTTCGGATACTCGATCTTCTTCTGCTGGTTGGCCTGCCACAGCATCTCGCTGTCGGCATGCTTGTGCTTCATCGTGAAAGGCAGGCCGATCTTGAGGTGGCGCATCCACATGTCGAGGCCGGCGACGAGCGTGCCCATTGTGCCACCGAATTTGGACACGGCCGGCTCGGCGTTGCGGACCAGCTTCAACTCGTCGGCTATCCAGCTGCTGTTGAGCGTCTCCGGGTAGGCGGAAAGCTCGTCCTGCTGGCGGTCGGCGACGATCGCGTCATAGGCGGCCTCGGCGGCAAGCATGCCGCTCTTCATCGCGGTATGGCTGCCCTTGATGCGGGGCACGTTCACGAAGCCCGCCGAGCAGCCGATCAGCGCGCCACCCGGGAAGATCAGGCGTGGCACCGACTGCCAGCCGCCCTCGTTGATCGCGCGCGCGCCATAGGAGACGCGGCGGCCGCCCTCAAGGATCGCGCGGACCTCGGGATGCTGCTTCCAGCGCTGAAATTCCTCGAAGGGCGAAAGCCACGGGTTCTTGTAATCCAGCGCGACGACGAAGCCGAGCGCGATCTGGTTGTTCGCCTGATGATATATGAAGCCGCCGCCCCACGCCTCGTCGAGCGGCCATCCCTGCGTGTGGATCACGCGGCCAGGGACATGCTTTCCCGGATCAATGTCCCACAATTCCTTAAGGCCGATGCCGTAGACTTGTGGATCGCAATCGCGCTCCAGCTCGAACAGGCGCTTCAGCTCCTTGGTGAGGTGCCCACGCGCGCCCTCCGCAAAGAAGGTGTAACGGCCGTGCAGCTCCATGCCGGGCTGATAGTCGGGCTTGCGCGTTCCGTCCTTGGCGATGCCGAGGTCGCCGGTCGCGACGCCCTTCACAGCACCATCCTCGTCGAACAGCACTTCAGCCGCCGCGAAGCCGGGGAAGATCTCGACGCCCAGCGCCTCGGCCTGCCCCGCCAGCCAGCGGCAGAGATTGCCGAGGCTGACCGTATAGGTACCCTTATTGTTCATGAAGCTCGGCATGGCGAAGTGGGGCATTTCCCACTTGCCGCCCTTGCTCAGCACCCAGTGGTGGTTCTCGACTACCGGCACGGTGAGCGGGCTGTCCAGCTCCTGCCAGTTGGGGATGAGCTCATTGAGAGCGATCGGATCGACCACCGCACCCGACAGGATGTGCGCCCCGACCTCGGAGCCCTTCTCCAGCACGCAGACCGACAGTTCGCGCCCTTCCGCCTCGGCGCGCTGCTTCAGTCGGATCGCGGCGGCCAGACCCGCGGGGCCGGCACCTACGATGACGACATCATAGGCCATCGATTCGCGTTCCGACATCAACACTCCTCCCGTTCGCCCGCCACTCCCGCCGGGAGCGGCGCATCGGCGCAATCCAATACCATTTTGACCAGATTGCGCGTGCCCTGAGATTGACGGCCGCGTCAACCTCGGTCCATGGGCTATTTGATGCTGAACGGGGGGGATCATCGGTTTCGCGACGTGATCGCAAGCGCGCTCGGCTGGTGGGCCGATGCTGGCGTGGATTCGCTCGCTGACGATTCGACTCGCGACTGGCTGGCCACGCCGCCGCCCAGGATCGAGCCCCCGGCAGCCCCCGCCATACCGGCAGCCGCCACGCTGCCGCCCACCGCTCGGCCAGAGACGCTTGAGGCTCTGCACACCCTGCTCGCGACGGGTGACTATATGCCGGCCGCCGCCCCGCCCGGACGTCGAGTCGGCCCAGCCGGCACGCCCGGCGCGGAGCTGATGATCATCGCCGACATGCCCGATCCGGACGATACCGAGGCGGGCCACCTCTTCGGTGCTGAGACCGGACGGCTGTTTGACGCGATGTTGTTGGCAATGGGCCGGGATCGGACGCAGATCTATTACGCCGCGCTCTCGCCTGCGCGGATTGCAGGGCGCATCGACGAGAAGCAGGGCGAGGCGCTGACCCAGCTGATGCGCCATCATATTGCGCTCGCCCGCCCCAAGGCGCTGATCCTGTTCGGCGACGAGACGGCGCGCTGGCTGATCGGCGCAGACGCTCTCAAGAACCGCGGCGGCCTACGCTCCGTCGAGCATGAGGGCGGAAACGTGCCCGCCATCGCCACCCTCCATCCGCGCCACCTGCGCCGGATGCCTGGGCTCAAGGCAGCCGCGTGGGCAGACATGCGATTGCTGCTCGGAGTGCTTGGCCAATGATGGCACGGCCCTTCCTCGCCCTGGCCCTCGCGCTTGCCTCGTCGACCGCGCTGGCCCAGGCGACGCCACCCGCCACCCCTCCCACCCTGCTCGCCCCGCCACCGCCCAATGTGGCGAGCGTCGCCGCCAATTCGGGCAGCGTGCTCACCCCGCAGCAGCGCCAGACCTACGCCGCCGTGTTCGATGCGCTGCGTGCCGGTCGCTGGTCGGACGCGCAGGCCGGCCTCGCCGCGGTCGGCGACGGTCCGCTCACGCCCGTGGCGCGCGCCGAGCTCTTCCTCGCCAAGAACAGCCCCCGCGTCGAACGAAGCGATTTGGTCACCCTCCTGAACGCCGCGCCCGATCTTCCGCAGGCCCCGCAAGTCCTGCTGCTCGCACGCAAACGCGGCCCCGGCGACCTGCCGGTGCTGCCCGCGCCGCGCGATCTCGACTGGGTGAACGGCGCCCCCCGCCGTATCGCCGCCAAGCCCACCGCCGGTGACCTCGCCGCAGCTGTCTTCTCGGTGCAAGCCCGCCCGCTGCTCAAGGCCGACAAGCCCGCCGACGCCGAGGCGTTGCTCAACACCACGCTCCCTCAGCTAACCCCTGAAGCCTCGACCGAATGGCAGCAGCGCGTCGCCTGGAGCTACTATCTCAACGGCGACGACAAGGACGCCATCCGCCTCGCCACGCTCGCCGGCCATGGCTCGGGCGACTGGGCGGTGCAGGCGAGCTGGGTGCAGGGGCTCGCCTCATGGCGCAGTAACGACTGCAAGGCCGCCGAGGACAGCTTCACCCGCGTTGGCGCGAACGCCAGCGACGAGGAGATGCGCGCCGCCGGCCTGTTCTGGACCGCGCGAGCTGAGATGGCGTGCGGCCGCTTCGACCGGGTGCAGGCCAGGCTGCGCGCCGCCGCCCGCAGTCCAGAGACCTTCTACGGCCTGATCGCCGCCCGCCTACTCGGCATGGCGGTTCCGAACTCCGCCGCCGCGCCCAAGCTGACGCCCTCCGAGTGGACTCAGCTATCCGCTCACCCCAATGTTCGCCGCGCCGCCGCGCTGGCCGAGATCGGCGAATATGGGCTGGCCGACGAGATGCTGCGCTGGCAGGCCCGCATCGGCGACGATCGCGATCACAAGCCGCTGCTCCATCTTGCCGCCCGCCTGGATCTTCCCGCGACGCAGATCTGGCTTGCCCACAATCTCCCGTCGGGCGAGAGCGTCGAGGCGAGCTCGCGCTACCCTGCCCCCAACTGGGTGCCGCAGGGCGGCTGGCAGGTCGACAAGGCGCTGGTCTTCGCCCACACCCTTCAGGAATCGCGCTTCCGCACCGATGCGGTGAGCCCCGCCGGCGCGCGCGGGTTGATGCAGGTGTTGCCCACCACCGCCGACCTTGTCGACCGCAGGCGCGGCGGCGTGGTGGCCGATCATGGCGCGCTCGCCTCGCCGCAGGTCAACATGGCCTATGGGCAAGCCTATCTGGAGCAGCTTCGCGACGCGGCGGGCACCGGCGGCCTGCTCCCCAAGGTGATTGCCGCCTATAATGCCGGCCCCAACGCCGTTGCCCGCTGGAACATCGCCACCCGAGCCGACAGCGATCCGCTGCTCTATATCGAGAGCATCCCCTATGCCGAGACGCGCGGC
>OUNM010948851.1_pt1 | contig 13876 bp, 4 predicted proteins | sample 1769961 | NCBI WGS metagenome assembly OUNM01 (sample SAMEA3914820, study PRJEB12502) | metagenome | biome: forest; material: soil | place: USA | collected 2012-03-12 | depth 0.3 m | reverse complement strand
GAAACGCGCGCTGACGGAGGAGACCATCCTGGTGGTGCTGGCCCACATCCTCTTCCTCTGGCACTTCCGCAGCATCCTCATCGTCACGCTGCCGCTGCCGGTGTCGGTGCTGGTCTCCGTTGTGCTTCAGCGGCAGCTCGGCATCACCGCGAACATCATGAGCCTTTCCGGCATCGCCATTGCCATCGGCGTGCTGGTGGATGGCGCGATTGTCATCACGGAGAACGCCATTCGTCGTTGCGGCCTGGCGGAACGGGAGAAGGGTGGGGCGCTGACAGCGGAGGAGCGCTGCACCGTGGTGCTGCGGGCATCGCAGCATGTGGGCCGGCCGGTGTTTTATGCCATGGCCATCATCGTCTGCGCCTTCGTGCCGGTGTTTGCGCTCAGCGGCCAGGAGGGGAAGCTGTTCCATCCGCTCGCCTTTGCCAAGACCTTTGCGATGGTGGCGGCGGCGGTGCTTTCGATCACGCTGGTGCCGGCGCTTGGCACCGTGCTGCTGCGGGGGCCGTTCCACAGCGAGGACCGGAATTTGGTGATGCGCCTGCTGCTGCGCATGTACGAGCCGCTGCTCGGCTTCGCCCTGAAGAAGACCCGCACCTTGCTTGCCCTTGCGGGCCTGGTGCTGGCGGTATCGCTGCTGCTGGCGTGTGGTTTGGGCAGTGAGTTCATGCCGCCCTTGAACGAGGGCGGCCTGCTGTTCATGCCCACCTTTGTGCCGGGCACTTCCTTGAACGAAGTGAAGCGGGTGATGGCCTGGCAGGATCGTGTTTTCGCCAGTTTTCCGGAAGTGAAGAGCGCGGTCGGCAAGCTGGGCCGCGCGGAGGCGGCAACCGATCCGGCACCAGTGGAGATGATTGAGACCACGATCACCTTGAGGCCGGAAAAAGACTGGCGGCCGGGCATGACTCGGCAGGCATTGATCCAAGCCCTGACCGATCAGTTGAAGCTGGTGCCGGGAAGCGTGCCGGGCTTCCTGCAACCGATCGAAGGGCGTGTGCTCATGATCTCCACCGGTGTGCGCGCGCAGATGGGGGTGAAGCTTTTCGGCGATGATCTGGCAGTGTTGCAGAAGTGGGCGCTGGAGGTGGAGGCCGTGCTTGCCAAGGTGCCCGGCGCCACAGGCGTCGCGGCCAGCCGCACGCAGAGCCGGCCCTACATTGAGATCGAGCCCGACCGGGAGAAGCTCGCCCTTCTCGGCTTCCGCGCATCCGATGTTCTCGACGCCATCCACATCGGCCTTGGCGGAGGCGAGGCAGGCACGGTGATCGAAGGCCGCCGCCGTGTGCCCGTGCAGGTACGGCTGCAGGCCAGCGAGCGCGAGGACATCACCCGCCTGCGCGATGTGCTGGTGGCCAGTGAGGCGGGCAAGGTGATGCCGCTGGGCCAGCTCGCCAGCATCAAGCGTGTAGAAGGCCCGGCCGAGATTGCCAGCGAGAACGGCCGTCTTCGTGCCTTCGTCCAGGCCAATGTGAACCGCGAAGTGCGCGACCTTGCCTCGGTGGCTGAGGACGTGAAGGCAAGGATCGCCAGCGAGATCGCGCCGCGGCTGCCGAAGGGCGTGACCATCGAGTTCTCCGGCGAGCATGAGAACCAGCTCCATGCCTTCCGCACGCTGCTGTTCATCGTGCCCTGCGTGCTGGCGGTCATCTTCCTGCTGCTGCATCAGGTGTATCACAGTGTGCGTGAAGCCGCGCATGTGCTGCTCGCCGTGCCGTTCGCGCTCAGCGGCGGCCTGTTTCTGCAATGGGCGCTGGGCATCCCGTTCAGCGTGGCGGTGTGGGTGGGCTACATCGCGCTCTTCGGCACGGCGATCCAGACCGCCATCGTCATGGTGGTGTTCCTTGAGGAGGCTGTGGCGCGGGCCCGCGAGCAGCGCGGTGCGGTCTTTGCATTCCCTGATTTGATGCAGGCGGTGAAGGATGGCGCACGGCTGCGCCTGCGGCCCAAGGTGATGACCGTGGGCACCATCATCGCCAGCCTGCTGCCCGTGCTCTGGAGCACCCGCACTGGCAGCGAGGTGATGCGTCCCATTGCCATCCCCATCATTGGCGGCATGGTTAGCAGCCTGGCGCACATCTTGCTGGTCACCCCCGCGATCTTTTTGTGGACCAGAAAAGCGGACGTCAAGCAGGGCTGAGCCAGCGAAGCGGGCCGTGTCATGCCATCCGCCTCCTGCTTGTAAAGACTGGCCCGCCGCCCGGAATCATGCTAATCTTATGAGATGGCCGCAGCGTGTGCGGAAAGATTGTTTGGAGTCTCGAGGATGCCTTTTCATGAAAACCCCCTGTTCATTATTCCGGCCGGCCAGCGTTTCACTCTACGCCATTGTTAGCTTGATCCTGTTCCTCGCCGGAACGTCGGCCCGGGCCGCCAATCACACCTGGACGGGCGGCGGCGGCAATTCTCACTGGTCCACCGCGGCGAACTGGAGCGGAGGCAAGCCCACGACGGGCGAGACAGGCGGCACCACCGTCACCTTTGGCACCAACACGACCACGACCATGGACATCGCCGGGCTTGTGGTGGACTTGATCCATTTCGCCGGCGGTGGCAATGTGGTCAACGGCTCGACCACCCTCGGCATCAATGGCGTGAACAGCATCGTCAATGTCCAGAGCGACACTGGCACCAACAGCCTGTCCTTAACGTTGCCTTTGCATTTTTCCGCGGGGCCTTCCATCGAAGTGGTTGTCACCGCCGGCACCCTGACGATCGGAGGCAACGTGAGCAGCGAGGCCGGTTCCAGGGGGCTCATTGTGTACAACGGCGCTGCGGGCACGCTGGCCATTACCAGCGACGCCAATTCCTACGCGGGCATCACCAACCTTTACGGTGGTTTGCTGCAACTGAACTCAGGCGGGATCAACTCGGCCATTCCCGGTGATTTCAACATCGGGGGGCAGGGCTCTGCCGCGACGGTGCGCCTGCTGCAGTATTCGGAGATCGCCACCTCAGGGACCGTGACGGTGGGGGCCCAGGGCGTGCTGGATCTCAATGGCTTCTTCCAGGCGTTTGGAAACCTGTCGATCACCGACGGCAGCGTGACGGTGGGTGCCGGCACATTGGCTACCACGGGAAGCAACCCGCTGCTGTCCATGAGCGGGGGCAGCATCACCACCACCGGTACCGGTACCGTGAGCCTGGGGGGGGACATTTCCGCCACTTCGTCTGCCACCGGCAAGGCTTCCATCACTGGCAAGATCGCGCTGAACTCTGCACAGCGGGTCATCACCGTCAACCCGGGCGGTTCGGCGGCGCCGGAGCTTTTGATCAATGCCTTGATCACCGATGGCAGCGCCTCCTCCAGCCTTATTAAGGAGGGGGCAGGCACGCTTGCGCTCCAGGGCAGCACCTCCAATACCTATTCCGGCACCTTGTATGCCCTTCAGGGGGTGGTGACTTTGAACGCCTCCGCCGGCTTCCTTGTACCCGGCCCGCTGGTGATCGGCAACAGCCTGCAGCCGGCCGGCTCGGCTGTGGTGCGGGAGCTGAACGTGTTTGACATTCAAACCGGAGTTTCCGTCCAGATCAATGCCTCGGGTGTGTTCGACTTGAACGGCTTTCAGGACTATATCGGAGTGCTGACCGGAAACGGCGGCCTGGCCCTGACCAGCCCGTGCACCTTGACGGTCGGAAACGGCAACGTCTCCTCCATCTTCGCCGGCGCCATCAGCGGCACGGGTTCGCTGTACAAGGTGGGCACGGGGACCTTGACCCTCACGGGCGACAGCAGTGGATATTATGCCGCTGACACCACCGTCAATGGTGGCACGCTGCGGGTGGATGGCATTCTCAACCCGGACTTTGCCGTGGTGGTGAACGCCGGTGGCACGGTAGGAGGCACCGGCACGCTAGGTGACATCATTTCCAAGAACGGAACGGCCGGCATCGCGCCCGGCGATGCCACGCTGGGGAGCCTGAACTGCTCTGATGTAGACATGACCATGGGCGGCACGATGACCATCCGTATTGATGACTCCAAAGGCGAGCTGAATGATTCGCTGCCCCTCATCGGCACTTTGTTTGCCACGGGTGCCAGCCTGCATTTCAACGTCACCGGCACCCCGTCAAAGAATGTCTATATCATAGGCAGCTATTATCAGCTGGTGGGCAGTTTCAACAATGTCACCGGCGTGCCCGCCGGCTACACGTTGAACTATGATTACAGCGATGGATCCTCCACCCTGCATAAGATTGCCCTGGTGGGCCCCCTTTCCGCAGTGACTGCACCTGCCACAGACGTTACCGGTGTTTCGGCCACGCTGCATGGCACGGTCTTTCCTGCCGGCAAGGTTACAAGCTGGTACTTTGAGTATGGGCTGAACACCGCCTATGGCAGCAAAACGCCGGTGGTTTCTGGTATCACTGGCAGCGCGAGCAAGGGGGTGAGCGCTGTCATTGCGGGCCTCAACGGCGGGCAGACCTACCACTTTCAGCTCGTGATCAACAACAGCAGCGGGCCAGGCTATGGGGCGGATTTCACCTTCACCACCCCGGGCGCCCTCGTTTATAACACCACCACCAGCCAGCTATCCGCCCTTTCCACCACCCTGCAGGGCGACATCAATCCCAATGGGGCGGCCCTCACCTACTGGTTTGAGTACGGGCTGACTGCCGGCTATGGCTCAAAGACCCCTGTCCAGAGCCTGCCTTCGGGCAACGCCTTGGTAATGGTGAGCGCTGCCTTGACGGGACTTAAGCCTGCCACCACCTACCATGCCAGGACGGTGGCTTCTCAAGGCGGGGTGATCACCCGGGGAGAGGACACGCGGTTTACCACGCTGACCGTGCTGCCACCGGTCTTCAATGCCAGCGGCCTGGCGAAATCGGCGATGAAGGCCAAGGGTTCCCCGGTGACTTTCACCGTCAGTGCCAAGGAGGGTTCGCTGGTGGCCACCGATGCGCCGCTGACCTACCAATGGGCAAGAAATGGAGTGGCAATCAAGGGTGCCACCGCCACCAGCTACACCATTCCCGCCGTCACGCTGGCCCAGGCGGGAACTTATAGCTGTGTGATCAAAAATGTGGCGGGCAGCGTGAGCTGTTCCGCCGAGCTGGGGGTGGTGGACAACACTTCCAAATCGCTGCACCTGGGGGTGGGCGGAAAGGCGGTTATCTCGGTGGCTGTGGCTGGCAAAGTGGTGGCTTACTCCTGGTTCAAAGGGGTGACGCCGCTGAGTGAATTCACCACGGGCACCATCACGCTTTCCCCCCTGCAATTGGTGGATGCCGGGGACTACCGGTGCTCGGTTTTCGGTACTGGCTCGGGCGCTTCTTCCGGTATCACCACCCTGACGGTGAGTGATGCAGCCCCTATCATTCTGACGCCGGTATCAATGCCGGATGGCATCGTGGGCGGCAACTACTCCTTCCAGATTCCGGTGGACAATTCCACCAATGTGTTTGCCACCAGCTATGCTGTGTCGGGCCTTCCCGCGGGGGTGAGCTTTTCTCCGGTGACAGGATTGATCAGCGGTCGTCCCACCACTGCTGTTTCGACCACCACCACTTACCACCTTGCCCTCAAGGCTTCCAACTCCAAGGGCACTACCACAGCTACAGCATCGCTTATGGTGCATCCGTTCCCGACCGGGCTCGCGGGCGGCTACAGCGGGCTGGTGAATCGCGATGCCCTGCCTCTGGGGCCCGTGACCATCAATGGCGGCCATGGTGGCGTGCTTTCAATAGCTGTTTCCCCGGTCGGTGCTCTTTCTGGCAAACTTACCCTGGGAGCCGCAGTCTATCCTTTTACAGGCATCGGTTTGACCACGGTGGGCAGCACCAGCATGGTGGCATCGGTGAACATCGCGCGTAAGGCCCCGCTGCACAGCTGGACGCTTTCCCTGCTTTTTACCCCTGCGGGTGTGATCGGCAATGTGTCTGACTCCATCTCCGGCCTTCTTGTCTCCTTGACCGCCTCGATTAACCCCTGGAACGCAACCAGCAACAAGGCACCGCTTGCTGCGACTTACACCAGCCAGATCAAGATCACCGATCCCAATCTTGTGGGAACCGCCGCCAATGCCGCCAACATCGTCTATCCCCAGGGCAGCGGCTTCTCGACGGTCACTATTTCCCCGGCCGGGGCGGTCACGTGGGTCGGTAAGATGGCAGATGGCACCGGCCCGACAGCGACGTACGCCACTACCATGGCGCAGAACGGCAGCTTCCCGGTTCATTTGATGCTGGATTCCAACACCGGGTCCGCCCAGGGCACGGTGACGGCTTCCGCGGACACGGGCAATGTGAACAACGGCCTGCCGCTTCTCGATGGCGGCCTGGACTGGACCAAGATCGCCGCTGCTGGCAGCACCAACCGGACTTACAAGAACATTCCTCTCTTCGATCTCACAGTGGCAGGTGGCAAGTATCTCAAGCCGGCCGCCCTCGTGCTGGGACTCAATCCTGTGAACATGGGCATGAGCAATGCGAAGATGGTGTTTACCGATGGTGGTCTCACGAACATTGCCAGCTCGCCACCTGTGACCGGCACCACTGCGGCCTTGGCCACGAGCCTGAGCAACCTGCCGCTGCGCATCACCTCCACCAACACCGCCGATTTCTCCCCCTCGCCTAACCCTGCCGCCGTGACCTTGACGCTCAACACCACCACTGGCGCCATGAGCGGCAGCTTCACGCTGACGGATGGTACGATCGTGCGCAAAGTGGCCTACAGCGGCCTGCTGGTGCCGCGCCTGAGCGTGAAGGCTGGCGTGGGCTATTTCCTGCTGTCGGAGCTGCCCACGCCCGCCACTACGCCGTTCCTGTCGGGCCAGGTGCTGCTGGAGGGGCCTTAAAACGCCGCCATGTCACTCGGCATCCGCCAGTCGCCGCGCGGTGACAGGGCCACGGAGCCGACCTTGGGCCCGTCGGGCATGGCGGAGCGCTTGAATTGCTGGGTGCGGAAGCGTTGCAGGAAGTGGCTGAGCCAGCGTTCGATCTCGGCCTCGGTGTACACGTCCTTGAAGGCGATGCCGGCGAGGAAGGCGATCTTGGCTTTGGCACAGCCGTGTCTCACAAGGTAGTACAGGAAAAAGTCCACCAGCTCATACGGGCCCACGTGCTCCTCGGTGCGCTGGGCGATGTCGCCGGTGGCGCTGGCGGGCAGCAGCTCGGGGGAGATGGGGGTGTCAAGGATGTCGGCAAGCGACTTGCTGGCGGCGCTGAACTGCGCCTGCTCCGCGCACCATGCGATGAGGTAGCGCACCAGGGTCTTGGGCACGCCGCTGTTCACGTGGTACATGGACATGTGGTCGCCGTTGAAGGTGCACCAGCCGAGCGCCGCCTCAGAAAGGTCGCCGGTGCCCAGCACCAGGCCGCCGGTCTGGTTGGCGATGTCCATCAGCACCTGGGTGCGCTCGCGGGCCTGGGCGTTCTCGAAGGTGACGTCATGCAGGCCTTCCGGGTGGTTGATGTCTGTGAGATGCTGTAGGACACTGTCCTTGATGGAGACGGTGCGCAGCTCCACCTTCAGCGCTTCGGCCAGCTCCACGGCGTTGTCCTTGGTGCGGGCGGTGGTGCCGAGGCCGGGCATGGTCACGCAAAGAATGCGGGTATCAGGAAGACCGGCGCGGGTGAGGGCCTCCTCGGCCACCAGCAGGGCCAGGGTCGAATCCAGGCCGCCGGAGAGGCCGAGCACCAGGGTCTTCGCCTTCACCTGGCGCAGGCGGCGGGCGAGGCCGGTGGCCTGGATGGCGAAGATCTCGCGGCAGGCCGCGGAACGGTCGGCAGAAGCGGAGGGAACGAAGGGATGGGCGCTGATGCGGCGCTGCAGCGGCGTGGTGGCATCCTTGCCGAGCGTGAAGCCGATGCGCCGCCAGGCGGGGCCGGTGGCGCTGGAGTCGCGGAAGCTGGCGCTGTGCAAGCGGTCGTGCTGCAGGCGGCCCAGGTCGATGTCGGCAAGGATGCAGCGCGAGTCGAAGCCAAAGCGCTCAGCCTCCATCATGAGGCTGCCGTTTTCGGCGATCAGGCTGTGACCGCCGAACACCAGGTCCGTGGAGGATTCGCCCGCACCGGCGGCGCTGTACACATAGGCGGCGAGGCAGCGGGCTGACTGCTGCAAGACGAGCTGGCGGCGATACTCGGATTTGCCCAGCAGCTCATCGCTGGCGGAGAGGTTGGCCAGCAGCGTGGCCCCATGCAGGGCGGCGTGGCTGGAGGGCGGGATCACCGTCCACAGGTCTTCGCAGATCTCCACGGCCACGCGGCAGTCGGGGTGATCGTTGGCGGTGAAGAGCAGGTCGGTGCCCATCGGAATGACCTCGCCGCGCAGGGTCACGCTGGTCCGGTTCAGCGTGGAGGCGGGCGAGAACCAGCGGCGCTCGTAGAACTCCCACGCATTGGGCAAAAACGACTTCGGCACCAGGCCCAGGATGCGGCCTTCGTGCAGCACGGCGGCGACGTTGTAGAGGCGGTCGTCCACCTCCCGCGGCAGGCCCACGATGATCAGGGCTTTCTCGCCACCGGTGAGCATGGCGACTTCGCTGAGCCCGTCCAGCGCCCGGCCTCGGAAGCCGGCGTTCATGAACAGGTCGGCGCAGGAATAGCCGGTGAGGCAGAGCTCCGGATACACGATCACCTGGGCACCTTGCCTGACGAGGCTGGTGGCCGTGGCGGCGATTTCCTTGGCATTGGCGGAGACATCGCCCAGGTGCAGTGCTGGCGAAGCCGCCGCGACACGGATGAAACCATGGCTGATGATGGGGGTGGGGGCGCTCATGTGCTGGGTTGAATCTTCGCGATGATCATCTCTCAATACAAGGGGAAGCCGTGGCTTTACTTTGCACCCACGCCCTCCAGCCACGCCGCGAGCTTGTCCATCGACGGCGCCTGCTTCATCAGATCAGCACAACGCGCGCAGGCCTCGGCCACAGCGGGATTGTCGAGCAAGGGGCGCAGCTTGGCGATGATACGTTCGCCGGTCCATTGCGCGGGGGACAGGCTGTCGCCCAGGCCCAGGCGGCGCAGGCGGTTGGCGTTGTCGGGCTGGTCATGGGCCATGGCCATGATGAGATGGGGGATGCCTGCTGCCAAGGCCTGGGAGCAGGTGCCAATGCCGCCGTGATAGATGAGCGCCTCCGCCCGTGGCAGCAGCAGGCTGAAGGGCACATATTCCTGAAACAAGATGGAGGCGGGCAAATTCGCAGGCAGATGCGCGGGATGGCGGGTGGCGAAGACGGCCCGGCGGCCCAGCTTTTGACAGGCTTCCAGGGCGGCGGAAAAGAACGGCCGCGCATGCTGGTTCGCCGTGCCTGGGGTGAAGACCAGCGGCTTCGGGCCGGCATCAAGAAAGGCCCGCAGCTCCTGGCTCAGCGTGGCTCCGGTGGCCAGGTCTTCCATGGGGAAGGTGTGCTGGTAAAGCGGTTGCGGCCAGTCGGGCTGCGGCGCGGCGAACCAGGCGGGGAAGAGCGCCACGTTTCCATCCGGCGAATGCCACCAGTGCGGGTGCAGCCGGCGCGGCGGTTGCACGCCTTCCGCCCGGCAGGCGCGGCGCAGGGCTGGGCCGGCACCAAAGTCCATGGGCGTGGGCAGGCTGAAGAGCAGGCGCTTGAGCCCGCTTGGCAGCTTGTTTAACAAGTGCCTGCCTTCAAAATACACCGGTGTGTCGTGGATGCTGATGAACACCGCCGGCTGCAAATGCACAACGATGAGCGGCACGCCCAGCTTTTCGCGCGCCAGCCGGGCGCCAAACACGGTGCCAGGGGCGAGGATCACGGTGGGTTCGGCAGGCTGGATCAGCGGTTTAATCTTCTCGTAGTAGGGCCGCACCGCCTCGCCCGCCATCTTGAACACCAGGTGGGTGCCGCGCATGGATTTCCACAGGGTGGGGTCCTTGGAAAAGCGGTCAAAGTCCTCCTTGCTGCCGATGGATTCAAAACCCAGGCCTGCGCCATGGATGGCGTCTTCAAAGGTGTCCATCGAGATCATCGTCACCCGATGGCCGCGCGTCCGCAGGCTGCGGCCGATGCCGATGAAGGGAAACACATCGCCGCCGCTGCCGAAGGGGCACAAGATGAAGTGGGGCATGGGAGTGGTAGAGTACTGGAGGTTCGTTATTTTACCGCGATCCGGTCGGATTCAGTCGGATTGGCTGCGAAATGCTCTGGTCAACTGGGGTACGGAATGAACGGATGGGGCGATTGTAGATCATGTCGTGAGGGGGAACGGGTTGTGGTGGAGATTACTTCTCTGGAAGTCAATACCAACAAGGTCCGGTTATGGGTCATTAGGGCTAAGCATGGATACAGCACCACAGTTTCCATATCGGAACGAAGGGTTTTTCCTGAGCCGGCACCTTCCGGGTTGCGCTACTGAATTTTTTAAGTTAGCGATTTATGGAAGTTATGATGCGAACTCCTCCCGTCCATCTGTCACTGTCCTTGTTTGCCATCCTCCTGTTCGCGGCGGCACCCTGGTTGCGCGCCCAGCAGTTGCCAACGGGCATCAACCTGGGTGCCACGAGCTTTCTCGATGGCGGCCCGCCTGCCGGGCCCGGCCTGTATTACCAGCAGTATGCGGAGTACTATTACTCCACCACCTTCGTGGGCAACGACGGGCACCGCAGCGCCTTGCTGGATTACGATTCGCTCAGCGCTTACGCATCGGTGAACCAGTTCATCTACATGTCCGGCCAGAAGGTGATTGGCAGCGGGCAGTGGGGCCTGGATGTGATCGTGCCGGTGGTGGGGTATGATTTGAAGCCCGGCTCATCGCTGCTGAACGGGGCGGGTACGGGCCTGGGCGACATCCATGCCAGCGTGCTGCTGCAGTTCGATCCGGTGATGGGAGCGAACGGCCCGGTGTTCATGCAGCGGTTTGAGTTTCAGACGATCCTGCCCACCGGCGACTATGATCCGCATCACGCCTTCAACCCTGGGGACAATGTGTTCGCGATTGACCCGTACTGGGCGGGCACGGCGTGGCTGACACCGCAGCTCTCGTTCACGTGGGGGCTGCATTACCTGTGGTCGGACAGAAACCATGCGCCCGTAGTGCCAATCTATCAGGAGGCGCAGGCGGGCAGCGCGGTGCATTTGAACTTTTCGATCTGCGAGGAGCTGGTGCCGGGCAAGTTCCGGGTGGGGTTGAACGGCTACTGGCTTCAGGAGCTCACCTCGCCCCAGGGCAATGGAGTGGACATCCCGGGCAGCAAGGAGCAGGTGTTTGCCATCGGGCCGGGGCTGATGTACAGTTTTTCGCAGGAAGATCACCTCTTCCTGAACGCGTATTTTGAGTGTGCGGTACGCAACCGGCCGGAAGGCAGCCGGATTGTGCTGCATTACACTCATCATTTCTAATTTCTAAATGGTGCTGGCCAGCATCCTCCCATCCGGCCTCCCATGACCCAGAACCTCGACACCCCCGACGCCCGCCGCGACCGGCTGGCAGCCAGCTTTGTGCCGCCTTCCGTGCGGCTCCGCTGTGACGTGGACGGTGAAGGGGACACGCCGCGGGTGCGCTCGCATTGGAGCCACGCGGCGCTGCTGTGGATCGACATCTGCGGCTTCACCACCCTGTCGAAGCGGCTGATCAAGAAAGGCCCGCGCGGAGCGGAGATCCTTTCGCAGATCTTGCGCGGGCACTTCGATCCGCTGCTGCGGGTGATCTGCGAGCAGGGGGGCGAGCCGCTGTTCTTTGCCGGCGACGGCCTGCTGGCCGGCTGGCCATGCGAGGAAGGCGGGCTGAAGGCGGCGGTGTCGATGGCGCTGGCAGCGGGTGAGGCGGCGGTGGCGTGCGCGCCGGTGAAGGATGAACTGGGCGGGGCGGTCACTTCCCGATACATTGTCTCCTGCGGCGGCTGCCACCTCGGCGAGTCGGGCGGGGTCGGTGGACGGTGGATGGTGACCGCGTTTGGCAATGCCATTGACGACCTGCGTGCCGCCACTCATCCATGGGAACCGGAGCGGCTGATTGTGTCGCCAGGAGTGCTGAAGGCGGCTGGAGAGCATTTTGAATCAACGCCGCTGGAGCATGGTTGCGCGCAGTTCATCCGGCAGCCGGCGGTGCCGGTGGCGGGCACTGCACCGGAGCCAGAGCAGCGCAGCTGGGACTCGCTGAAAGGTTATGTGCCGGAGCCGGTGGCGGTGCGCCTGCAATCCGAGCACCTGGAATGGCTGGCGGAACTGCGGCGGGTGACGGTGGTGTTCGTGCGCCTGCCCGCGTTTGCCAGGAGCCACGCGGCGATGCTGGAGCAGATCAACGAAGTGGTGCAGACGGCGCAGCTCGCCACACGGCGGTACGACGGGATCTTGAACCAGTTCTGGGTGGATGAGAAGGCGGCGAACATGCTGATCTGCTTTGGCCCGCCGCCGGTGGCGCATGTGGACAGCCCGGCGCGCGGGGTGGCGCTGGCGCTGGAACTGCACCAGACGCTGGCCAAGGCGGGGCATGTGAGCTCGATCGGGGTTGCGACAGGGCATGCTTACTGCGGCATTCTCGGCAACGACCTGCGCCGCCACTACACCGTGATCGGCGATGCGGTGAACCTAGCCGCGCGGCTGATGGCCCTGGCGGAGGAGGGGGTGCGCTGCGAGGAGGCGACCGTGCGCGGCGCACGGCAGGAGTTCACCTTCACTTCGGCCGGCGAGCACAAGCTCAAAGGCGTGGATGATCCGGTGACGGTGTGGACGGCACGCAGCGGCGGCGCCCGGGGAGGCCTGCGCGCGCGCAAGCCGATCGTGGGGCGCTCCAAGGAGCTGGCGCTGCTCACGGAAAGCATGCGGCGGTGCGCGGCGCCGGGTGTCACGCAATCCTTGATTCTGGAAGGCGAGAGCGGGCTGGGCAAGTCACGGCTGGTGGCGGATTTCCGGGCGCGTGCCGCCGCGATGGGCAGCCGGGTGCTGGCCGGGCAGGGCAGCCGTGTGGAATCCGCCATCCCGTACCATGCGTGGCGCGGGGTGTTCAGCTCGCTGCTGGGCATGGATGGCGTTCAAGCAGGCGCGGCGCAGCAGGAGGCGATGTTGAAGGCGCTGGGCGAGGGCTTTGAAGCGCGCGCCTCCCTGCTCAACGCGCTGCTGCCGGTGCAGCTGCCTGATCATGAGAGCATCGCATCCCTGTCCGGCAAGCAGCGCGCGGAGGCGATACGGGAGCTGCTGCTGGCCCTGCTGGCGCGGGCGGCTGCCGCACGTCCCTTCGCCATCGTGATTGATGATGCGCAGTGGATGGACGGGGAGTCCTGGGATCTGGCCGCGAACGTGGCGGCGCAGGTGCCGCAGGTGTTTCTCATCTGCTCCATGCACCCGGCGGAGCATGAGGAGATGCTGGCGCCGCTGCTGGCCGCGGGCGCGCAGCGCATCCGGCTTGGCGCCCTGTCGGACGAGGACCAGGACGAGCTCGTGCGCGCCACGCTGGGTGCGACGACCGTGCCGGAGCCCGTGGCCGCCCTGATCCGGCGGCGGGCCAAGGGGCATCCGTTCCTGTGCATCGAGCTGGCGCAGTCACTGCTGGACGAGGGGCTGGTGCAGGTGGAGCAGGGCACCTGCCGCATCGCCCGCGACGTGAACCTGGACAACGTGCCGCTGCCGGACACGGTGCAGGGCGCGGTGATGCGGCGCATCGACCGCCTGGAGCCGGGGCCGGAGCTGACGCTGAAGGTCGCCAGCGTGGCGGGGCAGCGGTTTTCCACCGAGATTGTGCAGAGCGTGTATCCCTTGGAGCAGGAGCGCGCGAATGTGCAGGAGAGCCTGGCGATGGATGAGCGGCTGGGCCTGGTCATCGCCGACCAGGTGGACGGCGAGCCGGGTTACGAGTTCAATCACGCCATCACGCGCGACGTGGCGTATGGCCTGATGCTGTTTGAGCAGCGGCGCCGGCTGCATGGCGACATCGCGCGCTGGATCGAAAGCCATCGCGGCGGGAGCCTGCAACTGCACTACAG
>OUNM010761705.1_pt1 | contig 13876 bp, 10 predicted proteins | sample 1769961 | NCBI WGS metagenome assembly OUNM01 (sample SAMEA3914820, study PRJEB12502) | metagenome | biome: forest; material: soil | place: USA | collected 2012-03-12 | depth 0.3 m | reverse complement strand
GCGATATACCCTGCGCCCCAACCGAACAGCACCGACAGCGCCACCGCGACCAGGCCGTAAGCGATCGAGGCGCGCTGCGCCGATCGCGCCACGAACCGCTCGAACCCCGATTTGCGGATGTCGATGTCCTTGGTCGCGACCGCCAGGACGTGGCGGTCGCGGATCAGGAAGGTCTCCGCGGTAAAGCGGCCGACCGGCACGCGCGCAGGGATGGTGACGCGGGCGCGGTACAACACGCCATCGGCGATCTCGACCGCGCCGGGGCGCTCGTAATAGAGGCCGGAACGGCGCTTGAGGTCGACCAGCCCGCGCGCGAAGCGGTCCTGCTCGTCCTGCGGCGCGCTCGACGCGGGGGACAATTGCAGGCTGTCGAGCCCGAGTTCGTAGATCGCGCGGGTCCGCTCATCGACCACCTGATCGATCGGGCGCGACGACACCATGCTGTAGAAACTTGGCGCCGAGCGATAGCGCAGCCGCGACGCATTGACCCAGATGCCGGCGATCTTTTCCTTTTCGCGCACCAGGATCGATTGGGTCGGGCCCTTCACCACGACGACGATGTCGGTCGGTGCGTCGTCGTCGGGCAGCCGACCGCCGGGATAGAGGATCGCACCGAACAGCAGCAAATCGGCGCCGGTGAATGAATAGGCGATCTCGATCTGGCGCTGCGACACGTCGGGGACCAGCACCGGCTTCGACACGGGCTTGGCCTGACCAAGCAGAAAAGGCGCGCTCAACAGAGCAAGCGCCGCGCGCGCCTTCACGACAGCTCTACCGAATAGATTTCATCCGGCCGCCAGCCGAGCCCGATCGCGATGCGCAAGCCGACCAGCAGGACCAGTACGGCGAGCGCCAAGCGAAGATATTCGGGCTTCACCTTCGCGGCGAAGCGTGCGCCGAGTTGGGCGCCGGTCACCGATCCGACCAGCAACAGCACCGCGAGCACGATATCCACCGCCTTGGTGGTGGTGGCGTGGACCATCGTCGCCCAGGCAGTGACGAACAGGGTCTGGAACAGGCTGGTCCCGACCACCACCTGCGTCGCCATGCCGAGCAGGTAGATCATCGCGGGCACCAGGATGAAGCCGCCGCCGACGCCGAGCAATATGGTCAGGATGCCGACCCCGAACCCAAGCAGCAGGGGCGCGAGCGGCGAGACGTAGAGCCCCGAGCGATAGAAACGCATCCTGAGCGGGAGCGCGGCGACCAGCGGATGATGGCGCCGCTTGCGCGCCGGCGGCTGCGCCCCGCTGCGCGCGGCGAGGATGTACTGGATCGATTCCTTCGCCATGGTCGACCCGATCCAGCCGAGCATCAGCACATAGATGACCGCGATCACCGTATCGATCTGCCCGGTCTGCTGGAGAATGCGGAAGATCCATGCGCCGACTCCCGACCCGACGAACCCGCCCGCGACCATCAGCCCGCCCATCTGGAAATCGACCCCGCGCCGCTGCAGGTGCGCGAACACGCCGGAGACGCTGGCGCCGGTCACCTGACTCGCCGACGAGGCGGCGGCGACGGTCGGCGGGATGCCGTAGATGATCAGCAACGGCGTCGTCAGAAACCCGCCGCCCACCCCGAACATCCCCGACAACAGTCCGACGAACAGCCCGAGCGCGACGATCACCAGCGCGTTGACCGACATGTTGGCGATGGGGAGATAGAGGTCCACGGGGGTACGTTAGACGCAGGTTGTGGCGGGTGGAAGGCGTTGGGTACCAAGAAAGGTCCGACCGCCATTGGGCCGATTGCCGACTGCCCGCCTGTTCGTCCGCACAGGCAAATTCCATATCAGCGCGCCGACTTCGATCAGCCCCGAACAGGCCAACTCGCATGAGACAGCGCGCCGCGCGATTTTGTGGGAGAATATGTTTGTGGGAGAATATGGCGACCCGGGCCGCGTTTGGCATTGGGCGACGAGCGTTCGTCAATCCGAGATACTGCCAGGCACGACCTTGGCGATTGCGCTTTTCTGGATTTTGTGCGAGCCGGAACCGCAGGTCGCGTCAGAATCGAAAGCTTGGGGTGGGCACAATGTCGGACGCAATCGGACCGGAAGTCCTCATACAATCGAACGATGCGGGGGACGCCCGCAAACCGTGGACGACGCCCCTGGTGATTGTCGCTGACGGGCGGAACACAGAGGCGCACGTCACCCGGTTTACCGACGGTACCGACACCGGCGGTAACCATTCCCAATACGGCTCCTGATCGAACTGGGCGGGCGCAGCGGCGCCTTGGCCCCATCAGTTCGTGCGATCGAACCAGGCAATGAAGCGCGCCACGGTGATGACTGTGTTGGCTACCGCCAGCCGGCGATGATCGGGACGCCTTGCTTCGTTGGCGGTCGAGATCATCGCTTCGAGCTTGTCGAAATCGACGTAGCGCGACAACCGGCCATCGCGATCCAGCGCGCGCGTTTCCGCAAGCGCCGCCGGCGTGACTGCTTGCGCCATGCGAAACATGTCGGGCTCCTCGGCGTCGTTGCCGGGTCCTCGGGCCAATAGCCGACCGGGCAGTAGATCGCGCAGCGCGGTGCGGGCGAGGTATCGCTCGAGTCCGTTCCGGAACTGGAGATCTTCGGGGATGGCGAGCCCCAGTTCGACAATTCGCTTGTCATGGAACGGCCGCGTGAATTGCAGTCCTTGCGCCGCGGCGAGCGGCGGTTGCACCGGAGGGGCCTGGGCGGATTTGCGAAGAATGTGCAGCCAGCGTTCGCGCCAGCGATGGTGCACGATGGTTGCGCCGCGCAGCCGCGCGGGATTGGCGCCGCCGCGCTGGAACAGCGCCCGCGCGAAGGCCTCCTGTATCCCCCGGTCGCGCCAAACCGGCATGAACCCCCGGCCCGCCGACGCAAACCATTGCGCGCCGCGCATCGGCAGGAGCGCAGGGATGACATCGTGGCGCAAGACGTTCAGCGTCGGCCGGCCCGTCGCGCGCTTGCGCATCCGGAATTCGTGCAGGAAACGGATCGGCCTGCCGCGACGAAGAATCCGCCCCAGCATCGCGCCCGCGCGCACGTTGACGGTATAGTCGCCGCCGTGGCCGTCCATCACCAGCCGCGCGCCCGCCGCAGACGCGATCCTGTACATCCCTCGCCGCACATATTGAGTGCCGCCATTGTGGGTGATTTCGAACGAGCCTTCGAGATCGTCGAAGACATGATCGTCGCCGCGAACATAGTAATGCAAGTCGAGCGACGTCCAGGGTCGGAATGCCTCGACCGCAGCGCGCGCATCGCGGATAGCGGGGCGGGTTTCGCCTTCTTCGAGCACGGATGCGATCGCGACGATCCGACGGCCCTGACCATCGACGATCGGAGCGGCGAGCGCAGCAATGGTGCCGCTGTCGAAGCCACCGCTGAAGCACAGCGCCGGCGCATGTGTCAGCCGCCGAACCCGGCAAGCCACGGCCTCGCCGATGATGGTGCGGTAAGCCTGGAGATAATAGTCTTCGTCCTTACCCAGATGCTCGGGTGCCGCATGCGGCTCCCAATAACGGACGCGCGTCGGTGAACCGCCCGCATCGAACCGAAGCCGCGTGGCATTCGGCAGCACTTCGATTTCCTCGAACAACGAGCTTCCCGGCACGGGATCGATCGCGGCGACCAGCCGCCTGCCGATCGCATCCTCGGAAAGCCGCCGGGGCACGCCCTCGACGGCCCAAAGCGCCTTCACGTCGGTCGCAAAGACAAGGACGCCCTCGCGCAAGTGATAGAATAGCCCGCGCTGACCCATATGGTCGCGTGCCAGCAACAGGGTGCGGGCCTGCGCGTCCCAGATTGCGAAGGTGAAATCGCCCAGCAGATGCTCGGCGCAGGATTCACCCCAATGCCGGTACGCGGCAAGCAGCAGCGCGCTGTCGGGCAAGTCGCACAGGTCGGGCGCGCCGATGCCGAGAGCATTCGCCAGCTCCTCGCGATTGTCGAGCCGCATATCGGCGACCAGCATCAGGGTGCCGTCAACAATCGGCTGCGCTTCGAATGCGTCCTCGTGGTTCACGCGCAACAGGCAATGGCCCATCGCGACGCTATCCAGCAGCAGCGTCTTGCGTCCGTCCGGGCCATGGTGCGCGAGGACGTTGCCCATCCGCTCGATCTCTCGCGACGACGCTGGGGCGCCGTCGAAGCGCAAGATGCCGAATATCGCGCCCATAGATGGCTCTCGCTGACCCCTGCGCGCCGCTCTGTCCGCCAAGGCGCGCGCGCGAGTGCCTATTTCGCGGTCGCGGAGAAGTCCACCGGTCATGCTGGCCAAGCCCGTTTCCCTCGGCTAGCCCGCTGCAATGGGCGAACCGATCCGGGACATCGTGATCGTCGGAGGCGGCACCACCGGCTGGCTTACCGCGGCGATCCTCAACCACCGACTGCAATGGGGCGTCGGCCATCCCGAGGGCGTGCGAATCACGCTGATCGAATCCCCCGAGGTTCCGATCATCGGCGTTGGCGAAGCGACGATCCCGCCGATCCGCGACACGCTGCGAATGCTTGAGATCGACGAGGCCGAGTTTGTTGCCCGAACCCAGGCGACGTTCAAGCTCGGCGTCCGCTTCGATGATTGGGACCGGGACGCGAGCGGAAAGGCACAAAGCTTCTTTCATCCCTTCACCGGGGGGGTCCAGATTGCCGGACGCAACCCCGCGGCGTCGCTGCTCGCTTATGGCGTACCCGACGATGTCGACCTCGATCCGCAACTCAGCAACGTGATCGGTCATGGCGTCGCCACGGCAGCTGCGCGCAAGTCGCCGCGGCGTATGGGCAACGATTCCTATCAGGGCGCGCTCAGCTATTCGTATCATTTCGACGCGGCGCTGTTCGCCGGTTTTCTAGCGGAAGTTTGCGCCGCTCGCGGCGTGGAGCATGTCAGCGACACCGTCCTCGACGTCGAGCGCGATGCTCGAGGGTACATCGCCGCGTTGCAGCTCGCCGACCACGGCCGCCGACCGGTCGAGCTGGTGATCGATTGCTCGGGGTTTCGCGGGCTGCTGATCAACGAGGCGCTGGGCGAGCCCTTCATCTCCTTCTCCGATTATCTCTTCAACGACCGGGCAATCGCGGTCCAGGTCGCGCATCACGGAGACGGTGAGCTTCCCACGTCGACCACGTCCACCGCGACCGACGCCGGCTGGAGTTGGCGCATTCCGCTGCGGTCGCGCATCGGGACAGGGCATGTCTTTTCCAGCGCCTTCATGAGCGATACCGAGGCCGCCGATGCCTTGATCCGGCGCAATCAAGGCCTTGAGCAACTAACCGAGCCCCGTGCCGTGCCAATGCGCGTCGGCAGGTGCCGCAATTCATGGATAGGCAATTGCGTAGCGATCGGCCTTGCCAGCGGTTTCCTCGAACCGCTCGAGTCGACGTCGATCCAGTTCGTGGACTATGCATGCCGGCGGTTGCTGCAGGTTATGCCGACCCGTGCCTTCGAGCCCGAGCCGATCGCCAAGTTCAACGGCGAGATGGCGCGGATCTATGATGAGGTTCGCGATTTCCTCGGTTTGCACTTCACGCTCGGTAATCGCGAAGACACGCCCTATTGGCGAGCCGCGCGACATGAGGCGAAGCGTTCGGATGCGCTTCAGCACTGCCTGGCGCTTTGGGCGCGGGCCTTGCCCGACGCCTACGATCCCCGGCCGTCGACGGTCTTTACCTTCTGGAGCGTGAGTTGTGTGCTGTTCGGCAAGGGTTTCTATGCAGGGCCAATCGCGACCGGTACCGACCTGCTCCCGCGCCCGGTCTGGGATCGCTACATTCGCGAGATGGCGGCCTTGCAGCAGGCCGTGATCGGCACTCTTCCCGGTCATAGAGAGATGCTCCGGCAGATGGTCGACGGAGCGACGATCGGCATCACGGCGAGCCGCCACGCGCCGCAACGGGCGGTGCCAAGCACAGGAAACGCGCTCGGGCCCGGGGCTCCGGTAATGTCCCCCCTGTAATCGCCACGCGGGTTGCGACCCTATCCCCGCCATTGCGGTGCCATTATGGTGTCACGCGCAACAACCCCTTGTCTCGGGTCCGGATCGATCGGGCGTTGCTTGGGAAACCCCAACCTTCATCGCTCCTTAACTGGCTGCCCATAGGAGGCAAGGATTGTGCGGTCCCGGTGTGCCGGGGCCGACTGTTGCGGGACCCAGCTATGCTCGACGTCGCCTTGTGCATCGGACAGGACCACGACCCGTGGCTGGTGCTGCTCGCCGTTTTCGTATGCTGCACGGGCGCTTTCGCCACCATGCAGATGTTCGACCGTGCACGCGTCACCGGCGGTTTCCAGCGCGTCGCCTGGCTGTTCCTGACCTCGGTCGGCGCGGGCGCCACGATCTGGTGCACGCACTTCGTCGCGATGCTAGCCTATCGCGCCGGGGTTCCGGTCGTGCTCGATCCGGTGCTCACCATCGTTTCGCTGATCGCAGCGATCGCCGGAACCGGTATCGGTTTTGGCGTCGCGGTGTCGCCCCGGCGTCCGATCTTCGCATTGGTCGGCGGCGGGCTTGTCGGTCTCGCGATCTCGACGATGCACTTCGTCGGCATGGCGGCCTATCGCATTGACGGCATCGTCACCTGGCGGATGCCCTTTGTCGTCGCGTCGGTGTTGTGCGCCACCATGTTCGGGGCGGCGGCGCTGGCGGCGCTGGGATCGGCGAGACTCGGCAAATATCGCATCGCCGCCGGTACGACGCTGCTCGTCGTCGCGATCGCGACGCTGCATTTCGTGGCAATGACGGCATTGCACATCACCCCGCTCCGGTTGTCCGCGACGCCGCTCGGCGACGGGCAGATGCCGGCGCTCGGCCTCGCCACGGCGCTGGTCGGGCTGGTCGTGATCGCGGCCGGCGTGTTCGCCGCGTTGATCGACCGCTGGACCCGGTCGGACGCGATGGAGCGGCTGCACCATATGGCGATGAACGATTCGCTGACCGGCCTGCCCAACCGCGTGAGCTTTCAACAGGAACTGGCGCGCCAGCTCGACGTTGCGCGCGCGGGCGGAACGAAGCTTGGCGTGGTCGCGATCGACCTCAATCGTTTCAAGGAAATCAACGACATTCACGGCCACAAGGCCGGCGACGACGTGCTGGCCACGCTGGCACGGCGCATGGCCGACCAGATCGGCTCCCACGAAATGATCGCCCGGCTCGGCGGCGACGAGTTCGTCGCGATCGTCCGCGGCGATCAGCGCGCATTGCTGGTCGGTTTTGTCGAACGTCTCAGGGCGACATTGGAGGCGCCGCTGTCGATCGGCGGGTTCGACGCGCGCGTCGGCGCGAGCATCGGCGTGGCGGTTTTCCCCGACGATGCCTGTGATGCGGAATCGCTCACCAACAATGCCGATCTCGCAATGTACCGCGCGAAGACGCAGGGTACGCCCGTGCCGTGCTTCTACGACGCGCCGCTCGACGAGGCGATCCGCGAACGGCGCGAACTGGCAAACGATCTGCGCGTCGCGATCGACGAGGAGCAGCTGGAGGTTCACTATCAGGTGCAAACCTCGGTCACGACACGCGAGGTCACCGGGTACGAAGCGCTGGTGCGCTGGACCCATCCCGACCATGGCGCGGTGCCGCCGACCTTGTTCATTCCGATTGCCGAAGAGAATGGCCTGATCCTGGCGCTTGGCGAATGGGTTCTGCGCCGCGCCTGCACCGACGCGATGGGCTGGGATCATCAATCGAAGGTCGCGGTCAACGTCTCGCCGGTGCAGCTGGCGCACGCCGATCTGGCACGGCTGTTTCACCAGACCCTGCTCGATACCGGGCTCCCGCCACGCCGGCTCGAGATCGAGCTGACCGAATCCGCGATCATGGCCGACCGCGATCGCGCGCTCCACGTCCTGCGCCAGATCAAGGCGATGGGCGTGGGGGTGGCGCTCGACGATTTCGGCACCGGTTACTCGTCGCTGGAGACGCTGCGCGCCTTCCCGTTCGACAAGATCAAGCTCGACCGGTTCTTCGTCTCGGAGCTCGAGGACAGCCCCCAGGCGGTCGCGATCATCCGCGCGGTGCTGGCGCTCGGCAAGAGCCTGTCGATCCCGGTGCTGGCCGAAGGCATCGAGACCGAAAGTCAGCTCGCCGTGCTGTGCCGCGAAGGGTGCGACGAAGTGCAGGGCTTCCTGCTCGGTTATCCTCGGTTGCTGGCGGGGCTTGAGCCGGAGATTTCGATCGGCTGGCCGGCCGCATCGGCCAAACGCGACGACATCAGCAACGCCGCCTGAGGCCGTTTCACGGAGATTTCGGCCGGCCAGTCCGGCAGAAAATTGACCACCGCCTCATGGGCAAATGGGCCCAGACACGGCAACCCTCCGAATGCTGTCGCATCCGGAGGGCGGGATCGTCGGGGTCGTCGGACTTAGTTGGAGTCGCCCCGCGCCGCGCTGTCGATCAGGGCCGCGGCGGCATCGGGTTGCGAGACATAGACGGCATGGCTGCCGGCCTGATCCATCGTCCGGGCGCCGGCGCGGTTCGCCATCATGCGCTGGGCCGGAACCGGGATCATGTGGTCGTCGGTTGCCACCATGTACCAGGAAGGCTTGCTCTTCCAGGCGGGCTTGGTCACTTCGCCGTTCAAGGCATCGAGGCCCCACGGCACTTGCGACTTCGCCATGAAGTCCGCGAGCTCCGGCTTCACATCGGCGGCGAACGAGGCCGCGAACTTGTCCTGGTCGAGCATCAGGAAGCCATCGACCGGCGGCAGGATCGGCGGAACCGGCGCGCCCGGCGCGGGGTCGGCAATCAGCTTGCCCACGGACTCGCCGGCGTCGGGCGCAAAAGCGGTGATGTAGACCAGGCCGGCGACCTTGGGATGATTGCCGGCTTCGGTGATGACCACGCCGCCGTAGGAATGACCGACCAGGATCACGTCGCCATCGGCGGCGTCGATGACCCGGTTGGTCACGGCGACGTCGTCGGTGAGCGAAATGGTCGGGTTCTGCACCACGCTGACCTTGTAGCCCTTCCTGGTCAGGGCATCATAGGTGCCTTGCCAGCCCGAGCCGTCGACGAAGCCGCCATGGACCAGGACAATCGAGTTGATCGCTTTATTGGACATCTGAAATCTCCTTCGCAGTGGACTTTTTCAACTCCCGGCGGTGCCCTGATTGGTCACCACTGTGTCGATGCTGGCGAAGATATGGGTGTGTTTCGGTCCCGGGAAATTTCGATTCCAAATACCATCATTCACGGTATGAATGACGATCATGAAGGCCAATATCGATCTGCGAAATATTGACCTGAACCTCCTGCTTGTCTTCGACGTGATCTACCGCACGCGCAATACGACGCGCGCGGCCGAGCAATTGCACCTCACCCAGCCCGCCGTCAGCAATGCGCTCAAACGGCTGCGCGATCAGTTTGACGATGTGCTGTTCGTCAAGACCGCGACGGGCATGGAGCCGACGTCGCGGGCGGATGGCATCGCGACATTTCTCGATGAGGGCTTTGCCTCGCTCCGCCTGGCGGTGCAGGCCGGCAAGGCGTTCGATCCCGCGACCACGGCCCGGACCTTCCGTTTATATGTCAGCGATATCGGGCAATCGGTGTTCATCCCGCCGCTTGCCGCCAGGCTCCGCAAGGTAGCGCCCCATATCCAGATATCGACGCATTATATGCCGCTCGAGACGGCACAACAGATGATGAAGCTCGGCCAACTGGACCTGGCCGTCGGCAATTTCACCGGGCTGCACGCGGACTTCGTTCAACAAAAGCTGTTCAACGAGACTTATGCGGTCCTCGTTCGCGCAGGACATCCCGCGATCGGCGCCACCTTATCCATCGACCAATTCTTTGCGGCAGACCATATCGACTATACGCCGACCGTCGGAAGCCATGCGGGTTTCGAAGCGGACCTGGAAGCAATTTCGGCCAAGGTCGGGAAGACCCGCAACGTGGCGCTGCGGCTCGCGCATTCCTTCGGCATCGGTCGTATCGTAGCCTCGAGCGAGCTTATCGCCTGCGTGCCGAGCCGGGTGGCAAGCGCCCTCGCCAATTCGGACGACGTCCGCGCCGTGGCCTTCCCGGTCGACATACCCACCGTCGATATTTCGCAATTCTGGCACGAACGATGCCATCGCGACGACGGGCACCAATGGCTACGCTCGCTGATGTACGAGATGTTCCACGACAAGCGCTCTAGCTCTGTTCAATAGGTCGAACAGAATTCAGCGATTGATACAGACGTGGGTGCGAATTGGCACGAGACTATCCCCACGAACGGCTTGGCGTTCATATTGTGCAACTGGTCGCGCAATCTTTGCGGTTGGCATTTTGCTGCACTGCAATATTCTGGCGGTGGCGAGGATGCTGATCTGGCTTTCGACACACGAAAGGAAAGATCATGACCAAGACGCTCTTCGCATCCGCCGCGTTGCTCCTTGTCATCGCCGTCCCTGCCTTCGCCGACGAAAAGCCGACCGAGATCAGCTTCCAGCGCGATGGCGGAACCTATGTCTACACGAAGACGGAAAAAGCCGGCAGCGTGATCCTCAATGGCCGTTTCCCGACGGGCGACCGCTTCGAACTGACCGTGCGCGGCAATCATGTAACCGGCACTGTCGAGGGTGCCTACGTCTCCTTCAGTATGCCCCGCCGCCGGGCAAAGCCTGAGGTGACGGCCGAATTGGCGACACGCTGAACATCGCCCCGGCCAATACTCGGCGACATCCGCCGAGTGTTGGCCGGGAAACGACGTGCCGCTGGTATTACGGTGCCACGGGCAACAACCAAATCACGCCGCTTTCGCCTTCCCCCGCAGCGACAGGCAATAGCCGAGCGTCACCGCTATCCCCGCGATGATCGCGACCGACCCGCCGATGACCGCCGTCTGGATCGGCGCGAACGCCCATAGGCCGGTATAGACCAGCCCGCTCAGCACCAGCGACCAGCCGGCAACCCGCCTGGCCTGACGCGCGCCGGCGTGCGGCACGAACATTTTGGGCATCAGATTGCCGTTCCAGGCGATCATCAGCCCGTTGGCGCCGATCACCAATCGGGTGACGGTGTCGCCGTCGATATAGCCCAGCTTGCGCGCGACGGTCGCGCCGAGCGCCAGGATGACGATACCGCCGCCCCAGGCGAGGTTCCCGACCACTTCCTTGTTCATCGTACAGCCTCCTTGCTGGGCGCCGGTGTTTCCGCGCCGCGCCCGAACGAATCGACGAAGCCGAGCAGCGCTTCTTCGAGCACCGAGAGCTTCAAATGATAGATGACCGATTTGCCGGCCTTCTCCGCGTGCACCAGGTCGGCCTCCTTGAGCACCGCGAAATGCGCCGACATCGTCGGCTTGGAGACGTTGAACTGGTCGCTCAGTTCGCCCGCGCTCATCGGCCCCTTGCGCAGCAGCTGGAGCACGCGCCGGCGGGTGGGATCGGAAAGGGCTCTGAACACCTGGCTCATGATGTGATAATTAGCTAATCGTCGAAATGAATCAAGTCCTCATTTCCGCCGGCCGCCATGGCGAAGCGACCGGATCGGCCGCTGTCATGCGATCGCAACCGAAACGTCGCGAAAATGGCATTGTCGGCGGGCACAGGCGCATCGTTCTGCAGTGCAGCAACGTTCACAAAAAGGGCCCGCCGTGATCCGTTCTTCTTCCAGCCTGTTCGCGCTCGCCAGCGCGCTGTTCTGCGCCAATGCGGCGTTCGCGCAAACCGCCGCGACGGGCCCCAGCGACGCGCCGGCCGACACGGCCAGCGCCGACAAGGCCGCGCCCGACGATGCCTCGACGATCGTCGTCACCGGCAGGACGACGCGCTCGTCGACCGAGCTTCCCGGACCCGAAATGCAGAAGATCCTGCCCGGCGTCTCGCCCTTGAAGGCGATCCAGACCTTGCCCGGCGTGCTCTACATCACTGCCGATCCCTGGGGCTATAACGAGCAGAACGCGCAGATCTTCATCCATGGCTTCGCAGGCAATCAGCTCGGCTACACGATGGACGGCGTGCCGCTGGGCGACCAGAGCTACGGCAATTACAACGGCCTTTCTCCGCAGCGTGCGGTGATTTCGGAGAATGTCGGCCGCGTCATCGTGTCGACCGGCGCCGGCGACCTCGCCACCGCGTCGAACAGCAATCTCGGCGGCACGGTCGAGACCTATTCATCCGCCCCGCTCGACAAGCTCGGTATCCAGGCCGCGCAGACCGTCGGCAGCTTCGACACCTCGCGCACCTTCGTGCGGATCGACACCGGCGCGTTCGGCGTCGACGGCAATACCTCGGCTTATGTCTCGGCGGCGCGCCAGCGTGCCCGCGCCTGGGACTTCAACGGCATCCAGGGCGGCTGGCAGGCCAATGGCAAGCTCGTCCACGATGACAAATACGGCAAGCTGACCCTGTTCTTCGATTATAACGACATGACCCAGCCGAACGAGGACGCCACCGTCTTCTTCAAGCCGTCCGCGGGCGGCACCGCGACCCCGGTCCAGCTCTATACGCCTTATACCAAGCCGTTCTTCTATCCCGATTTCAGCACCTATCGGACGTCCTATCTGAGTGCGCTGGGCAATTCGCCCGCGGCGGCGGGCAGCAATTACCGCAATTATTATTCGGACGCGCAGCGCACCGACTATCTGCTCTACATGCGCTACGACGCGCATCTGTCGGACCGCGTCACCTGGTCGACCACGGGCTATTTCCATCATAATGACGGCGCCGGCGTGGTCGCCGGCCCGCTCGGCCAGTCGATCACCACCGCCCAGCCCTATCTCGATCCCGCTTATGCCAGCCTGCCGGCCAATTGCCGGTTTGGCGGCAACGCCAACGGCGTCCGTCCCGCCGCCTGCACCGCGCTGACCGACGCCCAGGCGGCGGCGGCCGGCGCCGCTTTGGTGGCGGCGACCGGCGGCTCGGGCCTCATCACCCGGACCACCGAATATCGCATCGACCGTGGCGGCATCATCTCCGCGCTCAATCTCGATCTCGGCAACCACAAGATCGAATTCGGCGGCTGGTTCGAGCGCAACAGCACGACGCAATACCGCCGCTGGTACGCGGTCAACGTCAACAATCCCGCCACGAGCACGCCCTATATCCGCCCGCTCGACGCCGAATCGCCTTTGTTCACCCAATATCAGGGCGAGGCGCGGATCAACGAGCTGCAGCTCCATTTGCAGGACAGCTGGCAAGTGACCAGCAAGCTGTTGGTCAACGCCGGCTTCAAGACCAGTGCGCAATGGGCCAATGGCTGGTTCCCGGTGCAGCCCAAGGCCGGCTCGCTGTCGGGCCTCGCCGGCGGTCTGCCGCAGGGCCGGATCGATACCAAGAACTGGTTCCTGCCCGCGGTCGGCGCGAGCTATGATTTCAACGGCCACGAGCAGGTCTATTTCAACGTCCAGAAGAATTTGCGCCAATATTCGGCGTATCTGGCCGGCGGCGGCGGCCCGTGGTTCACCGGCAGCCAGGCGGCGTTCAACGCCTTTGCCGACCAGGGCAAGCCCGAGAGCAGCTGGACCTATGAAGGCGGCCTGCGCACCAACCGCAGCTTCGCCAACGGCATCGGGTTCAACGCCCAGGTCAATTATTACCACGTCGTGTTCAACAACCGCCTGCTGGCGATCTCGACCAACCCGGGCGGCATCGCCGGCAGCGGCATCACCGGCGGCACCTCGATCCTGGTCAATGTCGGCGACGTCCATACCGACGGCGTCGATGCCGCCTTCACGTTTCGAGTCGGGCGGGTCTTCTCGCTCTACAACGCGACCTCGTACAATCTGTCCAAATATCAGAGCGACTATTCGGCCGCCGCGACCGGCATCGGCGCCGCGACCGGGACCTGCATCGGTGGTTATCTCGTCGTCGCCGGCGTGGTGCCGACCTGCGGCAAGCAGCTGCCCGGCACGCCCAAATGGATGAACAAGACGGTCGCGACCCTGGCCGGCGGTCCGTTCGAACTGCAG
>OUNM010778187.1_pt1 | contig 13878 bp, 9 predicted proteins | sample 1769961 | NCBI WGS metagenome assembly OUNM01 (sample SAMEA3914820, study PRJEB12502) | metagenome | biome: forest; material: soil | place: USA | collected 2012-03-12 | depth 0.3 m | reverse complement strand
TGCGGCGGAAACCCGTCCAGGACGTCCATTTGCCCGGACACATCTCGGCATCGATGTTCGTCGACCTGGGAGACGACCCCACGGCGGTCCTGGCCCAGCTTCGGCGCCCGGTGCCCCGCCAACCAGGGATCTCTGCACGCAAAGGTACGGCCTTCCATTCCTGGGTGGAGGAATACTACGGAACCACCGGAATGCTGGATCTCGACGAAGCTCCCGGCTCTGACTCCCACATCGACGAAGCCTACGGACTAGACGACATGGTGGCGACGTTCAGCAATTCAGAATGGGCGCACCGGTCCCCGGCCTTCGTCGAAGTTCCCGTGGAAACAAGGATCGGGGACGTCGTGGTGCGCGGACGGATGGACGCAGTCTTCCGCGGCGCCGACGGCACATGGGAACTGGTGGACTGGAAAACGGGGAAGCGCCCGGCCGGGAGGCAACTCCAGACCCGCGCGGTGCAGCTGGCCGTCTACCGGCTGGCATGGGCGCGCCTCAAGGGTGTGCCGTTGGAGCAGGTCAGTGCGGCGTTCTATTACGTTGCCGATGACGCCGTCGTCAGGCCCCACGACCTCGGCTCGGCCGATGAACTGGAGAAGATCATTGCAACCGCGCTAGGCAGTCGAAGCCGATAGGCAGCCGAAACCACGCCAGCTAGACCGGGTAGGACTAATGGTCCTTGGCGTCCTGGAGAGGGGCCGGCTCCACTATCTGGAGGGCCGTCGTCGAGGTGTCGTCCGCTTCGGACGGTGCCTCCGGCGTAGAGGCGGTCCCGTTCGCCGGATCTTCCACGGGCTCCGGGATGGCCGTAACACTCACCGTGGGCTTTGCCGAGCCGCCCTCCGAGGCCTTGGCTTCCGAAGCAATGACGACTGCCGGTGCTGCCAGCCCGTCCGCAGCGGCAAGCTCCGCAGCGGCGAGCTCTGAAGCGGCAAGCTCTGAAGCGGCAAGCTCTGAAGCGGCAAGCTCGGCCGCGGCGGCCTCGGCCTCCTCGGCTGCCACAGCGTTTTGTTCCTCGATGTCGTCGGCGAGGGATTTGAGCATCGCCTCGGCTTCTTCCGTCATGTCACTGTGACCGGCGGCCAAGGCCTTGACGAGATACTGGGCCAGGGCGAACTCGGCAAGAAGCGCCGAGCGTCGCAGCAGGTGGCCGTCAGGCGTATCCCGCCGGGCTTCCGTGTAGTGCCGCAGTACGGACTCCACGAAGCGCTGTTCGTTTGACGCTACAAGCCAGGCGAAGTCATCGGCGGGATCGCCGATGCGCAGATCGGTCCAGCCCGTCACTGCCGTCACGCTGTCGCCGTCGATCAGCAAATTGTCTTCATGGAGATCGCCGTGGACTACGCACGGGTTGAAGCGCCACAGTGCCACGTCCTCCAGTGCGTGCTCCCAGCGACGCAGCAGGGCCGGCGGAATCTTGCCTGTGGTGGCGGCCTGGTCCAGCTCGTTCAACTTGCGCTGGCGGAATTCATTGGCCGTGTAGCTGGGAAGATCGGCGTTATTGACGAGGGACTGGGGGAGGTCGTGGACGGCAGCCAGAGCCGCACCGATCTCCTTGGCCAAGGCATCACTGCAGCTCGACAACTCTTCGATGCTCCGTGTGGCGCCGGCCAAGTGGGCGTAGACAAATGTGCTCAGCGAGCCTTGGCGCACCGTTCCGGCCACAGTGGGCATGAGAAAAGGCAGCTCGGCCCGGATCGCCGGCGCGAAAGCCCGCAGAATCATGAACTCGGTTTCCAGCCGGGCGCTGGCTTCCGGATGGCGCGGCGAACGGACGCGCCATCGCTTGCCCTCCGAATCCAGCAGAAGCGCCGAATCGAAATCGGCGGCATCGTCCGGGGCGGAGGCGGCAGCCATCGGCGTCAGGCCGGGCACCGCCGCAGTAGCTACAGCGGCCAGTTCGAACGGTGTTCTTCTCACGTCTTCCACGGTAGATTGACAAGCGCCTCTGGCAGCGATGCAGTGCGGCGAGTCTTGAGATCCGCTGGAAAACAGCATCCAAGGGCGTGCATTGCTGAAAGATCCAAATGTCAATTGTCGGTGCGAGTCAGTACGGTAGGTACATGAGTTTCACCGAGTTCCAGGCGCCGGCAAACCACCTTATCGATACCGTACTTCCGGTGCGCCCTGCCATGGTTGACCGCGGATCTGCTGAACGCCTGAAGCCGGGCATGCTTGGCGAAGTGATCTCCTCAGGTTCGGCCAAGGCCATGGTGTTGTCGCAGCGCCAAGCCCTCGTCGTGGGGGACACGTTGTGGCTGGGCGACGCCGCGCCGCTCTTCGAAACCCTTCAGGCCGCCGGTGGACCGCTCACTGCCATTTATCTCGGGCGGACCCTTGCTGCTTCCTCTGTCCCGGAGCAAACCCCAATCGTCCTCTTTGTGCCCGCCGAGCCGGTTTCGCCTGGCGCCGCGGGCCTTCCGGCCGACGGCTCCTGGGCAGGATTCCGGGAGGTCGCCGCCCGCCTCGGTGCCATGGACACAGCCTTGTTTGTCGAGGCCAGCGCCATTTCCAATTGGCATGCCACCCATACCCACTGCCCGCAGTGTGGAACTCCCACGGACATCGAAGCCGGCGGCTGGGTTCGGCGGTGCCCGCGGGACAAATCGGAGCACTATCCGAGAACCGATCCGGCCATCATCGTCACCGTTGTCGGTTCCGACGGCAGGCTGCTCCTGGGTGGAGGAGGGCCGCTTGACGCCAAGAACTACTCCACGCTGGCCGGCTTCGTCGAGCCAGGGGAATCGCTTGAACAGGCCGTGGTTCGCGAAATCGGGGAAGAAGTGGGAGTGCGGGTCACCGCTTGCCAGTACCTTGGCTCCCAGTCGTGGCCGTTTCCGGCCTCGCTGATGCTCGGGTTCACTGCAACCACGGACGACGTCGTGGCCCGGCCGACGGCGTCGAAGTCACCCGGGCCCGCTGGTTCAGCCGCGCGGAACTCCAGGCGGCAGTGCTCAGCGGCGAGATCACGATCTCCACAAGGCTCTCGATTGCGCGTTCCCTGATCGAGCACTGGTACGGCGGCGTCATCGAGGACCTCCAGCAGTGACAGGCGGTATTTTCAGCGACACCGTTTCACTCGAGGATCGGATACTCGGCGGCCTTGACGCCGAGCAGCGGGAAGTCGCCAGCAACCTTACAGGTCCCATGTGCGTCCTCGCCGGAGCGGGTACGGGAAAAACCCGGGCCATTACGCACCGCATTGCCTATGGTGTGCACTCCGGTGTCTACAGCCCGCAGCGCCTCCTGGCCGTCACTTTCACGTCCCGGGCAGCCGCCGAGATGCGCAGCCGGCTGCGGGATCTCGGCGTCGGAAACGTCCAGGCACGCACCTTTCACGCCGCTGCGCTCAGGCAACTGCAGTTCTTCTGGCCGCAGGCGGTCGGCGGCGTCCTGCCGAACTTGCTGGACCACAAGGCGAACATGATTGCTGAAGCCGCGCGTCGGCTCCGGCTCAGTACCGATCGTGCTTCCATCCGTGACCTTGCGGCGGAGATCGAGTGGGCCAAGGTTTCCATGCTGACGCCGGCCAACTATCTTGAGAACGCGCACGGCCGCGGCACCCCGGGCGGCTTCGACCTTACCGCCGTCGCGCGGGTTTTCCAGTCTTACGAGGACGTGAAGACGGACCGCAACGTGATCGACTTCGAGGACGTCTTGTTGATCACGGTGGGCATCCTTCAGGAAGACCCGAAAGTGGCAGCTACGGTCCGCGAGCAGTACCGGCACTTTGTGGTGGACGAGTATCAGGACGTTTCTCCGTTGCAGCAGCGGCTACTTGAACTTTGGCTTGGCGGCCGCGACGAACTCTGCGTGGTGGGCGACTCCAGCCAGACCATCTACTCGTTCACGGGAGCCTCCCCGAAGCATCTCCTTGGATTCAAGGGCCATTACCCGTCGGCGACGGTCGTCAAACTGGTTCGTGACTACCGTTCCACGCCCCAAGTGGTGAAGCTCGCCAACGATCTCCTCGGGTCCCGCCGCAGTGGTGGAACGGTTGCCGACGCCGCTTGGGCCAAACCCCTCCAGCTGGTGGCCCAGCGCCCGGCCGGACCGGAACCGCGGTTCATGGAATGCCCGGACGACGAGGCAGAGGCGGCGGTCGTCGCGGGCCGGATCCGGGAATTGATCGACGCCGGCACCAAAGCGAGCGAGATTGCCGTGCTGTTCCGCACCAACGGCCAATCGGAAGCGTACGAACAAGCCCTTGCCTCGGCGGGCATCGGCTACCAGCTCCGGGGTGGTGAGCGGTTCTTCGCGCGCAAGGAAGTCCGGGACGCCATCCTGCAGCTGCGCGCCGCCACCCGCGCGGTGGCCGAGGATTCCGCCAAGGAGCCACTGGGCCAACTGGTCCGGGACATCGTGGCTTCGCTCGGCTACACGGATGCCGCCCCGCATAGCGGCGGTGCCCTCCGCGAACGCTGGGAGTCCCTCGCCGCGCTCGTGGCCCTCGCGGACGAACTCGCCATGAGCCGCGGGCCGGAATTCACGTTGATGGAATTCGTCAACGAACTCCAGGAGCGTTCGGTGGCCCAGCACGCCCCGACAGTCCAGGGCGTTACCCTCGCATCGCTCCACGCAGCGAAGGGCCTGGAATGGGACGCAGTGTTCCTCGTGGGCTTGAGCGAGGGCCTTATGCCCATTTCCTTCGCCGACACTCCCGAAAGCGTGGACGAGGAACGCCGCTTGCTCTACGTCGGGATCACGCGGGCACGGGAGCACCTGAACCTGTCCTGGTCCACGGCCCGCACGCCTGGTGGCCGCGCCAACCGCAAGCCTTCGCGCTTCCTCGACGGGCTCCGCCCCGATTCCGTACTCGGAGCCAGCGCGCGCAGCCGCGCCACGCCACGGCGCAAGGCGGCAGCACCGGCGTCGTGCAGGGTCTGCGGCACGATGCTCGCCACTGGCGCCGAGCGCAAAGTGGGCCGCTGCAGCCAGTGCCCGCCCACGTACGAGGAACAGACCTTTGAAGCTTTGCGGCAATGGCGCAAGGAAGAGGCGCTGAGCAACGATGTTCCCGCCTATGTGGTCTTCACGGACGCGACCTTGACGGCCATCGCAGAGGCCCGGCCGGCGTCGCTTGAGGAACTGGCGCAACTCGCTGGTGTCGGGCCTTCCAAACTGGAAAAGTACGGCGAAGCCGTGCTGGCAGTCCTGGTCGAGAACGGGTCTGCCTAATGCCGCGGATCGCGGGCCAGCCCGCTTTGCCGCTGACTACCGACGACGGCGCGCCCGTCGTCGTTCGTCGCTCGGCCCGCCGCCGTCGTACGGTGGCGGCCTTCTGGGAGGACGGGAACGCCGTTGTGGCGATCCCTGCCCACTTCACGAAGGCGCAGGAGGGCGAATGGGTCCGGCGGATGCTGGACAAGCTCAAGCGCCAAGGGGAGAGGGGTGCCCAGGGCGCCGGCAGGCGGAGACCCGCGAGCGATGCAGCCCTTGCCGGACATGCCGCGGAACTTTCCTCAAGGTATCTGGGCGGGCGTGCCAGCCCGACGTCGGTCCGCTGGGTCAGCAACCAGAAGTCACGGTGGGGGTCGGCAACCCCGGCGGACGGGAGCATCCGGCTTTCGGACAAGCTCCAAACGATGCCGCAGTGGGTGATCGACTACGTATTGCTCCACGAACTCGCGCATCTGCTGGTGGCAGGGCACAACGCCGCGTTTTGGCGCTTGCTGGAGGCGTACCCCGAAACCCAGCGGGCCAAGGCGTTCCTGGAGGGCGTCGCTTTTGCGACGTCGCGGGGGCTTGGACCGGATGACGAAGGCGCCGACGCACCAGCCGAAAGCCGGGACGCCGACGCCGACTAGGCGTTTGGCGAGCGCTAGGCCTTGGGCTCCCCGGGTTCCGTATTGTCAGGGGAGTCCCCATCTTCAGGTTTCGGAGCCTCCGGGCTGCCCTGTGTGTTCCCCTCATCCTTCGGAGCGTCGTAGCCGCCTTCAAGGAGCTTCTGCAGTGCATCGTCCACTTCGGTGTCGCTGGCTTCAGCCAGGCGGCGCCGTTCGGTGAAGCCCGCCGGGTCGTCGAGGTCATGCGCCGTGGGGAGCAAATCGGGGTGCTGCCAGATGGCATCGCGGCCGTCGATTCCACGTTCGTCCTTCAGCGCCGCCCACAACGTGGCGGCTTCGCGAAGGCGCCGCGGGCGCAGCTCGAGGCCCACAAGCGAGGAGAACGCGTGTTCGGCGGGTCCTCCCGTGGCACGGCGCCTGCGCACCGTCTCGCGGAGTGCGACGGCGGATGGCAGCACATTCTCGGTGGCTGCGGCCGTGAGCTCGTCCACCCAGCCCTCAACCAGCGCCAGGGCTGTTTCGAGTTTCTCCAGGGCCGCCGATTGTTCGGGAGTGCGCTCGGGCGTGAACACCCCTTGGGAGAGGGCTTCTTGAATGCCCTCGGGATTGCTGGGATCCAAGTCCCGGGCGAGGTCCTCGACGCGGGACAGGTCGATGTGGATGCCGCGGGCATAAGCTTCGATCGCCCCGAGGAGATGGCCCCGCAGCCATGGAACCTGCACAAAGAGCCGGGCATGCGCGGCTTCGCGGACTGCGAGGAACAACCGGACGTCATTCTCAGGGACGCTCAGGCCTTCGCCGAACTTCGCCACATTGGCCGGCAGCAATGCCATCTCGAGATCAGCGAGTGGAACGCCGATGTCGGTGGAGCTGACCACCTCGGCTGACAGGGCCCCGATGGCCTGCCCCAGTTGCATGCCGAAGATTGCCCCGCCCATGTTCTGCAACATCGACGAGGTGCCGCCCATCATGGCCTTCATTTCTTCCGGCATCTGCTGCGTCAGGGCGTCCGACAGGGCATTGGCGATGCTGTTGGCCACCGGCTCCGTGAGTCGTTTCCATGTAGCGAGGGTGGCTTCCACCCATTCAGCGCGGGACCAGGCGCGGCCGATGAGGCCCGTCGCCTGCAGATCGGTGACCGGATCCAACCAGAGTTCCGCGAGCCGGAGCGCCTCGTCGACTTCGCGGGCCTGTACGGCACTCACCGAGGGATCGGTGCCGGCAGCCGCTACACGGCGGGCATTCTCGTGGGCGAGCTGCCAATTGACAGGGCCTTCGGAAGTGGAGCTCATCATGGCCTGCACCTGGGCGAACATCTGCTGCAGCATGTTGGGGTCGTTTGGCAGCCCTGCGGCCTTTGCCAATTCGGCGGGGTCGATGTTGCCCATGCCTTGCCCGCCCATCAGGTTCTTCAGCATTTCCGCCAAGGGATCCACGGGTGAATCGTCTCCATTGGAGGGGTTATTGGGGTTGGAGGTCATGGTGCCGCCGATCGTCGGTGTGACTGGTGATCACTTTCAAGGTACCGCGATGCCCGGGGGCTGTCTGCCTCAAGAACGCGTCGTTCGCTCTAGGCAAAGCACGTCCGGCGGGCACAGCAAAGTAGGGTGGATCGTTGGTATGTTTACTGGCCTCCGCCCTGAGGGGGTCGAAACGGTAGCGTAGGGCACACGGTTCCCGGCGCGGAGAGGTCTTTCATTGACTAGTTTGCCGAGCCCCGGAGCTGCCGGGGAACCCGGACAGCCTCTCGGCCCCTCCGACGCGCCCCAAGCGACAGGGCGCCGCGACGGACGGTACATCGCGATGCTGGTCTCCGGCGCCCTGACCATTGTGTTGGGAATCGCCGCGGCCGTGCTCCCTGTTCCTTACGTCGTGGAATCCCCCGGACCGACGTTCAACACCTTGGGCACGGACCACAACAAACCGGTCATTACCATCACCGGGCACGCGACGTATCCCGCCAAAGGAAATCTGGACCTGACCACCGTCTACATCAACGGCGGCCCCAACGGACCAGTCAACATTTTCGAGGCCTTCCAAGCCTGGCTGGACGGTTCCAAGGCGGTATACCCCGAAGAACTGCTCTATCCCAAGGGCGTCACCAAGCAGCAATCCGAGCAGGAAAGCGCGCTTGCCATGACTACCTCCCAGGAGAACGCAGTTGCCTCGGCCCTCAAGGAAGAGAACATTCCGTACGGTCAGAAGCTTGCAGTCGCAGGGTTGTCCGACGGCTCCGCCTCCGCAGGCAAACTCCAGGCCGGGGATGTCTTTACGTCGATCAACGGCAAGGCGGTCACGTCCCTGAGCGTCGTCCAAACCGCACTGGCCGACGGCGCGGGCGCGCCTGCCGCCGTCGTCGTCGATCGGAACGGCCAGCCCTTGACGGTGAGCATCACCCCGGGCAAGGCCTCAAACGGGAAGTACATCCTGGGCGTACTGCTGCAGTACAAGTTCACGTTCCCGTTCGACGTCAAGATCTCCTTGGACCAGGTGGGCGGACCGAGCGCCGGCATGATGTTCGCACTGGGCATCATCGACAGCATCACCCCCGGCGACCTCACGGGCGGCAAACACGTGGCCGGTACCGGCACCATTTCGCCGGACGGCACGGTGGGGCCCATTGGTGGAATCGCCCAGAAAATGCGCGGAGCACGCAGCGGCGGCGCCACGCTTTTCCTCGCGCCTGCCGCAAATTGCGATGAGGTCGTAGGGCACGTTCCGGACGGGCTGCAGGTAGTCAAAGTGGACACTCTCGCGGACGCAAAATCAGCCGTGGAGCGACTCGCCTCGGGCCAGGACATGTCCCGCCTCCCGACATGCTCCAACAACTAGACTGATGATGGAACTTAGCTCCACTGCCACTCGTGGCACTAATGACGGCCTCCGCCATTAGCACCGGCACGGGGGCCGACGAACACACGCACTGATGACCGTTAACTGACGACCAGCGATGAGGTATCGAGTTTGTCCCGTCCAGCCAGCACCAGCCCGCCCGGAAGACCGCAGCGGAGACGGGGTGCACTCACTCCAACTTTGATCATCGTCGCCGTCGCCGTGGTGGGATTTATTTTCTTCGCCAATGTGTGGACAGACGTCCTCTGGTATCAGCAGCTGGGCTTCTTCGAAGTCTATTTCAAGGAAAACCTTGCCCGGATCCTGATCTTCCTCGCGGGCTTCGTCCTGATGTTCCTGCCGGTCTTCTACGCAATCCGCGTTGCCTACCATGCACGGCCCGTCTACGCTCCGGACTCCGAGGCCAGGGACAACCTGAACCGGTACCAGGCCCAACTTGAACCCGTACGACGCGTGGTCATGATCGGCATCCCGGTGTTGTTCGGCCTCTTCGCCGGCAGCGCGGCCGCGAGCCAGTGGCAAGCGGTGCTTTTGTTCTTCAACCAGGTACCGTTCGGCCAGACCGATCCCCAGTTTGGCCTGGACATCAGCTTCTACCTCATGACTTTGCCGTTCCTTGGCTTTGTCACGGGTTTCCTTATGAGCGTTGTTGTGATTGCCGGCATCGCGGGAATCCTTACCCACTACCTTTATGGCAGTATCCGGCTCATGGAACGCGGCATCTTCACCAGCCGTGCCGCCCAAATCCACCTGGCCGTGACCGGTGCCGTTTTCCTGCTCCTGCTCGGAGCCAACTTCTGGCTTGACGTCTACAGCACCGTCCAGAACAACGGCGGACACTGGGCAGGCGCCCTTTACACCGACGTCAACGCCGTGATCCCCACGAAGACCATCCTGGCCGTTGCCGCGGGCCTGGTGGCTATCCTCTTCATTGTGGCCGCCGTGATTGGCCGTTGGCGCTTGCCCGTGATCGGCACGGCCATGCTGATCATCACGTCCATCCTCGCGGGCGGCGTCTATCCTTGGGTCATCCAGCAGTTCCAGGTCCGGCCCTCGGAGCAGACGCTGGAAAACAAGTACATTGACCGCAATATTGCCATGACCCGGTCCGCCTACGGTTTGGACAAGATCAAGGTTTCTCCCTACAACGCCACCACGGACGCCAAGACCGGGGCGCTTGCCAAGGATGCCCAGACGGCCGCCAACATCCGGCTGCTGGACCCGAACCTGGTTTCCTCGGCATTCTCCCAATTGGAGCAGTACCGCCCGTACTACCAGTTCCCCAAGGCCCTTAACGTCGACCGCTACACCGTGAACGGCAAGACCCAGGACACCGTGATCGCTGTCAGGGAATTGAACCAGGACGGGCTGAACGCCAGCCAGCAGACCTGGGTCAACCGGCATATCGTCTACACCCACGGTTACGGCGTCGTGGCCGCCAAGGGCAATACCTTCACGGTCGATGGCAAGCCGGACTTCCTGCTGTCCGGAATCCCATCAATGGGTACCCTTGGCAGCGACGCGAGCTACCAACCCCGCATTTACTTCGGTGAAGATTCGCCGGACTACTCGGTGGTCGGTGCCCCGGATGGCGCTCCGCACCGCGAACAGGACCGACCCGCCGGCAAGGACACGTCTACTGAAACGCAGTACACCTTTACCGGCAACGGTGGCCCCAACGTGGGCAACTGGTTCAACCGCCTCCTGTACTCCATCAAGTTCCAGTCCTCGGACCTGCTGCTCTCTGACGGCGTCAACGAGAAGTCCCAGATCCTTTACGACCGTACTCCGCGTGAACGCGTGCAAAAGGTTGCTCCCTACCTGACGGTGGACGGCAGCGCTTATCCCGCAGTGGTCGACGGCCGGGTGAAGTGGATCGTGGACGGCTACACCACCAGCCAGTACTTCCCCTACTCCCAGCAGCAGCAACTGGGTAACGCTACGGCCGATTCGCAGACGACCTCCGGGCGCACGGCGGCCCTGCCGAACAGCGCCGTCAACTACATCAGGAACTCGGTCAAGGCCACTGTTGACGCCTATGACGGCTCGGTCACGCTGTACGCGTGGGATGACCAGGACCCCATCCTGAAAGCTTGGGAGAAGATTTTCCCGACCACCGTCAAGCCGTACTCGGAGATGTCGGGACAGCTCATGAGCCACGTCCGCTACCCGGAGGACCTGTTCAAGGTCCAGCGTGAGTTGCTCGGGCGTTACCACGTGACCAACGCGGACAGCTTCTACCAGAACAACGACGCGTGGAGCGTTCCGAACGACCCCACGGTGACGGATCCCGTCCGGCAGCCCCCGTTCTACATGTCCCTGCAGATGCCCGACCAGACCAAGCCGGCCTTCCAGCTGACATCTTCCTTCATTCCACAGGTGGTCAACGGCGCCGCCCGGAACATCCTGTACGGCTTCCTCGCCGCCGATTCGGACGCCGGCAGCCAGAAGGGGGTGAAGGCTGACACGTATGGCCAGTTGCGATTACTCCAATTGCCAACGGATACCCAGGTTCCAGGCCCAGGCCAGGCCCAGAACAAGTTCAACTCCGATCCTGAAGTGTCGCGGGAACTGAACCTGCTCAGGCAGGGAGCCTCCGATGTGCTCAACGGCAACCTTTTGACATTGCCGGTGGGCGGAGGCCTGCTCTATGTCCAACCGGTCTATCTGAAGTCCACGGGTGAGACGTCTTATCCGACGCTTCAGCGCGTGCTCGTGGCCTTCGGCGACAAGGTCGGCTTTGCCCCCACGCTTGACGGTGCGTTGAAGATCCTCTTCGGGGGCGACTCAGGGGCCTCTGCGGGAGACTCGGCCAATAACGGCCAGACCCCCACTCCGCCGGGGACCACTACGCCACCGGCCGCTGCGGATGCGCAGGCCCAGCTGAAGGCTGCGCTGGACCAGGCCAACAAGGCCATCCAGGATGGCCAGGCTGCGCTGGCCAAGGGCGACTTCGCCGGCTACGGTGACCAGCAGAAAATTCTGGCCGCTGCACTACAGAAGGCGCTCGACGCCGAGTCCCGGCTTGGTGTCACCCCGGCGCCGTCGGCAAGTGCCAGCCCCACGGCGAGCCCTTCGCCGTCACCTTCGCCGAGCAAGTAGGCAATTCTCCAGCTGGCTGCTTTCGGCTTAGCTGGAGGTCTTGCAAGACCGGGCCAGCCCTGACAAGGGCTGGCCCGGTCTTTCTTTTGATCTAGTGGGCTGTGGTGGGCCTGGGGGTTGGGAGACGGAGGTCACGTCGTTTCGATTTGGCCTGACATTCACCTGCAGGTAAAGTAGATCTTGCGACGCGGGGTGGAGCAGTTCGGTAGCTCGCTGGGCTCATAACCCAGAGGTCACAGGTTCAAATCCTGTCCCCGCAACTATATAAACGAAAGAGTCCGCCTGTCAGGGCGGACTCTTTCGTTTAAGGGTTATAGGACAAAACGTGTGTAAATCCCGGGCGTGTCATGTCCGTCCTGCCCAGCCTGCGCGGTGCCATGGGCCTTCCTCGGCGCTGAGCCCGGTGCTGTAGAGCTCTGGGCCGGGGCGCTGGTCCGTGGGGGTAGTGGCTTTGGTCTTGGGCGGGCGGTGGTGGCGGGTTTCGATGAGTTTGGCCGGCGGCAGGGGCTGTTCGTTGTGCAGGTAGAGCTACCACTCGATTGCACGCTTCTGGTGTTCCTGGCTCATGCCCCGGTGTGCCCGCTGCAGGAGGCGGAGCTGGGCGTTCGTTCCGCCTTCGATCCTGTTGGTTGTCGAGGCGATGTCCAGCCCGGCGTATTCGCCTTCGAGGTAGGTGAAGAGCGTGCCCGCCTGGCCGAGGCGTTCCAGGAGCCGGTAGGCCTTGCGGAGCCTGTCGTGCGTGTACCACCAGGACTGGTTCGCCCGCACCCATCCCGGGACCATCGCGGTCGTGCTCCGGTAGGTCCGGACGTTGCGCTGGACATGGACCAGGCAGCGTTGCACCGCGGTTTCGGACCAGCACTCCGACAGGGCCGCTGCGAGCACCCCAGCCACCCTAAGCTTCGAAAGCTTAGGTATCCCGAAATTCGCCCGCCAACACTGGGAGGCAAGCCCCTCCCATACACACGTTTTGTCCTATAACCCCCGCGTCGATCGTGAAGCAGGGGTTGCAGGACAAAACGTGTGTAAATCCCGGGCGCGTCATGTCCGGCCCGGGATCGTCTTCGCTCGGATGTCGGATTCGAATGGACAAATTGCGGGGCCGCGGAACCCCGGGACCGCAACTTGGGCGAAGAGAATGATCCAGCAGAATCCGAAGGTGCCTTCGTTTACCCCCATTTTCGCCGCGCTCTCGATCCTGAGGTAGGCGCTGCGGAGACGGCCAACCCCGCTTCCCCAGGGAGGTCTCGGACACGGTCTTAGACGGCCACGTGGGCCGATCCGGGTGAAACGTTTTTTCCCACGCAGATGCGCCGAGATCCACACTGAGATTGCCGAAAAGCACACTGATTTTTGGCAAATCTGCACGGAGTTTGGTCACTTCGACCACTGAGAGGCGAAATATTGCGCTAGTTTCTTGGGCGGGGGACAAACATTCATCACTGGATTCCCCTCAGTCAGTTCAAGAAAATAGGAGGAAGCCGATGCAAAAACTCTCAACGCTATTGCCCAACAGTGAATGAACCATTGAAATCTGTGGATTTCACCTGCAGGGTCGAGGAGCTCGGAAAGGACTATGGAATGGCACAAGCGATGCGGGACATCTCGTTCGAGCTGGTACCTGGAGAAGTCTTCGGACTCCTCGGCGCGAACGGGTCCGGAAAATCGACCACCCGTCACATTCAGACTGGTTGGCTTGAAGTGAGCCAGGGGAGTGTTGAAGTCAAAGGCGTGCCTCTGGACACCCATTCCAAACTGATTTGACTAAATCTAAAACACCCATCCAGGTTGCCATTGCACTCATTGTGGGTGAAGTGAAAGGGGGAAATCATGAGTTCACGTGATACGCGGGAAGTCATGTTCGATTGGAGTAAAAAGGGCGTCGGCGGGCTTCTCGGCGATTGCGGAATACGAGCTGGTCCTAGGTGACCTCGCAAAGAGCCTATGGCTGCTCACGTGCGTCACCGTGATTGGAACTATTTCAGGTGCGGCGGTCGCATCGGTACTTCTCTCCACGCCAATAGCTATCGTTTTCGTCCTGTTCCAATCCTTCGTGTTCGACTCGCTGATCGGGCTTTTCGCGGGGAACGCTACACCGTTTCTGCAGTCGGCCACTCTTTCAAACGTTCTGACTGAAGGA
>OUNM010082680.1_pt1 | contig 13915 bp, 19 predicted proteins | sample 1769961 | NCBI WGS metagenome assembly OUNM01 (sample SAMEA3914820, study PRJEB12502) | metagenome | biome: forest; material: soil | place: USA | collected 2012-03-12 | depth 0.3 m | reverse complement strand
CCAAAATCCCCACCCCCCGCACCCACCGATACACATCCCCATCATCCAAAATACTCCGACACCGCCACTGCTCAGCAGCGCTCATCTCCCCCCGGCGGCGCACAACCACCTCCTCGACGCTGCCGCGCAGCACCAGCGTCTCGACGCTCACCGGCCGCCGCCGGCGCTGCCCGGCCCGCCGCGCCCGCCCGACCGCCTGCGCCGCGACCTGCGGGTTGAGGACGGGACTGAGGAAGTAGATGCGTGAGGCGGAATGCATGTCGAGGCCGAAGGCGGCTTGGGTGATGTCCATTAGGAGGACGCTGGGAAGGTCAGTTTGTTTGTTTGTTTACGATGAAGGACAGGGGGCGGGGGGGGGAAGGTTACCGGAACTTGGGGTTGTGGTTGAAGGTGGTTACGTATTGGGCGCGGCGCTCGGCGGTGAGGCCTTTTCGGGTGTAGATTAGGTGTTGGATTTGGAGCTGTGACGACGGAATGGTTAGGGGGGTGAGGACTCAAAAAAAGAAAGGGGCGGGGTGGGAACCCACGATCTCGAGCACGCCGGCTAGGTAGTAGGCTACGTTGTCGTTCTCGTAGAAGACGAGGATCTGCTCGGCCTCCTGGTGCTTCACGATCTGGTCGATGAGGTACGACAGTTTGGCCGACGCCGTCGAGACGAGTTGCGTCTGCGCGAGCTGTGCGGCCACGCCGGAGTCGGTGGCGCCGGCCGCCACGGGCGTCTCTTCCGTCTTGAGCGGCCCCTTGGCGAGAATGGCGGAGCGCCGCTTGTTCGGGGTGCTGTTGTCCTGGCCGAGCTGGGTGTTCCCGGCAAGAGCCTTGGGTTGGCTTGTTTGCCCGGTGTCTGGGTTTTGGTCCTCGATCCCCTTTTCCCGTTCTTCCCGGCCTCGCTCTGTAAAGCGTCCGCTGTCAAACATGAGCTGCAATGAGGTCGGCGAGTCGACCAAGGGGTGGAGAAACTTTTGAAGTGCCGAGATCATGCGAGAGTCTGTACACACGGGGTCGCCGTCCTTCAAATCGAGGGACCATTCCCGGCCGGCGCCCCAGGGAAAGTTTTGGACGTAGAGCGGGATTTCGTGGAAGAGATTGGCACATCGCTTGATGTCGTTCCTTTCGGCCCGCCGACCAAACTCAATGGCACTCCGCAGCAGCGCTTCGTCGTCGGCGCTAATCTGGACCTTTCCCTCCCTCAGGAACTCTTCGGCTGTGTCAATGGCCTTGTGGATCTCACCCGGCGAGAAAAATGAGCCGCCAAAGAAACTCGCTTGCTTGAGGTTGGACACGAGCTCGAGGAGAGCCTTTCTCTGTCGCGGGTGGAAAAAATAATCTTGATCCGTTCGCTGCGACTGGACTGCGTTGAAGATGATCATCATGGAGAAAAGGTTGAGCACAAGGCGATCCTGAAAGGAGCCGTCGAGGTAGACAACTTTCTCGTCCACGGATGGTAATAAATCGCCAATCTCAGACAATCGGTGCCGGACGATCAATGACTCGAGGGTTGTCCTCAGGCAGTCTACCCGGCCGGGTATCAGCGGTGCATGCCACGGCTGCAAGACATAGACAGCCCAATCGGCCGGCGAGTCCCCCGCCTCGGTCGAATGGTTAGCCCAGGGCCGCATCTTTAGGTAGAGCGTTGCAATGGAGCCGATACGCCTCAGGTCTTCCTTTTCGAGATCCGGAGAAGACTCTACCTGCCGCCTGTTGGGCTGAGGTTGTCCGCCGTCGGGGTGCGGGCTCGGGGTGTCATTGACTCCAAATAATCCCTTGGAGGGGGTGCCTGTGACTATCCACTTTGCCGAAACATGGAGCTGGTCGATGACGAGGTGCATGTTGCTCTTTCTCCCCATCCTGGAGTTGCCGAGTCTGTGGCCTTCGTCGACGATGCAGCGCTTGAAATGGATTCGTGCCAAGGGCGTCTTGAGGAGCTCGCCACGCTCGTCCACCAGCCTCTCGAAGCGTGTCGACGAGAACAAGACAATGTCGTGCTCGACAAGTTCCTCGGCCGGTGGAAGCGCCTTGTCCTTGTCATCAGCAAAGACTGCCAGGCCTGATGTGTGCTTGGCAATCTCTTGCTTCCATTGCTGCACGAGATTGGGGGGAACGACGACGAGGGAAGTGTGGCTCAAGAGCACCGGGGGTGGGGGAGAAGCAGCCATTTTTCGGGATTGTCGGCGGCGTATCGGAGGAGGGAGGTGGTAAAGCCCCGGGTTCCTCCGTATGGCGTCGACACAGTGAGGGTGGTCGAGGCCGTCTGCTCCCAAAGCACCAAACGCGGTCCTCCACGGCACCGAGTTGCGGGTGATGCAGGCTGCGGCCATATCAGCAAGGCTTCCGACTCGACGGCGTATCACAGGCTCGGTTTTGCGTAGGTGTTCTGGAGGGCTCGATGGGATGTGGCGGGTCGCCAGAATGAGGGAGAGACAGATGAGCGTCTTCCCTGCACCCATCTCCTCTGCAAGAATGCCGCCACGAGGCAGATCGTAGTGTCTCGGCTCACGCAGGCATGTGCCGGTTATTTCATCGTAGTAGCAGGGAGCCCCCTCTTGATCCGTCGCCTTGATGAGGCGAGGATCCAAGACCTGCTGGGTTTGGGACTCCCGCTGGAGCATCACGGCGGCGGAGCGACGCTGATACGAGTAGAGGGTTGTGGCGAGGCCAGGCACGTCGCTGTCCATGAGCCTATATGCGGCATCGCGAGCGTCTAAGTCGCGAATCTCGTCGGGCCGCGGATCAGGGGAAGGGATGCTGTTGAACATCTGCAGCAAGGATTGGTCCCCCTCATCGCCTTGCGGGCGGCCTGCAGCGTCGGGGCTGTCGAACGGAGTTGTGTTCGGAGACGACGCGGCAGTGTCCCGCCCGTTCCAGATGCTCCTTGAGTATTCCAGCTGTGCCATGAGCCCCAGCCTTGCTTTCCGCAGTGCAGGATTCGAACGCGGTATGATGCGGTTGTCTACATCGTCCGGAAGGAGGTAGACCCGGAAGACGACTTGCCGGGAGGTCTCAGTACGGACACAGCAGGTCATGTAAACCCACCGTTTGCGCAAGAGATCGGTGTGCGCGGCGAGGCACCCGGTAGGGGAGAGCAGAAGACGCTGGGCTTCTGGGGCGAGGAACCGTGGCTGGGATGACTCGTGATGATCGCCATCCCGGCCACCATCTCTGCCGTCCATTCCATTCTGTGCATCACGGGAGACTCCAAATGGGCCCAAGTGAAGCCAACTTCCCGGCGTCAGAAGCAGCCAGAGCTCGTCGGGAAGGTTGGCATTTAAGACCAGACAGCCCGCCGCGACATACCGCCGAAGCTCCGCCATCGACAGTGTCCTCGGTCATGGGCAGCTCGGAGAGTAGGTACTTGGTTTGGTTCACTTGACTGTGATCATCATCGTTCGAGTCTCGTTCAAGCCAGAGAAGGTGCCAATTGATGACTGGAAGTCACTGAAATTAAGAGGCCGAGTGTTGCCTGGAGTTGCCTGGGGTTGTCTGCAGTTGCCTGTTGTTGCCTGAGCAGATCAAGCCACTGCCAAGAGATATTCCTGTTGATGTTGAGGCTGGTGAGGTTGAGCTTGATGGGTGGGGCAGAAGGCTGTGGCGGGTGAAGAGCGTCTGATTGGCTGCCTGGGCGCGCCAGAAACGCTGCGGGAAGGAAGTTGTGTTTTTGGCTTGGGCCTCCAAAAACAAGAAACAAAATTCAAAAGAAAAAACAACGAAAATCCAAATCTCGGCCATCCTCGACCACTTTGCATCTTCATCAACAGCAATCGCCGGCGGCGGACTGAAGCATGGAAGCACCAACAAGGCCGGATTCCAGCACCACTCAGCGACCTCGATAGCAAACGCTCAACATGAGAGACCGAGTCTGGACAGAGCGAGCGGGAGTGAGATCTTGCATCTGCTCTGCGCCAGCACAAAACCCACGCCTGTTTCATCTCCGGCACGCCATTGGTTATTGGCCTTGACGTTAGCGCTACCGGCTGGCTGTTCCTCGAGTCCCAATTCCCTTCCTCGCACCATTCCCGACCTGCGGCACCAAGGCTCCGTCCCACAAGACGGGGTCTGGGGGCAATCAGCCGGTCTCCAGGAACGCCGTCCTGAAGACAGAAACAGGGGCCAGCATGACATGTGGCATTCTCCACAGCTCGGAACTCGGACGCAAAACTAGGCCTTGCTGGTCGATGTGGCTTGCTTGAGAGCAGCTTGACTGCCTGAGACTGCCTTCGCAAAACCCGCACGCCGTGTCTTTCCCCGAAGCTTTGCCGGATGGTCTCAGTGCGAACCCCACCGACCAGAGATCCCCGTTTCCTCTTCGGCACGCTCCGTTGGATTTCGGATGTCCCAAGCCAGCGCGGATATGCCAATCCGGGCCAAGACCGCCGGGCCCCGGTCTCGACATTTACGGATACTCCTGCTCGCATGCCCGACAAGCCAGAAAACAAAGACGGGGAGGCGAGCCGCCGCCGGCCTGTCCCGGGACGATCGCCATCACACTTGCGCCCACACCGGGACGAGAAATGACAGCCCGCGCGCTGAGGGTCCATCCCGAGTTCCTGCGCACGCACGGGCAGCCGCAAGCAGCCGCAGGCAGCAAACATGGGACGGCGCCCCCGCCCGGCTGCGTTCCCTGAGCTCGTGGTCCCCAAAACCTTGACGGCCCCACACTCCACGCCTCACATTGCCAAGACCCGCCCGATGGGCCCGGACCGACACGGGGGGTCCGTGATTTTCAACTGCGCCTTTCCCGATCGGGACAGGAGTGCTTGTCTCAATGATCGACCTGCTCCCTCAAGGGCCTGGCGGTCAGTGCCCCTGGACTTGGCTATGCGCCTCCCCTTTCTGCTACAGTCCTGCTACTGTGTACCGTCTTGCCGGGCGGGGTGGAAACGGACTGCCTCATGGCCGTGGCGGGTCCTGGCGCTGCATTGGGGGCATTGACATGGACATGGCTCCATCCGGCCCCATCAGGCTCCATCCGGGTCCTCTGTCAATGAGTCGTGCCTCGCCGTCATCTCGATCCCCAAGGGAACCAAAGAATCGTCAGCTATGGAATTGGTAAATTGATTCCCTCGCGAGCTGAGTGGGGGGACAAGAGGAAGGGACGCCATGGCATGCCTTTTTGTCAACCTCGCCGTTACGGACGGGTCACGGCAACACGGATGTCCACCGGATTGGTTACCGTCACCGGCAGCAGAGCGTTGTGTCCGCAAGTGCAGATGCCTGCTGCCCATCCGATTCATCCAGATCGAAACCGCATTCCCTGCCCAATAATACCCCCCGGAAGAACGAGCAAGCGCCTCTTCGCCAATCTCTCCCCACCAGCTTCGCATCCTTCCTGGGCCATGCCTTGCTGTGCTCGAGCCTAGTTTCCAAGGACCGGCTCGCCCCTTGCACCGGCCCCAATTCCAGTTTCCGATGGCCACGCCCCCGTCAAGCTGCCGCGGATCAGCCCTCGCGGTTCAACGCGGCCGATACCCGCCCCTGCCTGCCCGTGCAGTGTGTGCCATCCATGCGACGCCAGGGGGGGATCTACGGGCTGTGCGGTTTGCCAACCATTCTCAGGACGTCCACTGCCCTTTCGTGCACAACACCCCGTGCATTATTCTCCTCCCCCGATCTAGGCCGTTATCGTTCGCTCACTTACCCTTGTCCGTGGAGAGGCGGCCAGCCTGTTTGATTGGGCAGGATCCGGGTGTACATGTAGTTGACCTCAGGAGGAGAAGTCTGACCTCCGCCAAGTGGAGAGAGGTTACTGCGGGACCAGGACGCCACAACCTCTTGCATGCAGCTACCCGCAACAGTTTGCTGGGTATCATGCTGTCAAGTAATAGGTGGGGGAACCGGGAAGGGGGGGAGGCGCGTACGGCGCGCTGCCGTTGGCCGTTGGGCCCTGGAAGCGTTTCGTTCCATGCCAGTCCTCCCAGGAAGGGGAACCAAGTCCGGCTCCGCCTGGTCTCGGAACTCGTCGAGCACATCACATTTCCTCCGCGATGGGAGATTTCCTGGTCGCTCCGAGGGGGATCGACATAATCGCGCAGCTCTTCTGCCACCTGCAGCGTTCAGAGCGGGCTAGTGTAGCTCCTGCAAAACACCTACCCCTCGTGGCCGTTTCCATATGATGTGCAGAGGTTTTCATGCGTTCCATTCTCAACTACTCCACGAATAACACACCCCCCCCAGCCGAGGGCCCACCTAGCATACTGTCCGTTTCCACTCTCACACAACGTCCGTCGAGCTGGGTTTAGACCGAGCCCCTATTTGGAAACCAAGTGCGGAGAGAAACCAGCATGGGCCAGCCAGCGCCCCCCTCAAGATTCCGAGGTCAGCCTCGCTGCCCTTAACACCGACCCTAAAGCTCCGGGTCTTCGCTCCATCATCCACCGGGGAAGGGGAGGCGCCAGCAGCAGGACGTGAGGGGAACGTGGATACTTGGCGTCAGGCTATAGCTTAGCGCTGCTATACTCCCTTCTGGCCGCCTCCATCGGCCGCCAGCGAGGCGAGCCAGCTGCGGCCACCAGCACGGGTGCTGTGTGCGGTGGGGGGTCGGATAGTACTCTGCCAACTCATCATGGTGCCATCATCGACGGGGCTCGTCCGTCTTCTTGGCCCCCCCATACCTTCTCGGATGACACTCGCCGGTCGAGGGGCGGAACGGCAGCCCTCCCACACCTGCTTCCCCCTCCCCCCTCCTCTTCTACCCCCTCGCGCCGCTTACCGCGCCATGGCTGGCGCCCAACCACGCCACCAGCAACAGTGGTTACTTGCTCGTGAATTGTCAAGATCCGACTTTCTCTACGGTGGCATAGATTGCCCCGGTGATCTGACTGGGCTGTTGCCCGAGCTGCTGACCGCACCCAGACCTGGCACAATCTACTGCGATATTGACCCTCACGCTACCAACAAGGCCCAGCAACGGGACTCAACCGAGACCATCGTCAGACACTATGTCGGCGAGTTTGACCCTTCGGGCGGTCAGCAAGACCAAGACCAGCTTGCTCCCACCAATCAACCACAACCCATGGCGAGAAGAAACCTGATCACGGGGCACCCAAGTGAACATAATCCCCCCGGCCCCCTCCCACCCCTGAGCCCGGTTGCAGCCATAAGACCTGCAATAAGGGACCCGGCCTGCAGGACTCAGAGTTACGAACAGAGAGAGGTGCATGTTCTGGTGTGGACCATAGTTGCCACGCCCCCTTGGCCTTGGGCGATTCTCCCTCTCTCCTCGGCCAATCCAGGGCCTCGCTCACGGGTGATGCCGTGATCTTCACCGCCCAGAGCAGCGATGAGCAGGATCGCTCCGCATGCTGCTCTCGACCGTTGTCTAAGGAGAGCATGTGCGCGATGTCTCATCAGGGTAACCACTTACGGCCCTCGCGGTGGCCACCACCACGCCACACCCCCCGTCTTAACTTACGTACCGGCAACATGCGTCAACAATCGCGGGAATACATTGCAGCCATACGGGATTGGCGTTTGAATCACACTTCTCGAGCTTTCTATGCAGCCGGCTAATGCACGTCGACGCCTCTGGAAAGGGGTAGCCTCGCAGATACCGAGGAGCGAGGAAAGAAAGTAGAGCATGCAGAAGTGAGACACCTGTGAGACCCCGTCCGCGATGGGCCTGCCAAGATGGAAAACGCAATACAGAGCAGTCAAAGAAGGTGTCCAGATGGATAGATAAAACGTATTTCTGCTCTCATGGCAAGTGTACACACGCTATTCCACAAGTGCCTATCAGGGACTGCTCCGCTGTCCAGTCCCCCATGGGTGGCTGGTTGGTTAGACGGATAGACGGATGGAGTGGGTAGGCAGATGGCGTCAACAGGCCGGACCTTCATCACCACCCCACCCACCGACCCCCCCTCGGCCAGTCATCCCCCCCAACCCGAACCTCAGAGAGGCGAGACCAAGTAAGCCTCTTCCCACGCCGCTCCCTCCAGCCCCAATCCAGTCCAGTCCTTCCCCCCGCCCCCGAGCCGTCCAGAATCTCGGCACAGCCCGTCTTCTCCGGCGGTACCCAGTCAGCGCTCGCTCACTCGCGCAGCGACCCAAGCCCGGCGGTGTCCCATCCACCCAGATTTCCCTGCCGCCGTTACCACTACCACCGCTGCTGCCGTCGCAAAGAAGCACACACGGCATATCCTGCCTTACTTGCCTGCTTGCTGCAAGTCATTTCCAACGTACTGACGTTCCATTCCGTCCCGTGCTTGCTTGCTTGCTTGCCTTGCCTGCCGAGCAGAACCAAAAAAAAAATTGAAAAGATGAAAGGAGAAGAGAGAGAGAAAAAAAAACCAAGGAGAGAGAGATGCCATTTTCCCATGGGTCTCGTCCGCTTTCGTTTGTGCCCTCCCACAATCCAAACCCCAACCAACCAAGTGGAAAAAGTAACGACAGAGAGGGAAGAAAAGAAAAAGAAGAAAACGCCGGCCAATGTAAGTTCAAAGTAGGAAATCACAGCGTACAGAACATAGAAAGCACACAGAAAAGAAAAGAGGAACACAAAAAAGAAAACAGGCCGTTGAAAAAAAAGGGCTCGTTTCGTGACTGGTCGTTATGCAGATGCGGGTTATCGATGGCTGTTCCTTGCAGGAGAGGAAGGGGGGAGTGGGACTGCGTCGAGGCGGGCCGGGTCGGTGGCGAGGGAACAGAAGGGGGGAGAGAGATTGTGTGGTTTTTTGCGGTGGTGGTGTGAAGCTTGTTTGTGGTGGTTTTTCTTCTTTTGTGCTTGGTTGGCGTGTGTTTCGATTTGGTCCGGTCCGTTCGTCCTCGAGGAAAAAGTCCCATGGTTGGCTTGGGTTCACTGCCGATATGTTTGTTTGTTTGTTGGTTACGTGCCCTTTTGCTGTTGTGTTTCGTTTCGGTTCTCTTGCTTGTCGGTCCGTTGGGTCGAGGGGATACCCAGCCGTTCTTCTGCCTCTCCTTCTTCTTCCTCTTCTCCTTCGCCACACACAAAAACACGACCGGGACGAGAAGCCACTCCCCGCCCCAAACCAACACCCAGTCCATTACAGCAGACACGCAGGCTGGCCACCCGACCCGACCCGGCCTAGCATTCTCTCCCCTCTCTCTCTCCTCCCCGCAGGGGTGCGGCCCCCTCTCTCAACCGCCGTAACAGAGCGGGCACTGGCCCGGCGACATGATGTAGCGCTCGTGGGGCCCGCGCGAACACGAGCGCTTGCGGTTGCCCTCGACCTCGGTGCCGAAGAAGTGGGCGCCTGGGTCGATACACGAGGTGTAGATGTAGAAGTTCTTGATGAAGTCGCACATGGTGACTGATGTGTGTGAGTGGGTGAGTTTTAATGTCTGAGTAGGCGGTTGGTTGGTGGTTTGGCTGGCCAAGCTGGCCCTCTCTCGCTCTCTCTCTCTCTCTCCGGCGGAGACGGGGTGAGAGGTGATGCAGGAGAGTGAGTGGTGGCGGGTAGGTATAGAGATAGCTGGCAGGCTGAGAGTGGATGTCAGGTCGCCCGTTATGAGGGGCTGAGCAGGGCACGACGAGGAGCCGTGGCAGCGGGACGTACGGGTAGGTATATAAATGAAGAAAAAGAGACGTTGGGCGGGACCGTCCTCAGAATGCAACGGCGGGATGCCAGGGAAAGAGGGCGATGAGCTGATGCTGGCGATGAGATGGGTTGGTTGGTTGTGCCGAGGGCAAGGAAAGACCCGGCAATTCGCTCCGACTTATATAAACAACAAGACGCAGGCGGAATGGGGGTATATCAGAAATGGGGCGACGGCACATATGGGCCCACCCAGGCGGCCAGAGGTCGAAGCAAAAGCAAGGCGAGGCGTGAATCAAGGCAGAGGGTCGGGATCAACAATGCGTAATAAGATGGACCCTGCGAAGCTCATCGGACTTTGTTTGCAGTGGCGGCCGGACCGGAAACGAGGAAAAAGGATGGCGCCCAGGTCAATATCAGAGCCTGTCAGATGGTCCGAGCTGGGGTTCTGTCGAGTCGCTCGCGTTGTATGTGAGGGAGAGTGAGCCGTTGAGAGAAGGCTGATGGTTGACACGCTCGTGGTTGTGGGGTGGAGGGTAAGAAGGAGGGTGTCGGTGTCATTTAGGCGCTTGAAGCAGCCCCATCGGCGACCGTCATCTTTGGGAAGGCAAGTGACGTGTATGTGGACGTGTGGGTAAGGGCGTGTGAGATCTGACTGAAAGGGAAAAAAGAGGCCCAAAGGGGGAAGAAAGGTGAGCAGGGGAATATGGAAGGGGGGTGTGTGGGAGGGTGTGAACGAGGAAAAGCAGAGGGCGGCTACCAGAGCAAATATAACGCCGGGCTCGTCCATAAGAAAGGAAAACGGGAGACACTCTACGTCTGAGGGTCGGGTAGGGGCTGTGGGCACATTCACGCCGGCCAAGAAGCAGGTGCCAAAGGGGCCGTGGTAGACACACCGGGCCAGGGCACGCCGCCGCCGCACTGGCCTTGATCCTGGATCTTCGGATGGATCAGGTGTGGGGCGCAAGCAAAAGCACTTCTCGGCTGTATGTATGCTCTGTGCGTACGTATTCGCAGACGGGAGGGAATCCTCGGCCTTGTTTCCATGTCGTCCAGGCCAGCTCAAAAGGCGATTGCATGGCAATCCGAGAGACGAGCGCTCGGCATCAGGCATGCCGGGCGGCGCGCAACGCTCATCTGATGTGCGTGGGCAGCTAATTAGTTTGGTGCCGCGCGCCGCTGGCCCAAGAAAGGTCAAGGAGGGGTTCAGCTTGAGATGGCAAAAGTTTGCCAATGCTGGGCACCTTGACGGACGACTTTGTTTCCTGCTTCCCCCCATCCCAAACCCCTCGCAGCATGCACCCCTCCCCGAACAACGTGGGCATGCTGCGAGGTAAATCTGCCTCTCGCCTCATCGGTGTGACCTTGCATTGGCGAATCCAACGGCGCCGCCTTGGACCTGCGGAAGCGGACGGGGAGCACTGGAAGCTCCAGGAGCAAGCAAGGGTGTGGGAGGTGGGGTGGTGGGGTATCGTGTTTGGGGGGGATGGAGACATGCGACGCGCAGGTCATGATGGAGGGGAGGTGAGGGTAAAGGAAACTCCGCGATCCTCGAACGGGTCAAGAGGGAAGCGATTATTCCAAGGGACTGACGAGCCCTTCCGGACCTCCCCGGTGTTTCCTTCTTTGCTGCGAGAAACTCGTCAACGGACCTCAGCAATCTTGTCGCAAGGCCATGGCGGGCACAAGAAAACGGGTAATGAGTGTCAGGGGGCCTGCGACCGAGGAGCTTGGGCTTCCGATTGACGAATGATGGCCCATGTCAAACGGGGTGCCAGGAACACCCCTTGTCTGCGCACTGACATGGGCAATCCGCGACAGGAGCGGCGCGAGAGTCGAGGGAGAGGCAAGGAAACGTTTCCTCTTGTCCATGGGCGGAGCGACGGTCTCAGCTCCGTAACGCTCTTGTGCCGCCGCAAGCGGTGATCCGGTAGTTGGGGGGCAGCATTGCGGCCCAGGGCCTTCCTTGCCTGGTTCTGTGGTTCTGGATTCCTGGGGCGCTTAACGTCAGATAATAAACCTTGGCCGTTAGAGCGGTCAGATATATCCTATGGCCAGCTGACAGTTTCCTTGGTGGGGGGGCGGAGGGAACGTGATCGAAGTGAAGATGAAGAGGGCGCCGTTTCCATGGCGTGCTGCACGGAAACCCCACCGACCTGTCACGTCAAGGGTCCTTGACCCCTAACGTTATCAGGGAGAGTCAAAGCCAAGCCGCTTTGCAGACTACTGCATCCTTGTGGAGCCCTCGACTTGGGATGATCGAGCGGCGGCAGACTGGCAACTCCCGCAGCCCGCAGCCGCGGCCGTCAATAATAAGCGCGGGTAAGTCTCAGAAAGTCTGGGGCTCTGGGCTGACGACCAGGAGCTGCTGTGGAACCTGACAGCTCTCTCCAAAGGAGCTGGAAGAAAAGCTCCAGCGCCAACCAGCCGCCCCAATAACGGTGACCGGCCCGTCATTCGACCCACAAGGCCGTATGGCGCACCCGGTCCTCTGAGCTTTAGGCTCTTTGTCGAGATTTGGAATGCCGAGTCTTGGTGGATGAGACTCCCTGGCCAGGGTCGCCAGATTCCAACAAGAGTTTTCCGTCCGCTCTGGTGTTGGCAGTGGCAGCCAAAAGATCTGGTGGGAGGTCCAAGCACAAGTGAGGGCTAACGCGACGCATCCATGCGACCGTGCCACAGCCGCTCAGGAAGCAAGATCCCAATCCGGGACGCCCTGGATGAGGCCATTGGCTGGCGGGCGCCCAGTCTCGGCTTGGGGTCCCGGGAGGACGAGACCATCTCCAACTCTCGGCACCACAAGTCCAACCCTGCTGGCCGTTGCGGGGATTGAAACTCAGGCTACACAGCCGTGCCCAAAGAGGCAGCGCTGTTGAGGCTCCCCACGCATCAAAGTCTAATTGCGCACGGGCTCGAGTTTAACGCTCGAGTTCGTGCGCGTCTCCTCTGTGAGACGGGACCGAGCACAGAGGTTGCAAGATGCATCAGATGGGCTTGGGATGGATCTCTGATCGGCCCTCACAGGTCGCAACGACGTTTCCAACCCCGATTGAGATGCTGTCGTGCCGCTGGGCGGAGGCCTCGAGCGGACAAGGGGGGCGTTGTCCTTCTGGTGAGAGCAACGGCGCGGGGCGTGGAAGGAGACGAGGTTTGTCATTCGAGGAGCGCCCGGCTCAGGGTCCGGACTTCCTAAAAGGGTGATGCGATCGGCAGGTCAATGTGAAAACCGGCGCCCCATGCGGCGGGCGGATCATCAAGAGGGTCGCCCGACGTCGAAACCCGGGTGGAGACAGTGTTTACCCTGAAGGCCCTGGGTCCCCGACATGCCCTGAACTCGCGGGTGCTGGCCCGGCAGTGCACGCGCGCTTCCCGCCATGGCAATACCACGGTGCAAGTATCACGACATCTCTCCTATCAGTCGAGAAGGCAACGTCATGGCCAGATCGGCTATGCCCCGGCTGGGTTTGTTGGGGGTCCCGCAAGGGCATACCAGGCCCACGGGAAACGTGGGAGATGCCGGCGCTGGCCTGTCGATATCAGCGATGTTATGGGGCGCGATATTGAAGCGAAGGGCCGCCGGGATGCTATTTTGAGCGCGTTATCAGCATCGCACCTTTTGCCAGGACCAGCCGTCAGCGGAAGGACCCCCACGACAGCGGGGTCGTCCTGCTGCTGTCGCCCACGGTTGACCGACGATGGGGCTGGTCGTGCCAACATGTCGATTTGAGTGGCGGGCGTCGTCTGTACTTTTGTCGGGTTCGGACGGGAGGATAGGATGGAGGTTGGGTGCTCAGGACTCGACGGGCCGCTGTTGGGACGATCGGCCGGCCGCGCGCATGCTGCAGCTCCGGCATGTTGCAGAAAAGAGCCGCAAAACGGCCAGCCCGGCTGCTGGTCATGGCCGAATCCGTCAAGGTTCTCGTCGAGATGGGCGGTCACGGCGTCGAGATGCAACGCGCACTGCATTGCTTGGCATCCCGGCCCGCCGCGGCCCAGCACCAGCACCAGCACCAGCACCAGCCGTCGAGGTATGTACACTAGACGCGGGATCCTCACGGAGGCGGTTCCCCGGCCCATGACCTTGACCATGACCATGACCTTGACCTTGACCGTGGCCATGGCCATGACATTAACGATGACCCCCGCCCGGGTTCCGGTCCGCGACAGCCCAAGCTCCGTTGGGCCGCTGGCCAATGGCCGTTGTATCGTGTTGCCAGGTTCAGAAACGTGTTGACAGCGTCAAGATGCAGCAGAAATCACACAGCTGCGACAGACAAACAGACAGAATGCAACGTCGATCGTCGTGTGTGCGTGGTGCCAAGTCGCATTGGTGTGGAGAAAGGGAAGAAAAAGGTGGAGAGGAGGATTCGAGGAACAAGCGAAGAAACCTGAAGAAGCGAAGAAGGTGCTGCAAGTGCTCTCGAGGT
>OUNM010513574.1_pt1 | contig 13920 bp, 9 predicted proteins | sample 1769961 | NCBI WGS metagenome assembly OUNM01 (sample SAMEA3914820, study PRJEB12502) | metagenome | biome: forest; material: soil | place: USA | collected 2012-03-12 | depth 0.3 m | reverse complement strand
GTGGCGACATCGAGGTCGAAGACGGTCGCCGAACCGCTCGTCGCGTCGATCAAGCCGAGCAGGATCTTGATCAGCGTGCTCTTGCCCGCGCCGTTCTCGCCGCACAAGGCATGAATTTCGCCCTCTTTCAGGTCAAAGCTGACACCGTTGAGGGCGACAACGCCGGGAAAGCGCTTGGTGATGGAGCGGGCTTCGAGAACCATGAGTCAGAAGTAAGGAGTCAGAAAACGGAAAAAGGAAAAAGGAAAACAGTTCTCAAGGTTTTGCTACACCCTGATACACATCGTCTTCCTTCCGGAAGCCGTCCTTGATCACCGTGTCCTTCATGTTGTCCTTGGTCACGGAAACGATGCTGAGCAGGACGGTGGGGATGTCGGCGTGGCCGTTGTTGGTTTCAGCCTTGGCAACGAGAGGCGAGCGGCGAGCGAGCTTGACGGCCACTTCGGCGGCGTGGCTGGCAAGTTCCTTCACGGGCTTATAGACGGTCATGGCCTGGGTGCCGTTGACGATGCGCTGGCAGCCGGCGAGATCGGCGTCCTGGCCGGTGACGAGCACCTTGCCGGCCAGGCCTTCCTCCGTCAGGGCCTGGATCGCACCGCCGGCAGTGCCGTCGTTGCTGGCCAGGATGGCGTCGATGTTATGTCCGGCCTTGGTGATGGCGGCGTTGGCGATCTTCTTGGCGTTCTCGGGCTTCCAGTCTTCCGCCCAGTCCTCGTGCACCACCTCCACCTTGCCCTGGTCAATGAGAGGTTGCAGTACATTGTCCTGGCCCTGCTTGAAGAGCCTGGCGTTGTTGTCCGTCTTCGCGCCGTAGATGCGCACAATGCGCAGCTTGCCGCCGGCGGGGATGCGGTCGGCGAGGAAACGTGCCTGCAGCTCGCCCACCTTGACGTTGTCGAAGGTGATGTACAGGTCCAGGTCGCAGCCGGTGATCAGGCGGTCGTAAGAGAGCACCGGGATGCCGGCCTCATGCGCCAGGGCCACGGCCTTGGCCATGGCCGCGCCGTTGTGCGGGATGATCGCCAGCGCATCCACCTTGCTGGTAATGAGGGATTGCACGTTGTTGATCTGCTGGGTGTCATCGCTGTTGGCCGACTGCACCTGCACATCGGCACCGAGCTCCTTGGCCCGGGCCAGGAAGAGATCGCGGTCGCTCTGCCAGCGCTCCTCCTTCAGCGTGTCCATGGAAAGCCCGATCAGCGGCCGTGAACGGGCCGACTCTGCTCCCATGCCGCCGGAGCCGCCACGGGACAGCACGAGGCCGGTGACGACACTGAGTGCGCAGGAAACCAGGACGAGGAGGGTACGGAGGGTCATGACGGATGAATGCCGCGATGATGACGGGAGATCAGGGGAAGGGGAAGCGAATTTGTACAGTGCGGTGTGGAGGCGGCGTCCTGCCGCTTGTGGTTTTGGAAATACCCATGCTCATGCCAAACCGAAAATAACTGGAGCGTTGACAAGCTTTTTGTGGCAGCGCGCGAAGCGCCTTGGACTGCGTGCAGCCCTGCTGCCGCTTTCGGTCATGGCACCCCTGCTGCCGGCACGAAGGCTAGTCTTCAGTCGAGGGCTCTTCCCCGCCACACTCGGCGCCACCCCGTCGTGCCGCAGCAGGCTGCGAGCACACAGCGGCAGCAGGGCTGCACGCAGTCCAAGGTGCTTCGCACGCCGCACACGAAGCCGTTCAGTTTCCACTTTCCACTTTCACCTATCCCGCATCCCGTGCCGCAATCTCCTCGCGCACCTCGGCTGCCGGGCGCCAGCGCCAGGTGCCCTTGGGCCCGAGGTCGAGCACGTTGTCGAACTGAGTGGGCACGTCGTCGGCCTTGCCCAGCACGATGTAGGAGATGCCGCGTTCGGTAAGCAAGCGCAGCACCTGGGAGGCCTGGCGGAGGTCAAAAGCGATGCTCAGGCGGTCCATGAAAACGAACTGCGGTGCCGCCAGCATCAGGCGCGCCACGGCCAGCATTGCCTGGTCATTGAGCGCCACCACGGTGCTCCATTCCTGCACCGTGCCCAGCCCGCCGGCCTGGGTCACCACGCCTTCCAGATGCAACTGGCGCAGGATGCCCAGGATCTGTTCATCGGTGAAGGTGGCCGAGCCCGCGGGGGCCAGCATCATGCGCAGATTGGCCCGGGGCAGGTAAGGCCGCTCGGGCATGAACATCATGGCCCGGCCGCTGGGCCGTTTGATGTTGCCGGCGCCCAGGCAGTTCAGGCCCGCGGCAGCCTTGAACAGCGCCGCCTTCGCATGGCCGGAGCTGCTTCGCACCAGGGTGCGTGTACCGTATGGGATCACCAGGTTCAGATCCGCCACCAGCACTTCCTTTTTCTCATCGTACAAGGTCAGATGCTTGAACTCCACCTGGTCCTTGGAGTCCTCCACATGCACCGGCGAGCAGGAGGTGCCGCACACGGTGTCCAGCGCCTCGCCCAGGCGGCCCAGCCGCGTGATCACAGCCGCGTAGTTGGAGATGGACTGGAACTGGGTGACGATGAGCGAGAACGCCCCCATCAGCGCCGAGAACGCCATGGCCGACTGGGTGATGACGCCGAAGGGCACCTTGCCCTGGATGAACAGCGGCGCCACGATCAGCGCCGGCATGATCTGGATCACGTAGTTGTAGCCCGTGGTGAAGAAGCCCAGGTTGCGGTTCACCGAAATCATGCGCCGGGCGTTCGTCACCAGGTCGTCCAGCCGGTCCGTCAGCCGTGCGCGGAGAGGCGCCTCGCGGTTCAGCAGCGCCAGCGGCTCCGCATGTTCGCGTACATGAATGAGCTCTGAGCGGAAGTTGGCCTCCTTGTCGAGCTGCTTGTCATTGAGCCCCACCAGGCGCTTGCCCAGCAGCACGGTGAGGCCGGTGCCGATGCCCGCGTACAGCACCGCGCCGACAAACAGCCGCGGGCTGATCGACCACAGCACGCCGGAAAACGCCAGCACTGTGAGGATGCCGTTGAGCGACATCAGCGCAAAGGACAGCGAGGTGGCGGTGAAGGCGCGCACATCCTCCGCGATGCGCTGGTCTGGATTTTCCACCGCGTCACTCTCCTCGATCTGGTAGAAAGCCCGGTCCTTCAGGTAGGCATTGATCATCTGGCGCGTCTGCCACTCGCGCCACACCAGGCCCAGGCTTTCCTCCGCGTAGCGCGTCATCACCGCGGCGACGGTGGAGATGGCGAAGACTCCGATGTAAAGCCAGGCCTTGCCGACAAAGAGCAGCGTGTCGCGCGCCTCGATGGCCGAGATGAAGTCGCGGCCCACATAGCTGTTCAGCACGTTCAGGCTGTTGTTGGAAAGCAGCAGCGCCAGCAGCAGCCCCGCCAGCCGCATGGCGCGCGGGCCCGCCTTCGAAGTGCGGAAGCCGTGCACGTACCGCACAAAGCGATGCCATGTCTCCTTGCTGATCCTGTGGCCGTTCATTGTCATGCGGGCAGGGAAGTTTCGATCACCACGCTGGCCGGCACCTTCAGCACTACCACCTCCGTGGCGGTGAAGACTGAGAAGGCCTCGCCGTTCACCGTCACCGCGCTGATGGGCCCGGGCAGCGGAGGCCGCAGCACCAGGCCGCCCGGCGGCGGCACCAGTTCTCCGGCCGGGATGTCAATGCACACCCGGCCGCTATCAGGGTGTATCAAGGTGTAGCTCAGCATCCCATGAATGGTGCGCAGGCCGCGCACCTGCACGCCCGTGCCATCCAGCCACTCCGAGGCCACGCCGGCGGCCAGCACCAGCGCCTCGCGCGATTCGCTTTCATAGGCAAACAGGCTGCGCACCGCCAGCACGTACTCCGCCGCGATCCAGGTGTGCGGCACATCGCCGATGTGGCCTGGCGAGAGCGGGTCCAGCCAGGAGATTTCCGGCCACTGGTTCCATGCCAGCGGCCGCCGGTCCGAGAGAAAGAACCGCAGCAGCTCCAGCGCCGCATCACGGCGGCCCAGCCGGACAAAGGCACCGATGATGCGGATCTCATAGGCCGTGTAGTTGCTCCACGGCAGCTCGCCCGTGCGTTTCTTGCGCCAGTCGGAGAGATACTTCTCAAACGTCCAGTCCACCGCCGCACGGTCCAGCTCGGCCGGCAGGTCAAGCAAGGTGATGGCATTCGCTGTCGCCGTCGGATCGAAGTCCGCCCACTCCACCGAGGCCGGAGTGTAGCTCAGCACATGGCGTGCACGGGTGCTCTCGATGGCCGCAAAGAGGGCGATGCCGAGCTTTTGCTCCAGTGCGCGCCATTCCAGCGCCTCCTCAACGTGGCCCAGCAGCTCCGCCATGCGCACTGCGTCGCGCAGGCCGCGCAGCGCCCAGAAGTCATCCCAGAACGAATGCACGGGATGCGCCAGGTAGCCCTCGTGACTAGCCGAGACTGGCAGCAGCCCGTCCTCCCCCAGCAGCCCCATGATGCAGCTCGCAGCGCGCTGTACCGCCGGCCACATCTCCGTGAGGAAGGCTGTGTCGCGGGTGAAGTGGTGGTCGTCCATGATCAGCGCGATGAGCTGGCCGTGGCTGTCGTGCTCCACCAGCCAGTCCACCCCGTCGCGGTCCACGCAGCAGGGCACAAAGCCGTCCTCCCTTTGGAACGGCGCGTACCAGCGGATGAACTCCCGCACCTCCTTGTCGCAGCCCATGCGCAGCAGCGCCGCGCTCATGATCGTGCCATCGCGGATCCACGAACGCGTGTAGCGCCGCGGCCCCGGCTGCAGCGCCGGCCCAGACTGGGTGACAAGGATGTGCGCCGCCGCCGTGAGCTGTGCCTGCACCGCCTCCATCGCCCAACCCGCGCCCTCCAGTTGCGTGCCTGGGAGCTTCAGCAGCCAGGCCACCTGCGGCTCTTCCGCCGCCCGCACCTGGATGTGCATCTTGTCCGCTGTGCGCAGCTCCATGTTAGCCTCCGCCGCCTCGCCAGGCACTACCGTTGATTCAAAGCTCAGCGCCCCGCTCGCATAGCCAAAGGCATCGTGCACCATCGTTGTCGCAGGCAGCTCACCGCTCGCAAGCCGGTGCGCCAGAAAGCCTTCGTCAAACGTCATCGCGCCAAAGGCTGCGCCCTCCGTGAGCGGTATCACCGCGCGCGCTTCATTCACCCACACCACCCCGTCGCGCCAGGCCAGGTCATGGATCGCGCTTACCCCGCCCACGTTGCGGAAATGCTGCCATGGCGGCGTGACCTGGAACGGCCGCAGCGCTGCGAAAAGCTTCACCTGCAAAGGCTTGTCCGTGCGGTTCTCAAACCGGTAGCGCAGGTGCCGCGCATCCGTGCCGGCAAACACCCGCACTTCGAAACGCCACTCGTCCGTCTCCCAAAACACCGAGGGCACCGGCATCCAGCCATTGAGCAGCTCCTGGCGCACCGTTACATCCGCCCAGGTGAAAAGCCGGCCCTCCACCCAGACGAACGGCTCGATGGAGAAGGAGCCCTCGTCCACCTCCATCATGCCCTGCTCGTTCACCAGCGCGCAGGTCAGCCCCAGCGGCACGCCGATGGGCGTCCATAAGCTTTGTTTCCGGTGCAGCCAGCGCGGGTGCCAGCCGCGCGGCTCCAGCTTCGCCACCGCGTGGAAAAAGGCTTCGATGCTGCGCGAGAATTCAAATGACTGCACCCGCAGCGCCGCGACTCCCGCCGCCTCTTTTAACCGCAGGCGAAGATGACGCACCTTGGTGTTAGGCAAATAGGCGTAGCTGCGCGGCCCGCCCGCCTTGTCCGTGGCGTGCAGGGTCTTCCAGCGTTTGCCATCGTTTGATCCGCCCACCTCGAAGCCGCTTGCCGGCGCTTGTGCCTCCCAATCGATGATGAGCCCGCCCAGCACCCGTGGCGAATGCGTGTCCAGCGTGATCCAGGGCCGCTTGTCTCCTGCCGCTGCCTTCCAAGAGGTCTCCTCCGAATCATCCAGCACCGATTCCTTGCCATGCCCGTGCATGGAGCTGGAAACATGCAGCGTGGGGGCTTTTGCGAAGCTCTGGTCCTCGATCACCAGGTCGGTGATCCACAGCGTTCCCTCTCCGCCTTCGCCCGCCACGATCGCGATCTCAACCGCGCCGGTTTCACTGATTGCCCCGCCTCCCGCCGGCCCCCAGGCGAACTCCACCTCCTGGCTCGGCACCTGCATTCCGCGCCAGCGCGAAGGCAGCTGGAAGTCTTTGCGCTGCCAACGCCACACATTCTTGTTCGTGCCATCGATCAGCTTCACTTCCAGATGGTTCACCGGCCCCCGGCCGCGCAGGTTGAAGCGAATGAGAAAAGCCTCCGGCATCGCGTGCACCACCAGCTTGCGGGCCACGACGAAGCCTCCGCCGCCCTTGAAATCGAAGTCCATCCGCAGCGCATCGCCCCGCTCCGTGGCCACACTTGTCAGCTTCAGCTCCGCCTGGCCCGATGCCACCGGCCCCCATTCTCTATCCATGCCGGCAAGGGTTTCGAAATGAGGCTTTGTCATGGTATGGGAAGGCGCGGCAAATCGCCAAGGTCAGCGAATTGCATCACGAAGTGCGGCGGGAGTCAATGCGCCGATGACTTATTGAGGTTTGTGCAATGATGCAGACTTGACCTGGCACCCGCAAAAGCCATGCTGCAAGCGCTCATGAAACGCCTCGCCTTCCTTCTGCCGGTTGTCTTGCTTGCCTCTCTGCGTGCCGAAGAGCCGCTTGTCATCCACCTCTGGGACAAGGGGGCACCGGGTTTTGAATCGTTGCGCGACCAGCCGGAGGTCATCAAGGGCACCTCGGTCACTCACGTGAACAATCCTTCCATCACCGTCCTGCCCGCTCCGAAGGACAAGGCGAACGGCGCCGCCGTGCTCATCGTCCCCGGCGGCGGCCACCGGCAGCTCGGCTTCGGCGGTGAAGGCCTGGAGCCCGCGAAGCTCTTGAATGACCTTGGCGTGACGTGCTTTATTCTGAAGCACCGCCTGCCGCGCGAGGAAGGTTCGCCGTACTCGCTCGACATCCATCCGCGCCAAGATGGCCAGCGTGCGATGCGGGTGATCCGCAGCCGTGCCGCCGAGTGGAACCTCGACCCCAAGCGCATTGGCATCGCGGGCTTCTCCGCCGGTGGCGAGGTCGTCGCCATGGTGGTTTACAGCCCCACGGAAGGTGACCAAACGGCGGCTGATCCCATCGACCGCGCCAGTTGCCGCGCCGATTTTCAGATCTCGGTCTATCCCGGTCCGCTGGGCGTTCCCGCGGGTCCCGTTCCTGCCGGCTCTCCGCCCGCTTTCTTTGTCGTGGCCAATGACGATACCAGCCACGTGAAGCCGGTGCTGGACCAGCTCGCCAAATACGAGGAGGCCAAGCTGCCGGTGGAGGTGCATCTCTATGCCCGCGGCGCGCACGGCTTCGGCATGGGCGGCCGCTCCAAGTTCGCCTCCATCAACCATTGGACGCAGCGGCTGACCGAGTGGCTGGGCGACAGCGGCTTCCTCACGAAGCCAGGCGGGAAGTGAGTTGTCTTCCGCTGAGCCGGATTTATCCCCAGATCCCTCCGGAGGCCTGCCGGCGGCGGGCCACTTCGTTTCAGGGTTGAGGGGTGATCTGGTCGAAGACCTCGCACTGACACCCCCATCGTTGCGCGGCATGTTGCCACGGCCGTCGGCCTGTGCCAACTCTTCTGCGCATGGGCGTTTCCATCTCTCCTCATTCATCCCGGCTGCAAGGCCTGGGGGTGCGGGTGTTCCGGGTGGCGATGCTGGGAGCGATGGTGCTGGTGCTGAGGATGGGCGGGCATAGGGACGGACCATCGGCATTGAAACCGGAGGGTGTGCATGACTTCTTCCCGGAAGCAGCGGAACTAGGCGCGCCTGACGCTGATTCGGGTGTGCAGACGGTGCGCAATGGGGACGGCCTGGTCATCGGCCTGGTGGCGCAGACCTTGCCGGAGGCGGCGGAGATGATCGGCTATTCGGGGCCGACGAACACGCTCATTGCCATGGATCCCAAGGGGCAGGTGATCGGGCTGCGGGTCTTGCACAGCGATGACACGCCAGAGCATGTGGCGGAGGTGATCAGCCAGCGGAAATTCTTTGCCCAGTTCAAGGAAATGCACATGGGCGATGCGGCGGCGAAACGGGTGGACGGCGTCTCGGGAGCGACTCTGACCAGCAGCGCCATTGCCGAGGGTGTGCTGCACCGGCTAGGAGGGCAGGGGCCTTCGCTGCGGTTCCCGGAGGCGGTGACGCTGGCGGAGGTGCGCGACCTGGATGCCAAGGCGGCGGCGCTGCGCCGTGCGCCAGGAAAGCTGGAGCGCTGGGAGGTGCTGGACGCGGCAGGCAAAGTGACCGGCATCGCGCTGCGCACGGCTCCCGTGTCCGACACTGTAATAGGGTATAAAGGACCTTCGGACACTTTGATGCTGCTGGACGCCGCGGGCCGCGAACTGCGGGGCATCCGCCTGCGCAAGAGCTATGACACACAGCGCTACGTGAACAACGTGCGGGAGGATGACTACTTCCTGCACCGCTTCAACGGCATGGACATGGACAAGCTGGCTGACCTCGACTTCAACGCGGCCAAGGTGGAGGGCGTTTCCGGTGCGAGCGAGACAAGCTGGGCGATGGCGGAGGGCATCAAGCGCCGGGCGAGGGCTTTGGTTGAAGAATCAGCGCCGGCGGCTTCAGCCTCTCCGCTGGCCTGGCTGCGCGGCATTCACTGGCGCTGGCAGGACACGGGGCACGCGGCGGTGCTGCTCAGTGCCCTGCTCATGGCGTTTACCTGCCTGCGCGGGAAAGCCTGGGCGCGGCATGGGCATCATGCGCTGCTGGTGGTGTATGTGGGTGTGATAGCGGGTGAGATGCTGTCCCAATCGCTGCTGGCAGGCTGGGCCGCGCATGGCACGCCGTGGCGCAGCGCTCCGGGCCTGGTGCTGCTGGGCATGGTGGCGCTGCTGGGGCCGGTGATCACGCGCCGGCAGTTGTACTGCCATCACATCTGCCCGCATGGCGCCCTGCAGCAGCTTCTCGCCCGACGCCTGCCCTGGCAGTGGCGGGTGCCCGGGGCGCTGTCGCGCTGGCTGGAGCGGCTGCCGCAGGTGCTGCTGGTGGTCGTCCTTTTCAGCGTGGCCCTGGGCCTGGGGCTGAACCTCAATGGCATCGAACCTTTTGATGCCTATCTATGGAAGGTGGCGGGCCGGGCGGCCATCATCATTGCGGCCATCGGGCTGATGGCCTCGCTGTTTGTTCCCCTGGCCTACTGCAAGTACGGCTGCCCCACCGGCGCGCTGTTCAAGCTGCTGCGCTTCGCCGGTGACGGTGATCGTTTTGGCCGCAGGGAACTGGGCATGGCGGTGGTAGTCGGGCTGGCGGCGGTGCTGCGGGTGTGGTGGGGCTGAATGCCCTACGCCTTTTTCCACGGCATCAGCGCGCGGGAGAGCATCACCTTGGCGGTGTTGCGGCGAGGCGGCACCTGCGCGGCGGCGGCGGCGATGGAGGCTTCGGTTTCGTCGTGAAGAGGGTCGTTTTCAGCGGCGATTTCGGCCGGGGTCTTGGCCAGGCCCAGCTCGAAGTCATCCGCGGTGGGCAGCCCGGCCGGCAGGTCGCGGGTGGAGGTGGGCGCGGGTGCTGGCTGGGCGGCAGGGGGCGGCGGTGCGGCGCTGTCCGGGCCCACGAGGCCGCCGGAGAAGATCATCTTCATGGCTTCCTCCATGGTCATGGGGGCATCGGAGATGCGCTCGTTTTCCACCACCAGCAGCATGCCCGTCATCGGACTGGGCGCGCAGGGCATGAACACGCAGGTCATCTGCTTGCGGCGCATGCGGTCGTAGAACTGGCCGGTGACGAAGCCCAGCATCCAGGTTCCCGGCGAGGGATAATCGACATACACCACGCGCTTGAAGCCCTGCTTGCCGCCCAGGCCCTTGAAGGCATCGATCACCTGCTTCAGCGACTTGTAGATGAAGCTGATGAAGGGGATGCGCAGCAGCAGCCGGTCGATGGCTTCCACCACGCGCACGCCGATCACGTGCGAGGTCATCGCTCCCATGGCGATGAGCACCGCCAGCGGGATGAAGGCCCCCACGAAATCCTCAAACAGCTTGAAGCCCGGGCTCGAAATGTCGATGAGCAGGGCATCCGATGGCACGCGGAAGCTGGCCACGTAGATTTCGTTGATGCGGTCCACCGCGAAGTGCAGCAGCGGCATGCTCCAGCCGTGCAGCTTGTCGTACACGAACTCGAGGATCCAGTATGTGAGGATCAGCGGCGCGGCGACGGCCAGGCCGGTGAAGAACTTGTTGCGCACCCACACGACAGGACCTCCCGGCTGGGGGGCCGGCGCAGGCGTCGGCTGGGGGGGGCCGCTGAAGTCAGGATCAAAAAACATCGTCGCGTTGCTTGGAGGCGGGGTACCTCAGATAAATACATCGTACCTGAAAAGCCGTGCCGCTACAAGCATTACGCGCTGATCCAGGCGGGAGGTGAAAAAGCTTCATCGCCAGCGGCCCAGGCGATGCCTGCCTCCTCGGGGAACCATGACTGAAGAGCCGAAGCGGGAGCTGCGGGCTCGATGAGGCGGGCTCAGGCGTCCGAAAACAGCTTCCGATTCTTCCAGAAGTAGCTGAAGCCGGAAATCAGGGTGAGGGCGGCGGTGAAATCGGTGGTAAAGGCACCGAAGACAGGCGGGGAAAGCAGCCACACCTCGAACCATGGGCGGGCGAAGGCGAAGAGCGGCTCCTGGGCGGCCATGTGGGCGAGGAAATAGGTCACCGTGATCACCTGCCACACCATCTTGTGCTTGCCCAGTTTCTCGGCCGCCAGCACCACGCCCTGGCTCACCGCGATCTGGCGGATGCCGGTGACGAAGAACTCGCGTGCCAGGATCGAAATCACCACCCACGCCGGCAACTGGCGCTCAATGGCCAGCATGGTGAGCGCGGAGGCCATCAGAATCTTGTCCGCCAGCGGATCGAAGAGCTTGCCAAAGTTTGTGATCAGCTTGTACCGGCGTGCGATGATGCCGTCCAGCAAGTCGGTCAAGGAGGCCACCAGGAAGACCACCAGCGCCCAGGCGTGCGCGTTTTCGATGGGGGCGTAACACAGCCCGATGAACGGCGGCGTCAGCAGCAGCCGGGTCATGCTCAATCGGTTGGGCAAGTTCATGGGGAGGGGCGGGCCTGTGTAACCGCGTGATTGGTACGCCTGTCAATGGCCGGATGATATTTCATCGTGGACATCTCCCGGCCCCCTTTCCATCTTCACCCCTGTTTTCCTTGGTTTCCACCCCATGCCAGCCCTGCTTTTCGACATCGGCAACGTTCTCGTCACCTTCGATTTTGACCGCTGTGCGCAGCGTCTCGCGCAGTTCAGCCCGCTGAGTCCCGCGCAGATCCATGCCGCCATCGCCCCGTTCAAGGGGCCGTTGGAGTCCGGGGCCATGCCGGAGGCGGAGTTCTTTGCCAAAAGCATCGAGGCGCTGGCGTTCAGCGGCAGCCCCGCGCAGTTCGAGGAGATCTGGTGCGACATCTTCACCCTCAACGCCCCCATGGCCGCCACGCTCGCCGGTTTGCCGAAGCGGCTGCCGGCCTACCTGTTTTCCAACACGAACGATCCCCACAAGCGCTGGCTGCTGGAGAAGTTTGAGGTCTTCCACCACTTCCAGCACGGTATCTATTCCCACGAGGCCAAGTGCATGAAGCCCGACGACGCCTTCTACCACGAGGCCATCCGCCAGTTTCACCTCGATCCGGCCACCACCTTCTATGTGGACGACTTGGCGGCAAACATCGCCACCGGCCGGCGCCTGGGTTTCCAGTGCTTCCACTACGACCCGGCGCATCACGAGGAATTGCACATCGCGCTGCATGCTTGGCTGGCCGCGCAGAAGGCGGCTTGATAGGATCTGGGGATTCAACCCTGTCGCTGGGAATCAACCTTGCTGCCGTCAAGGAAGCATTCGACCTTATTGAACCGTCGGCACGCTCATCATGGACAGCCTGATCGCTTATTTGGACGCTCAGCTTGCGAGTGGTCCGGTCCTCGTGGCTGGGCCCGCTTCTGAATCCGCCGTCGCGGAAATTGAAGCTGCCGCAGGTTTTGCCCTGCCGGCCGATTACCGCGAGTTTGTGGCCCGCTATGGAGCTGCCATTGTAGGGCCCTACAGTGTGTATGGTGCAGGCGGAGCCGAAGCGATGGGCAATGATGTGGATGCCCCCACAATCCGGCAATCAAAGCCCTGGCGTGGCCGTACCTTTCCCCGATCCATGTGCACCGGTCATTGACCGCGCGGCGTCCCGGATTTAGTTACAGGCTCTTTTCCGCAAACCATGGCAGACACTTCATTCGAGGACGCAGTGCAGCATTCGCTCCGTCAGGACTCACGCTACGACGCCGGGGCGTACGAGTTTGTGCGCGAGTCGCTGCATGCCGCCGTGAAGCGCTTCTGCAATGGTGACGAAGGCCGGCACGTGGGCGGCCAGGAGCTGCTCGAAGGCGTGCGCGAGCATGCGCTCAAGGAGTACGGCCCCATGGCCCTGTTCATCCTGCATCTGTGGGGGGTGAAGGAGGGCCTCGACGTAGGCAACATCGTTTACAACCTCATCGGCGCGGGCTACTTCGGCAAAAGCCAGGGCGATTCGCTGGATGATTTCGTCGGCGGCTATGATTTTGAAGAGGCCTTCACCAAGCCCTTCCTGCCCCAGAACAGCAATTCCATCTCATGACCAAAAAGGCCGCCGCCAAGGCGCTTCGCTCTCCGTCCCGCCGCCGCGTTTCCACCGCCAAGGCCGCCACCGGTCCCACCCCGCCCCCCACCACCGCCACCGTCCACACCCTGGACAACGGCTTTGAAGTCATCGTGCAGGAGGACCATGCCCACCCCTTGGTGAACGTGCAGGTATGGGTGCGCGCCGGCAGCATCCATGAGGAGCAGTGGACGGGCGCGGGCCTGGCGCACCTGGTGGAGCACATGCTTTTCAAAGGCACCGCCCGCCGCACCCCCGGCCAGATCACCCAGGGCATCCAGGAAAACGGCGGCCAGGTGAATGCCTACACTTCCTTCAACCGCACGGTGTACTGGATCGACGGCCTCTCGGACAACCTGGAGGCGTATGTGGACATCCTGGCCGACATGGCGATGAACTCCAAGTTCGACCCGGACGACCTGGCCAAGGAGAAGGACGTGATCCGCCGCGAGATGGCCATGGGCAATGATGATCCCGACAGCGTGGGCCAGCACCTGATGCAGGCCACCGCCTTCCGCCGCCACCCGCTGCGCCAGCCCATCATCGGCCACCGCCAGGTGTTCGACCAGGTGGAGCGCGAGGACGTGGTGCGCTTCGTGCGCCGCCATTACGCGCCCAACAACTGCTTCCTCGTCATCGCCGGCGCCGTGGATACCGCCGCCGCGCTGGAGGTGGCCAGGAAGCACTTCGGCTCCTGGCAGCGCCAGCCTTACGCCCCTGTGATGCTGCCGGAGGAAGCCCCGCAGCAGGGCCCGCGTGTGAACCGCGCCACCTTTGCCACCGAGCTCACCCGCCTCAGCCTGGGCTGGCCCATCCCCGGCGATTCGCATGAGGACAAGGCCGCGCTGGACGTGCTGGCCTTCCTGCTCGGCGCCGGCCGCAGCTCGCGCCTGTTCCGCGAGCTGCGCGAGAAGCGCGGCCTGGTGCACAGCGTGTGGGCCGGCGCCTGGTCCTCCGCCGAGTGCGGCCTCTTCAGCGTGGATGCGGAATGCGATCCGGCCGATGCGGAAGCGGCCACCGCGGGCCTGCGCGAAGTGATCGAAACCTTCAAGGCCAAGGGCCCCCAGGCCGCCGAGGTGGACAAGGCGGTGCGCAGCACCCTGGCCGGCCAGCTTCGCACGCTGGCCACCACCCGCGGCCAGGCCTCCACGCTCGGCCATGGCTGGCTCTCGGTGCACAGCCTGGACTACCCGCAGCTGTATCTGGAAGCGGTGCAAAAGCTCACCCCCGCCTCCATCCAGGCCGTGGCGCAGCGCTATCT
>OUNM010794076.1_pt1 | contig 13936 bp, 17 predicted proteins | sample 1769961 | NCBI WGS metagenome assembly OUNM01 (sample SAMEA3914820, study PRJEB12502) | metagenome | biome: forest; material: soil | place: USA | collected 2012-03-12 | depth 0.3 m | reverse complement strand
GTGTCGTAATTGACGCGGTCGGCGGCGTTCATGCGCGTGCGGTCGACGGCCTTCAGCGTGGTGACGGCGCGGCGCAAACGATCGAGATTGGCGGCGCGGCCGCCGGCGGTGCGGTCGTCGAGCTTGGCTTTCTGATAGGCCCATTCGCCCTTGTCGAGGCCGAGCGAGGTCAGGGTCGAGGGCTGGCTGGCAAAGACGTCGTGCAATATGCCGTCGAACGCCGCCTTCAAGGCGGCGGCGACTTCGGGCGCGGTCTCGGCCGGTGCCGGGGGTGGCGCAGGCGGCGCGACGTCATGCACAACTTCCGCACGAACGTGCTCCGCGTGATGGACCGGTTCGGCGTGACCGTGACGGCCACGAACCGGCGCCTTGCCGTGCTTCGATTTGGCGCTCACCGTGCCACGTTTGACCGCCGCGGCGCGCGCCTTCTTCTTCGGCTTGGCGACCGCTTCGGTGGCGGCCGCGCCGACAAGCGCACCCAGGGCTCCAATAACGTAGCGGCGATCGACCATACCCGACGTGTCCTCGTGTTTTCGTATCCGTAGCCTAGACAGGGATCGGATCAACCGCAACCGGACACGGATGAAATTGTCGTAAGATTGGCGTTGGCTTGAAAACGGCCCTTTCGCGGACGGCAACAGACGGTTAATCAAATCGTCGCACGGCGATTATAAAACGGTTTCCGAACAAACGAAGGGGCGGTCGTGATTACGCGGTTTTTTATCCTGCAAGTGGTGTGGCTGCTGACGGCACTGGCTGTCGCGCTCGGCTATTATGTCAATCCGGACTACTATTGGACCTTGCTGCTGCTTGGGCCGCTCAGCTTCATCGGGCTGATGGACCTGATCCAGGCCCAGCATTCGATCCTGCGCAACTATCCGATCATCGGCCATTTTCGCTTCCTGCTCGAGGCCATCCGCCCGGAAATCCGCCAGTACATGATCGAGGACGACCGCGATCCGCTGCCGTTTTCACGTGAACAGCGCGCCCTCGTCTATCGCCGCGCCAAGGGCGTCAACGATCAGCAGCCCTTCGGCACCATCCGCGACGTCAATGCGGTGGGTTACGGCTGGATCTCGCACTCGATCATGCCGGCGACCGTCAAGACCTCGGATTTCCGCGTCGCCATCGGCGGGCCCGACTGCACCAAGCCCTATAATGCCTCGGTGCTGAACATTTCCGGCACCAGCTTCGGCGCGGTCGGCGCCAATGCCATCCTGGCGCTAAACAAGGGCGCCAAGGCCGGCAATTTCGCCCACGACACCGGCGAAGGCTCGCTGTCGAAATATCACCGCAAGGGCTGCGGCGACATCATCTGGCAAGTCGCCTCTGGCTATTTCGGCTGCCGCACGCCCGACGGCAAGTTCGACCCGGAGCTGTTCCGCAAGACCGCCTCGCTCGACCAGGTCAAGATGATCGAGCTCAAGCTCAGCCAGGGCGCCAAGCCCGGCCACGGCGGCGTCCTGCCCAAGGCCAAGATCACCGCGGAAATCGCCCGCACGCGCCTGATCGACCGCACCAGGGATTGCGTCTCGCCGTCGCGCCATTCGGCCTTTTCGACTCCGGTCGAGATGATGCAGTTCATCGCCAAGCTGCGCGAACTGTCGGGCGGCAAGCCCGTCGGCATCAAGATGTGCGTCGGCCACCGTTTCGAGGTGCTGGCCCTGCTCAAGGCCATGCTCGACACCGGCATCACCCCGGACTTCATCGCCATCGACGGCGGCGAAGGCGGCACGGGGGCGGCGCCGGTGGAGTTGTCAAACCACGTCGGCCTGCCCCTGGTCGATGGCCTAAGCTTCATGCACAATGCCCTGGTCGGCGCCGGTCTGCGCGAACACATCAAGCTCGGCGCTTCGGGCAAGGTGATCTCGGCCTTCGACTTCTGCCGCGTCCATGCGCTCGGCGCCGATTACGTCATGTCGGCACGCGGCTTCATGTTCGCCATCGGCTGCGTCCAGGCGCGGTCGTGCCATACCAACAAGTGCCCGACCGGCATCACGACGCAAGATCCGTGGCGTCAGCGCGCCCTGGTCGTCGCCGACAAGTGGAAGCGCGTCGCCAACTACCAGAAGAACACGCTGAAGGCGCTGGCCGAGATGCTGGCCTCGGCGGGCATCGAGCACCCGTCGCAAATCCGCCCGTGGCATATTCACGTGCGCACGCCGACCGGCGTGGTCCGCGGCGACGTCGCCTATCCCCACGTCGATCGCGGCGCCCTGCTCACCGGCAATGTCGAGGAGCGGCTGAAGCGCGAATGGGAGCGCGCCTCGGCCGACAGCTTCGCGCCGCTTTTCTGACGGATGCATTTTCCGGTCGTCTTTCACGTCCTCGGGCTCGACCTGCCGGCCCATATGGTGTTCGAAACCCTGGCCTATGGCATAGGCTTTCGGCTGTATCTGTGGGCGCGTAAAGCGACGCGCGACGATTTCAGCGACGGCGCGCGCATGACCGTGCTGATCGGGGCGGTGGTCGGCGCCGCCGTCGGCTCGAAACTGCTGGCCTTTGCCGAACACCCGCAGCTGTGGGCGCCGGCGCTGCGCAATCCCGCCTACGTCATCGCCGCCCAGACCATCCTGGGCGCCATCCTCGGCGGCATTATCGGGGTCGAGACGGTCAAGAAAGCCGCTGGCATCACGCGGTCGACCGGCGATATCTACGTCTTCCCCCTGCTCGCAGCCATCATCATCGGCCGCATCGGCTGTGCCCTGACGGGCGTCAGCGACGGCACCTGGGGCGACGCCACGACGCTGCCGATCGGCTTCGATGCCGGGGACGGCGTCATCCGCCACCCAACGCCGCTGTATGAGATCGCCTTTCTGCTCGCGCTCGGCGGCGGCCTGTGGTGGGCCCGGCGTCGGCCTTTGCACGAGGGCGACCTCTTCAAGCTGTTCGTTCTCGGCTACTGCGCCTGGCGCTTCATCATCGAGTTCCTCAAGCCGGTGACGACCTACAGTTTCTCAAATCACTTGAACATCGTTCAAAATATCGCTACGGATACGGCCCTGAAGGCGGTGCCCGGCCTGTCGGTTCTGCAACTGGCGGCGTTGTGTGCTGTGGTATATTACGCCGGCTGGTTCGGCTGGCGTCAGGGGGGACAGGCCATATGGCGGCGCGCGACTACATCTTCTTCGAACTGACCAATTCGATCTGTTCGACCTGCTACCGCAAGCTGGAAGCCAAGATCATCTTCCAGGACGAGCGCGTCTACATGGTCAAGACCTGCCCCGAGCATGGCCGGGAAAAGGTGCTGATTTCGACCGATATCGCCTATTACAAAAAGACCCGCGACTTCAACAAGCCGGGCGACATGCCGCGCAAGTTCGGCATGAAGGTCGAACGCGGCTGCCCCTACGATTGCGGCCTGTGTAGCGATCACGAACAGCATTCGTGCGTGTCCATCGTCGAGCTGACCGACCGTTGCAACCTGACCTGCCCGACCTGCTACGCCTCGTCGAGCCCAAGCCACGGCCGCCACCGCACCCTCCCCGAGATCGAGCGCATGCTCGACATCGTCGTCGCTTCCGAAGGCGAGCCTGACGTGATGCAATTGTCCGGCGGCGAGCCGACCCTGCATCCCGACTTTTTCACTGTCATGGACATGGCCAAGGCGCGGCCGATCCGCCACCTGATGATCAATACCAACGGTCTGCGCATCGCCAGAGACCCGGCCTTCGTCGAACGGCTGGCGAGCTACATGCCGGGGATCGAGGTCTATCTGCAGTTCGATTCGCTCAAGGCCGAACCGCTGATCTCCTTGCGCGGCGAAGATCTGCGTGAGACCCGCGCCAAGGCCATTGCGGCGCTGAACGCCCACAACATCTCGACCACCCTCGTCGTCACCCTGCAAAAAGGCCTGAACGACCAGGAAATCGGCGACATCCTGGCCTATGCCCGCCAGCAGCCGTGCGTGCGCGGCGTCACCTTCCAGCCGACCCAGGCCGCCGGCCGCACCGAACATTTCGATCCGGCGCGCGACCGCATCACCCTGGCCGAAGTGCGGCAGAACATCCTGGCCCAAAGCGACATCTTCGCGCCCGAGGACCTGGTGCCGGTGCCGTGCCACCCCGACGCCATCATGATGGGCTATGCGCTGAAGCTGGGCGACGATCTGGTGCCGCTGACTCGCCATTTCAGCCCCGAGGAGTTGCTGGCGACGTCGCGCAATACCGTCAATTTCGAGACCATGCCCGAGGTCCACGCCAAGCTGATCAAGCTGTTCTCGACCGGCAATTCGCCGCAGGCCTGCACCGACACCATTGCCGACATCATGTGCTGCCTGCCCAGCATCGAGACCGGCACCGCCTACGGCCAGCTGACCTATTCGAACCTGTTCCGCGTCATCGTCATGAAGTTCTACGACGCCCACGATTTCGACGTCCGCGGCGTCAAGAAGACCTGCGTCCACATCGTCCACAAGGACGGCCGCATCATCCCCTTCGACACCATGAACCTGTTCTACCGCGAACCCGAAATCGAGGCGAAGCTGATGGAGGCCGTGCGATGACCGTCACCCCGTTCCGCGTCATTGCCGCGATCAACCTCATCGCCGTTCTGCTGGTTCTTTTCATCGGCTATGGCAGCGGCGATCCCAATGGCAAGGGGATTGGCCTGCTCGGCCCCTTCGTCATCGCCGCCGCCGACCTGTGCGCCGGCCTCGTCTGCGCCCTGCTGATGGCGATTTTCGCCCTGTTCGACAAGGGCGCTCAGGCTGTTGCGGATAAGGCTATGCAGGCCTTCATGATCTGCTTCGGCATCGTGCTGTGCGTCGCCGTGCCGGCCTGCTTTGCCGGTTTGGGCATCAAATAGCCGGCGGCGCTAGACGGCGCCGCCAGTCGCCCGTTACGCCATCACCTCGCCCAGCCAGCCGGTGATTTCCTGCACCAGGCGCAGGCGGTTATTGATTTGGCAGTGGCCGTCGGCGCCGGTGGTGGCGTCCAGCTCGACCAGGGCCTTTTGCGTCGACGGGATGGCGGCGTACCAGGCGCGGCCCTGACCGGCGAAGATCGGCGATTCGCCGCCGCCGATGACCGACAGGAACGGCACCGTCACGTGCGCCGGATCGGCCGCCATGGCCGCGGTTTTGGCCACCATCTCATCCGGCGTCGCGGCGCCGGCCTTCCACGCCAGGATGGTGCGATTGCGCTGCGCCGCCTGACTCGGCGGGGCGGAAACAAAGGTCGCCTTGGCCACCTCGACCGAGCGCGCGAACATTTCACCCGGATTGGGGAACGGTGTCGAGGCGATGACGGCGCCGAAGCGCGTGTCATAGCCGGCGGCGCGAGTGACGAAATAGCCCCCGAGACTCAGGCCCAAAAGCGCGATGTGCCCCGGCACGGCGCCAAATGCCGCGACCAGATGATCGACGATCAACCCGATCGGGGTTTCGCTTTCAGCCTCCCAGTGCAGGCCGGAAGCGGCGCGGTCACCCTGCCCCGGCAGGTCGGCCATGGCCACCGAATAGCCGCGGTCGAACAGCGAGCGGCCAACGCTTAAGAACAGGTCCTCAAAGCCCGTATCGGAGCCACCGATGACCAGGATCACCGGCGCGTCCGGATTGGCGTTCTGCAGGAAAACGCCCGGCAGCGATGCGCCCTTGTACGGCAGCGCGAAAAAGGTCGCCGGCAGGCCGAGTTCGCGCATGGCGGCCACAAACGCCGTCTTTTCACGGGCATAGATGCTGACGAAATCGTTGCCCGAGGCGATCGGCGCCACCGACGCGAACTGCCAGGCCGAGCGATAGCTGGCGGCCGCCTTCAGCCGCATTTCGCCGGCCTGACGCGTCCAGCCGCGCGCCGCCCAGGTGTCGGCCTGGGCATTCATGCGCGCACCATAGGCACAGAAGCCGTCGACCCAGCTATCGGCATCGCCGTCCTCGATTTGCGAGGCGACATAAAAGGCCTGGCCGATATCGAGGCCGCCCGTCGGGCCCCAGCTTAAGGCGCCGACGAAGAACAGGTCCATGTCGGGATCGTTGAAGCGATAGGTCTGGGCCAAGCGCTGGCTGGGGTTCTTTCCATGGGTTTGGGCGGTTGTGGTGGTCATGAGGGGCCTCCTTAAGGCTCGAATGTTTACGTCGGACACATTTAGGCTTGACATCACATATTGTCAATGTAAACTTTCCGTTGTAAATATTTTCCACATTCACCCCGAAAAGGACCCTCCCCATGAATATGCTGCTGGCTTTTGCCCCCTTCCTCGCCTTTGCCCTGCTCGAACGCGTCATCGGCACGCCCAATGCGCTGATGGCCGCCACCGCCATATCCGCCTTGTTGATCGTGCGCGAGACCGTCCTCAACAAGAAGGGCTTAAAACCGCTCGAAGCCGTGTCGCTGGTCATGTTCGGCGGCCTGGCGATCCTGACCAAGCGCGCCGATCTGCACCTGTCGGTGGTCATGGTGCGCCTGATCGTCGACGGCGGCCTGCTGGCTTTCGTCCTGCTGTCGCTGCTCATCGGCAAGCCGTTCACGCTGGCCTACGCCAAGGATCAGGTCAGCGCCGACATCGCCCAAAGCGCGCGTTTCCACACGATAAATGGCTGGCTGTCGGCTTTATGGGCGCTGGCTTTTGCGGCGATAGTTGCCGCCGACGCCGCCATGGTTTACGTCCCGTCGTTCACCGTCATGGCCGGAGCCGTCGTCACCCTCGGCGCCCTGGCCGTCGCCGCCCTGCTCACGTCGTGGCTGCCAAAAGCCATGGTCCGCAAGTCCGCCACCAAGGTTGCCGCCTGATCATGACCAAAACAGAGAAGCCCTATCACCACGGCGACCTCAAATCGGCCTTGATGAGCGAAGCCGAGCGCATCCTCGAACACGACGGCATTCAGGCCCTGACCCTGCGCGCGGCGGCGCGTGGGGTGGGTGTGTCGCATACGGCGCCGCAGAATCACTTCGGCGATCTGACCGGCCTGCTGAGCGACCTCGCCGCCGACGGCCATCATCGCTTGGGCGACGTCCTGGCCTCGGCGGTGGCGGACGCCGGCCCGGAGCCGCGCTTGCGCCTGCGCGCCATGGGCAAGGCCTATGTCGCCTTTGCCCGCGCCCACCCCGGCCTGTTCACCCTGATGTTCCGCAGCGAACGCCTCGACAGCAGCCGGCCCAGCCTGCACGAGGCCATCGTCGCCTCGCGCCAGGTATTGCGCCAGGCGGTCGCTGGGGCAGCCGGCACGGCTGTGGAAGGCGATCCGAAAACCCTGGCCGCACAGGCGACCGCCGCCTGGGCGCTGGTCCACGGCTATACCATGCTGATGCTGGAGGGACGGCTGAAGGGCACGCTGGCCATGCTGCCCGGCGAGGATGCCGAGTCTTTTTTTGACGCCGTGCTCGGCGCCATGCAGTGGCGGGAAAGCTAGCCCGGCTTAGTTCAGGCTCTGGCCGATGCCGTGGCCGATATAGAGCTGCATGGCGTCGCGGGCTTCGTCACGCAGTTGCGCCGCGCGCGCGGCGTTTTCGGCCAGCATCGGCGGAATCGTCTTGAGCATGTAGAGCAGCATCACCGACATGGTCTGGGCCTTGGCCTGGGACAGGGTCGGCGCCGCCAGCGACAGGATGCGCTCGATCCGCCCCAGCATGGTTTCGCGCAGCTTCAAACGGGCGGTGCGCGACTCGTCGCGGGCGTCTAGCAGAACCAGGGCGGCGGCGCGGTCGGCCTTGAGCTCGGTCATCACGCTGATCAGGCCTTCGCTGATCGCCAAAGGGCTCGCCCCATCAGCCCGGGCAACGACGGCGTCAAGGGCGGCGGCCATGCGTTCGCCATAACGGCGCAAAAGCGCGTCCGCCAGCACTTCCTTCGACGGAAAGAACTGGTACAAGGAACCGATCGAGGCGCTGGCACGGGCGGCGATCTCGGTCATGGTGGCGGCGCCGTAGCCGCGTTCGGCGATCACCGCGGCGCCGGAGTCCATCAAGGCCGCCACGCGTTGCTTGCCACGTTCGCGTTTGGGAGCGCGAGCCTCGACGGTGGGCTTGGCGGCGATAGCGGTTGACTTTTGTGAGGACATCCTCATAAATCCCGTAGTGGACACCGTTATGTGAGGCCAGCCTCACCGATTCTACTTAGACATAACCCGCGCCAAAGCCCAAGCGCAAGTTTTCGGCCTCACAGGCTGTTTACAACCGGAGTTTCGTCATGCCGCCGTTCGATGCCAAGACCACCGCCCTCGTGCTGATCGACCTGCAGCGCGGCATCGTCGGCTCTCAGCTTCAGCCGCGCGGCGGCGCCGAGGTGGTCGTCGCCTCCAAGGCCCTGGCCGAACGCTTTCGCGCCGCCGGCGGCACGGTGGTGCTGGTCAATGTCACCTGGGCCAAGGATTACCGCGATTGGCCGAACCACGCCGTCGATTCGCCGACCATCCGCCCGGAGGGCGGCATGCCGGCCGGCGCCGATCAGCTGGTCGACGGGTTGCAACAGGCGGGCGACCTGACCGTGACCAAGCGCAACTGGGGCGCCTTTCACGGCACGGATCTCGACCTGTTGCTGCGCCGGCGCGGCATCAAGACCATCGTGCTGGGCGGGATCGCCACCAATTTCGGCGTCGAATCGACGGCGCGCAATGCCTGGGAGCTGAACTACGCCCTGGTCATCGCCGAGGACTGCTGCGCCAGCATGTCCAAGGAGCTTCACGACATGGCAGTGAAGTCGATCTTCCCGCGCATCTCGCGCGTCATGCAAAGCGGCGATATCGCCTTCGCCTAGACGCCCAGCCTAGACCGCGCCGCCTTCCACCGCGTGGTCCTGGATATATTGCGCCAGGCGCAGCAAGCGCGGCCGGTCAAGATCAGACACGGCATAACAATCGAGCCGCCCGCGCTTCCAATTGACGATGCGATAGCCCGAAGCGGCGATGGCGTGCGGCCGGACCTCGCCGCTTTGCGCCGAACGTGTCGGATCAGCCCAGGCGTAGAAATCGACCGTGTGACCATCGCAGCGATAGGTCATGGCCGACATCGGCTTGCCGCCAGCGGCGTCAACGCGCCCGCCGACCAGATCGCAGCCGTCGGCGCGCGCCAGAACCGGCGGCGCAAAACCCAGCCGCTTTTCAAACCATGGCCGGTCGACCGTCGCCTCGACGGTGGGCGCCGCGGCATGGCTTTTGACCAGGTCGCGCGCCAGCGATGACGGCTGGGTCATCAGGAATAGCCCGGCCACGGCGGCGGCGATCAGTCCGCCGGCGGGCGCGGCCCATTGCCAGACCGGGCGTTGCGGCTTGGCGTCACGCACCGCGCGGCGGACGCGGAATTCGAGCTCCGGCGGCAAGGCGGTGGCAAACGCCTCTCCGCGCAGGGCGGCTTTCATGGCGCGGATATCGCCCAACCGCGCGCGGCACGCGGCGCAGCCGTTCAGGTGCGCCTCGACCGCAGCGGTGTCGGCGGCGTTCAGTTCCCCGTCGGCATAGGCGCTGACCTTGATCGCATCGCACATCCCAATCTGCGTCATAGCGGCATCTCCTGAAGCTTGAGGCGCAGCAGGTCGCGGCCGCGCGACAGACGCGACATCACCGTCCCCACGGGCACCCCCAACACTTCGGCGATCATCTTGTACGGCATATCTTCGATATCCTTGAGCAGGATGGCTTCGCGGAAGACAAGCGGCAATTCGGCCAGCGCCGCGTGCAGCGCCTTTAGCCGCTGACCGTCGATGGCGGCGCGTTCCGGCGTCGCCTCGTGGCTCAACGCGCGAGCGTCGGCGGGGGTCAGAGCGTCTTCGTCATCGATATCCACGAAACCGGGTCCTTTGGCGCGGCGCAGATGATTCAGGCTCTGGCGGCGCACGATGGTCAAAAGCCAGGCCCGAGGATTGCCGTCCCGGTAGCGACCCCAGGCTTCGAAAGCCTTGAGATAACTGTCCTGGACGACATCCTGGGCGGCCGCATCGTCGCGCAGCAGCCAGTGCGCCAGCCGGTAGGCGCCGGCAAGATGCGGCAGCATCTGGCGTTCGAAAGCTTCGGACGGTGCGGTGGGTGTCGTCATGGGTCCCTTGGGGCGATAACCCATGAGGGGGCGCCTTTATTCCCGATTCGCCAAAAGATTTTTTCGGCAGCGATTTTTTCGAAAGCGCCGGGAATAAACCGGCCGGCCCCGCGGTTAGCTGCGATGACGCGTCCATCGACGCCTTCACCGGAGTTTCGCACATGACCGACGATGACCACATTTCACATTCCCGGCGCCACCTGCTCAAATGCTCGGCCTGGGCCGGCACGGGCGTGGCCTGGGCCATGGCCGGCGGCGTGCCGCGCGCCTTTGCGCTCGACGCCCTGCCCAAGGGCGCCTCGCGCTTTTTGTTTGTGCAGATTAGCGACACCCATATCGGCTTCAACAAGGAGGCCAATCCCGAGCCGCTGAAGACACTCGAGGACGCCAAGGCCAAGATCCGCGGCCTGACCACGGCGCCGTCGCTGATCCTGCATACCGGCGACATCAGCCATTTGTCGCGCGCCGACGAGTTCGACACCGCCGACCAAATGCTGCGCGACCTGCCGGCCCCGGTGCGCTTCGTGCCGGGCGAACACGACACGCTCGATGAAGGCGGCGGCAAGCTCTATCTCGACCGCTATGGCAAGGGCACCAAGGGCCATGGCTGGTACAGCTATGATCTCGGCGGTGTACACTTCATCGCGCTGGTCAACGTCTTCGACTTCAAGCCCAATCAGGAAGCCACACTCGGCACCGAGCAACTGGCCTGGCTGAAGGACGATCTGCGCGCCGTATCGCATTCGACGCCGATTGTCGTCTATACCCACATTCCGCTCTGGGACATCTATGCCCCCTGGGGCTGGGGCACGTCGGATTCCGAGCTGGCGATCGCCATGCTGCGTCCCTATGGCTCGGTGACCGTACTCAACGGCCACATCCACCAGATCATGCAGAAGGTCGAAGGCAATATCACCTTCCACACCGCGCGCGGCACCGCCTATCCGCAGCCGACGCCGGGGTCGGCGCCAACGCCCGGTCCGCTGACCGTGCCGAGCGAGCAGTTGCGCGACTATCTCGGCGTGTCGTCGATCCTGGTGACCAAGGGCACCCACTCTTCGCTCGCCATCCACGACACGAAACTCTCCGACGCCTAAAGCGCAATCCGAAAAGTGGTCCCCACTTTTCGGTTAAATTGCGCGACAAACAAAGACTCCCCTCCCCCCAAACGAGACCTCATCATGAAATCGCTTTTGTTCCCGGTGGCTATCGCCGCCAGCCTTTTTGCGTCCGCTGCTCACGCTGACACCGTCAGCGTCGGCATCAAGAACTTCATGTTCACGCCGATGACCGTGACCATCCCTGCCGGCACGACCGTCACCTGGATCAATCTCGACGACATTCCCCACACCGTCGTCGAAAAGACCAAGGCCTGGCGCTCGCCGGCGCTGGATACCAACGACAAGTACTCCCACACCTTCGATACGCCCGGAACCTATGAGTATTTTTGCGGCCTGCACCCGCAGATGGTCGCCAAGGTCATCGTCACCGCCGCTGCTACGGCCAAGTCAGCGCACAAGTCCTAACGGCCCATCCAACAGCGCTCAAAGGCTGCAATCTTTTGAGCGCCCGGGCCCATCTCCCCCGACTTGTGCGCCTTGAGGGGCCGGTGTCTTGTGCGAGCGCCGGCCTCTTTTTTCAGCTTGCCAGCATGGCCGCCACAGCTACACGCAGTGGTTCGATATGAGCTGACAGAATACCCACGACCGTTTGCGGATCTATGCTGCCAAGATAATTGTGCACCAGAATATTGCGGAAGGCAGCGATCTTGTTCCACTCGATATCGCCGTACTGCGCCTTGAGCACTTCCGGCAATCTTTGCGTCGCCTCCGCCAAAGTTTGCAGGTTACGCAAGGCCGCGTCGTAGAGAATGTCGTCGGCGACGATATCGCCGCGCGCCTGGATGCGGTCGAGCTTGGCGATACTGTCGAGAATGTGCGCCCCATAGGCGCGCCAATCGGCCGTCACAGGTCGCGGGCCTCGCGTAGAACGCGGTCGCGGATGTGCTGGCTCAGTTCGTGTTCGGGAATGAGATCGACGCGGCGCCCGGTCAGTTCCGTCAATTTTTCCGCCAATGGCAGACGCTGAGCGAACATGTCATAGCCGTCGGGCAGATCGACCAGAAAATCGACATCGCTATCAGCCGTTTCCTCGCCGCGTGACACCGAGCCGAAAACGCGGATTCGCCGCGCCCCAAAGCGAAGCGCTTCAGCTTCGATCTCTGCTTTGCGATTATGTAACGCGTCAATCAGCATGTCCCCACCTTACACCACAATGCGGCAAAACGATACTGAGGCTACAGCCCAGCCTTCACAACCCAGCTCGGGCCAGCAGATCGGGCTGGCGCGGGGTCAGCGGTACAGCGCCTCCGGGCACGCGCGGCTTGACCACGGCCTTGATCGGATAGGCCGGGAAGCTGACCGGGCCCATCGGCTTTTTCGGCGCCACCGGACGGGCATGGGCTTCAACGCCGGCCGTCTTCGGGAAGGCGAAATCGACCATGCCGCCGCAGTCCTCCGCCTCACAGCGGTATTTCCATTCCAGCAGATCGACATATTCGGCGCCGAGGTGATGATCGTCGATCAGGTGGCGCACGCTTTGCGACCAGCCCCGGCCACATTCACGGCAGGTGACGCCGAACATCAGGTCGCGCGGCAGATCGCGCACCTGCGGCGGGCAGGTCCACTTGGATTGCGGGGTCAGGGTCGAGGCGGCTGAATCGAACATGGCAACATCCTTGCTTGATGTTGCCATTTTGTTCCAAGCTTATTCACAAGTCAACAGCTGGAACAAAACAAAAACTAAAGCCGCAGGTATGCTTATTTTTCAATAATTTGCTGCGTAAAACCCCGCTGCCGCGCCCGCACCGCGCGCCAGGCGATCAGTCCAAACAGAACGAACACGGCAACATCGATGGCCCCCAGGCCATAGTACAAAACCGCGTCGTGCCACGAGATATAGAAGACCTGATCCGAGTGGGCGATGTCTTGACGGATGACGAAGCCATGCGCGGCATCCGGCATCGGCGGCCGATGCATTTGCAGGTACAGCCGGTACACGGCCCAGCCCGCGAACACCGCGGCGTTCACGCAACAAATAATGATAAAGGCTTGAATTGGCGCCAATTTGCGCAGCATATCCCCATCCCCCGGTGACACGCTACCACGCTGGTGGCGAAATGCAAATTGGAAGAACGTTGATCGTTGAAGGTTAGGTCTGACGCTGGCGAATGTGGAGAACGGCTTGGGCGCTTTGCCGCCTACCAATTATGAAGGCCGAAGCGACAGAAAGGCCCCCACCACCATTTCGCGCGCTTACGCGCACTCATGGTCCCCCTCCCCGCGTGGCGGGGAGGTACAAGAAAAAAGAAAAGCGCAGTTCCTCCTTATCTCGTACCGCCCCGCTACGCGGGGCGGGGGACCGCGCGAACACGAAGTGGAGCGGGATAGTGGGGGTCTTACAAGCGGTGGTGCTGTAGAGGCACTGCCGGCAAACACTCAAAACAAAACGGCCCCGGAGCAAACGCTGCCGGAGCCGTTTCTCAATTCAAAGGGGGCACAGGGGGGAAAGATTGTTTCCCCATGCCTGCCTTATACCTCTTCCTTCACGCGCTTCTTGCGGAAGGACGGGTTGAGCGTCGCCTTGCGCAGGCGAATGCTCTTCGGCGTCACTTCGACCAGCTCGTCGTCGGCGATGTAGGCGATGGCTTGTTCCAGCGTCGGCCGGCGCGGCGGCGTCAGACGGATGGCTTCGTCGGTGCCCGAGGCGCGGATATTGGTCAGCTGCTTGGTCTTCATCGGGTTGACGTCCAGATCGTCGAGACGCGAATTTTCGCCGATGATCATGCCCATATAGGTCTTCTCACCGCCGCCGACGAACATGGTGCCACGTTCTTCCAGCTTCCACAGCGCGAACGCCGAGGTTTCGCCGTCACCATTGGAGATCAGCACGCCCTTGCGGTTCTGGTCGAT